>ERZ761607.336-NODE-336-length-90656-cov-6.416673_pt1 | contig 90656 bp, 99 predicted proteins | sample MGYA00511164_ERZ761607 | MGnify/ENA primary metagenome ERZ761607 (study PRJEB28899, sample SAMN02445080) | bioreactor sludge metagenome | biome: EBPR sludge | place: Australia: Brisbane, Thorneside Wastewater Treatment Plant | collected 2011-06-22 ...
GTCTCACACCACAAGGCGCGGACATGGCGACGACATTCTTTCATCTGACGACGGTCGCCGCCGTCGCGGTGTTGTTGGTGCTGGTCGCCGGGCTCGTCAACATGATGCGCGAGGGAACCGCCAGCCTCAGCCAGAAGCTGATGCGCTGGCGCGTCGGGCTGCAGTTCGTCGCGATCGTCGTCATCATGCTGGCGGTTTATTTCAAGCGGATGGTCTCTTAGTTGTGTCGCGCACCTTGTCGGAAAACCGGTGTCCACTTTTCCGGGTGCGCTCCTGAGGTGCAACGATGGTCGTACTGAACAAGATCTATACGCGGACGGGCGACGACGGGTCGACGGCACTCGGCACTGGCGAGCGCGTCAAGAAATACGACGCACGTATCGCGGCTTACGGCACCATCGACGAAGCGAATTCGGCCATCGGGGTCGCGCGGATTTCGACCGCGAACGAGCATCCACTGGTCGACGCGATGCTGGCGCGGATTCAAAACGACCTGTTCGATCTCGGGGCCGATCTGTGCATTCCCGACCGCGGCAAGCCGCTGGCCTGGGAGCCGCTGCGCATCGTCGAATCGCAGGTCGATCGACTGGAGCACGAGATCGATCAGCTGAATGCGGAGCTGTCGGCCCTGACCTCGTTCGTGCTGCCCGGCGGCACGCCGGCGGCGGCGGCGCTGCATCTGGCCCGCACGGTCTGCCGCCGGGCCGAGCGGGCCTGCGTGACCCTGGCCGCCCGGCCGGATGAGCCGGTCAGCCCGGCCGCGCTGAAGTACCTGAATCGCCTGTCTGACCTGCTGTTCGTCGCGGCCCGCTGGGCCAACGACAAGGGCGCGGGCGACGTCCTTTGGGTTCCCGGCGCGAACCGCTAGCGGCTATTTCGCGGGCGCGGCGGGCGCGGCCTTGGCCGGAGCTTGAGCTGGTGCTGGAGCCGCCGCCGGCGCGGTCGGATAGCCTTCGTTCTCGCGCAGCACCGTCTCGGCCGCCTTCTTCTCCGACCATTCCTTGCGGCTCATGCCCACCGGCCGGCCGGTGATGCTGGAGATCATCAACGGCTGGGCGCAGATGCGGCGCTCACCGTCCCACCACTGCCCGTTGGCCTCGCAGCGCTTGGCCGGCATGGCCCACAGGATCTGGTAGGCCCACACCCCAGCGCAGCCGAGAGCGAAGATGCCGAGGAAGATCAGCTTCAGGCGGTCGATCGTCGAATTCATGCGCGGCCCAATACCTCAAAGGCGTCGTACAGCCTAGCAGGGCCTTGCGGGCAAATTCACCGCGCCAGATTGACCTTGAGGGAAACTTGCATTGCGCGCGGGAGTCGGTATCAGCCTGTTCGCGCAAGATTTTTCGCAACGCAACACGGCGGAAGAAGCCCATGAAGGTGCTGGTCCCGGTCAAACGGGTGATCGATTACAACGTGAAGGCTCGGGTGAAGCCCGACCAGTCGGGCGTCGACCTGGCCAACGTCAAGATGTCCATGAACCCCTTCTGCGAGATCGCGGTCGAAGAGGCCGTCCGTCTCAAGGAAAAGGGTGTCGCCACCGAGGTCGTGATCGTCTCGATCGGCCCGGCCCAGGCGCAGGAAACCATCCGCACGGCGCTGGCCATGGGCGGCGACCGCGGCATCCTGATCCAGTCGGACGTCGACGTCGAACCGCTGGCCGTGGCCAAGCTGCTCGCCGCCGTGGTGGCCGAGGAGAAGCCCGAGCTCGTCCTGATGGGCAAGCAGGCCATCGACGGCGACAACAACGCCGTGGGCCAGATGCTATCGCAGCTGCTCGACTGGCCGCAGGCGGCCTTCGCCAGCAAGGTCGAACTGGCCGGCGGCAAGGCCGTCGTGACCCGTGAAGTCGACGGCGGTCTGCAGACCATCGAAGCCGACCTTCCGGCGGTGATCACCGCCGACCTCCGCCTGAACGAGCCGCGCTACGCGTCGCTGCCGAACATCATGAAGGCGAAGAAGAAGGAAATCGCGACCAAGACGACCGGCGACTACGGCGTCGACGTCTCGCCGCGCCTGAAGGTGTTGAAGGTGACCGAGCCGGCCAAGCGCTCGGCCGGCATCAAGGTGGAAACCGCCGCCGACCTGGTGGCCAAGCTCAAGACTGAAGCGGGGGTGCTGTAATGGCCGTTCTCGTCGTCGCCGATAACGACAACGCGCACCTGCGCGACACCACCCACAAGACCGTCACCGCCGCCCTGGCGATGTCGGGCGACGTGGACGTTCTGGTCCTGGGCCAGGGCGCTGACGCCGTGGCCGCCGCCGCCGGCCAGATCGCCGGCGTCCGCAAGGTCCTCTACGCCGAGGGCGCGGACGTGGGCCACGGCATCGCCGAAGCCATCTCCGACACCATCGTCGGCCTGGCCGGCGGCTATGACGCCGTGCTGGTTCCCGCCACCTCGGCGGGCAAGAACTTCGCCCCCCGCGTGGCGGCCAAGCTCGACGCCTCGCCGATCTCGGACGTCGTCGAAGTGGTCAGCGCCGACACCTTCGTGCGTCCGATCTACGCCGGCAACGCGATGGAGACCGTCCAGACGGGCGACAAGACCAAGGTCCTGACTGTGCGCCCGACCGCCTTCAAGGCGGCGGGCGAAGGCGGCTCGGCCTCGGTGGAGAAGAGCGCCGCGGCCTCGGCCGGCAAGACGCGCTTCAAGTCCGAAGAGATGGTCAAGTCGGACCGCCCCGAACTGACCGCCGCCAAGATCGTCGTCTCCGGCGGTCGCGCCATGGGTTCGGCCGAGGAGTTCCAGCGGGTCATCGAGCCGCTGGCCGATAAGCTGGGCGCCGCCGTCGGCGCCTCGCGCGCGGCGGTGGACGCCGGCTACGCGCCCAACGACTACCAGGTCGGCCAGACCGGCAAGGTCGTCGCTCCGGCGCTCTACATCGCCATCGGCATCTCCGGCGCCATTCAGCACCTCGCCGGCATGAAGGACTCCAAGGTGATCGTCGCGATCAACAAGGACGCCGACGCGCCGATCTTCCAGGTCGCCGACTACGGCCTGGTGGCCGACTACAAGGCCGCCGTGCCGGAACTGATGGCCGCGCTGGGCTGATAGTCCATGCGGCTCCCGGGTGGGGACGACGCAGAGATCGATGACCGCAAGCTCATCGACTACGCGTTGTCCCCCACTCATCCCGTGGGAAAGTTCAAGGCCAGGCTATTCCATCTCAAGCTTGGCCTGACACAGGCGGATGCTCCGGTCCTCCACGCCGCTCTGGCCCAGGCGGCCAAAGACGGAGACGCGATCCCCGGCGTCGAGGACACCTGGGGCGTTCGCTACCGGATCGACTTCCTGTTCCGGTTCGGCGACCTCTCTGCGATAATCACCAGCAGTTGGATACGGCCGTCGGACGGCGGTCGGACCCGCCTCACGTCGGTGTTCGTCGCGCGAGAACGGCAATGATCGAAGAACTTGATGTGGTCGCCCTGCTGGTCGAGAGGCCAGACCTCAAGCTGTCAAAAGGCTCGGTGGGCACGGTCGTGGCGGTCTTCGGAGATCATGAGGCCTTCGAAGTCGAGTTTGTCGATCCGGAGGGGCAGACCTACGGGCTTGAGACCTTTCCGCTGAGCGAGTTGCTCAAGCTCCATCATCGGGTGGAGGCGGCCTGAGGCCGCCGGCGCCGAGCCCGCAACAATCAAGGCCCGGAGCTCGCGCTCCGGGCCTTCTTCGTTCCCGGCGTCGTATCGGAGGGAGGCGAGGCGACGCCGGATGAACCGGGGATGGGCGTCCAGTCCCGTCCCCGGGCGGCGCCCTAGTGGTCGCCGGTCGCCGAAGCGCCGGCGGTCTCGCCCAGGGTGAAGGTGACGCCGCGGCCGTTCAGCTCGATCGGCGGGGCGGGGAGCTTGACGCCCGACAGCGCGTCGCGGACGGCGAGGTCGAAGTCCGCCGAGCCGCTGGAGCGGGCCACGGCCGGCGCGTAGCGCTTGTCGTCGGCGGTCGCCTTGAGCCGGATGGCCACGGTCTTGCCGTCGTCGGCGAGGCCGGCATCGGCCACGCGGGCCTGGAGCACGGCGCGAGCGTCGGCGATCCAGCGGTCGGAAGCGGTGGCGGCGAAGGCGGTCGAGAGGGAGAGGGCGGACAGCAGGGCGCCGGCCGCCAGCGAGGTGAGCTGGGTCTTCATGATCTTGTCCTTGAGGGGCTGGTTCGGGGAGGAGAGGGCGAAGAAGGTCGGCGGCCGCTGACAGGAAGGAACATGGGGCGCCGCAGACCGGATCGCGAACGATACCTTTTGCCCGAGGTTGTGAGCTGGACTAACATGCCGCCATGAGCCGCCTGCCGCCCTTCATCGCCCTTCGCGCCCTCGAGGCGGCGGCTCGCCATCGCAGCTACAGCCGCGCGGCCGAGGAGCTCAACGTCACCCACGGCGCCGTCAGCCAGCAGATCCGCCGGCTGGAGGAGGACTTCCGCACGCGCCTGTTCGTGCGGCGGGGCAACCTTATGGAGCCCACGCCCGCCGCCCTGAAGCTCGCCGCGCACGTCGGCCGCAGCCTCGAGACGCTGCACGCGGGCGTCGCCGAGCTGGAGGCGGACGCCTGCTGCGCGCCGCTGGTGATCAGCACGGTGCACGCCATGGCCGGCCGCTGGCTGACCCATCGTCTGTCGCGGCTGCCCGGGGAGGTCGGCGAGATCGAGATCAAGATCGACCTCGCCTTGGCCAACTTCGTCACCGACGGCGTCGACTGCGCCATTCGACACGGTTCGGGGCCCTGGCCCGGCGTCGAGACCGTCGAGCTGATGTCGGAACAGTGGTTCCCGGTCTGCAGCCCCGACTTCCTCGCCCGTCACCCCATTCGCGACGTCTCGGATATCGCCCGAGTGCCGCTGCTTCACCATACCGAGTACCCCTGGAGCCTGTGGTTCGAGGGAGTAGGCGCGAAGACGCCCGAACTGCCGCGCGGCCCGCGCTTCGACGATTCGGTGGTGCTGACCGACGCCGCGTTGCAGGGCCTCGGCCTGGGGCTCGCGCGCGAATTCCTGGTTGAGCACGACGTCGCCACCGGTCGGCTGGTTCGTCCCCTGCCGGGCGCCGTGCCCGCCCTGGCCAGCTACAGCTTCGTCTGGCGAGAGGACAGTCCCAAGCTGGCGCGCATCATCCGGCTGCGCGACTGGCTCCTGGAGGAAGGCGCGCACCGGCGGCCGCAGCGTCCGGCGAACGCGGCCTGAGCGCCATCAGGCCGGATCCCGGAACAGGCCGTCCTGGAACAGGGTCCGGCCGAACCAGGGATGGTCGAAGGTCATCGTGAAACGGAACGTCCCGCCGCTGGCCTCGCGATGGATCACATGGGCCCGTCCCGGCGTGAGCAGGCCGGGAATCGTCACCCGCCACGCGCCGAGGGTCAGGAAGTAGCGGCGGCTGCGGAAATGCAGCGCCCCGTCCTCGGCCGTCACGGTCAGCGCCATGCCCAGTCCGCCGCGAACCACCTCCAGCAGCTCGCCCCGGTCGGTCATCAGCTTGGTCGAGCTGACCAGCACCGGCGCCCGTCCCGTGAAGGCGTAGGTCCGCGCCCAGACAAGGCCGCCCCGAGGGTCGAGATGGACATCGACCGAGGTCGGCACCGCTCCGCCGGTCCAGGGCGCCAGCGGCGTGCCGATCAGGCGGCAGGCCTGGGCGACCAGCCTGCCGAACGGGTTGGCCCGGACCTCCATCTCGCCCTCGTAGAGGGTGCTCAGTCCCTCGGCGGCGTGGGGACCGAAGCGGCGGCGCACCGGCGCCGGCAGACTGTCCCAGGCGTCGCGGCCGAGCAGCGACTGGAAGTCGATCGGCGGGTAAATCGGGGACACACACTCATTTCCGCGGAAATGAGTGTGTGTCCCCGATTTACCCAGCACCCGTTCCATCGCCCCGATCTCCTCGCTAGCGCCCTAGGAACCCGGCGACCTTGGCGCCGAGACCGATCAGCTTGGCCAGCGTGGGGCGTGGAATCTGGCTGACCTGGACGTACCAGCGGTCCAGCCCGACCATGAACCCCTGCATCTCCTTCAGCCGCGCCTTGACCCCCGAAGGGGTGGTCGGGTCAGCCTCGGCTTCCGCCACGCAGGCGGCCAGCATCTCCAGGGTCGGGTCGATCTCCCGCTTCTTCCGACCCTCGACGATCAGGGTCAGCATGTCCCACGGGTCACTCCGGGCCTCGAAGTGATCGCGCCGATCGCCGGGCAGGTGTGTCAGCCGGATTAGTCCCCAGCCCTGCAGCTCCTTCAGACTGTTGGAAACGTTCGACCGCGCTATGGCCAGGGTCTGGGCGATCTCCTCCGCGTGCACAGGACGGCCGGCGAGGTAGAGAAGCGCATGGATCTGGGCCACGGACCGGTTGGTCCCCCACCGCGCGCCCATCTCCCCCCAGTGGAGGATGTAGCGCTGCATGACGGGCGTGAGGTCCACAGTTGTTCTCTAATTTCTGTTCAGACAGAAATAACAGAAATGGGGAGGGGCGCAACCCTTGGTCGCCGCCTTAGTCCGGCTCCGCCCCCGCCGCGGCCGTCAGGTCCGCCTCGTCGTAGGCGTAGTCCAGCAGGTCGCCCGGCGCGCAGCCCAGCACGGCGCAGAGCTTGGCCAGGGTTTCGAAGCGTACGCCCCGCACCTTGCCGGTGCGCAGCAGCGAGAGCTGGGTCTCCGACAGCCCGATACGCTGGGCAAGGTCGCGCGCCTTCATTTTCCGGCGCGCGAGCATCACGTCGAGGGTCACGATGACGGGCATCAGATGATCGAATCGAGCTCGGTCTGCAGGCTGCGCGCGCGACCCAGCATGCGGCCGAGGATCAGGATGGCGCCGCCGATCACGGTGATCACCAGCGTCTCGCCCTCGATGCGCACGCCGCCGAAGCCGTAGTCGCCGCCGATCCAGGACTGCAGCCAGGGTACGATCACCATGGCCGCCAGGGCGCCATAGAGCAGCGCGCCGCCGATGTCCGCCAGGCCCTTGCTGTTGGCCTCGCTGAACAGCTCGCCCTCGCCGATGCGGTGGAACACCTTTCGGGCGCTCTCGACCCCGCCGATGTAGATGAAGGTCGGCAACAGGGTGACGGCGGCGGCCAGGAAGTCCCGCACCGCCGGCGCGGCGCTGGCCGGGTCGCCGGTCTGGAAGGCGTCGACAATGCCGAAGGCGAGCGGCACGGCGCCGATCAGGCGGACCAGGTTCAGCACCAGCAGAACCAGCGCGATCACGGCGGCGGCCTCGAACATGCGAGCCTGTTTCGAAAGGTCGGTCATGGAAAGCGTCCTCAGGGGAAGATCGGCGCGTCATATCGCTATGACGTGGAATATTTTATATAAAACATAAAACAATTCTCTCGCCACATTAAATTGTCGTAAGCGGGTTTCCCGCGTCGCACCGTCTGGCATGGTCGGTCGCCATGGACCTGAAACACATTCCGCTGGAAGGCCGGCACGTCCGGCTCGAACCCTACGCCGACGCCAACCGCGAGGCGGTGCGGCGCGCTCTGGACGTCGACCCTGACGGCTGGAGCCTGTTCGTGCGCACCGGCATGGGCGAACATTTCGATCAATGGTGGTCCAACGCCATGGAGCACCAGGCGACCGGGCTGTTCGCCAACTACGCGGTCCGCCGCCTGTCCGACGGACAGATCGTCGGCAGCACCAGCTTCCTGGAGATTTCGCCGGCCCACAGCCGCGTCGAGGTCGGAGCGACTTTCCTGCATCCAGCGGTGCGCTCCGGCGCGGTCAATCCAGAGAGCAAACGCCTGCTGCTGGCCCACGCCTTCGACAGCGGCGCGGTGCGGGTGGAGATCATCACCGACCTGCGCAATCTGCGCAGCCAGGCGGCGATCGCCAAGCTGGGCGCCGTGCGCGAGGGCGTGCTGCGCAAGCACAAGCGCACCTGGAGCGGCTATATGCGCGACACGGTCGTCTACTCGGTGATCGACGACGACTGGCCGGCCGTGCGCGAGCGGCTGGACGCGCGTCTTTCGGCGTTCCAGGCCGTCTGACGACTTGCGCCGGCGCGCGAGGCCGCGCCATCCTCGCCGCATGAACCTCAAGCCCAAGCTGCTGAAGGGCCGCCATGTGCGGCTGGAGCCGGTCACGCCCGAACACCGGGAAGAGCTGCGCGCGGCCATCGACTGCGATCCCGAGGCCTGGGAGATCATGTCGGTCAATGGATGCGGCGAAGGCTTCGGCGATTGGTGGAGCGGGCTGATCAGCGAGGTCGAGGCCGGAACCCGCATCGGCTACGCGATCCGGCGGATCCGCGACAAGCGGGTGGTCGGCACCTCCAGCTTTCGCAACATTCGACGGCTCGACAAGGGCGTGGAGATCGGCTCGACCTTCATCCATCCGGACGCACGGTCCGGTCCGGTGAACCCCGAATCCAAGCGGCTGTTGCTGGCCCAGGCCTTCGACGCCGGCGCCATCCGCGTGGAGTTCATGATCGACGAGCGCAATGTGCGCAGCCAGGCGGCCGTGATGAAGCTGGGCGCCGAGCGCGAGGGCAGCCTGCGCAATCACAAGATCACCTGGACCGGCCACGTCCGCGACACGGTCGTGCTGTCGATCTGCGACTTCGACTGGCCGGCCGTGCGCGACCGCCTGGACTTCCGGCTGCGCGAGACGTTCGCGTAGCCATCCGCCCGTCATCCCGGCCGCGCCTCGGCGCTGTTGAGCCCGGGCGGTCATCGGTGTATCTCGCGATCCACGGTCGGCAGTTCACCGAGGCGTCGCTGTCCCGCGAGGGAAGCTAAACCTGCCGCAGTTCTCTCCTCGACACGCACCGCTCCCGCGCGCCGCGTCGAAAGCCAGCGACCATCGACTTCTCCTCCAGGCGCGCCAGAGGAAACGGTGATGACCCGAACCGCCTTGCCCTTCGCCACGAAGGACGTTTCCGCCCTCGCGCGGTCGCTGCAGCGTGAGCTGGCGGCCCACGACGGCGCCCCCGGCCATGTGCAGCTGCTCAACATGCTGTCGCGCTCGGCCGGCTACAGGAACTTCCAGCACTACCGCGCCCAGCACGCGGCCGGCGCGCGGCTCGAGGCGGGGCCCGCCGCCGAACCGCCGGTCGACCGCCTGCGCGTCGAGCGGGTGCTGCGCTCGTTCGACGCCGCGGGACGTCTCGCCCGATGGCCGGCGAAGACCGGCGACCAGCGGCTGGCGCTCTGGGTGCTGTGGTCGAAGCTGCCCGCCGAGGCGGTGATGACCGAGCGCCAGATCAGCGCCTGGCTCATGGACCGTCACGGCTTCGGCGATCCAGCCCTGCTGCGCCGCGAGCTGGTCCAGACCGGCCTCGTCACCCGAACGCTGGACTGTCGCGAATATCGGCGCGTGGAACAGAAGCCGCCGGCCGAAGCGGTGGCGCTGATCCGGGCCCTGCCGCGCTGAATTCCGAATCGCGCAGCAAGCATCGGAATGCTTGCTGCCCGCTACGCGCCGACAATGGCTCCATCGCAAGAGGAGCCATCCCATGGCCTACGACACCGAAGACGCGCGCTGGACGGCGCTGCGGACCCGCGACCGGCGCGCCGACGGCGCGTTCCTGTTCGCCGTGACCACCACGGGCGTCTACTGCCGCCCCGGCTGCGGCGGCCGGCCGCTGCGCAAGAACGTTCGCTTCTACGAGACCGCGCAGGCGGCCCGCGCCGACGGCTATCGGGCCTGCCGCAACTGCCGCCCGGACGAGGTCCGCGAGACCCTGCGCTGGACGACCGTCGCCACCGACCTCGGCGTCGCGCTGCTGGCGGCGTCGGAGGACGGCGTGCGGGCCATCACCCTGGGCGACGACGCGGATGCGCTGGCCGTCGACCTCGCCACTCGCTTCCCGAAGGCCAGGCTGGTCGAGGACGCCGCCGGACTGGGTGATCTGGCGGCGTGGCTGGGCGCGATGATCGCCGATCCGGCCTTGCACGCCGGGTTGCCGATCGCGGAACAGGGCACGGACCTGCAGCGCGCCGTCTGGGCGGCGCTGCGCGCTATCCCGGCCGGGACCACCGCCAGCTACGCCGACATCGCCCGCGCCATCGGGCGGCCGGACGCGGTGCGGGCGGTGGCCCAGGCCTGCGGGGCCAATCCGCTGGCGGTCGTCACGCCCTGCCATCGGGTGGTGCGCTCCGACGGCGGCCTGTCCGGCTACCGCTGGGGCGTCGAGCGCAAGCGCGCCCTGCTCGCCCGCGAAGGCGTCGCCCTGTGAACCTCGACGCCCTCGACTGGAAGCGGATCGCCGGCGAGCTTGATGCGCGCGGATGGGCCCTGACCGGGCCCGTCCTCGACGACGCCGACTGCGCGGTCCTGGCCGGCCTCTACGAGCAGGAGGCCGGCTTCCGCAGCCGGGTGGTCATGGCTCGCCATGGCTTCGGTCAAGGCGAGTACCGCTACTTCAGCTACCCGCTGCCCGAGCCGGTCCAGGCATTGCGCGAGGGGCTTTACCCACCCCTCGCCTGGGTCGCCAACCGCTGGATGGCCCGTCTGGGCGAGGACCGACGCTTCCCCGACAGTCATCGAGCCATGCTTGAGCGATGTCACGCCGCCGGCCAAAGCCGGCCCACGCCGCTGCTGCTGACCTACGGTCCCGGCGACTACAACTGCCTGCACCAGGACCTCTACGGCGAGCACGTCTTCCCGCTGCAGGTCGCCTTCCTGCTCGACCGGCCGGGCGAGGATTTCGAGGGCGGTGAATTCGTGCTGGTCGAGCAACGCCCCCGCCAGCAGTCGGCCCCCCAGGTCGTGCCGCTGGGCAAGGGTCAGGGCGTGATCTTCGCGGTCCGCGAACGTCCCCACGACGGGACGCGCGGCGTCCACCGCCGCATCCTGCGGCACGGCGTTTCGGAGGTGAGGCGCGGACGCAGGCGGGTGCTGGGGGTGATCTTCCACGATGCGACGTAGCCGCCGGGGACATGCTCCGAAGGTGCGTGTCCCCGGACAGGCCCAATGATCAAGGGACACGCACCGCTGCGCGGAGCATGTCCCCGGCAGGAGGATTGACCCCGCCCGCCCCACCCGTTAGCGCCTGCAGCATGACCGCGCTGCCTTCCGGCCTCTCCGAGCTCGCCGACCGCTACGACGTCCTGTTCAGCGACGTCTGGGGCGTCATCCACAATGGGCGGGAGAGCTTCCCCGACGCCTGCGCCGCCTTGGCGCGGTTCCGGGCCGCAAAGGGGCCCGTGGTCCTGATCTCCAACTCGCCGCGCCCGGCCAGCGACGTCGTCGCCCAGCTCGACGCGCTTGGGGTGCCGCGCGAGGCCTGGAGCGCCTTCGTCACCTCCGGCGACGCCACTCGCGTCCTGCTCGGCCAGCGCGCCGCCTCGGGTCCCGCCTGGCGTATCGGACCCGACAGGGACATGCCGCTCTATGAGGACCTGGGCCTGACCTTCGGCGAACCCGGCGAGGCCGCCTTCATCGCCGTCACCGGTCCTTACGACGACGAGGTCGAGACGCCCGACGACTATCGCGAACGCTTCGTTGGTCCGGCCTCAAGAGGCCTGGCCATGATCTGCGCCAACCCCGATCGCGTGGTTCAGCGCGGCGATAGGCTGATCTACTGCGGCGGCGCCCTGGCCGACCTCTACAAGGACATGGGCGGCGAGGTGCTGATGGCCGGCAAACCCTACGCACCGATCTATGACCTGTGCCTGGCCGAGGCCTCGCGTCTGCTGGGGCGGCCGGTCGATCCGCGCCGCGTGCTCTGCATCGGTGACGGCGTCCACACCGACGTGCAGGGGGCCGAGGAACAGGGACTCGACTGCCTGTTCATCGCCAAGGGCATCCACGGCGATGCCGCCATGGGTCCTGACGGCAGGCTCAGCGCGGCCGGCGTCGACGCCCTGCTGGCCGCCGAAGGCGTCAAGGCAGGCTACGCCATGGCCGATCTGGTCTGGTAGACGCGATACAACAAGGCAGAGGGAAACGCGCGATGACGGCACTGTTCTTTGAAGACCTCAGCATCGGCCAGTCGGCCGAGCTGACCCGCACCGTCGACGAGAAGGCCATCCAGGGCTTCGCCGACGTCAGCGGCGACCACAACCCCGTGCACCTCGACGAGGCCTTCGCCGCCACCACGCAGTTCAAGACCCGCATCGCCCACGGCATGCTGTCCGCCGCCTTCATCTCCGCCCTGATCGCCGGCAAGCTGCCGGGGCCCGGCGCGATCTACCTGGGCCAGACGCTGAGCTTCAAACGCCCGGTCAAGATCGGCGACGAGGTCACCGTCACCGCCACCATAACCGCGCTGGACCCCGAGAAGGCGCGCGTCACCCTGTCGACGGTCTGCACCGTCGGCGGCAAGACCGTCCTCGATGGCGAGGCCCTGATCATGGCGCCGCGCCGCCCGTGAGCCTGAAGATCGTCCACGGCTGGAAGCATCTGGCGGCCGAGGACCGCGGCGCCGCCGTGGCGCTCGGCAATTTCGACGGCGTGCACCGGGGTCACCGCGAGGTGATCGCCGGGGCCGTCGAGGCCGGCCGCCGGCTGGGCGCGCCGGTCGGGGTGATCAGCTTCGACCCGCACCCGCGGCGCCTGTTTCATCCGGACGAACCGGCCTTCCGGCTGATGACCACCGACCAGCAGGCGCGGGCGCTCGAGGCCATGGGCGTTGACCGGTTCTATGTGCTGCCGTTCGACTTCGAGATGGCCAACTTCAGCGACCGCGACTTCGCGCTGAAGGTCCTGCACGAGGGTCTTGGCGTTCGCCACGTCGCCGTCGGCTTCGACATCTCGTTCGGCAAGGGCCGGACGGGCAGCCCGGCGCTGATGAAGGCTTACGGCCAGGACCTGGGCTTTTCCGTCTCGGTCGCCGAGGCGGTGGGCGAGGGGGCCGAGAAATACAGTTCCACCGCCGTGCGCGAGGCCTTGCGCGACGGCCGTCCCGAGGACGCCGCCGCCATCCTCGGCCAACCGTTCGCCATCGAGGGCGTCGTGCGCCGGGGCCAGCAGCTGGGCCGCACGCTCGGCTTCCCGACCGCCAACGTCTTCATGGCCGACTATGTGGTTCCGAAACTGGGCGTCTACGCCACCCGCACCCGGCTGCCGGACGGCCGCCTCGTCCCCGGCGTCGCCAACATCGGCAAGAACCCGACCACCGGCGAGGTCGAGACCCGGCTCGAGGTCTGGCTGTTCGACTTCGACGAGGACCTCTATGGCCAGGTCATCGAGACCCGGCTGATCGCCTTCCTGCGCCCCGAGGAGAAGTTCGGCTCCATCGACGAGATGGTCGTGCAGATCAGGGCCGACGAGAAGCGGGCGCGGGCGATTCTGGGATAATCTCTCCGGCCCGGCCGCTTTGCGTCCTTCGCGCCCTCGATTGAATCGAGGGTCGCCTGAGGCTCGCGCCTCGGGATGACGAGGGGGCGTAGGCTGCAACAAAGCTCGTGATGGTGAGGAGCCGGCCCTCGGGCCGGCGTCACGAAGCACGCAAAGACTCTCCCCGAAGGCGAGAGTGTCTTCCCACACCGCCCGCCCCATGCTTCCGTTAACCACTGCGTTGGCGGGGGCCGGGGAATGCTCAAGGGGCGGAAGTACGATCTGTTCGCGAAGGCGCGCCGCCCGCGCCGGCGGCTGCCCGCGACCTTCAACTATCCGCCCGAGACCCAGCTGGTCTTCGATCCCGGCGACGCGCCGGCCGTGTTCGTGCGCGAACAGTCGCTGCTGGACGCCTATTCCAACGCCGTGGTTGACGCGGTCGAGGCCGTCGGCCCGGCCGTCGTGCGGGTCATTCCGATCGTTCCGGACGGCTACATCGCCGGCGAGGGCTCGGGCTTCTTCGTCAGCAACGACGGCCTGATCCTGACCAACCGCCACGTCATCGCCGGGGTGAACCGCTTCGCCATCATCACCGCCGACGGCCACGGCCTGACCGCACGGCCGATCGGCGAGGATGCCGATACCGACATCGCCGTGCTGCGGCTCGAGAACGCCATGCGCACGCCGTTCGCCAAACTCGGCGACTCCAAGAGCCTGCGCCGCGGCCAGCTGGTCATCGCCATCGGCGCGCCGCTCGGCTTCGAGGCGACGGTGACCACCGGCGTGGTCAGCGCCCTGGGCCGCTCGATCCGCGGCGAGCGCGGCCGGCTGATCGAGGACCTGATCCAGACCGACGCCGCGCTCAATCCGGGCAACAGCGGCGGGCCGCTGGTGAACTCGGCCGGCGAGGTGGTCGGCATCGCCACCGCCGTCATCAGCGGAGCCCAGGGCCTGTGCTTCGCCGTGGCCTCCAACACTGCCAGCTTCGTGATGGGCGAGATTCTCAAGCACGGCTACGTGCAGCGCGGCTCGATCGGCGTGGTCGCCCAGCAGAGCCCGGTGCCGCCCGCGATCCAGAAGGCCGCCGGCCTCAAGCAGGCCTACGCCGCCTGGGTGGCGACCGTCGAGCCGAATGGCCCGGCGGCGAAGGCGGGCCTGGCACAGGGCGACCTGATCGTCGGCGCCGACGGAAAGCCGGTCACCGGCCTGGACGACCTGCTCCGCGTGCTCGGCCCGACCAGTATCGGCAAGCCTATCGAGCTCGACATCGTCCGCGCCGGCCGCCGGATGACGGTGACCGTGACGCCCAAGGCGCGGAAGAAGGGCTGAGTGCGAGCGAGATGGCCGGCTTGCGGCAGTCCGATCGCTCGACCACCTTGTAGACTACGACCGCCTCCGGCCGTTCAAGCGCCGACGCCGGCCGATGTCGCGTCGCAGCCGGCGTGACAGGGTGGGCGGCGAAATGGTCGGGGCCGAGAGAACCGGAGGAGCGAACGGCGACGCGTCATTTGGCTTGGACGGACTGGGTCCTGGACCCGCGCCGGGACCCGGCCACCCGATGCGGGAATAGGACTTGCCGCCCGGCGACCGGTATTTTCCTTCACCCGCGCCCGGGGCGATTCCGACCAGGCCGAGAGGCCGGTACAGCGCCGACTCGGTCGCGCAATGCTCATCGATCACGTCCCCGGTCATGACCCCGGCTCCCCTGATCAGCCAGTTTTCGAACTCGCGGTGAGAGCGAACGCCATCGAAGGTGATCGCCGTCAGCTGGTTGGTCGTACTCGACCACCAACCGATGTCTGTAAGGACGTTCGCGGTGAAGGCCGTGTCCACATGCCCGGCCGGAAGGGGTCGCTCGCGGACCGGACGGAAGTAGCGACGGACCACCTCTTGCGGATCGGTGATCGTGAAGTCGTAGCCCTCGCGGATGAGCGTTCCATCGGGAGCCATCGGCCGCGCCGGATCGGCCAGGGCAATACTCCAGGCGCCGAGCAAGGTCTCGAAGAACCGGTTACGTTGGAGAACGCCGTCGATTTCGCGACCGTAGAGAGTCCAGAACTCCGAAGGAGCTTGAAACGCCGCCGGTCCGCGGAAGGCCCGGAACTCTACCGGCTTCCCCCGCCAGCCCGATGCGCAGGCCTGACGCCACAGGTTGTCGTCCGGATGGGCCGAGTACCAGGCGGCGGCCTTGATCCTCGCCTGATTGTAGGCCGCGGCTCGCCGGCTCTCGATGGCCGCCACGCCGGAGGGCATGCGGCTAAGGAGACAGTTTCGTTCCTGGATCAGCCGGATGCGGATCGGGCCTTGGGCGACCGCATAGTCGCGCCGCACCACGGTCAATGCCTTGCTGACAATCTGCGGCTGGGTCATGAGGGGGGTGGGGCCGAGGCGGGACGATAGCGCAGAACCGGCGTGGAAAGTGGGAACAGGCGGCAGCGGAGTGCTGCACTGTCCGGCGGCGATCGGCGGCGGAGAGGGGGCATCGTCTTCCTTCCGGATGCGCACGATGAACAGACCGACGCTGCGCCGGCCGTCGTCGGTGCGTATTTCGACGAGGTAGTCGCGGCCGGGCTTCAGTTCTCCTTTCTTCAGGCCCAGTTCGATCCGCCGATCCGACCAGTCTCCTACACGTCCGCGAGGCCTCGGCGACCGGTCGGCTTCAAACAGGAACACCTGTCCTTCCTTTTCCCCGAAATCCTGTCCGATGAGCTCAAGCCGCGCAGCGTCGGGAGGGAGAATCTGAACGATATTGGCGTCGCGAAGGGCCTGGTCCCTCGAAAGCCGGACGACCGGAAGCCGGGCGCACCAGTTCGCGACCGGTCGTTCTCCGAATGCGGGCGATGCGCCGCTTGGGTCGCGCCTGTTGACGTAGCCCTGGTCCACCATGAACGGGTCGCGTGGATCGTCGCTTTCAACCTCGCGTCGACCTAGCCGGATGCTGCACAGCGACCGGATCGGCTTGCCCTCGGCCAGCCTCTGGCGACTCATGTTGCCCTTGTAGGACGGGTGAGTGCCCTGCCACGCCATGTCTCCGAGGAACTGACAGAGCTGCTGGTCGGCGGGACGGCTGGACTGACGCAGCCGTTCCATGAGCGCCAATCCATCCTCGCCGCACCAGTAGTCTGAGTGCGCCTGGGGCATGGCGCCGAAGATCGTCTGCCGGTCGACGCCGCCTGGCGACGCGGTCGGCATGGCGTCCGGATCGACCGCCTCGGCGTAGATCGGCAGATTTTGGTCCTGCCCGGGATTCACTCCCCAAAGTGATCCGAGGCCGCCTTGCGCCAGGTCGATGCCGTTGGGATCGACCCACTGGCGACGCCACATCCTCCAGGCAAGCGCCACCAGTTCGCTGGTCGGAAGCTCGACCCCGTCGACGGTCGGCCGGTCTCCGACGAGTCTTGAGCTGACGATTCGGAGAGCCGCGAGCGCGGCGATGCCCTTCTGCCCTTCGCCCACAAAGCCGACGTACATGGAGCGGTTGGTCGCCCACATGTCCCAGCAGGTTTCCTGGGCGAGGATGGAGAAGGCTGGTGCATCCCCGCGCAAGGGCGCGTCATGGGCTCCGTAGCCACCGTTCCGCCCGGGGCCGAATGTCTTGATGACTTCCGCCCAGCCCGCCCTGGAACATTCCAGCATGCCCGCCATCTGTGTGGCGACGTCGAGTGGAACGTCGCCCTTCTGTTCGCCGTAGCCGGCGCCGAATCGACCCAGCCGCATGTCCGCCAAGCGTTCGTCGCCGATTGCCGGAACAGGCGGCGCGAGCGGGTCGGAAGCGTGTCGGAAGAGCATCGGACGGGCCGCCGTCTCCCCTGGCAGAGGCGATGACATAGGGTCGGCGGCGGACACGATCGCCAAACTCAAGACATTGTCATTGATGACCGATTCCGCGCCATGGATCAGGCCAGCGATCGCCCCGATGGCCAAGCCGGGAGTCATCGTCCGGTGACCGGCCGACGGAATGTCGGGACCATTCCAGCGCTCCCACATGTGGCCGATCGCCCAACGGTCCTGCAGGAAATGCTGGGCATAGGCTTCGTAGACAAGGGCCTGCAATTCTGCTTCGCGGAGCACCGCCCCGTAGCGGTCCTGCTCGATCAGGCTCATCGATTCCCGCAGCGTCCTGGCGCGCAAGGCGCGCTGCAGGGCGATCTCGTGGTAGCGCGCATACATGCGGCGGGCCTGGGTGCCGAAGTGCACAGAGTTCAGCGCGCCCATCCACCCAGCGAAATCGTGGCAGGCCGCCAGGTCCTCCGGTCCGCCGCCCACCGGACAGGTGGTGTTCTTGTTGAACCAGTCAGCGAGTCCGTAACTGTAATCCGGCAGCCCCGAAAACTGCGCCGGCGGCGGCAGCAGCCGTTCCTCGACCGCCGTCTTCCTGTTGTCGCCCTCGCGAGGAAGACCGTTCATCTTGTCCGGGCGAAACCAGGTAGCGTTGATGTCGACCAGGGTTGCTTGGGCTTCGCCGCGAATGCCGAAAAGATCCCCGACGCCGAGTGAGTCGAGCGCCATGTCTGAGATCGTGGAGTGTTCCGGCAGAGACTTGCTCTCACCGCCAAAGTACGCGGAACGCCAAGTGTCACCCTTGATCACACGGGTGTCCCATGCGGTCAGAAGCAGCGCCGCGGGCAGCAGGAGCAGCAGCCCGAGCTTGCGCCCCACGATGCGCATCATGACTTGACCGCCGATTTGCCGGCAGAGGGCCTGCAGACGGCGCCGGGATTGATGAATACGCGCTCGAAAGCGTCCAGTTCTTCCGCTCGCCCGCGTGCGTCCGTCAAAGCGCCCTTGAGCGACGCGACGCAATTCGCCCCGCAGGCCTCCGCAGTCGCGCATCGGCGTACCTCTCCGCCGCCGTCCAGGCAGGTCGTTACGGTTTGGAGACAGTTCGCCCATGCGACCAGCGCCGGGTCTGGCGAAGGATCACGCTCGAGCATCATGGCCGGCAGGTCGCCATGCCCCTTCGGCTCAGGCTGCCCGCATGCGGCGAGGAGCATGACGGCCAATACCATCAGCATCGGGCTTGCCAGTCGCATGAGAGGCTCCCTCATTTGCCCAACGAGGTTAGGCGACCGATGTTACGCGGGTCAACTTTGCTGACACTCGGTTGCGCTGCCGGCTAGACGCCTTCCCGGTTGATCGACGCCCGAGGCGGGATGACGCTAGCCGCTCGCCTTCCGCGCTCCCCTCTGCTACAGCCCCGCGCGATGACTACGGTTCGGAAGACCTCGCGAATTATCCGCCCGGCGTGACGCCGCCGGGAACGGCCGCGCATGCCGGGACGTGAACCCGCACCCTTCCGACTGATCCCGAGAAAGTCCCCATGGCCGACGACGCCGCTTCCCCGCGCGACTACCGCGAAACCGTCTTCCTTCCCGACACGCCGTTCCCGATGCGGGCCGGCCTGCCGAAGAAGGAGCCCGAGATCCTGGCCGGCTGGGCCGATCAGGACCTCTACAATCTCGTCCGCAAGACGCGTCAGGCCGCCGGCGCGCCGCTGTTCGTGTTCCACGACGGCCCGCCCTACGCCAACGGCGCCATCCACATCGGCCACGCGCTGAACAAGCTCTTGAAGGACTTCGCCTGCCGCAGCCGCTTCGCGCTGGGCTACGACGTCGACTTCATCCCCGGCTGGGACTGCCACGGCCTGCCGATCGAGTGGAAGATCGAGGAGGAGTACCGCAAGAAGGGCCGCCGCAAGGACGACGTCCCGACCGCCGAGTTCCGCGCCGAGTGCCGCGCCTACGCCGGCCACTGGATCGGCGAGCAGATGAAGGGCTTCCAGCGCCTGGGCGTCATGGCCGACTGGGAGAACCGCTACTCGACGATGGACTTCAAGAGCGAGGCGACCATCGTCGCCGAGTTCCAGAAGTTCGTGATGAGCGGCCAGCTCTACCGCGGCTCCAAGCCGGTGATGTGGTCGCCGGTCGAACGCACCGCCCTGGCCGACGCCGAGGTCGAATACCACGACCATGTCAGCCCGACGGTCTGGGTGAAGTTCCCGCTGGTCAGCGGCGGCGCCGCCGTCGTGATCTGGACCACGACGCCCTGGACCATCCCGGCCAACCGCGCGGTCAGCTACAGTCCGCGCATCGACTACGGCGTCTACGAAGTCACGGCGCTCGAGGAGAACCTTGAGTTCCAGCCCTGGGCCGCACCGGGCGACCGCCTGATCCTGGCCGACAAGCTGGCCGAGGAGGTCTTCAAGGCCGCCAAGGTCGCCGCCTGGACGCGAGTGGAAACGGCGAACCTCGACGGCGTGGTGCTGCAGCACCCGCTGGCGAAGCTCGACGCCGGCTACGGATTCCCCGTGCCGATGTTGGCCGGCGACCACGTCACCGACGACGCCGGCACGGGCTTCGTGCACACCGCGCCCGGCCACGGCGCCGACGACTACCTGATCTGGCTCAAGAGCAAGCAGCAGCTCGAGGCCATGGGCGTGGACTCCGCCATTCCCGAGACCGTCGACCCGGACGGCGCCTACTATCCGCACGTGCCGCTGTTCGCGGGCCTCAAGGTGCTGGAGACCGAGGGCAAGAAGGCCGGCAAGTTCGGTCCGGCCAACGGCGCGGTCATGGAAAAGCTGATCGAGGCGGGCAACCTGTTGGCTCGCGGCCGGCTTGAACACAGCTACCCGCACAGCTGGCGGTCCAAGGCGCCGGTCATCTTCCGCAACACGCCACAGTGGTTCATCCGCATGGACGAGCCGCTGGAGAACGGCGAGACGCTGCGCCAGCGCGCGCTGAAGTCGATCGCCGCCACGACCTTCCACCCCGACAGCGGCCGCAACCGCATCGGCGGCATGGTCGAGACGCGTCCGGACTGGCTGATCAGCCGCCAACGCGCCTGGGGTGCGCCGCTGGCCATGTTCGTCGACAAGGAGACGGGCGAGCCGCTCCGCGACCAGGCCGTCAACGACCGCATCGTCAAGCTGATGCACGAGGAGGGCGCCGACGCTTGGTTCAACCGCCCGGCTGCGGACTTCCTCGGCAATCATGATCCGGCGAAGTACGAAAAGGTCGAGGACATCCTCGACGTCTGGTTCGATAGCGGCTCGACCCACGCCTTCACGCTGGAAGGCCGCGACGACAGCGGCTGGCCCGCCGATCTCTACCTTGAAGGCTCCGACCAGCACCGAGGCTGGTTCCAGTCCTCGCTGCTGGAGTCCTGCGGCACGCGCGGCCGGGCGCCCTACAAGACGCTGGTCACCCACGGCTTCACGCTCGACGAGAACGGACAGAAGATGTCCAAGTCGCTGGGCAACACGGTCGAGCCACACGTGGTCATCGCCGAATCCGGCGCGGAGATCCTCCGCCTGTGGACCGCGACGGTCGACTACATGGAGGACCAGCGGATCGGCAAGACGATCCTGGCCACCGTCACCGACAGCTACCGCAAGCTGCGCAACACCATGCGCTACCTGCTGGGCGCGCTGGACGGCTTCACCGACGCCGAGCGCGTGGCCGTGGCCGACATGCCGCCGCTGGAGCAGTACATCCTGCACCGCCTGTGGCAGCTCGACGCCCAGGTCCGCACCGCCTACGAGGGCTACCGCTTCAACGAGGTGGTCCGGCCGCTGCTCGACTTCTGCCAGAGCGACCTGTCGGTCTTCTTCTTCGACATCCGCAAGGACGCCCTCTACTGCGACCGGCCCGACAGCCTGACGCGCCGCGCCTACCGCACCGTGCTGGACGCCATCTTCGAGCGCCTGACCATCTGGCTCGGCCCACTGATGACCTTCACCATGGAAGAGGCCTGGACGACGCGCTTCCCGGACGCCGGCTCCAACATCCTGCGCGTCTTCCCGGAGACGCCGTCGGACTGGCGCAATGACGCGGAGTTCGAACGCTGGACGGCGATGGAATCGGTCGTCTCGGCCGTCACCGGCGCCTTGGAGATCGAGCGCCGCGAGAAGCGCATCGGCGCCTCGCTGGAGGCGGCGCCGACCGTGGAGCTGCCGGCGGCCCTGGCCAAGCTGTTCGACGGCCTGTCGGCGGCGGAGATCTTCCGCACCAGCGGCGCGACCCTGACCGACGCCGGCGAACTGACTGTCCGGCCCTTCCAGGCAAGCGGCGACAAGTGCGACCGCTGCTGGCGGATCCTGCCGGAGGTGAAGGCCGACACGCGCCTGTGCCTGCGCTGCGAGGACGCTGTCGAGGCCTGGGACAAGTCGCGCGCGGCCTGATATTTCACCGTGCTCCCGGCGAAGGCCGGGATCCATTTTGACGCTCGCATGGACCCCGGCCTTCGCCGGGGCGGCGGGACAAGAGGGTCAAAGCTTGAGTTCCGACGCGCCCGAAGCCGCCGAAGTGTCCCACACGCCCGAGCCGGAGGCTCCGGCCGCGGCGGCGGCCGCGCCGGCGACGCTGCAGGGCCCCAAGGCCTTCACCATCGCCCTGGCGGTGCTGGTCTTCGACCAGGTCATCAAGTTCTGGATGCTGGGCAGCGTCTTCCCGAACGCGTGCCAGCCGTTCAGCCCGACGCCGGCCATGTACACGCCCTGCACCGTGCCTGTGGCCGGGCCGTTCAACCTCTCCATGGTCTGGAACCAGGGCGTCAGCTTCGGCCTGTTCCGCGGCGAGCAGGAGTGGGTCCGCTGGGCGCTGGCGGCCTTCTCGCTGGGCGTCGCGATCGCGCTGGGCGTCTGGGCGCGGCGAATCGAACGCCCCCTGCTGGGCGCCGCCGTCGGCCTGGTCATGGGCGGCGCGGTGGGCAATCTGGTCGACCGCGTGCGCCTTGGCGCGGTGGCCGATTTTCTCGACTTCCAGTCGCTGCACTTCCCCTGGGTATTCAACATCGCCGACAGCGCCATCACGATCGGCGTGGTCCTGTTGCTGCTCGACAGCGTGCGGCGCGACGTGCGGCCTTAATCGAAGTTGCCGCGCGCCTCACTTTTGGCGTATCCACCTCGTCTGTCTTAGGCCGGGGGCGGCCTGTAGGAGCTAGGCTCGATGATCTCTACCCGCGTGATGTGCGTGGTTGCTTTGACCGCGGCGGCCGGCCTTGGCGGATGCCAGTCGGCGTCGCGCGCCATGGGCGTGGCCAAGGTGACGCCGGACGAGTTCCGGGTCGTGACCAAGGCGCCGCTCGTGCTTCCGCCGGAATATGCGCTGCGTCCGCCGGCGCCGGGCGAGCCCCGCCCGCAGGAGCTGCAGCCGGAAAGCGCCGCCCGCGCCGCCCTGGCCGGCCAGGCCGCCGCGGCCCAGCGTTCGGACGGCGAACGCCTGCTGGCGGCACGCTCGGGCGCCGAGAAGTCGGATCCGCTGATCCGCTACGTCGTCGACGACGAGTTCGGCGACATCGCGCACAAGGACAAGTCCTTCGCCGATCGCGTCATGTTCTGGCGCAAGGATTCGCCGGCCGCGCCGGCGCCCTCCGCCGATGGCGCGGCCGCGCCGGTGGTGGTCGACGCCGCCGCCGAGGAAGCCCGGCTCAAGGCCCTGACCGGCGGCAAGACCGTCATCATCGCCCGCGAGAAGGGCAGCTGGGTCAAGCTGCCGGGGCTGTAGGTCCGGGCTTCGTCCTGAGAGTTTGGAAGGGCCCCGCTGGCGACGGCGGGGCCCTTTTCCTGTGTGCGTCCTTCGAAACGCTCGCTTGAGGCTCGCTCCTCAGGATGACGAACTCAGCGGGGCCGCCTACCAACTTTCGTCATCCTGAGGAGCGGCGAAGCCGCGTCTCGAAGGACGCACCGACTCACCTGTCGGAATCGGATAAGCTCCGCACCCCATGCCCATCCGCCGCCTGCCTCCGGAGACCGTCAACCGCATCGCCGCCGGCGAGGTGGTCGAGCGGCCGGCGAGCGCGATCAAGGAGCTGGTCGAGAACGCCCTCGACGCCGGCGCCGCGCGGATCGAGGTCGAGGCTGACAACGGCGGCCTTAGCCGCATCCTGGTCAGCGACGACGGCAGTGGCATGACGGCCGACGAGCTGGCCCTGGCCGTTGAGCGGCACGCCACCTCCAAGCTGGCGCCGCTTCCGGACGGCAGCTGGGACCTTCTCAACATCGCCACCATGGGTTTCCGCGGCGAGGCGCTGCCCTCGATCGGCTCGGTGGCGCGGCTTCAGATCTCAAGCCGCCCCCGCGACGGCGGCCCGGCCCACGCCATCCTGGTCGAGGGCGGCGCCGTCGGCGAGGTCGGCCCCGCGCCGTTCGCGGGGCGGCATGGCGCGCGGGTCGAGGTCCGCGACCTGTTCTACGCGACCCCCGCCCGACTGAAGTTCATGAAGTCGGCCCGCGCCGAGCAGATGGCGATCGCTGAGGAGCTCAAGCGCCAGGCCATGGCCCACGAGGCGGTGGCCTTCACCCTCGACCTCGACGGCCGCCGCACGATCCGGCTGAGCGCCGAGGCCCCGGGACCGGACGGACGGCTGACCCGCCTGGCCGCCGTGCTGGGCCGCGAGTTCCAGGACAATGCGCTGCAGATCGATCACGAGCGGGACGGGGTGCGCCTGACCGGCTTCGCCGGCCTGCCGACCTACAACCGCGGCAACGCCGCCCACCAGTACCTGTTCGTCAACGGCCGTCCCGTGCGCGACCGGCTCCTTCAAGGGGCCTTGCGGGCGGCCTACGCCGACTATCTGGCCCGCGACCGGCATCCGACAGCGGCGCTCTACATCGAGCTCGATCCGACCTTCGTCGACGTCAACGTCCATCCGGCCAAGGCGGAGGTGCGGTTCCGCGATCCGGCGCTGGTCCGCGGCCTGATCGTCGGCGGCCTGCGCCATTCGCTGGCCGGCGCCGGTCACCGGGCCTCGACCACCGTCGCGGGCGCGGCCCTGGCCGGGTTCAGGCCGCAGACCTATGCGTCGGCCCCCTCGCCCGCCGGCTTCTCGGCCTGGCAGGCGGGGGGCTGGCAACCGGCTTCACCGCAGAGGCTTCCCGGGATGAGCGACGTCTCGGCCCGCGTCGAGCCGGCCTTCGGAATGGGCGGCGCCGCGCTGGCCGAGGCTGTCGGCGCCGTCTACGAGTCCGCGCCGCCGCCGGCCGTCGACGGGCGGATCATCGACCCCGTCGACTTCCCGCTCGGCGCGGCGCGGGCCCAGGTCCACGAGACCTATGTGGTGGCGCAAACGCGCGATGGCATCGTCATCGTCGACCAGCATGCGGCCCATGAGCGCCTCGTCTACGAGCGCATGAAGCACGAGATGGAGGCCGGCGGAGTGACCCGCCAGACTCTGCTTCTGCCCGAGGTGGTCGAGCTCGATCCGGCCGAGGCCGAACGCATCGTCGCCAAGGCGGACGAACTGGCGGCGCTGGGTCTGATCGTCGAGCCGTTCGGACCGGGCGCGGTGCTGGTGCGTGAGACTCCGGCCCTGCTCGGCGACGCCGACGCCGCCGGCCTGGTGCGCGACATCGCCGACGATCTCAGCGAGAACGGCCAGGCCCTGGCCCTTCGCGAGCGGCTGGAGGAGGTCTGCTCGACCATGGCCTGTCACGGCTCGGTCCGCGCCGGTCGCCGCCTGACCGCCGTCGAGATGAACGCCCTGCTGCGCGAGATGGAGGCCACGCCCCACAGCGGCCAGTGCAACCACGGCCGGCCGACCTATGTGGAGCTCAAGCTCGCCGATATCGAGCGGCTGTTCGGTCGACGGTAGCGTGGTGCGGAACGCGCTCAGGCCGCCCGACGCGCCTCCTCGCCGCGTGACGCCATGGCCGCCTCGATGGCCGCGGCGAGCAGCTCGGTCTTGATGGGTTTCTCCACCACGCCGTCCATGCCTTCGGAGCGATAGTGTTCGGCGTCCCAGGGATCGGCGTTGGCGGTCAGGGCCAGAATCGGCGTCGCCGCGACGGGGCCGGCCAGGCCGCGGATGGCCCGGGTGGCCTCCAGGCCGTCCATGACCGGCATGCGGATGTCCATGAGCACGAGGTCGAAGGCGCCGCCCGCCACCGCCTCGACCGCGTCCCTGCCGTTCTCCACCGCCTCGCTGGTGCAGCCGAATATTTCGCAGAGGGTCGAGGCCACGAAACGGTTCGCCCCATTGTCGTCGGCGATCAGGATATGCAGCGGCCGCTCCAGGACGACGGCGGCGAGACTGTCGCGTTCGTCCTCCGCCTCGGGCGGGACGTCGAACAGGACCACCTCGAAGCGGAAGGTCGCGCCGGGGCCCGGATTGTTGCGGGCGACGATCTCGCCGTCCATCCGTCGCACGATCTCCCGGCAGATCGACAAGCCCAGGCCGGCGCCGCCCTGCTCGCGGCCGTTGTCGGTCTGGACGAAGGGGTTGAAGATCATCTCCAGCCGGTCGGAGGGCAGGCCGGGACCGCCATCGCGCACCTCTCCGGCCAACCGCACATGATCGCCGTCGCGCTCGGCGGTCAAAGAAACCTCGACCAGGCCCCGGTCGGTGAACTTGATGGCGTTGCCGATCAGGTTGTTGAACACCTGCTTGAGCCGGATCTCGTCACCCAGCACCCACTGGTCGGTGGCGCCGGCGTAGGAGAAGGCCAGCGTCAGGCCCTTCTGTTCGGCGCGGGCGCGCCACAGGTCGTCGAGATCGTCGAGCACGCGCGGCAGGCAGAAGCCCGCTTCGGTCAGGTCCATGGCCCCCGACTCGGCGCGTGAGATGTCGAGGGCGTCGGTCAGCAGCCGCAGCAGCGTCTCGCCGGAGTCGACGATGGTGTGGACATAGGGCTTCAGCTCGGCCTGGGTGAGCTTACGGTCCAGGATGTCGGCGATGGCCAGCACGCCGTTCAGGGGCGTGCGGATCTCGTGGCTCATCACCGCCAGGAACTGCGACTTGGCGCGCAGGGCGGCCTGGGCCTCGACCCGCGCGACATTGAGATGCTCGGCGATCCGGGTCATCTCCTCGGCGTGGGCGCGATTGGCCTCGCTGGTCGCCTGCAGGAGCGAGATCAGGGCCCCCACGCCGGCATAGCGGCCGTTCTCGACGACGATGAAGCCCTGCATCAGCTCGGACGGTCGCTCGGCCAGCGCCTCGCCGGTGAAGTCCGTCACAAGGGTCGAGCCTTCGGCCACCAGCGGGCTGGTGTTCATCAGGGCCGAGATCGGCCGGTGGGCGTACAGCGCGCGTCCGTACTCGGCCGCCATCCGCAGGAAGAAGTTGTTCCGGTCGATGATGCCCACCGGGCGGTCTTCGGCGTCGACCACGGGCAGAATCAGCAAGTCGGGTTCCTGCTGAAACCGGCGATAGACCTCCGCGCCGGGGGTCTCGGGCCCCACCGGATCAGGCCGCGTCGCCACGCTCGACAGATTGGTGCTCATGACGTCCCCGAATGCCATGCGGCGCAATCAGCACGAGCCAGGCTAAGCAATGATGAATCGCGAGGTTGGCGTTTTGCTTGGGTCATCAGTGCAAAGACTGATTTCCCATGACAAAAATGTGACGAGCAAATTGTCGAAGAGCTGTCATGGCATCGTTGAAAAGTATTCACCGCGTCATCGCGGGCGCGTTGCGTCCAAACCGGCGTTGCGCTAGTGATCGGGTGTCCAACCGCGAGGCATCATGCTTCCCAATGTGATCGAGGCCCGGGCCTGACGGTCTGATCTTTCGAGGTCCGACTGTCCTCAGCGCCCGATGAACCGCCCGTCCCGGCTCGCAGCCTGGGCGCGACTCATCACGCCTCGATATCGGACTTTCCCCTTGAACATCTCCAAACCGCAGCAGCGAACGCTGCACGCGCTCGCGCAAGGCGGCGCGATCCTCCTCGAACGCGACGAGGACACCGGCGAGGTCATCGGCGCCGACTGCTTCACCCGCGATGGCTGGCGCCTGAGCGACTGCACGCTTGCCGTCTTCCGGTCGCTCAAGCGCAAACGCTTCATCGCCAGCGCGGGCGGGGGGCCCTACCGCATCACCCGCGAGGGCCTGCTGAACCTTCGCTCGCAGCTCGACAACCGGGTGACGATGAAGCGGTAGGGCGAAGCAAACAGGTGTCACCCCGGCCGCAGTGAAGCGGAGAGCCGGGACCCAGCGGGGCCGTGCTCGGCGTTGACTGGGTCCCGGATCGTCCTTGCGGGCCGTCCGGGATGACACTTGTTTGAAGCTAGCCGCCGAACTTCAGGAACGTCACCCGCGCGGCGCCGTAGTCGCGCGTGTCGAGGACCTCGAAACCATCGACGGCGAGATCGGCCTCGTCGCTGCCGCGCTCGACCATCAGCACCGCGCCGCTCTTCAGCCAGCCGCCCTCGGCCAGGCCGGCCAGCGCGCGCTCCGCCAGACCCTTGCGGTAGGGCGGATCGAGGAAGGCCAGATCGAACGGCTCGCCGGCGCTGGCCGGGCGGACGCCGAGGTCGGTGGCGTCGCGGCGGTGGATGCGGGTCGCGCCGAACAGTCCGAAGGCGTCGATGGTCTCGCGGATGGCGCCGCGCGCCGCCTCGTCGGTTTCGACGAACAGGCAGAAGGCCGCCCCGCGCGAGATCGCCTCGAACCCCAGCGCCCCGGATCCCGCGAACAGGTCGATGATCCGCGCGCCGCGCAGCTCCGGCGCCCAGGCGGCGTGCTCGAGGATGTTGAACACCGCCTGCCGCGCGCGGTCGGAGGTCGGGCGCGTGCCCTGGCCTTCCGGCGTCTTCAGCGCGCGACCGCGCAGGCTTCCCGAGACGATGCGCAAAGGGGGTTCAACTCCAGCGAAGGGGCGGCGCCTGGTCCTTGAGCGTCAGGAGCGCGTCGCGGAGACCGTCCATAAACTCCGCGCGCTTGCCATGCCAGCGCAGCGGGGCGCCGACCAGCACCGCGCAGTTCATCGGCACCGGAATGACCTCGCCCTTGGGCAGGACCCGACCCGCGCCCTGAATCCAGACCGGCGTCACCGGCGCTTCGGGAAAGGCCTCAGCCAGGCGGGCCACGCCGCTCTTCAGCCGGGCCATTTCGTCGGAAGCGTCGCCGCGCGTGCCCTCCGGGAAGACGACCACGATGTCGCCGGCCGCCAGCGCCTCGCGGGCCGGGGCCAGCACGTCCTCGCCGGTTGCGACCTTGTCCCGCGCCACCGGCACGATGCCGACCAGGTTGCGCGAGAACCAGCCGATGACCGGGTCCTTCAGGAAATAGTCGCTCGCCGCCGCTGGACGGACCCGCATCACCGCCTTGGCCGGGAAGATGCTCAGCATCAGCAGGGTGTCGACATGGCTGTTGTGGTTGGCCGCGATGATGGCCGGCCCTTTCAGCGGCAGGTGCTCGCGGCCGGTGACGTCGGCGCCCGTCAGGAAGCGTGCGATCGGCCGAGCGACCAGCAGCAGCAGGGCCCAGCGCAGCCAGCGGATCATCAGAACTTCTCCAGCGCGAAGAACGCCAGCAGATGGAAGTAGATCGGCGCCGTGAAGGTCAGGCTGTCGATGCGGTCGAGGATGCCGCCGTGGCCCGGGATCAGGTGCGAGGTGTCCTTGACGCCGATGTCGCGCTTGATGGCGCTCATCGTCACATCGCCCGCGAAGCCGGCGGCGGGCAGGACGACAGCGACCACGGCCAGGCCCAGGCCCTCCAGCGGCGTGAACAGCGGCCCGGCGAACCAGATCAGGGCGGCGGTGGTGATCCAGCCGCCGATGAAGCCCTCCCACGTCTTGTTGGGGCTGACCCTGGGGATGATCTTGTGGCGGCCCAGCAGCTTGCCCCAGACGTACTGGGCGACGTCGTTGAACTCGGTGGCGACCAGCAGGAAGAAGACCAGCCCGGCCCCGCCGGCGGGCGCCTCGTAGGGCGGCGTCCGCATCAGGAAGGCGACGTAGCCGATGTTGTAGATGCAGGTCATCAGACCCCAGTGGAACATCGAGGCGCTCGCCAGGAAGCCGCGGGTCTGGCCGATCACCGCCATCAGCCAGGGCGTAATCAGGAAGGCGTAGACCGGGATCAGCACCAGGTAGACGCCGTAGATGTCGGCGGCGATGAAGGCGTAGTTCAGCGGGATGGCCAGATAGGCGGCCAGCACGATCAGCCGGTCCTCGCGCCGGGTCGGGGCCAGCGACAGGAATTCGCGCAGGGCGATGAACGAGACCACCGCGAACAGCGCCGTGGTCGCCTGCCAGCCCAGCAGCAGGGCCGCCGACAGCAGGGCGATCATGATCACCCAGCTGAAGATGCGCTGGCGCAGTTCGGTGTAGTCTTTCCGGGGGTTCACGACGGTCAGGACGCCCGCCACGACCGCGCCGAGGACGACCAGGCCGAACACGCCGCCCAGGCCCCAGAGCAGATGGGGATGCTGCAGGTCGAGGAAGCGCGTGATCTGGTCCAAACTCTCGTTCCCGCCCCGCGACGCCGCCGCCCGACGGAGGTTGCCGAGGCGGGCGTTCCGGTCAAGGCTCTCCGCATGGAGCGAGTCCTTAAATCGAGCGTCGTCCACGTCGCGTTCGGGTTTGTGATGATGGGCGGCTGGGCGCTGTTCGCGAACCGCGACCACGGCCTGGCGGGCGCCTGGCTGCCGGCGCTGGTGCAGGGGACCATCTCCGGCGTGCTCACAGGCATCCTCAAGAAGACGCTTGAGAGACTGGACGGGACGCTGTCGGGCGTTCTCGCCTTCATCGCGCCGCCGCTCCTGACCGCGACCTCCATCCTGGCGCTGCTGACGCTGGCCCACACCCTGATCGGCACGCCGGAGATCGTCGCCACCATCGCCGTGCCGTGGTCGGTCTCGACCCTCTACGCCATCGTCTACAACGCGGGCCTAGTCCGCGCCCGCCGGAGGGCCGCATGACCGACGCGCCTGAGAACCGCCGCCCGTTGAAGACTCGATCCGCCGGCTGGGCCGGCGCGATGGCCTCCGCGCTCGGCCGGGTCGGGATCAGCCCCGACACCATCTCCTTCTGCTCCGTCGCCTTCGCTGTGCTTGGCGCGGCGGGCCTGGCCATGGCCGGCGAGAGCGAGGGCCCAGCGCGCATCGGATGGTTGCTGCTGGCGGCGGTCTGCATCCAGCTGCGCCTGCTGGCCAACATGCTCGACGGCATGGTGGCGGTGGAGCATGGCCGGGGCGGCCCGTCCGGCCCGATCTGGAACGAACTGCCCGACCGCATCGCCGACGGCCTGTTCCTGGTCGCGGCCGGCTACAGCGCCGCGGCGGCGGGCCTGGCCGCCGGGGTCTGGCTTGGCTGGCTGACGGCGCTGCTGGCGGTGCTGACCGCCTATGTGCGCGAGCTCGGTCGGGGTCTCGGATTCACCGCCGACTTCTCCGGCCCGATGGCCAAGCCGCACCGCATGTTCGCGCTGACGGTGGCCTGTCTGGTCGCGATCGCCGAGCCGCTCTGGGGCTGGCGCGGCGGGACCATGATCCTCGCCCTGGCGATCATCGCGCTGGGCAGCGTGGCCACCGTCTGGCGTCGGACGGCCAGGTTGGCGAAGCGGCTGAGGGAGAGGGCATAGTCCCCATACTCCGCTCATCCCGGCATTCGCCGGGATGAGCGGAGAAAAAGCTATCGCTTCCCCTTCGGCCCCGTTGGCCGAGGGCCTTGCGGACGAGCGCCGGTTCGTCCTCGCGGCGCCGCGGCCCCCTTCGGCCCGGCAGGCCCGTCGCGACGCGGCCCGGCTGGGCGCGCGGATCCAGAAGGCCCCTTCGCCCCCGGACGCGCGGCCTTCGGATCACCATACCAAGTCTTCTTCGGCGCCTCGGCCTCGGTGGACCTCGGCGCGGACTTCTTCTTCGGATGCGGATAGAGCTTCGGCTTGGCCTTGGCCCAGCCGGGCTTCTTCGGCTGGCGTTCGCCCTTCAGTTCGCCGGTCTCCTGACCCGGACGCGGCTGACGGCCGTGTCTCGGGGCGGTCGGCTCATGCGGGACGCCGCCGGCCTCGCCAGAGGGGCGGCGCCGTCCGCTCCCGGGCGCGCCCTTGAACTGCACGGCATGGCCCTTCGGCATGGCCTGCGGCGGCACGATGCCCTCAAGCAGCTCGCGGATCACCCGCGGCCCGACTTCCTCGACCTCGCCGACGCCCAGGTCGCCGAGCGAGAAGGGGCCATAGCTCAGGCGCAGCAGGCGATTGACCTTCAGCCCGATCGACTCGAGCACGCGGCGCACCTCGCGGTTCTTGCCTTCAGCCAGGGTCAGGGTGATCCAGACGTTGCGCGCCCCCTCACGGTCGCCCGTCGCCTTGTCGAGCCTGGCTTCGATCGGGCCGTAGCGGACACCCTCGACGGTGACGCCGTCCTTCAGCCTGTCCAGCCGTTCCTGAGTGGCGTAGCCGAAGGCCCGGGCGCGGTAGCGGCGGATCCAGCCGGTCGCGGGCAGCTCCAGCGCCCGCGACAGCTCGCCGTCATTGGTCAGCAGCAGCAGCCCTTCGGTGGCCAGGTCGAGGCGGCCGATCGAGATCACGCGCGGCAGGCCTTCCGGCAGATGCTGGAACACGGTCGGCCGGCCCTTGGGATCGGCGTGCGTCGTCACCAGCCCGGCGGGCTTGTGATAGCGGAACAGGCGCACCGGCTCGGGTCCGCCGACCACCTCGCCGTCGACGGTGACGATGTCGCCCGGCTCCACCTTCACGGCTGGCGTGGTCAGGGTCTCGCCGTTGATCGCCACCCGGCCGGCCTCGATCAGCCGCTCGACCTCGCGGCGCGAGGCGACGCCGGCGCGGGCCAGCACCTTGGCCACGCGTTCGGTGTCGGAAGGGTCGGGAGAAGAATAGCGTTCAGCCATGCGGGCCGCTCCGTTAAAAAGGATCGTGTCGCCTCCCGGCGAGACAGGCCCTCTAAAGCACGAAACGCCGGACCTCGCCACGTGACGACCCTCTCCGACCCCCTGGCCAGTGAATGGGACGCGATGCAGCTGGCCCTCGCTGAGGCGCGCGCCGCCGCCGAGGCCGGCGAGACGCCCGTCGGGGCGGTGATCGTCGACCCGGCCACCGGCGAGGTCGTCGCCCGCGCCGGCAACCATCCGATCGGCGCGCATGATCCCACGGCCCATGCCGAGATCGCGGCCATCCGGCTGGCGGCCGCCAGGCTTGGCAACTACCGGCTCACTGACCTGACGCTGGTGGTGACGCTGGAGCCCTGCGCCATGTGCGCCGGCGCCATCAGCCACGCCCGCATCGGCCGTGTCGTCTTCGGCGCCGAGGACCCGAAGGGCGGCGCCGTGGTCCACGGTCCGCGCTTCTTCGAGCAGCCCACCTGCCACTGGCGGCCACAGGTCGTCGGCGGCGTCCTGGCCGAGGAGAGCGCCGCGCTGCTGCGCGGCTTCTTCCGGGCGCGGCGGGGCAAGGCGCCTTGACCAAGTCCACTTCCTGAATGTACTATTTGTACTAACGAAGGAATGGACATGTCCAGATACGAGCCGCTGGGACAGTTTCTCGCCAACCAGAACGCGGCCGAGACTCCGCTGACATTCAAAGAGGTCGAGCGCATCATCCGGCGCTCACTGCCGAGTTCGGCGCGACGGCATCCGGCATGGTGGGCGAACACGCGCACCCATAGCCAGGCCGGTTCCTGGCTTGATGCAGGATGGAGGACGGAACGCGTCGAGCTCGTCGCGGAGCGGGTCGTCTTCGTGAGGGACCAGCGCGCGGTATCTCCGATGGTGGCGCGCCCCGAGCGGGGTGACGTCGTGTCCGTGCCGTTCGATGCGTTCAACGGCGCGGGGCTGCACCTTGTCGACAGCTACGCCGAGGCCCATGCCTGCGACCGAGGGGCGGCGATCGCGGCCCTGATCAATGCGGCAGGCGTGGAACGGCGCATGGCCATGCTTGAACCCTATCAGCGGCAATGGACGGGCAAGCTGGGCGCCGACAGCGTTGACCTCATTCGCGAAGACCGGGATGCCCGCTGAACTGGTCGTGGACGCGTCGGTGGTCGCGAAATGCTTCTTCCAGGAGGTTGGAACCGACCGGGCGCTCGACGTTCTGCGCTCCGGCGCCCGCCTCGTCGCACCCGAATTCCTCCACGCCGAGTTCGCCAGCATCGCGGCCAAGAAGGCCCGGCGCGGCGATGTCGCGCCTGCGATGGCAGGGAGCGCCGTGGACGATGTCGGAAGCCTGCTGGCAGAGGTCTTTCCCGCCGCAGCGCTTTCGGGCCGAGCGTTCGCGCTTTCAGTGGAAACGGGATGCTCGGCCTTTGACGGTCTCTACCTTGCGCTCGCCGAAGCCCGCGGTTGCCGAGTCGTCACCGCGGACGCCCGTCTGGTCCGCAACGCGACGAGCGCCAATCTCTCCCATCTCATTCAAGCGCTCTAGGACCTGTGACGCCGCGCTACGCCGAGTTCGCACCGAGGCCGGACCTGGCGCCGTGGGTAGCCTGCGTCTGGGTGTTCGAGGGGCGTGATCCGGACGAGGACCAGCGGATCGCGCCAGACGGCCGCTGCGAACTGATCGTCCACCTTGGCGAGCCCTATCTGGAGCGCGGCGAGGACGGCGTCCTGCGCCGCCAGCCGCCGGTGTTGTTCGCCGGCCAGCTGACGCGGCCGCTGCATCTGCGGGCCGACGGCGAGGCCGGGGTGGTCGGCGTGCGGTTCCATACAGCGGGAGCCTACGCCTATCTCGGCCGGTCGCTCGACGGCATTACCGACGCGCGCGTCGCGCTGGAGGCTGGCGATCTCCGGGCGCCAGACGAGGCGTCGCGGCTGGCGCGGGTCCAGGACCATGTCGCCGACCGCATCGCCGCGATGGCCGTGGCGGCCGATCCCGTCGTCGAGCACTGCGTCGCGCGGCTGGAAGAGGGCGCGACCGTCGAGACCCTGTGGCGCGAGACCGGGCTGACGCCGCGCACCCTGCAACGGCGATTCGCGACGCGGATCGGCGTCTCGCCGCGCATGCTCGGCTCCATCGTGCGCTTCCGGCGCGTGTTCGATGCGTTGCGCGAGGCCGACGCCGAGACCTGGACGCAGGCGGCGCAGGCGGCGGGCTATTTCGACCATCCGCAGATGGCGCGCGACTTCCGCCGCTTCGTCGGCTGCACGCCGTCGCAGTTCGTGGCGGCGCGGCCGGGGTTGTCGGCCAGCCTGGTTGACCTGACGGCCTGAGACTGTCGCATTCCTACAAGCGGGCGCCCGGCGCCGTCGGCAGGGTCGCGGGAGCCTCAAGGGGGAAAGTCATGAAACGCCTCGCATCCTTCGTCGCCGCCGTCGTCCTGCTCGGCGCGCCCGCCCTCGCCGCCGAACCCGCCGTCGACCTGTCCTGGATCACTGGGACCTGGGTTCAGCAGGAAGGCGGCAAGACCGTCCGCGAGACCTGGTCGACGCCGATCGACGGGGCCATGGGCGGCGTCGGTCAGACCAGCCGGCCGGGCAAGCCGCCGCGTTTCGAGTTCATGACCATCACGCCCGAGGCGGCCGGCCCGACCTTCACCGCCTATGTCGACGGCCAGCCCGCGACGCCCTTCGTCCTCAAGCCCGGCCCTGCCGGCGAGGCGACGTTCGAGAACCTCGCCCACGACTTCCCGCAGAGGGTCATCTACCGCCGATGCGGCGCGGACCTCTGCGCCCGGATCGAGGGGCTGATCGACGGCAAGCTTCAGGGCATGGACTGGCGGTACCGTCGCGCGGACTGACCCGAGGGCCCCGTCAGGGGCGGATCAGGTACTTCTCGCCCGTGGCCTTGCGGTTGTAGGTGCGGATGACCTCGGGATCGAGCGCCTCCGCCAGCGAGATTTCCCGCGTGTAGTGGCTGGCGAAGGTGGTCTTCAGCTCGGCGATCACGCGGTCGCGCAGGCGCTGGGTCTCGGCCGGGCCGATCTTCATCAGGAACGGGGTCAGCAGCCAGCCGCCCAGGCCCCACATCATGCCGAAGGCGCGGTTCAGCTCGGTCGGGCCAGTGTCCAGGCCGCCGTAGACATAGACCTGCTTCATCTGGTTGGAGCCGTAGCGGCTGTAGACCTTGGCCGTCTTGTTGGCCGCGATCTCCATGCAGTTGAGGATCTGGCCGGCCAGCTTGCCGCCGCCGATGGCGTCGAAGGCCAGGTAGGCGCCGGTGTCGACGATCGCCTGGGTCAGGTCCTCGAGGAATGAAGGCTTGCTGGAGTCGACGACGTGCGTGGCGCCGAGGCCGCGCAGGATCGCCGCCTGCTCGTCGTTGCGCACGATGTTGACCAGCGGGATGCCGTCCTTGAGGCAGATCTTGACCAGCATCTGGCCGAGGTTCGAGGCCGCCGCAGTGTGGACCAGGCCCGTGAAGCCCTCGCGCTTCATGGTCTCGGGGAAGCAGAGCGCCGTCAGCGGATTGACGAAGCAGGACGCGCCGTCCGCGAACGCCGTGTCGTCCGGCAGAGGCATGACCGACGCCAACGGCAGGGTGCGGTACTGGCCGTACATCGCGCCGCCCAGGCAGGCGACAGTCTTACCCAGCAGCGCCTGGGCTTCAGGAGAGTCACCGGCCGCCACGACCACGCCGCAGCCTTCGTTGCCGACCGGCATGCTCTCGTCGGCCCGCGCGGCCATCATCCGCATCAGGTGCTGTGGAATGGCGGCGGTCGCGGTCGGGCCGTTGGCGTTGCGGCCGGCTTTCAGGGTGCTCAGGTCGGCCGGTCCGATCAGCAGGCCGAGGTCGGAGGGATTGATCGGCGAGGCCTTCACCGCGACCACCACCTCGCCCGGCCCCGGCGCCGGGGTGTCGACCCGCTCCAGCGAGAGCTGCAGTTCGCCGCCCGAGGTCACCAGCGACCGAAGCTGAAGTCCCGTTTCCCAATCCGCCGCCATGATGTGTCGCTCCCGCTCCGGACTGATCCCGGTTGGCGGGCAATTGAGCGCATCGGCGGCGAGTGGGGAAGGGCCGTTGTTGAAAAGGACGGTCGCCCGATCCGGCGGGCTCCCGCTGCATCGCAGCAAAGACCTTGGCGGGGTCCCGGACTCCTGTGCTAGAAAGCCCGCCACAAAAGTTTGACGGCGCGGACCTCCCCGGAACCAACCGCGCCGACGTCAAGGGCGAGACTTCATGGCGGATATCAAGACGGTCGGCGTCATCGGCGCCGGTCAGATGGGGTCGGGCATCGCGCACGTCTGTGCGCTGGCCGGTTACGACGTGTTCCTGCACGACCTCGGCCAGGACCGGATCGACGCCGGCGTCTCGCAGATCGAGCACAACCTGGCGCGCCAGGTCGGCCGCGGCCTGATCGACGACGCCGCGATGCGGACGGCGCTGGGCCGCATCAAGCCGGCCCTCGACCTGGCCTTGATCGGCCAGACCGACATCGCCATCGAGGCTGCGACCGAGAACGAGGAGATCAAGAAGTCGATCTTCCGCGCGCTGCACCCGCACCTGAAGGCCGAGACGCTGCTGGCGTCGAACACCTCGTCGATTTCGATCACCCGCCTGGCGTCGACGACCGACCGGCCCGAGCGCTTCATCGGCCTGCACTTCTTCAATCCCGTGCCGCTGATGAAGCTGGTCGAGGTCATCCGCGGCATCGCCACCGACGTGGCGACCTATGAGGCCGCCGTCAGTTTCGCCCAGTCGTTGGGCAAGACCACCACCAACGCCGAGGACTTCCCCGCCTTCATCGTCAACCGCGTGCTGGTGCCGATGATCAACGAGGCCATCTACACCCTGTACGAGGGCGTCGGCACGGTGGACTCGATCGACACCGCCATGAAGCTGGGCGCCAACCATCCGATGGGCCCGCTGGAGCTGGGCGACTTCATCGGCCTCGACACCGTGCTGAGCATCATGAACGTGCTCCACGAGGGCCTGGCCGACAGCAAGTACCGTCCGTGCCCGCTGCTGGTGAAGTACGTCGAGGCCGGTTGGCTGGGCCGCAAGACCCAGCGCGGCTTCTACGATTACCGCGGCGAGGTTCCGGTTCCGACGCGGTAGACGGCCGTTCCCCGAGATCGTCATGGCCCGAGCAAGTCGGGCCACGACCGATAGTGGGAGCGTGGCGATCGCGCCCCCTCTCGACAGACCTCCGCGTTCGTGACTTCCTCGCGCCGAGGCGGCGATGGGGGCGTCATGACGGTGCTGAGGCCGGTGGCCGCCGATGAGCGCCACGTGCAGCTGGACCTGATGCGGGGACTGGGCGTCCTCGGCATCCTGGCCGTCAACATCTACGCCTTCGCGCTGCCGTTCGAGAGCTTCATGGCCCCCGAGCTGCTGCCCTTCCCGCTGGAGGGCGCCGCCGCCGCGGCCTGGTGGACGATGGCCACCGTCTTCGAGTTCAAGTTCGTGACCCTGTTCTCGATGCTGTTCGGGGTCTCGGTCTTCCTGGTCGGCGGCGAGCGCGACGACGCGGTGCGCGGCGCGCTTCTGCGGCGGCGGCTGGCGTGGCTGGCGGTGTTCGGCCTGATCCACGGCCTCGCCGTCTGGTACGGCGACATCCTGCTGCTCTACGCCTGGTCCGGCCTGTTCATGATGCTGATGCGGTCCTGGAGTCCGCGGCGGCTGTTCTGGATCGGCCTGGCCGTCGTGATGCTCGGATCGGCGATCTCGGTCGGCCAGATGTGGGCGCTGGAGTACGCCCCGGCCGATGTCCAGAAGCAGGTCCTGGCGCAGATGGACTCCGGAATGACCGCCGAGGCCGCCAGGGCCAGCACGGCGGCCATGCGGGCCGGCCTGGTCCCGGCCTTCATGGAGAACCTGGGCAACTGGGTCTTTCTGCAGGGCATGAGCCTCGCCGTGTTCGTGTTCCGCACCGTGGCCCTGATGATGATCGGGCTGGCGCTGTTCAAATGGGGCTTCCTGACCGGGCGCGCGCCGGCCTGGCTCTACGGCCTGCTGATCGTGGCGGCGGCGGGATCTCTGTATCTGGTCGGGGAGTCCAACTGGGCCAGGATCGAGACCGGTTTCGCCATGCCGCGATCGGCGGGCCGCTACGCCGCCGCCAACCAGTTCCTGAGCCTGATGATCAGCCTCGGCTACGCCTCGACGCTGATCCTGCTGGCGAAGCTGGCCGCGGTCCGCGCCCTGCTGACCCCGCTGGCCCGGGTCGGGCAGATGGCCTTCACCAACTATCTCATGCAGTCGGTGCTGATGACGACGGTGTTCACCGCCGGCCGGGGTCTCGGTCTGTTCGGCGCCTTCGACGCGGCGAGCCTATGGCTGTTCGTCTTCGCCGTCTGGGCCCTGGAGTTGGTCTGGTCGCCGCTGTGGCTGTCGCGCTACCGCATGGGCCCGCTGGAGTGGGTCTGGCGGCGGTTGACCTACGGCCGGGGGCTGCAGGCGACGCGGACCGGTCAACCCCAGCCGAGCGCGACGGCCGTCCTGTAGACGACGAAGGCCGCCCCGTAGGCCAGGGCGAACATGTAGACGAACATCACCCCGGGCCAGAGCCAGCCGTTGGTCTCGCGCTTGACCACGCCCAGGGTGGCCACGCACTGCGGCGCGAACACGTACCAGGCCAGGAAGGCCAGGCCCGAGGCCAGGCTCCACTGGCTGGCGACGATCTGCTGCAGCACCGCGCCGCCCGCGCCGTCGACGTCGCCCACCGAGTAGATGGTGCCCAGGGTGGCGACGGCGACCTCGCGGGCGGCCATGCCCGGGATCAGTGCGATCGACATTTCCCAGTTGAAGCCGATCGGCCGCAGCAGCGGCTCGATGGCGTGGCCCATCATGCCGGCGAGGCTGTAGTCGATGGCCGGGCCTGTCGCGCCCTCCGGCGGATAGGGGAAGGTGGCCAGGGCCCAGACCAGCACCATCAGCGGCATGATGATCCGGCCCGCCCGGCTCATGAAGATCGCCACCCGCTGCCAGAGATTCAGCAGCACGTTGCGCGCCTCGGGCGCCTTGTAGGTCGGCATCTCCATCATGAAGGGCTCCGAGGCTGACCGCCAGAACACCCTGCGAATGACGAAGGCGACGATCAGACCCGAGACCAGCCCCGTCGCATAAAGGCCGAACATCACCAGCCCTTGCAGATTGACGAAGCCGGCGACCGTCCGGCTGGGGATGAGGGCGGAGATGATCAGGGTGTAGACCGGCAGCCGGGCCGAGCAGGTCATCAGCGGCGCGATCAGGATGGTGGTCAGCCGGTCGTGCTTCTGGTCGATGACCCGCGCCGACATGATGCCCGGAATGGCGCAGGCATGGCTCGACAGCAACGGAATGAAGGCGCGTCCGTGCAGGCCAGCGACCCCCATCAGCCTGTCCAGCAGGAAGGCGGCGCGGGCCATGTAGCCGCTGTCCTCGAGCAGCAGGATGAAGAAGAAGACGATGATGATCTGCGGCAGGAAGACCAGCACGCTGCCGACCCCCGCGATCAGGCCGTCGACCAGCAGGCTGCGCAGCAGGTCGTGGGTCACGACCTGCCCGACGAGCTCGCCGAGCAGCGCGAAGCCGGCGTCGATGCCGTCGGCCAAGGGCGTCGCCCAGCTGAACACCGCCTGGAAGATGACGAACATGATCGTCGACAGGATGACCAGGCCGGCGACCGGATGCAGCAGTAGGGCGTCGACCTTGGCCGTCACCGTGTCAGGGCGTTCGGGCGGTCGAACGAAGGCCTTCATGATCCGCTGCGACTGCGCGTGGGCGGCGCGGATTTCCTCGGCGTCGGGCTCTCGCCAGGTGTTCTCGCCCGGCGGCGTGCTCAGGGCCAGGGCCTCGGCCTGGGCGACCAGATCGTCGACGCCCCGCTTGCGGGTGGCCACCGTGGCGACGATCGGCGCGCCGATGGCCTTCGACAGGCCTTCGACGTCGATGCGCAGGCCCTGGCGCTGGGCGATGTCGTACATGTTCAGCGCCAGCACGAACGGCCGCCCGACCTGCTTCAGTTCCAGCGCCAGGCGCAGGACCAGGCGCAGGTTGGTCGCGTCGGCCACGCAGACGATGACGTCCGGCGGCGTCTCGCCGGCCAGGCGGCCCAGCACCGCGTCGCGGGTGACGGCTTCGTCCGGGCTGCGGGCCCGCAGGCTGTAGGTGCCCGGCAGGTCGAGGACGTTGATCGTCCGGCCAGAGGGCGCGGTCAGCGTTCCCTCCTTCCGCTCGACCGTGACGCCGGCGTAGTTGGCCACCTTCTGGCGGCTGCCGGTCAGGGCGTTGAAGAGGGCGGTCTTGCCGGTATTGGGATTGCCCACCAGCGCCATGCGGGTCGGCGAAAGGACCGCCTCGGTCACGCGCCCGCCTCGTCGTATTTCACTTCCACCGCCCGCGCCTCTCGGCGCCGCAAGGCCACCCGCATGTCGTCCAGCTTCACGGCCATCGGGTCGCGACCGAACAGACCCTCGTGCAACACCTCGACCTGCGCGCCCTCGACGAAGCCCAGCTCCAGCAAACGACGCTCGAGTTCCTCGACGGTCAGGGCGCCGCGCGCGTCGTCGTGCGGGTGGACACGGACGATCACCCCGCGCGCGCCGGGCGCGCCCTCGCTCAGGAATCGGGCGGAGGGGTCGGACTGAGTATGGGTCAAGCTGTGGGTCCCGACTGAAACTTGCGAGTGATTATCAGTCGGGAGGGCCGCTGTCGATGCGGTGGAACCCCGCACGTTCGACATGCGGCGTTAATACAATCGACACCATGATCCGACGCGTCGGATAATCACTGGCGATTCGTAAGGGCGGGTGCTGATGCGGCGACTCACTCAGGTTCTGATCGGCGCCTCCTTTCTCTGCTTGGCGCTCATTCTCTCGCTGACCATTTGGCGCAGCGGTGGCGGATGGGGTGCGGGCGTGGCCGGCTTCGTGGCCGGAATGGCCGCCCTCGGCGTGGTTTACCTTTTCATTGTCCGCGCCCTCGACTTCACCGCCCTGCGCGGCGAACTGGGCAACATCCGCGAGGCGCATCTGATCCTCTCCCAGCAGCTGGAGAAGATCGACGCCCGTCTGAGCGAGGTGGTCGAGACCGTCACCGACGACGCCCTGCGCCGCTCCGAGGAACTGTCGAGCGAAGTTCATATGCTCGAGGACACCGTCCAGCGCATGGCGGAGAAGATGGAAGCGCAGCTGTCCAGCCGCGTCGCCGCCGCGCCCATGCACGCCTTCGGCCGCTCCTCGCAGTCCGAAGCCCTGCTCGACACGGTCAAGGCCGCCCTGGCGGAGAACCGCGTCGACCTCTACCTGCAGCCCATCGTGTCGCTGCCGCAGCGCCGCACGGTCTTCTACGAGAGCTTCTCGCGCCTGCGCGACGACAGCGGCCGGGTGATGATGCCGGCCGAGTACCTGTCGGTGGCCGAGCCAGAGGGTCTGGTCGCGGCGATCGACAACCTGCTGCTGTTCCGCTGCGTGCAGATCGTGCGCCGACTGGCCAAGCAGGACCGCAAGGTCGGCATCTTCTGCAACATCTCGCTGGCCAGCCTGTCGGACGAGACCTTCTTCCCGCAGTTCCTCGACTTCCTGTCGGCGAACAAGGACATGGCCGGCGCCTTGATCTTCGAGCTTGGCCAGTCGGCCTTCGCCCGCCGCGGCGCGGTCGAGGCGCGGCACATGGCCCGGCTGGCCGATCTCGGCTTCCGCTTCAGCCTCGACAAGGTCAACGACCTGGACCTCGACTTCCAGGAGCTGTCGCGCGCCGACGTCAAGTTCGTCAAGGTCGGGGCCCAGATGCTGCTCGACCAGCTGGAAGAGACGGAGGGGCGCCTGGTCATCCGCTCGCTGCCGGACCTGCACGCCAGCGACTTCGCGCGTCTGACCCGCCGCTACGGCGTCGAGGTGATTGTCGAGAAGGTCGAGAGCGAGCGTCAGATCGTCGACATTCTCGATCTCGACCTGGCCTTCGGCCAGGGCCACCTGTTCGGCGAGCCGCGCGCCATTCGCGACGCCGTCCTGGCCGAAGCGGACCCGCCGGCCGACTTCATGCGCGCCCAGATGCGCCGAGCCGTGGGCTACTAGGCGCCTGGCCGGGACTGCTTCGGGCGATAGCCCGTAGCTGTCCCTCAACATCGTTTGAGGCTTTTGAGGGACAGGAAATCGCGACCCCGTGGGCCGCGCTATCCAGTCCCGGCGCTTGCCCCCTTGCCCCGCCGCCCCTAGCGTCGCCGCACAACAGTTCGGGGGCTTGACCCACATGCGCATTTTCATCGCCGCGGGCCTCGCGCTCGCCTGCCTGCTGCCCATCTCCGCCGAGGCGCGACCGTTCACCGCCAAGGACCTCGCCACCCAGGAGCGGATCGGCGATCCGCGGGTGTCGCCGGACGGGCGCTGGGTCGCCTACACGATCCGCACCACCGACTGGGACGGCAACAAGGGCGTCCAGTCGCTCTGGCTGCTCGACCGCAAGACGCCGGGCGCCAAGCCGGTCGCGGTGACCGAGGACGAAAAGGCGCCGGCCTCGCCGCGTTGGTCCTCCGATGGCAAGTGGCTCTACTTTCTGTCCAGCAAGTCGGGGTCGTTGCAGGTCTGGCGCATCGCCGCCGACCGCACCGGCAAGGCTCAGGTGAGCAGCCTGCCGCTCGACGTCGGCTTCTTCAGGCTGGCGCCCGACGGCAAATCAATGATCGTCGGGCTCGACGTCTATCCGGACTGCCCCGACCTCGCCTGCACGAAGACCCGCGCCGAGGCCAAGGCCAAGGTGAAGGCCAGCGGACAGACCTGGGCGGACGGCGCCCTGCCTCGGGCCTTCGACAAGTACGAGGACGACCTGTTCACCGGCCTCTTCGTGGTCCGCCTCGACGGTGTTGGCGCGCCGGCCGACGGCGCCGCCCTGACCCGCGGGCTGAAGGCCGACATCGGCGCGACCGACACCGCCTTCAGCCGCGACGGGAAGACCGTCTGGTACAGCGCCACGCCCTCGGGCGAGTCCGGCGGCGCGGGGCCGATCGCCAGCCTCTACGTCGTCCCGGCCGACGGCTCGGCCGCGCCCGCGCGTCTTGCGCCGGACAGCAAGGCCTCGGAGCGAAACCCCGTGCTCTCGCCGGACGGCAGGCTGCTGGCCTTCGTCGCCGAGGCCGCGCCGGTGATGATCTACCAGCGCTCGCGCCTGATGATCCGGGACCTGAAGACCGGCGCCGTCCGTGAACCCGCGCCCGGCCTCGATGTCCAGATTCAGAGCCTCGCCTGGACGCCGGACGGCAAACGGCTGGTGCTGACCACGCCGCGCCTTGGCCAGGTCAGCCTGGTCTCGGTCGAGGTCGCCGGCGGCAAGGTCGCTGACCTCGTCGCCCAGGACGGCACGATCAGCGCCTTCGATCTGGCGGGCGACGCCGTCGTCTACACCCGCGAGAGCCTGACCTCGCCTGGCCAGCTCTTCGACTTCGCCGGAGGGCAGTCGCGCCAGCTGACGGAGACCAACAAGGCCGCCATGGCCGATACCCCGATGTCGGACGCCGAGCCGTTCAGCTTCAAGGGCTGGAACGGCGAGACGGTCCACGGCTACATCGTCAAGCCGCACGGCTGGGAACCCGGGAAGACATATCCGGTCGCGTATCTGATCCACGGCGGCCCGCACGGCAGCTTCGGCAACGGCTGGTCCTATCGCTGGAACCCGCAGGTCTGGGCCGGCATGGGCTACGCCGTGGTCAGCGTCGATTTCCACGGCTCGAACGGCTATGGCGAGGCCTTCGCCCAGTCGATCGTCGGTCACTGGGGCGACCGCCCGCTGGAGGACTTGCAGAAGGGCTGGACCTACGTCCTCGGCAAGTACGACTGGCTCGACGGCGACCGCGCCTGCGCGCTCGGCGGGTCCTACGGCGGCTACATGGTGTTGTGGATCGCCAGCCAGTGGCAGCAGCCGTGGAAGTGCCTGGTCGATCACGCCGGCCTGTTCGACATGCGCGGCTTCGCCTACGCCAGCGACATCCCCGCCTTCGCCGAGCAGCAGAACGGCGGCCTGACCTGGTCCGACCCCGCGTCGGTGGAGCGGTTCAATCCGGCCGCGCACGTCAGTGACTGGAAGACGCCGATGCTGGTCATTCACGGCGCCCGCGACTACCGCGTGCCGCCGGACCAGGGGATCAGCGCCTATACCGCCAACCAGCGGGTCGGCGTCCCGACGCAGTACCTCCACTTCCCCGATGAGAACCACTGGGTGCTCAAGCCCCAGAACTCGGTCCAGTGGTACGCGACGGTGGAAGCCTGGTTGAAGCGGTGGACGGCGAAGCCGTAGGTCGCCGCCGCGAGACAGCGAAAGGCCCGGCAGGCCTGTGTGCGCCGCAACCGGGCCTTTCGCACTTGCCCCTAAAGGAAGCCGTCTGCTACGGTGTTCAAACAACCGTTTGAAACAAGGGCAGGGCCGCCATGGACTTCGACATCTCTCCCAAGCAGCGTCAGTTCCTCGACCGCGTCGTCGCCTTCATGGACGAGCACATCGCCCCGGCGGTGCCCCGCTACAACGAGGAAATGAACGTCATCGGCGAGGACCGCTGGAAAGTCGTCCAGGTCGTCGAGGAGCTGAAGGAAAAGGCCAAGGCCGCCGGCCTGTGGAACTTCTTCATGCCGCCGCACAGCGGTCAGGTGCATGTCGATGACACCTTCCAGTTCGAAGGCATCCAGCTGACGAACCTCGAGTACAGCATGATCGCCGAGCAGATGGGCAAGATCGGCTTCGCCTCGGAGGTCTTCAACTGCTCCGCGCCGGACACCGGCAACATGGAAGTGCTGATGCGCTACGGCACGCTGGAGCAGAAGGAGCGCTGGCTGCGCCCGCTGATGAACGGCGAAATCCGCTCGGCCTTCCTGATGACCGAGCCGGCGGTGGCGTCCTCCGACGCCACCAACATCGAGACCGAGATCCGCCGCGACGGCGACGAGTACGTCATCAACGGCCGCAAGTGGTGGTCCTCGGGCGTGGGCGATCCGCGCTGCAAGGTCGCCATCGTCATGGGCAAGACCGACCCGGACAACCCCAGCCGCCACCAGCAGCAGTCGCAGGTCCTGGTGCCGCTCGACGCGCCGGGCATCGAGATTGTCCGCATGCTGCCGGTGTTCGGCTATGACGATGCGCCGCACGGCCACGCCGAGGTCATCCTCAAGGACGTCCGGGTGAAGGTCGAGGACGCCCTGCTGCTGGGCGAGGGCCGCGGCTTCGAGATCGCCCAGGGGCGGCTTGGCCCGGGCCGCCTCCCCCACTGCATGCGCACCATCGGCACGGCGGAAGTCGCGCTGGAAAAGATGTGCAAGCGCCTGATGAGCCGCAAGGCGTTCGGCAAATACCTGTCCGACCACTCGGTCTGGGAACAACGCGTCGCCGAGGCCCGCATCGACATCGAGATGTGCCGCCTGCTCTGCCTGAAGGCCGCCGACATGATGGACAAGGCCGGCAACAAGTCGGCCCGTCTGGAGATCGCCATGATCAAGGTCGCCGCGCCGCGGATCGCCCTGAAGATCATCGACGACGCCATCCAGGCGCACGGCGGCGCCGGCGTGACCACCGATTTCGGCCTGGCCAAGATGTACGCCGGTCAGCGCACCCTGCGCTTGGCCGACGGTCCGGACGAGGTCCACTGCCGCACCATCGCCCGCGACGAGTTCGGCAAGTACGGCGACCTGAAGATGCAGCAGCGGGCCGAGCGCGACAAAGCGCTCGAAGTCGCCGGCATCCGATAGCTGGTCGAAACGGAACCGCTGAACCCTAAAGCGGTCCGCGCAAGGAACCCCGCCGGTGGAGACGCCGGCGGGGATTTGCTTTGGGTCGTCCTTCGACATGCCGCTTCGCGGCTGCTCAGGATGAGGTGCTCGGAGGACAACCCACCCACGTCATGCTGAGCGGCGCCGGAGGCGCGTGTCGAAGCACGCAGGGCCCTCAGCGCGCGACGATGATGTCGCCGCTCTGGATGGCCCCGGCGGTGAAGGCGTAGGGGTTCTCGATGTTCCTGAAGCTCACGGGCTGGCCGACGCACATCAGGGCGCTTGGCCCGTCGCAGACGTGGAAGTGCAGGTGCGGCTCGGTCGAGGAGCCCGAGCTGCCCAGGCGCGCGATCATCTCGCCCGCCGAGACCTTCTGGCCGACCTTCACGACCAGCGAGTCCGGCTTCAGGTGGGCGTAGACGCTGTATTCCCCCCATGGATGCCGGATCACCACCACATTGCCGGCCAGGGCGTCGGTCCCGGCGGCGAGCATCGCGCCCTGCCAGTCCTGGATGCGTTGGAAGTACGCGGCCTGGCTCTCGTCCGGACGGCGGAACTGAGCCGGATCCTCGGCCACCGTTCCCACGACCTTGACGACCTCGCCGTCGGCGGCGGCGTAGACCGGCTGGCCGTAGGCCAGGTAGTCGATGAAGGTCGCGCCGTCCCGGCGGTAGCTGAGCCCGCCCTCGCCGATCTCGGCGATGTCGAGCGCGAATTCCTCGGGCACGGCCCAGCGGTGGTGGGTGTTCAGGCTCGGCCCGGACTGGATGTAGAATCGGCCCTTGAGCGGAAACTCGTAGCGGGGCTCCGGCTGGGCGGTCACCACCGGCACGGTCAGCCCGGCGCGGGCCGCGCCCGGCGTGGCGGCGGAGGCGCTGATCCGCAGGCCGTCGCGCTGCCCGGTCCAGCTGAACACCTGGCTGGTGACCAGCAGGCCCTCGCCCGGCTGCAGCAGCGGCACGCCGGGAAGCCGAGCCGCCGGCTTGCCGAGGACGTCGCCGAACTGGAAGGCTATGGCGTCGATCATCCCCGCCGCCTGGGCGCCGGCGCCCCCACGGGCGTACCGCTCGATGTCAGGTCCGGCGAGCACGCGGCTTTCGATCACCTGCTCGCCGCGCAGCAGCTCGAAGCGGATCTCACCGACCGTCATCGGCGCTTTGGAGGTGTTGATGACCGCCACATTGTGGACGACCAGGCTCTGGACCCCCCGCACGCTGTCCAGGGGATAGGCGTGAAGGGCCCCCCCCGGAAAGACCCGAATGGCGGCCTCGGCCGCCATGGCCGGCGCCGCGAAGGCGCTGATCAACAGGAACGCGGCGGCGATCAGACTGCGCATGAGAAGCCCCTCCGTCGAAGATTCGACAGTAGGGAAACCACGGAACGCCGTTCGACGCCGCTTAATTCGCGTTCAGGGACGTGGGCGTCGGCGCTCTTCCAGCGGGGCCGACGGCGTCAGCGACCGCACCCGCCAGAAGCTACGCCAGTGCGCTTCGGCCGCCCGCTACGGATAGACCATGCGGAGCGTGAGCTCGCCGCCCTCGGCCGGGACCACGATCTTGGTCGTCTCGAAGGTCGGGCGCCCGGCGCCGGACTGGCCGCTCATCGCCCAGCCTTCCGCCGGCTTGCGGTCCGGGCCGTACTCCATCTGCCAGTCGCTATTGGCGTCGTGCATGACCATCACGGCGTACTCGCCCGGCGCGACGCCGCGCACGGTGAAGGTCTGGGTTCCCGCCACGGCCTCGCCGAAGGCCCCGTTGGCGCCCGCCGGTTTCATGAACTGCTCCCGCGTCTGCAGGGAGATCAACATCTGGCCGCCCTGGGCGCTGACGCCCTCGAGATGCACCGTCAGGTCTCCGGCCAGGGCCGGGGCCGCGCAAGCGGTCATCGCCGCCGCCATCACCCATCCGATCGTCTTCATCGTCTTGCTCCATTTCGCATCGTGACAGCGTACTTTAAAAAGCAAAGTACGCTGCCGTGTCAATCCTCTCTCGGGAAATCGACGTCATCCGGGCTCAGATGGAGATGGTGGGCCCCGCGAAACCGTTGCGCGCGGACCAGAAGGGCAGGGCCAGGGTGACGGCCATCATCACCTCGAAGGGCAGGGCGCGCAGGCCGCGCCCCTCGCCCGGGCCGTCTCGCAGGCTGGTGATCAGCCGCCCGAGGATCGACCCGCCCCAGGCCAGCGAAAGGACCAGCGCCATGCTCGCGCCCACCGACGGACTGTAGCCCAGCATGGCGCCGGCGCCGAAGTGAGCGGCCAGCAGCATGGCGCCCAGAGCGCGGGCCTCTGCCGGGCCATCCTTGCGGTCCGTGGCGGGCGCGAGTCCGACCGTCCCGAGCGCGTCGGCCGGCCGGGCGATGACGTAGCCTCCCAGGGCGCCGCCCAGGCAGCAGGCGAGCACGGCGAGCGGCAGGGCCAGATTATACAAGTCGGTCTCCGGTCAGGCCTGGGGTCAGGCGGGCGCGTGGCAGACGGCTTCGATGTTGTTGCCGTCCGGATCGAGCACGAACGCCCCGTAGTAGTGCGGATGATAGTGCGGGCGAACCCCTGGCGCGCCATTGTCCGTCGCGCCGGCGGCGAGCGCCGCCGCATGGAAGGCGTCGACGGTCGCCCGGTCCTTCGCCGAGAAGGCGACATGCAGGCGGCCGCGGGTCGGGTCGTTCTCGGAGATCCAGAAGAACGGCCGTGTGTCGCCATAGCCGACGGAGTGCACGCCGCCGGTGAACTCGACCGGGACCTTGTACAGCTGTCTCAGGCCCAACGGCGCGAGGGCGGCGTCGTAGAAGACGGTCGAACGCGCGTAGTCGGAAATTCCGATGCCGAGGTGGTCGAGCATGGCCGCTGTCCCCATATCCAGTCCGCGCCCAGGTTAGCCGCGAACAACAGCGTCGGGGAGCCGTGATCGCGTGGGCGCGCCCTTGACTCCCGACCCCCGCCCCCCTACCTCCCGCGCATCGTTGGCACTCGGCAGGGGTGACTGCTAACAGCAGCCTTCGGGCGCCCGCGAAGCCATTGAAATCAACCGTACGCACGGAGACGACCCGATGAAGTTTCGTCCTCTTGGCGACCGCGTCCTTGTGAAGCGCGTCGAGGAAGAACAGAAGACCAAGGGCGGGATCATCATCCCCGACACCGCCAAGGAAAAGCCGCAGGAAGGCGAAGTGATCGCCGTTGGCCCCGGCGCCCGCAACGACAAGGGCGACGTCGTCGCCCTGGACGTGAAGGCCGGCGACAAGATCCTGTTCGGCAAGTGGTCCGGCACCGAGGTGAAGGTCGACGGTGAGGACCTCCTCATCATGAAGGAAAGCGACATCCTGGGCGTGGTCGAGGCCTAGTCAGGTCCGCTCATCCCGGCGAAGGCCGGGACCCAGATACCGCTTCCGAGCTAGCAGTTTAACCCGAAGCTCCTTCGCTTCCGACATGGATCCCGGCCTTCGCCGGGACGGTCGGACGAGGGGCCGGAACCCCAAAAAGGAACCCGAAATGGCCGCTAAAGACGTCTATTTCTCCTCCGACGCCCGTGACCGCATGCTGCGCGGCGTCAACATCCTCGCCAACGCGGTGAAGGTGACCCTCGGCCCCAAGGGCCGCAATGTCGTGATCGAAAAGTCCTTCGGCGCCCCGCGCTCGACCAAGGACGGCGTCTCGGTCGCCAAGGAAATCGAACTGAGCGATCGCTTCGAGAACCTCGGCGCCCAGCTGATCCGTGAAGTCGCCAGCAAGACCAACGACAAGGCCGGCGACGGCACCACGACCGCCACGGTCCTGGCCCAGGCGATCGTCGTCGAGGGCCTCAAGTCGGTCGCGGCCGGCATGAATCCGATGGACCTGAAGCGCGGCGTCGACAAGGCCGTGCACGTGGTCGTCGACCAGATCAAGGCGTCGTCCAAGAAGGTCTCGGCCAACAGCGAGATCGCCCAGGTCGGCACCATCTCGGCCAACGGCGACACCGAGATCGGCGACATGATCGCCAAGGCCATGGAAAAGGTTGGCAACGAAGGCGTCATCACCGTCGAGGAAGCCAAGACCGCCGACACCGAACTCGACGTCGTCGAGGGGATGCAGTTCGACCGCGGCTACCTGTCGCCGTACTTCATCACCAACGCCGACAAGATGGAGGCCGTTCTCGAGGATCCGCAGATCCTGCTGTTCGAGAAGAAGCTCTCCTCGCTGCAGCCGCTGCTGCCGGTGCTGGAAGCCGTCGTCCAGTCGGGCCGTCCGCTGCTGATCATCGCCGAGGACATCGAAGGCGAAGCCCTGGCCACCCTGGTGGTCAACAAGCTGCGCGGCGGCCTGCGCGTCGCGGCCGTCAAGGCTCCGGGCTTCGGCGACCGCCGCAAGGCCATGCTGGAAGACATCGCCATCCTGACGGGCGGCCAGGTCATCAGCGAAGACCTGGGCATCAAGCTTGAGAACGTCACGCTCGACATGCTCGGCCGCGCCAAGAAGGTCTCGATCACCAAGGACGACACCACCATCGTGGACGGCGTCGGCGGCAAGGACGAGATCGAGGCCCGCATCAGCCAGATCAAGCGCCAGATCGAGGACACCACCAGCGACTACGACAAGGAAAAGCTGCAGGAACGTCTGGCCAAGCTGGCCGGCGGCGTCGCGGTCATCCGCGTCGGCGGCGCGACCGAAGTCGAGGTGAAGGAGCGCAAGGACCGCGTCGATGACGCCCTGAACGCCACCCGCGCCGCGGTTGAGGAAGGCATCGTCCCCGGCGGCGGCGTCGCGCTGCTGAAGGCCTCGCAAGCGCTCGACAACCTGACCGGCGACAACGCCGACCAGACCGCCGGCATCGCCATCGTCCGTCGCGCCCTGCAGGCTCCGATCCGTCAGATCTCGGAGAACGCCGGCGTCGAAGGCTCGATCGTGGTCGGCAAGATCCTCGAGAACAGCTCGGCCTCGTTCGGCTTCAACGCCCAGACCGAAGAGTACGGCGACCTGGTCGCCATGGGCGTCATCGACCCGGCCAAGGTCGTGCGCACGGCTCTGCAGGACGCGGCCTCGGTGTCGGGCCTGCTGATCACCACCGAAGCGGCGATCGTCGAGGCCCCGAAGAAGGCCGCTCCGGCCGCCGGCGGCATGCCGGGCGGCATGGGCGGCATGGGCGACATGGACTTCTAGTCCACGGGCCTCCGCACTGACCTACGAGAAGGGCGGTTCCGGCGACGGAGCCGCCCTTTTTCTTGTCTTCCATCCTTCCTCCCCGGCGCCGCCGGGGAGGGGAACCGCGCGGAGCGCGGTGGAGGGGAGATGCAGCACAATCTTGCATCTCAGCCACATACACGTTAAACGGTTACCATGAGCAAGGATGCCCGCACGGTTGCGCTGGCTCGTCGTCTACGACGGGCGATGACCCGATCGGAGGCTGTGCTGTGGTCACAACTGCGGGGCAAGCGGCTCGGAGGCCTGAAGTTTCGCCGCCAGCACCCGATTGGTCCCTACGTCCTCGACTTCTTCTGCTTCACCGCCCGGCTGGCCGTGGAAGTCGATGGAGGAGTCCACGCCGATGAGAGGGCCGCGCAACATGACGACGAGCGTGACCGCTGGCTTGCCGGGCAGGGCCTCAGGGTCGTGCGGCTTCCGGACCGGCTCGTCCGGGACAATCTCGACGAAACCTTGCGGATCATCGGCGAGGCGGCGGGCATGACCGTGGCCTGAATGCGCGGGGTCTCCCCTCCACCGCTCTTCGAGCGGTCCCCCTCCCCAGCAAGCTGGGGAGGATTGGCGAAAGATCCTACCCCTCCCGCTGCCCCTCCTCCCGCGGTCCGATCACCATCTGGCCGACCCAGTTGACCAGCCCCAGCACGATCGAGCCCAGCACGGCCGGCCACAGGCCGTCGACGCTGAAGCCCTCCAGGAACCAGGCGGTCAGGCCGAACATCGCCGCGTTCACCACGAACAGGAACAGGCCCAGCGTGAGGAAGGTCACCGGCAGGGTCATGACGAACACCACCGGCCGGACAACGGCGTTGACCACGCCCATGATCAGGGCGGCGATCAGCAGCGTCTCGTTGCTGGTGATGTTGACGCCGTTGACGAAGCGGTCGGCCAGCCAAAGGCCGATCATGCCGACCAGGGTGCGCAGGATCAGGCGGATCAGCAGCATGGGGTCGCTCCTCAAGTTCGCGTCCAGCCTATCACCGGAATGGCGCTCCGCCAGCCGAGCCATCAACCAGGCGTGAAGCAACGATCACGCGCCTCGATCCTTCTCGTTGCATCCCCGCCCGTAAAGGAGACAGCTCATGACGCCATTGCGCGAAATGATCGCCACCCACCCGCATGTGAGAGGAAACATCAACGATCCGCTGGCCACGGCCGCCGAAGGCGCCGCGATCTGCGCGGCGATCTGCCGGTCCTGCGCCGACGCCTGCCTGGGCGAGGACAGCGTGGCGGACTTGATCCAGTGCATCCGGCTCGACCTGGACTGCGCCGACGTCTGCCAGGCCTTCTCCAACGTCGCCCTCAGACGGGCGGGCGGCGACGTGCCGATCATCGAGGCGATGGCCCAGGTCTGCGAGGCCGCCTGCCGGCGCTGCGCCGACGAATGCCGCAGGCACGGCTCCAGGCACGAGCACTGCGCGATTTGCGCCACCGCCTGCGAGATGTGCGCGGACGCCTGCCGCGAAGCCCGCAAGGGGCTCGACGACAGCCACCACCCGGCGCCCGCCGGATCGCACTGACGCCAGCGAAAAGGGGACATGCACCGCCGCGCATGTCCCCTTCCTACGCCCCCGCGTTGACGCGCGATCCTATTCCGCCGGCAGCAGGTTTTCCTGGCGGCGGGCCATCAGGCGGTCGAACTCGCTCCAGACGCCGTCCTCGCCGTGCCATTGCCCGCGGGTCGCGGCCTTGGAGTACTCGGTCGCCCGGGCTTCGAAGAAGTTGGCGTGCTCGACGCCGCTCAGCATCGACTGCAGCCAGGGCAGCGGGTTTTCCTTGGCCCCGTACACTTCCGGCAGTTTCAGCTGGCGCAGGCGCCAGTCGGCGATGAAGCGGATGTAGGCCTTGATGTCGTCGGCGACCATGCCCTGCACCGGGCCCATCTCAAAGGCCAGGTCGATGAACTTGTCCTCCATGTCCACGACCGTCTTGCAGCAGTCGACGATGTCGTCGGCCACCGCCTTGGTCACCGCGCCCGTCTCCTTGTTGAAGGCGTGGTAGAGCTTGATGATCCCCTCGCAGTGCAGGCTCTCGTCGCGCACCGACCAGCTGACGATCTGGCCCATGCCCTTCATCTTGTTGAAGCGCGGGAAGTTCATCAGCATCGCGAAGGACGCGAACAGCTGCAGGCCCTCGGCGAAGCCGCCGAACATCGCCAGGGTGCGGCAGACGTCGGCATGGGTGTCGACGCCGAACTGGCCCATGTAGTCGTGCTTGGCCCGCAGTGCGTCGTATTCCATGAACGCGCCGAACTCGCTCTCCGGCATGCCGATGGTCTCGAGCAGCAGCGCGTAGGCGGCGATGTGGATGGTTTCCATGTTGGCGAACGACGCCAGCATCATCTTCACTTCGGTCGGTTTGAACACCCGGCCGTAGCGCTCCATGTAGTTGTCCTGAACCTCGATGTCCGCCTGGGTGAAGAAGCGGAAGATCTGGGTCAGCAGGTTGCGCTCGCCGTCATTGAGATTGGCCGCCCAATCCTTGCAGTCCTCGCCCAGCGGCACTTCCTCGGGCATCCAGTGGACCTGCTGCTGCTTCTTCCACATGTCGAACGCCCACGGATACCGGAACGGCTTGTAGGCGGCGGAGGGGGTGAGCAGGCCGGGTTGGATCAGCTTGGGCGAGGCCATGACGGTGGCGGACTCCGGACGGGGGCGGCGAGAATCGAACGGCTGGGCTACGCTGGAACCTTAGCGACGACGAGTCGCTGTTGGCTACTACATCTGGTGTGATGGAACGTCGCAATTCACAAGATAGAGTTACCACCTGTGGATAAGAAATTGACCGTCTACGGCGCCGCGGGATCGGGCAGCGTGCCTGTCGAAGCGGCGATGACCCTGATCGGGCTCGACTATGAGGTCATCGAGGGTGCGACCTGGGAACAGGATGAAACGGTGCTGGCCCGCGTTCGCGCGGTCAATCCACTGGTCCAGATTCCCGCCGTCGCGCTGGCCGGCGGGGAGATCCTGACCGAGAGCGGAGCGATCCTGACCTGGCTGGCCGACGCCCATCCGGAAGCCAGATTGGGTCCGCCGATCGGCGACCCGCGGCGAGGCCAGTTCCTGCGTTGGATGACCTACATCCCGGCCTCGATCTATTCGCTGTTCTGGGTCCGCGACGAGCCGGGCCGCCTGGCCGGTCCCGACGCGGAGGCCCAGGCCCGGGTCAAGGCCGCCACGGCCGAGCGTATCGCCGACTGCTGGCGGATGATGGACCAGCAGATCACGCCGGCCGGCGACTATTTGCTCGGCGACGAGATTTCGGTGCTGGACCTCTACGTCGCCGTCGTCAGCCGCTGGGGCCCCGGCCGCAACCGCTTCTACAGCGAGGCGCCGGGCATGGCGCCGGTGGTCCGGCGCGTCGACGCCGACCCGAGGCTCACGGCCTTCTGGGCGGCCCGCTTCCCGTTCGAACCCGGCTGGGAACGCTAAGACAGCTTCCGGCCCCGCCAGGATCGAGAATCTGGTCTCTGTCCTTGCTCGAGACCGGCTTTCGACGGGTAGCCCGGCATCCGCTTGCTCGGCCAAATCACCGGTCGCCGTCCTGATCTACTTCACGACGTCCGCGACCAACGTCGCGATCGCCCAGCGCTTGATGGCCCGCGCCTCGGCGTCGTCGACGCGCAGGACGTCCTTCAGGACGATCATGCCTTCCGTCCCGACGATCAGGGCGAGGGCCTTGGCGAGCCGTTCGATCGCGGCGGGATCGGCGACGCCGCTCAGGGGCTCAAGCGCCGCCTCGATCAGCGGCAGGCGCCGATTCTGACGGATCGGCAGGCCGCCGCCGTCGTCGCCGCGCGCGATCCGCTCGACGGCCCGCGCCAGCATGATCCGCATCGGCCCCTCATTGGCCAGCACCATCTCGTGGAATGCGGCGTCCACGCGGTTGACCCGCTCGACGGGATCGGTCGAAGGGACCGGCGCGAACAGGGTCTCGGCGCTGGGTGAGGCGACGTCGAGCACGGCCTCGACCAGCAGGGCCTCCATGTTGGGGAAATAGCGGTAGGCGGTGGCGCGGGAGACCATCGCCTCCCGCGCCACCTCGTCGAGGCTGGGGGTCAGGCCCTTCCGCAGGAGCCGAGAGGCCGCCTGCAGAAGGTCCTTCCGCGTGCGCTGCTTCTGGTTCGGACGACCGGCCAAGGTCAGTCCTGCGGCAGCTGCTGGATAATCGACGCGAGGTCGAGCCAGACGTTCTCACGCTTGATGTCGCCGTCGCCGGCGAACTCCACGACGTGCAGCAGGCGGAAACTCAGCGGCCGCCCGCGGCCCTCCAGTCCAAACGGCCGGCCGACCGCCCGGCCGCTCCAGCGGGATTCGTCGACGAGAAAGTCCTCGCCGTGCAGCCGGCGCAGCGTCTCGATCCGCCCGTTGGCCAGGTCGGCGAACAGGGTCTCGTAGAACGGGCGGGTGGCGTCACGGCCGTGCGTCGGGCCGCTGGGCCAGCCGACGATGTCATGCTCGACGTCGTCGGTCAGGGTGGCCAGCACGCCGGCGACGTCGTCGGCCTGCTCAAAGCCGAAGTGTTCGTCCATCCGCGCGTTCATCATGTCCCGGGTCAGGGCCATCTTCGGGCTCCTTTGTCTCGATAGCGATGCCGCTTGCTAATGAGACAGGCGTCTCATGACAAGTTACAATCTCACAATGTTTCGAGCGGGTGCGCGAAAGTCGCGTGGGGGCTTGTCGGAATGGTGCGCGCTCGGGCGTCCTACGATGAGGAAACACCGGAGAAACGCAGATGGCCTATGTCGATGGTTTCATACTCGCCGTCCCCAAGGACAAGATCGACGCCTACAAGGCGATCACCGAGATCGCCGGCAAGGTCTGGATGGAGCATGGCGCGCTCAGCTACGTCGAATGCGTGGGCGACGATGTGCCCTACGGCGAACTGACCTCATTCCCCCGCGCGGTCCAGGCGACCGACGATGAGGTCGTGATCTTCTCCTGGATCACCTATGAGAGCCGCGAGAAGCGCGACGAGATCAATGCGAAGGTCATGGCCGACCCGCGCCTCGATCAGGATCCCGCCAGCATGCCCTTCGACGGAAAGCGGATGATCTTCGGCGGCTTCACCGAGCTGACGCGGTTCTGACGCCGGCGACGACGCGCTACGCCGCCTGGGCGGGGTCCCTGAGGAAGACGAGGCTGTCCTCGAAGTCCAGCAGGATGTCCATAAGCTCGGCCGCGCTCACGACGCCCCCGCCCTTGGGGAAGCGGTACGTCCAGAAGCTGACGATGTGCTGGATGGCGCCGAGCTGTTCGCCCAGACTCATGAACATCGCCGGCGCCGCGAGCAGGAAGTCGCGGAAGGCCATCGGTTGCCCATCCAGGGTCAGCGAACGGTAGGCCTGGTCGTAGACGGCCAACAATCGATCGGCGCCCGCCACGGTCCGGACCACCGCCTGGACCAGGCGCGTCCGGGCCTCGGGCAGATAGGCGGCGGCCTCAGGGTCACGGGCGCCGCGCGGCTGCAGCGTCGCCAGCGATCGGGTCACCGTGGAGATGGTCGGCGTCAGCTCGGACAGCACCCACTTGTAGTAGAGGAAGCCGCGCCAGCCGAAGACGCCGTCCAGGTAGTCCTTGTCCGACAGCCTCAGCGTGTCCCTGAGCGGCTCGAAGCCGCTGTCCGCCGCGCTCGACAGCAGCTTGTCGACAAGCCGCGTCACATGAGCCTGGCTGGAGGAGGCTTCCGATCCGGACAGGGCGACCAGCGCGACCACCTGCTCCCGCACGAAGTTGTACATGCGCTGGATGTCGGCCTCGCTGATCGCGAAATAGCTTCGCGCCGGCTCGAAGCCGTGCCGCCGCAGGTGCTCGCGCAGGAGAAAGGGATCGAGCGAGGGGAGCTCGTCCATCAGGTCCAGCACCTGGCGGTCGCGTCGACCGGGCTTCAGCGCGTCGCCGAACATTTCCTCGGCCGAGGGGTCGAAGTCCCTCTGGCCCATCATCAGGAACCGCGCGCCCAGCCTCAGGTCCGTTCCCTCGATGGGCGACATGATCTTGGTCGCTGTCGGCCTGTACTTGGAGAACAGGTCGTACTCGTTGGGCCGCACCCGGTGCTTGACGATGATGCAGCGGTTCAGGATCCGGTTCTCGAAGAACGGCGCCAGGTCCAGCTGCGGATCCGGCGGATCGAGACGATGGGGCGCGAGCAGGTTCAAGACCCGGGCGGTCGATCCCGACTGCGCCAACTGCGTCAGGCGGCGGACGGTGCGATCAACCATGATCGGTCCCGCGGGCTCTGAGCCGATGGGGGAGGGGTACGCCGGAACCGCTAAACATGGGACTGCCTTTCCTGCGCGGCGTTCTCGCGGGTCGAGACCAACGAACCGCTAACGCGCGGTGCGACAGCTCGCCGCAACCCCAAAGCGGGTAAGGATTCCTGGGTCGGGAGCGGCGCCGGGCCGAGGGCCGGTCAGGCGGCCGAGGGCAGCGCCCGGCCGAGCAGCGCCGCCTCGGTCCGATTGCGCGCCCCGAGAATGCGGAGGACAGCGCGGACGTGCAGCTTCACCGTCGGCAGGGCGATCCCCAACCGCTGGCCGATCTCGATGTTGGTGAGCCCTTGCATCAGGCCGTCAAGGACCTCGCGCTGGCGGGTCGAGAGCGACTGGCCCGGCGGCGGCGCGATCTCGGCTTCATTCTCCGGAAAGTAGCGACCCCCGGCCAGGACGACCGCCGTGGCCGCGCTCACCAGTTCGCGGGACGAGGACCGGGTCACATAGCCGCTGGCGCCTGCCGCCATGCAGCCGCGGGCCGCCGCGGGATTGTGACGGGCGTCCATGACCAGGACCGCGGCGCCGCTGGTCTGCACCAGCCGCCGCACGCCCGCCTCGCCGTTCAGCCCCGGAAGGGACAGTTCGACGATGACCAGATCTGGGCGGAACCCTTCGAGTTCCGACAGCGCGTCGGCGAGCTGCCGCGCCACGCGGATCTCAGCGTGCGGCGCTTGCTCCCGGATCATGCGGGCCAGCTGGTCAATGCAGAAGGCCTGATCGTCGACGATAAGGGCGTTCAGTTGCAAGAGCGATTCCCCGAGGCGATGGCGCAGCGATCGCCCAAATTGGTTCTATGTCGGCCGCCGACGGGGCGCAATGACCACAATCAAATTGTGGGCATTGGAATCGTGCGGCCCTATCCGAAAGTATTGTGTGGGATTAATCCCTATGTGTACGTCTAGATCGTTCCGTGACACATTCGTATGACTCGCCTGCTTCCCCAACATATACCGATGCAACGTCAAGTATGCTTGCCGCTACTTTGTCGCTCGATTTACTATTACTAAGGAATCGAAGAACATCCTCATATCACGCCTCTGCCCTTTGACCATGCGTCATCGGGCGGCGGCGTCCGATCGGGGGGGGTGTCGATGACGGTGACGGAAAAGGCGCTCGGCGGCTCGCCACGACGCGGGGGCGGCTGAAGTTCGATGGCGCGTAACGCCCCCGGAGCCTTTCCAGACGCGCCGCAGCCGGTGCTCGACCATTTCGAACGCGCCCAGGCGCTGTCGAACACCGGCAGCTGGGAATGGGATATCGGCTCGGGCGAGATCATCTGGTCGAGCCAGATCTACCGCATCTTCGGGCAGGACCCGTCCGTGTTCGCGCCCAGCTACGCCGGCTTCCTGGAGTGCGTGCACCCGCAGGACCGGGCCGCGGTCGCCGCCGCCGTGGACGCCGCCGTGGCGGGCGGGCCTGCCTACCGGATCGAACATCGGGTCGTAAGGCCGGATGGCGCCGTTCGCATCGTGCTGGAGCAGGGCGAGGTGGTCCGCGACGCCCACGGTCGCGCGCAGCGCATGGTCGGCGCCGTGCAGGACGTCACCGACCTCAAGCACCTGGAGACGGCGTCCCGCCGCAGTCAGGACATGCTGGCCGGGATGATGGCGATCTCGCCGGAAGCCATCGTCGTGACCGACGTCCAGGGCGCGATTCGATTCTTCAGCGCCGGCGCCGAGGCGGTGTTCGGCTACGCCCAGGCCGAGGTCATCGGCCGTCCGGTCGAGATGCTGATGCCCGAGGCCGCCCGCGGTCTCCACCGTCGCCACGTCGAGGCCTTCGCGGCCGGCGAGCGGTCCAGCCTGCGCATGCATGACCGAACGGAAATCGGCGGCCGGCGCGCCAGCGGCGAGACCTTCCCGGCGGAGGCCTCGCTGGCCCGGCTGGAGACCCAGGACGGCTTCTTCTTCGCCGCCATCGTCCGCGACCTGTCGGACCGCAAGGCCAACGAGCAGCGCCTGTTCGAGGCCTGGGAGACCGCCGAGCGGGCCAGCCGGTCCAAGTCGGTCTTCCTGGCCAACATGAGCCACGAGATCCGCACCCCGCTCAACGGCGTGCTCGGGGTGGTGCAGGCGCTCGCCCGCACGGCCCTGTCCTCGGGCCAGCGCGAAATGGTCCAGCTGATCGAGGTGTCGGGTCGGGCGCTGGAGAGCCTGCTGGGCGACATCCTCGACCTGGCCAAGGTCGACGCCGGGCGGCTGATCGTCTGCCGCGAGCCTTTCGCGCTGCGGGCCCTGGCCCACGACGTCCATGCCCTGTTCCGCGCCAGCGCGCGCGAGAAGGGCGTCGAACTGCGGCTCGAGATCGGCCCTGGCTGCGCCGGCTGGTACGCCGGTGACGCCCTGCGCATCCGTCAGATTCTGTCCAATCTGCTGAGCAACGCGGTGAAGTTCACGCGCGAGGGCTGCATCTGCCTGACCATCCGCCAGGAGACGCCCGACGGCGGTCCGGCGGTGGTCCGCTTCCAGGTCAGCGACACCGGCGTCGGCTTCGATCCGACCCAGGCCGAGCGGCTGTTCGAACGCTTCGAGCAGGCCGACGGCTCGACCACCCGCGGCTACGGCGGCACCGGCCTGGGGCTGGCGATCTCGCGCTCGCTGGTCGAGCTGATGGGCGGGAGCATCTGGGCCGCGGCCGAACCCGGGCGCGGCGCGACCTTCACCTTCGACGTGCCGCTCGAGGCGGTCGAGCCGCCGCCCGGCGCGCTGGCGGCCGAGCCGGCCGAGCCGGCCATGGTCGGGGGCGCGCCGCTGCGGGTGCTGCTGGCCGAGGACCACCCGATCAATCGCCGCGTCATCGAGCTGATGCTCGACCCGTCCGCCGTGACGCTGGACATGGTCGCCGACGGCGCCCAGGCGGTCGCGGCCAGCGGGGCCAAGGCCTACGACCTGATCCTGATGGACATGCAGATGCCGGTCATGGATGGGCTGACCGCCATCCGCGCCATCCGCGCCCGCGAAGCGGCGGAGGGCCGCGCCCCGGTCCCCATCGTCACCCTGACGGCCAACGCCCTGCCCGAGCACCGCCGCGCCTCCGAACAGGCCGGCGCCGACGGCTTCCTGACCAAGCCGATCGACGCCACCGCCCTGCTGGAAGCTGTGCGCGGCGCCGCCGAGGCCCGCTCGCTCCAATCGGCATAAGGAGGGCGAGTCCTGTCTGCTCCGCGCGGGGACGCGCGGTGACTGGGCGGGGGGCCTCGCTGAACCTCGATTGAACCGGCGGAATGCCGGGGGCGCGTCGGACGACCTCCCCAGCGGGCCGGCGAGGATGTAGTGATTTCACCCCACCCTGCAGGAGACTCCCCCATGGCCCTCTTCGTCCTGAGCGTGGCCGGCAGCGACCGGCCGGGGCTGACGCGGACGCTGGCGGCCGCGGTGCTGGCGGCGGGCGGCAATTGGCTGGAGAGCCACCTCAGCCGCCTGGGCGGGCTCTATGTCGGCTCGGTGTTGGTTGAGCTGGCGGCCGAGGGGGTCGAGCCTCTGCGCGCGGCCGTCGCGGCGGTCGACGCCGAGGGGCTGGAGGTGCGCATCGCGCCGGCCTTCGCGGAGGCGGGCGAGACCGGCGAGGCGCTGGCGCTCGACCTGGTCGGTCGCGACCGGCCGGGCATCGTCAGTCAGGTGACGGCGGCGCTCAGCGCGCTGGGCGCCAATATCGAGGCGTTCGACACCCGGCTGAGCGTCGAGCCTCACTCGGGCGCGCCGCTGTTTCACCTGGCCGCCCGCGTGCGGCTGCCGGCCGGGGTGACGGCGACCGCCGCCCAGGCGGCGCTGGAGGCGCTGTCGGGCGAGATCATGGTGGACCTGTCGGTGGGCGGAGCGGGGTAACCTTGCGTCCTTCGAGACGCTCGCTTGAGGCTCGCTCCTCAGGATGACGAAGGGGGTGGGCTTCAACAAAGCTCGTCATGGTGAGGAGCGATCCCTCAGGATCGCGTCGCGAACCACGCAAGGCCCTTCGGCCTCAGCAAGGCGGATGGGGACACGCACTGAAGTGCATGTCCCCGGTCGCGGCCTAGTACTTCTTGTCGGTGGCGTCCTCGATGGCGTCGGCCTTTTGTTCGCCGGCCTTCTCGACCTCGCGAGCCTTGGCGTCGAGGGCGTCGCCCTTGGCGTCGGCGGCCTGTTCGGCCGCTTCGCCCTGGCCGTCAGCGGCGGCGCGGGTGGCGTCGGCCTGGTCGTTCAGAGTCTCGGCCGTGGCGTCGGCCTGTTGCTCGACGGCGTCGGCCTGTTTGTTGGCGGCGTCCTCGGCCGGGCCGCTGCAGGCGGTCAGGGCGAAGGCCGAGGCGGCGGCCAGGGCGGCGATGACGGTGGTGCGCATGGGCGAGTCCTCTCGTTGCGGTGAGATCACAACCCCGAGAGGCCGCCGGGCGTTCCGCGTGATCTTCCGAGTTTCGAAGAGGTCCGCGTCGCCAGGGTCGCAACGGAAGAGGCCCGGCGTCGCCGCCGGGCCCCTGTCTTCACGCGCGCCGCCGGCGGTCACTGGCAGGCGAGGCATTCCTCGTAGTCGGTGCGGGCTCCGGAGCCCATTTCGACCGTCTCGGCGGTGTCGGCGCCAGCGTGGGCCGCGCGCTGGATCGACTTGGAGCGCAGGTAGTAGAGGCTCTTCACGCCGCGCTCCCAGGCCTGCCAGTGCAGCATGTGCAGATCCCACTTGTCGACGTCGCCGGGGATGAACAGGTTGACCGACTGGCTCTGGCAGATTTCCGGCGTGCGGTCGGCGGCCAGTTCGACGATCCAGCGTTGGTCGAGCTCGAAGGCGGTCTTGTAGACGTCCTTCTCGTCCTGGCTCAGGCAGTCCAGGTGCTGGACCGAGCCCTCGTTGGCCAGGATGCTGTCCCAGGTGGCGGCGGTGTTCTGGCCCTTCTGCTCGAGCAGGCGCTCCAGGTAGGGATTCTTGACCGCGAAGGTGCCCGACAGCGTTTTGTGGCTGTAGATGTTCGCCGGGATGGGTTCGATCCCGGCCGAGGCGCCGCCGCAGATGATGCTGATCGAGGCGGTCGGGGCGATGGCCAGCTTGTGCGAGAAGCGCTCCATCACGCCGCGGTCGGCGGCGTCGGGGCAGGGGCCCTTCTCCTCGGCCAGCTTCACGCTGGCCTTGTCGGCCTCGCGGCGCAGATGCTTGAAGAGCCGCATGTTCCAGCTCTTGGCCAGGGCGGACTCGAAGGGCACGTTCTGGGCCTGCAGGAAGCTGTGGAAGCCCATCAGGCCCAGGCCCACCGACCGCTCACGCTTGGCGGCGTAGACGGCGGCCTTGGCGTCGACCGGGGCGCGCTGGATGAAGTCCTCAAGCACATTGTCGAGGAAGCGCATGACGTCCTCGATGAAGCGCGGCTCGTCGCGCCACTCCAGGAAGGTCTCGGCGTTGACGCTGCTGAGGCAGCAGACGGCGGTGCGCTCGACGCCGAGGTGGTCCTTGCCGGTATGCAGCATGATCTCGCTGCACAGATTGGACTGGCGGACCTTCAGCCCCAGCTCGCGCTGGTGGGCCGGCATGGCCTTGTTCACATGGTCGGAGAAGATCAGGTAGGGCTCGCCCGTCTGCAGGCGCAGCTCCAGCACCTTCTGCCACAGGGCGCGGGCGTCCACCTCGCGCAGGACCTCGCCGGTCTTGGGAGAGCGCAGGCCGAACTTCTCGCCGTCGCGGACGGCCTCCATGAACTCGTCGCTGATCGAGATGCCGTGGTGCAGGTTCAGGGACTTGCGGTTGAAGTCGCCCGACGGCTTGCGGATCTCCAGGAACTCCTCGATCTCCGGATGGTGGATGTCCAGATAGACCGCCGCCGACCCGCGGCGCAGAGAGCCCTGGCTGATCGCGAGCGTCAGGGAGTCCATGACTCGGATGAAGGGAATGATGCCGCTGGTCTGGCCCGCGCCCTTCACCTTCTCGCCGATCGAGCGGACGCCGCCCCAGTAGGTGCCGATGCCGCCGCCGTTGGCGGCCAGCCAGACGTTCTCGTTCCAGGTGTCGACAATGCCGTTCAGGCTGTCGCCGACGGCGTTGAGGAAGCAACTGATCGGCAGGCCGCGGTCCGCGCCGCCATTGCTCAGCACCGGGGTCGCCGGCATGAACCACAGCCGGCTCATGTAGTCGTAGACGCGCTGGGCGTGCTCGGCGTCGTCGGCGAAGGCGGTGGCGACGCGGGCGAACATGTCCTGGTACGACTCGCCCGGCAGCAGGTAGCGGTCCTCCAGCGTGGTCTTGCCGAAGTCCGTCAGCAGGGCGTCGCGCGAGCGGTCGACCTCGACCTTGCGGACCAGGGACAGTTGCGGCCGCCCGGCTTCCCAGGCGGCGTCGCCGGCTGCCTCACCGAGAGGAATCTGACGCGCCGCTTCACCCATCATCGTCGTAAAACCCGTGACTGATTAGAGGGTTCGCGATCCCTCGCGCGGCCCTCTGCCCCTATATGTAGTGGGCGAACCGCCCCCTGAACCCACTATATGGGGCCATGAGCCCTAATGACTCGTCAACGGCCAGATCGTCCGCCGGGCGACTTTTTTCGTAAACCAAAGGTTAACGGCGACGGGCATTCCAAGCTTTCCAAGGGGTTGGCGCAAGGCGCGCGACGCGTGGTCGCGGGACTGTGATCGGGGCCTCGCGCGAGGCGAGAATTGACCGCCGCGGACACGCGCGCCTCTCGGCGCCGACCCGCCGGTCATGCCATTCTGGGCGTATGACGCCCGAAGCCCTCTACGCCAGCAAACGCATGACCGCGGCCGATGTCGCCGCGCGGATCGAGTCGGCCAGCCGCCTCGCCATGGGCATGGCTCTGGCGGAGCCGCCGGCGATCCTGGCCGCCATCGCGGCGAGGGCCGAGTCCGGCGATCTCGACGAGGTGCGCCTCTACTACTTCCATTCGACGCCGCACGCCGCGCAGACGGTGCTGCGCTACGCGCTGATGGACCGCATCCGGCCGCACTGCTTCTTCCTCGGCCCGGTCGAGCGGATGCTGATGGCCCAGGGCGAGGCGGAGGGGAAGCCGACGATCGCCTTCGTCCCGGGGGCCTTCAGCCAGGCGCCGCGCCTGATGTGCGAGCCGACGCCGATGGACGCCTTCGTGACCACGGTCTCGCCGATGGACCGCCACGGCTACTTCAGCCTGGGGCCGAGCAACGACTACGGTTCGGCCCTCGTCAAGACGGCCCGCCGCGTGTTCGTCGAGGTCAACCGCCACACGCCGCGCGTCCGCGGAGGGATGATCCACGTCAGCGAGGTCGACGGCATCGTCGAGAACGACCTGCCGCTGTTCGACAACCCCGTCCGCCCCCGCGCGCCGGAGGACGAGACGATCGGCGCCATCATCGCCGGACTGACCCCTGACGGCGCCTGCCTGCAGATGGGTATCGGCGCCTTGCCGGACGCCGTCTGCGCGGCGCTGGAACACCATCGCGACCTCGGCGTGCACACCGAACTGCTCACCCCGGGCCTGGTCGAGCTGATGCGCCGCGGCGTGGTGAACAACCGTCGCAAGGCGACCGACCCGGGTCGGACGATCTTCACCTTCGCGCTGGGCGACAAGGCGCTGTACGACTTCATCGACGACAACGCCGCCGTCGAGAGCCGCCCGGTGGACTACGTCAACGATCCGGCGATCATCGCGCGCAACAAGCGCGTCGTGTCGGTCAACGCGACGCTGCAGATCGACCTGTCGGGGGCCTGCAATTCCGAACATCTGGCGGGGCGCCAGTTCAGCGCGGCCGGCGGCCAGCTGGACTTCGTGCGCGGCGCCTACGCCTCGAAGGGCGGACTCTCGATCATCGCCTGCCACTCCACGGCCAAGGACGGGACGGTGTCGCGCATCACCACCCGCCTGGACGGCCCGGTGACCACGCCGCGCAACGACACCCACCTGGTCGTGACCGAATTCGGCCACGTCGATCTGAAGGGTCTGTCGACGGCCGAGCGGGCCAAGGCGCTGATCGGCCTGGCCCATCCGAAGTTCCGCGAGGAGCTGACGGCGGCGGCGAAGGCAGACGGCAGCCTCTGACGCTTGCACTGAAGCCCGCCGCCGCGTATCAGCCGCCCGTCACTGGGGAGTAGCCGCCGGCATATCCAGCCGGGGACGCGTCAACAAACTTGGGGTTCGCCCCATGGCGCGTTCAGTCCGATCCGGACCTGGCGAGACCTTTGGCTTTCACGCGCGGCCTGCGGGGCCGGGGGCGTGGGATGCCATTGGTCTGTCTGTTCGGCCCCGCCAGGTGAACTGTCTCATGGAAGCCTTCCTCGTCTCCACCGGCCTCGTGGCCATCGCCGAGATCGGCGACAAGACCATGCTGCTGGCCATCGTGCTGGCGGCGCGGTTCCGCAAGCCCTGGCCGATCCTGGCCGGCATCCTGGTCGCCACCCTGGCCAACCATGGCCTGGCCGCGACCGTCGGGTCGGTCGCCGGCCACAGTCTGAACGGTCCCTGGATGAAGTGGGTTCTGGGCCTGCTGTTCCTCGCCTTCGGCGTCTGGGCGCTGATCCCCGACAAGTTCGAGGATGACGAGGCGCCGTCGGCCGTGAAAGCCGGCTCGGTCTTCCTGACCACCGCGATCGCCTTCTTCCTCGTGGAGATGGGCGACAAGACCCAGGTCGCCACGGTCGCCCTCGCGGCGAAGTTCCAGTCCGTCCTGCTGGTGTCAGCCGGCACGACGCTGGGCATGATGATCGCCAACGCGCCGGCGGTCTGGCTCGGCGAGGTCGCCGCGACCCGCCTTCCGCTGAAGTCCATCCGCTGGGCCGCGGCCGCGACCTTCGCCGCTGTCGGCCTGTGGATCCTGGTCTCCGGCTAACGGACTCAGGCCAAGGCGGCCCGGTAGGCGTCGCGCGCGGCCTTGAACCGCTCGAAGGGGAACCGGATCGGAACCCCTTCCAGCGCCGCCTCGAGCATCTCCAGATGCGCCTCCCACCCGGCCGCGCCGCGTCCCGCGTCCTCGCCGGCCGGCGTGGTCAGGGTGAGCGACAGCCGGCAGGCGGCCGGTCCCTCGACGTCAATCTGCCAGCGCACGGGCCGCCGCGGCTCGCCGGGACCGCTCCAGCTGTATTCGAGCAGCGACGGCGCCTCGAAGGCCGTGACCTCGCTGTCGATCAGCGTGCCCGAGTCGATGAAGTCGAGCGTCGCCCGTCCGCCGATCCGGGGCTCGATCTCGCCCGGCGCGAGCCATTCGGGAAGGCGGGCCGGGTTTGTCAGCATGTCCCATACGCGCGCGGCGCCATGGTCCAGGTGACGAATGAGCGTGATCTCCACGGCTTCGTCGCGGCGAACGATGCGACCCAAGGCCGGCGGTGCGTCAGTCAGGGACAAGGCCTAAACCTCCTCTTCGAAGAGCGAGATGCTAGATTCGGCCGGGACGGCGCGATGTGACCTATGTCAAAAGCACGACGCCCCGGGGGACCCGGGTCCGCCCGCCCGAATGGAGACCCCAATGGCCGCCTATGTCGTCATGATCCGCGACCGGATGATCGATCCCGCCGAGTTCGCCGCCTACGGCGCCAAGGCGCGCGAGGCGCGGGGCGACCACAAGATCACGCCGCTGGCCTTCTACGGGAAGCACGAGGTGCTCGAAGGACCGGACGCTGAGGGCGTGGTGATCCTGCAGTTCCCGTCGGCCGCCGAGGCCCGGGCCTGGTATGACAGTCCCGCCTACCAGGCGGCGCTGGAGCACCGGCTCAAGGGGGCGTCTTACCGCGTGATGATCGTCGAGGGCGTCTAGCCTAGACCCTTCACCATCAGCGCGACGCCGGTCGTGCCGGCCTCGCGGTCCTTGCTGATCTCGCGATAGGCCTCGCTGTCGGCCCAGTCGCGCAGCGCCGCCTCGTCCGGAAAGGCCATCAGGATGACCTTCTGATGGGGCCAGTCGCCCTCCATCACGGTCGGGGCCTCGTCGGCGGCGAGCAGTCGCCCCCTGAACCGCTGAAACACGTCCATGAACCGCGCCTGATACCGACCGTAGGCCTCGCGGTCGTGCACGCTGATCTGCGCCAGGGCGTAGACCGTCATTCCGCCGCGACCTTCGCGACCGCGGGACTGGCCGCGTCGATGGCGGCGACGTGGTTGATGGCGGCGTGGGCCTCGGCCATCAGCCGGCGGACGATGTCGCCGGCCGGCGCGACGTCGCGGACACCGCCCGCGCTTTGACCCATGGCGAAGCAGGACTTGTCGGGATCGAGGTTCTCGGTCTGGCCGCCGATCCCGCCCATGGCGTTGTTCTGGATGCTAATGCCGGCCTGGATCGGGAAGGGCTGGATGTCTGCGGGGCGGCTTTCCCAGTCCTCGACATAGGGGTTCTTCTTCACCCGCATCGGCTTGCCGCTGTAGCAGCGGGTGCGGACGGTGTCCTCGTCGGCCGCCTCGACGATCGTCTGGCGGTAAAGGTCGCCGGCGTGGGCCTCCTCGCTGGCGATGAAGCGCGTGCCCATCCAGACGCCCTGGGCGCCCAGGGCCAGGCAGGCGGCCAGGCCTCGGCCGTCATAGAGACCGCCGGCCCCGACCACCGGGATCCTCACCGCCTCCACGGCCTGGGCGATCAGCGGCAGGGAGCCGACCAGGCCCGTGTGGCCGCCGCCTTCGCCGCCCTGACAGATGACGGCGTCGCAGCCGGCCTGTTCGGCTTTCACCGCGTGTTTCACGGCCCCGCAGACGACCATGACCTTGAGGCCCGCCGCCTTGAGCTTCTCCATGATCGGCATCGGGATGCCGAGACCGGCGATGAAGGCGCTGGCGCCTTCCTCGATGATGACGTCGACGCTGTCGGTCAGGCTCTCGGGGCTGGCGGCCAGCAGGTCGACGCCGAACGGCCGGTCGGTGAGGCTCTTCACCTGGCGCATCTGCTCGCGGATGAAGTCCGGGCCGCGGCCGGCCATGCCGAGCACGCCGTAGCCGCCGGCGTTGCTCACTGCCGCCGCCAGCTCGGCGTAGGACACCCCGCCCATCCCGGCGAGCAGGATCGGATGCTCGATGTCGAGCAGATCGCAAAGCGGCGTGCGAAGTGACATAACGGCGTTTCCCTAGTCTCGTTTGAAACCATCCTGCGCCAGCGGAAGCGGGCGCTCAATGGTGACGCCGCGTCATCTTCCCGCGGCTAGAAGATCGCGTAGCCGCCGTCGATCAGGAAGGTGTCGCCGGTGTGGAACTTCGAGGCGTCCGAGGCGAGGTAGACGGCGATGCCGCCGAAGTCCTCGGGCTCGCCCCAGCGGCGCATCGGCACGCGGCTGATGACCTTGGTGGTGAAGGTGTCGTTGTCCTGGGCGCCGGCGGTCATGTCGGTCGCGATCCAGCCGGGCAGGATCGAGTTGGCGCGAACGCCGTATCGAGCGTGTTCAACCGCGATCGACTTCATCATCGAGATCACGCCGCCCTTGGTGGCGGCATAGGCTTCGTTGCGGGCCGCGCCCTCGATGGCGGCCAGCGAGGCCACGCCCATGAGCGAGCCGCCGGGATCGCCGGCCTTGGCCCGTTCGATCATGTGCTTGGCCGCTTCGCGCAGGGTCCAGAACACGCCGTCGAGATTGAGGGCCATGTTGTACTTCCAGGTCTCGGTCGACATCTCGGCGAACGAGGCCGCGCCGCGGCCGCGTCCAGCGTTGGCGATGACCGTGTCGATGCGGCCCATGGCCGTCACGGCCTCGGCCATGCCCGCGACCACCTGGGCCTCGTCGGCGCAGTCGACGATCTGGGCCTTCACCCGCACGCCGTGGGCCAGCAGCCTGCCTTCGGCCGCCTGCGTCTTCTCGGGGTTCGAGCCCCAGATCACGATGTCGGAGCCGGATGCGGCCAGGGCCTCGGCCATGCCAAAGCCGATGCCGCCGTTGCCGCCAGTGATCAGCGAGACCTTCCCGGTCAGGTCGAAGGGCTTGTAGGCCATGGTCCGTCGCTCCCGTCTTGAAACATCTGTTTGGACGTCAAGAAGCGGCTGGCGCGCGGTCCGTCAAGCGGCGAAGCGCTCGAACGCCTGGGCGATCACCCGGCGGGTCTCGTCCCACTCGACGGCGGCCATGGCCGCCTCGCGGGTGAAGAAAGCGGCCTCGGCGGCGTCGTCGCCGGCGACGGGCTCGCCGCGGGTCCAGCGGGCGGCGTAGTCGATCATCACGAAATGGCGCGTCACCGCTCCCGACTCGCGGGAGGTGAAGACGCCGTCGACCACGTCGAGCAGGCCGATGAGTTCGGCGTCGACGCCGGTCTCTTCCCTAAGCTCACGCAGGGCGGCGTCGGTGACGGTCTCCGACCACTCGATGCGACCGCCGGGCAGGCTCCACTGGCCCAGCCGCGGCGGCGTGCCCCGCTTGATCAGCAGGACCTGGTCGCCCTTGAGGCAGACCACGCCGACGGTGGGAACGGGACGCTGAAGGATCGGGACGGTGGTCAAGGAACTCGGGCTTTCGGGTCGGCGCGGCGCGGGCGGCTGCTCTACGCCGCCGTCCAACCGCCGTCCACGCTGAGCGCGGCGCCGTTGACGGACGCGCCGGCGTCCGAGACCAGGTACAGCAACAGGCCCGCCAGCTGATCGACAGTGACGAACTGCTTGGTCGGCTGAGCGGCGAGGATGACGGTCTTCATCACCTCCTCCTCGCTGATCCCGCGGGCCTTCGCCTGGTCGGCGATCTGGGCCTCGACCAGCGGCGTCTTCACATAGCCGGGGCAGATGGCGTTGCAGGTCACGCCCTGCTGCGCCACTTCCAGGGCGGCGGACTTGGTGAAGCCGATGACGCCGTGCTTGGCGGCGACGTAGGCGCTCTTGAACGGCGAGGCGACCAGGCCGTGGGCCGAGGCGATGTTGACGATCCGCCCGCGGCCGGCGGCCTTCATCGGCGGGATCGCCGCCTTCGTGGCGTGAAAGGCCGAGGTCAGGTTGATGGCGATGATGCGGTCCCACTGCTCGGTCGGGAACTCGTCGACCGGCGCGACATGCTGAATGCCGGCGTTGTTCACCAGGATGTCCAGCCGGCCGAAGGCGTTGCGGGTCGAACCGACCAGGTCGGCGATGCGGTGGGGCTGGGTCATGTCGGCGTCGTGATAGAGCACCTCCACGCCGTTGCGGGCCGACATGCCGGCGCGAACCGCCTCGATCTCGTCCCGGTCGCCCAGTCCGTTGAGCACGACGCTGACGCCCTGCTGGGCGAGGGCTTCGGCGAGTCCGAGTCCGATGCCGCTCGTCGAGCCGGTGACGACGGCGACCTGGCCCTTGAGCCCGTGGTCCATGGCTTCACTGCCTTCATTCTTATGTTGCAGCGCAGCATAAACGACCCCGCCGCCCATCGCGAGGACATATATTTCATCTATCGATGAATTTCTATTTCGGCGGCGTGTAGGGGCGCTGGAACACCCAGTCGTGGTCGGACGACAGGTCCTTGCGCCAGGTGTAGCCGGCGACGTCGAAGGCCTTGAGGTCGGCGGCCTTCTCGATCCGGTTGTCGATGGCATAGCGGGCCATCAGGCCGCGGGCCTTCTTGGCGAAGAAGCTGATCTGGCGCGCGACGCCGTCCTTCTCCTCGAAGAATCGGCAGGTGATCACCGGCAGGGTCAGGGCGCGGGCGTCGACCGCGCCGAAATACTCCTGGCTGGCCAGATTGATCAGGGTCTTCTCCCGGTGACCGTCCGCCGCCTCGTTCAGCGCCAGCGCGATGCGGTCGCCCCAGAAGTCGTAGAGGCTCTTGCCGCGCTTCGTCTTCAGCCGCGTCCCCATCTCCAGCCGATAGGGCTGGATGGCGTCGGCCGGCCGCAGCAGGCCGTAGAGCCCCGACAGGATGCGCAGGTGCTTCTGGGCGAAGGCGAAGCCCTTGCCGTCCAGCGACCGCGCGTCGAGGCCCGCGTAGACGTCGCCATTGAAGGCGATCGCCGCCTGCAGGCCGTCCTCGACCGACGGGTCGAAGGCCTGGAAACGCGCGTGGTTCAGCTTGGCCAATGGTTCAGACAGGTCCATCAGCCGGCGCAGGTCGGACGGCCGCAGTTTGCGGGTCACCGCGTCCAGCGCCGCGATGTCCTCCTTCATCGCCGGCGTGGTCAGCGGCAGCGTTCGGGACGGCGGCTCGAAGTTGAGCGCCTTGGCGGGCGAGATGACCATCAGCATGGCGGGGCTGATAGGACGCCAGGGCGACGATGGCCAGCGCTTCCGGCGCCGGATGCGCTTGCCCGCGTCGGAGGTCCGGCGCAGGATTGACCGCGTCCTGAGGAGGCCTGCTCATGCGCGCCGTGTTTCCCGCCATCGTCCTCGCCGCGAGCGTGTCGGCGTGCGGGATGCTCAAGGTGGACCCGGTCGCGGACGCCAAGGCGAGGGGCCTCTATGAACAGATCCGCACGGGCGCCGACCTGTCCGCCAATCCGGACCTCGGCCCGGACCTGAAGACGCCCGCCGCCCTGGGCCAGCTCGCCGCGATCCGCGCGCAGTTGCCGCCCGGCGCGCCGACGGCGGTCGCCAACCGCAGCTGGAGTTTCAACAGCACCAATGGGCGGACGACCGCCTCCCTGGTTCACGCCTACAGCTATCCGCAGGCGACCGTGCTGACCGAGACCATCCTGGCCAAGGGCAAGGACAAGGTCTGGATGATCACGGGCTTCCACCTGAAGTTCGAAACGCCTGGCGCGACGCCCAGGCCGCCGGCCGTCACCGCCGAAGACAGGCCCAGGGACATCTGATGCGGGCCGGGATCGTCCCGCCGCTCCTCGCCGCAAGCCTGCTGACCGCGGGCCCGGCGGCGGCGCAGCTGCAGCTGCGCGACGGGCGGGTCTGCCACGACCTGGTCGTGGTCGGCGAGGTGAAGGCCTATGGCGAATTCCTGAGCTACTACGAAATGGATCCGACGCCGGACGAGACCGCCCTCTATGTGGGCGGACGGCGCCAGATGACGGTCCGGGTCGAGCGCGTGCTCGACGGCCGGCCGCTGCCGCGCATGATCGAAGTGCGCGCCCTGATGGCCTCGGCCTACCGCCTGCCGGTGACGATGGTGCTCTATCTGCAGCGCGAAGCGCGCGGCACATACTGGGCGGCTGACTGGACGGTCGTGAAGCCGGACTCCCGCGGTCGCGTCGCGACGCCGGACCGGCCGCCGCCGCGCTGCGAGCGCTAGAACAGCACCCGCGGATTCATGATCCGCTTCGGATCGAGCGCGGACCGGATGGCGCGCAGGGCCTCGACCTCGACGCCGGACTTGTAGCGCAGGGCGTCGGCGGTCTTGGCGGCGCCCAGGCCATGCTCGGCGCTGATCGAGCCGTCCATGCTGGCGACGATGTCGTGGACGATCCTTGACCCTTCGTCGCGCCGGGCGTTGTGCGCCTCGTCCGAGCCGCCCTCGGCCCGCAGCACGTCGTAGTGGACATTGCCGTCGCCGACATGGCCGAAGGCGACGATGCGCAGGGTCGGGTCCAGCGTCATCACCGCCGCCGACGCGCGGTCGATGAAGTCGGCGATGCGCGAGACCGGGATGGAGACATCGTGCTTCCAGGCCGCGCCCTCGGCCTTCTGGCCGCCGGACTGGTTCTCGCGCACGGCCCAGAACGCCTTCGCCTGGGTCTCCGTCTGGGCGATGGCCGCGTCCTGGATCAGGCCGTCCTCCAGCGCAGAGCCGAGCAGCCGCTCCATCGCGCCCTCGGCTGCGCCGGGCTCGCCGCTGGCGGTCTCGACCAGCACGTACCAGGGATGCTCGGCCTCAAGCGGCTCGCGCAGGCCGGGGATGTTGCGTATGGCGAAGCCGACGCCGAGGCGCCCCATCAGCTCGAAGGCCTCGACGGCCCCGCCGGTCTCCTCCTTGGCGCGGGCGAGCAGCTTGATGGCGTCGTGCGGGCTCCTCAGTCCGACGACGGCGGTGGCCCGGGACGGTAGCATCGGAAACAGCTTCAGGCTGGCGGCGGTGATCACGCCCAGCGTGCCCTCGGCGCCGATCAGCAGCTGCTTGAGGTCGTAGCCGGTGTTGTCCTTGCGCAGCCGCTTGAGGCCATTCCAGATCTCGCCGTTCGGCAGCACGGCCTCGAGGCCCAGCACCAGATTGCGGGTCGTGCCGTAACGCAGCACCTGGGTGCCGCCGGCGTTGGTCGAGATCACCCCGCCCACGGTCGCCGAGCCCTCCGACGCCAGACCCAGCGGGAAACGGCGCGAAATCGCGGCGGCGGCTTCGTGCACGGCGGCCAGCGTCACCCCGGCCTCGGCGACGATGACGTCGTCGAAGCCGTCGATGTCGCGGATGGCGCGCAGCCGCTCGGTCGACAGCAGGATCTCGCCCTGCGGGATCTGGCCGCTGACGAGGCCGGTGTTGCCGCCCTGCGGCGTGATCGCGGTCCCGCTCTCGGCGCAGATGCCGACCACGGCGGCGACCTCGGCGGTCGATTTCGGCAGCGCCAGCAGCGGCGTCGTCCCGGTCCAGCGTCCGCGCCACTCGACCAGCTTGGGCGCGATGCGCTCGGGATCCTGGCTCCAGCCGCCCTCGCCGAGCACGGCCTTCAGGCGGGAGATGACGTCGGCGGGGACGGAGATGGTCATGGCCTGATCCTATCTCGTTCGCCGCCCGTCGTCAGCCGACGTGGCCAGCCGCCCGGCGCAGCCGGTCGTTGATGGCCTCGCCCAGGCCGTCGTCGGGAATCGGCGCGACGACGATCGCCGACGGCTTCGTTCGGTCCGCCGCCCGCAGCATCGCGAACAGATTGGCCGCGGCCTCGGCGAGGTCGCGCGTGGGACTGAGGTTGAATGGGCTGTCCGACGGGCCGAAGGCGAGGAAGGCCTCGCCGGGCGCGGCGGAAGTCTCGTTGACCCGCACCGGCGCGTCCGGCGCATAGTGCAGGGCCAGCCGGCCGGGGGAGCGCTTCGCGTCCGCCTCCGCCTCCGCCAGCGGACCGATCAGCGCCTCGATCTCGGCGCGAGTGACAGAGCCGGGGCGCAGCAGTCGCGCGGGCTCGCCGGGCAGCAGGGCGACGACCGTCGACTCCAGCCCGACGGCGCAGGGGCCGCCGTCCAGTGAAGCCGCCGCCCGGTCGCCGGTCTCCTCCATGGCGTCGGCGTAGCGGGTCGGGCTCGGACGCCCCGAACGGTTGGCCGAGGGCGCCACGACCGGACCGCCGAACGCCGCCAGCAGGGCGCGCGACAGCGGATGGCCGGGCACGCGAACGGCCACCGTGTCGAGCCCCGCCCGGGCCAGATCGCAGACCGCCGCGGCGTCGGCGACTGGCGCCACGAGCGTCAGCGGTCCGGGCCAGAAGGCCGCCGCCAGCGCCTGGGCCCGATCGTCCAGCACCGCGATACGTCCGGCGGCCTCGGCGCTGTCGACATGCGCGATCAGGGGATTGAAGCTCGGCCGGCCCTTGGCCTCGTAGACCGCCGCCACGGCGCGAGGGTTCGCCGCGTCGGCCGCGAGGCCATACACGGTCTCGGTCGGCAGGATGACCAGGCCGCCGGCGCGCAGGGCCTGAGCGGCGCGCGCTACCGCGAGCGCTTCGCCGTCAGGTTGATGTTCACCGTCACCGTTCCCGGCACGACCTCGGTCGTCTTCCAATCGCCCTGTCCCACGCCGAACGCCAGACGGTTGATCCCCACGCTGGAGGTCATCCTCGCCGTATCGCCGGTGATGACGAGCGTGAAGGGCAGGGTCAACGGCTTCGTGACCCCGCGCACCGTCAGGGCTCCCGTCGCCAGGTACTTTCCGCCGCCGAGCGCCTTGAACGACGTGGCGGCGAACGTCGCCTTGGGGAAGGCGCGAGCGCTGAACCAGTCGGGCTCCAGCAGGGCCTGGTCGCGGGTGGCGTCGCCCGTCTCCGCCGATCCCATGTCGAAGGTCGCCGTCACCGACGAACCCGCCAGGTTGGCGGGGTCGAAGCGGATGGCGGCGTTCCAGCCGCGGAACTGGCCGGTGAACGCGCCGCCGTCGAAACTGGAGGCGAAGGTCACCTTCGAGGCCGCCCGATCGACGGTCCAGGCCGGCGCCGGGGCCGCGAGGGCGGGTCCCGCGAGCGCGGCGGCGACGGCCAGGGCGGGGAGGAAGGTCTTCACACCGCGTCCTTGCGGGCCAGGAACGGGATCATCCGGGCCAGGTCATTGTGCTTGTCGATGAACTGGTGCTTCAGCGCGCCCAGGATGTGCAGGGGGATCAGGCCATAGATGATGACCTTGGCGGCCAGCTTGTGCACCGTTTCGAACTGCTCATGGATGTCGTGCCGAGGCTCGGCGGCCATCTCGTACAGCCACGGGATCGCCGGCCAGTCGAACAGGCCGAACATGTTGATCGGGTACTGGATGATCAGGGCGCTGGCCGACACCATCGCCCAGCCGGTCAGCGGGATGAGCAGCAGCAGCAGGTAGAAGCCGATGTGGACGGCCTTGGCCAGGTTCCGTTCCCACGGCTTGAGGCCGGGATTCAGCGGCGGCGCCGGACGGACGCGGCGCCAGGCCAGTCGCGCCAGCGTCAGCAGCAGGACGAGGATGCCCAACGGCTTGTGCAGTTGCAGCGGGACCATCTTGGCCGTCCCGCGCAGATCCTCGGCCTCCCAGCCGAGCAGTACGATCCAGACGAGCAGGGCGGCGATCAGCCAGTGCAGGATGATGGCGACGGTCGAGTAGCGGGCCTGGGTCATGGGTGCTCCGAGAGGTTCCCGATCATTTCTTCACGAACTCTAGCTCGAGGATCAACTCCACATCGTCGCCGACGAACCCGAGCGGCGGTCGAAGCAGGTGGTCGATCCCGAAATCCGAGCGCCGGATCGCGCCGCGCGCCGAGAAGCCGGATCGTCGTCCGAAGATGCCCGCGTCATAGCCGTTCCAGGTCACGTCGAAGGTCACGGGCCTGGTGACGCCGTGCAGGGTCAGATCGCCGGCCATGGTCCCGCGCCCGCCCTCGCCGGGCTGAATCGAAGTCGAGACGAAGGTGGCGGTCGGAAAACGGTCGACCTGCAGAAAGGCCCTGGCCAGGCCTGGATCATCCTTGGGCAGGCCGGAATCGAAGGACGCGGGATCGACGGCGGCCCGCACCTCGGCGGCTTGTGGAGCGGCGGGGTCCCACTGGTAGCTCGCCTCGGTCACCCGGAAGCGGACGGTGAAGTTGGAGAAGCCGCCGTGCTTCACCCGCGCGATCAGGCTGGCGTGCTGGGGATCAAGGACGTAGGTCCCGGCCGGCATCCTGTCCGGCTCGATCGAGGGCGCGGCCGAGGCGACCGGCGCGAGGGCCATGACCATCAAAGCCAATCCTGCGATGAGCGGACGGTTCATGCGGTCCCTTCTGTCATGTGGCCTGTTACAGACATAGGCCGATCTCAGGGCGACGAAAGGGCTTTTCCGAATTCCCATCGGCCCGCGACGCGCCGACCCGGGCGGCGGACGACTCGCGGCCCGACGGGCGCCGGCGCTAGACACCTTGAAGCCCTCGTCGCGGCAAGGCTTGGATGAAATCAGGGCTTTGGCGCGGGTGGCCACAGGCTCTAGAACGCCATCGCCGCAGGAGACGCACCATGACCTACCGCCCGCCGCTTCGCGACCTCGCCGCCGCCCTCGGGGCCGCGGGCTACGATCGGCTGGCGGCGGTGTTCCCGGACGCCGACAGCGAGACCGCAGCCGCGATTCTGGAAGCCGCGGGGGACTTCGCCGCCGGCGTCGTCGCACCGCTGAACCGCCAGGGCGACCTGCGAGGGGCGACCTATGCCAACGGCGTGGTGACCGCCGCCCCCGGTTTCGCCGACGCCTATCGCCAGTTCGCGGCCGGCGGCTGGAATAGCCTGTCGGCCGAGCCGGAATTCGGCGGCCAGGGCCTGCCCAAGACGCTGGAGATCGGCGTCTTCGAAATGATCCAGGCCGCCAGCCTCGCCTTCGGGCTCTGCCCGATGCTGACCCAGGGCGCCATCGAGGCGCTGGCGGCCCACGGCACGGACCGCCAGAAGGCGCTCTATCTGCCCCGGCTGGTCAGCGGCGAATGGACCGGCACCATGAACCTGACCGAGCCGCAGGCCGGTTCGGACCTCGCCGCCCTGGCCACCCGCGCCGAGCCGGACGGCGAGGGCGGCTGGCGCCTGACCGGCCAGAAGATCTTCATCACCTGGGGCGACCACGACGCGGCGGACAACATCGTCCACCTGGTCCTCGCCCGCCTGCCGGACGCGCCGGAGGGCAGCCGCGGCATCTCGCTGTTCCTGGCCCCCAAGGTGCTGGTCGGCGAGGACGGCGCGCTCGGCCGTCGCAATGACGTGCGCCCGGTCAGCATCGAGCACAAGCTGGGCATCCACGCTTCACCGACCTGCGTGATGGCCTTCGAGGGCGCGCGGGCCGAGCTGGTCGGCGCGCCGCATCAGGGCCTGGCGGCCATGTTCACGATGATGAACGCCGCCCGCCTGCAGGTCGGGACCCAGGGCGTGGGTATCGCCGAGCGGGCGTACCAGCAGGCGCTGACCTTCGCGAAGGAGCGCAAGCAGGGTCGCTCCGCCTGGACCGGCCAGAGCCATGCGCCGATTTTCGATCACCCCGACGTTCGTCGCACCCTGGTGCTCATGAAGGCCAAGACCCAGGCGGCGCGGGCCATCTGCCTGTCGACCGCCGTCGCCGCCGACCTCGCCCGCCACGCCGGTACGCCCGAGGCGCGGGACTCGGCGAAGCTGCGCGAGGAGCTGTTGACCCCGATCGCCAAGGGCTGGTCGACCGACGTGGGCGTCGAGGCCGCTTCGCTGGGGCTGCAGATCCATGGCGGCATGGGCTTCATCGAGGAGACCGGCGCGGCCCAGCACTATCGCGACTCCCGCATCCTGCCGATCTATGAGGGGACCAACGGCATCCAGGCGATCGACCTGGTCGGCCGCAAGCTGTCGATGGCCGGCGGCGCGGCGATGACCGCGCTGATCGCCGAGATGCGCGGCGACGCGGGCGAAGAGGCGCGATTGCTGGCCGGAGTCGAGGCGGTGGAGCGCGCCGCGGCCTGGCTGGCCGACCGGAAAGGCGGACCGGACGCCCTGGCCGGCGCGACCAGCTTCCTCAAGCTGTGCGGCGACGTGGTCGGCGGCTGGATGCTGCTAAAGATGGCGCGGGCGGACGAGGCCTACAGGCCGCTGTGGACCTTCTACGCCGAGCAGGTGCTGACCGGCGCGCCGGGGCTCGTCCCGGCGGTGACCCAGGGCGCGGCGGCGCTGGACGTGGAGCTCTAGCTTCTCGCCCTTCTTTCCTCTCCCGTTTTGGGAGAGGGGGACCACCCGGAGGGAGGTGGAGCGGGATGCGCGGCGGTCGGACAGCCGGGCGCCGCGTTCGGCTTCATCCAGGTCTCGCCAAGCCCTTCGCTGTCCGTGCATCCCTCTCCACCATGCTCCGCATGGTCCCCCTCTCCCAGTGGGGGAGGAAGAAAATGGGGGGATAGATCGCATTCGATCCACCCCCCCTTTGCCCTCCCGCATCCTCTGCGGGTTCCATCGCACGGGGAGGGCGCTCAGGCCGGCGACCTTGGCGGCGGCGGGATGGAGGTCGAGCGGGGACAGGCGTGAGGGGGTTACTCACGCGGTCCGGGGAAGCCATGCCAGGCTCCCGCCCGTCGGAGGCGCTCCGGCTAAGCCCGAATACGGCTGCCGAGCGGAAGCTTCCGGATAACGACCTTCGCGGAGCGTCACGGCCTTTCCCACTCTTGCACCTTGCACACACAGACATCCGGGCAAGACCGGAGCGCTCCGCACCACCTCCCCACCTTCACAGGCAAACCTCGTGAAGCGGCGAAGCCGTGCGCACGAAAAAGGGCCGGCGTCTCCGCCGGCCCCTTACGTCTTCCGATGTCGCCAGCCCTACAGCTGCGCCAGCATGTAGTCCGCGGACGAGACCTTGAACTCGCCGCCGGCCTCGACGTTCAGGGTGTCGACGACGCCGTCCTTGACGATCATCGAGTAGCGCTGGCTGCGCGTGCCCATGCCGAACTTGCTGCCGTCCATCTCCAGGCCCAGCGCCTTGGTGAAGTCGCCGTTGCCGTCGGCCAGCATGATGATGTCGTCGCCAACGCCCTGATCGGCGCCCCAGGCCTTCATCACGAAGACGTCGTTGACCGAGACGCAGGCGATGGCGTCGACGCCCTTGGCCCGCAGGTCGGCCGCGTGCTCCTTGAAGCCCGGCAGGTGCTTGGCCGAGCAGGTCGGGGTGAAGGCGCCCGGGACGGCGAGCAGGGCGACCGTCTTGCCCTTGAACAGCTCGTCGGAGGTGATCGGGCGGGGGCCTTCCGGGCCGCTCGTCATGAAGGTCGCGTCGGGCAGCTTGTCGCCGGCCTTGATGGTCATGTGATCTCTCCCTGCGGGATAATCCCGTTCGACGATCGAAATAGAGGCAGCGCGCGGTTCCGCCAAGCCGCCGACTTGAATTGGCCGCCATCGGCGCCAATCATCAGGTCATGAACCAGCCAGCGGATTCAGAGTTCCTCTCCGGCCGCCTGCTGATCGCCATGCCCGGCATCGGCGATCCGCGCTTCGAGCGGTCGGTCGTCTTTCTCTGCGCCCATGACGAGGAGCACGCCATCGGCCTGGCCGTGAACCGGCCGGTCGGCGGCCTGACGCTCGAGGATCTGTTCGAGAAGATCGGCGTCGAGCGCCCGATCCGCCGCGTCGCCGACGAGCCGGTGCTGGTCGGCGGCCCGGTGGAGCGCGAGCGCGGCTTCGTGCTGCACACCGACGACTATCTCTGTGACGGGGTCAGCCTGGAGGTCGGCGGCGGTCTGGCCCTGACCACCACCAAGGACGTCCTCCAGGCCCTGACGGGCGAGGCGGCGCCCCGGAAGGCCTTCCTGGCCCTCGGCTACGCCGGCTGGGGCCCCGGCCAGCTGGAGGCCGAGGTGCGCGAGAGCGTCTGGCTGGTCTGCGATCCGGACGAAGCCCTGCTGTTCGGCGACGACCATGAGCACAAGTGGGCCCAGGCGCTGGAGAAGCTCGGCATCAGCCCGGCCATGCTGGCCATGGAGGGGGGGCGGGCTTGATCACCCCCGCTCATCCCGGCGAATGCCGGGACCCAGATCACATGGCGCAGGACTCAGGTCAGGATCCTGACCGATCTTACCCTCATCTGGGTCCCGCCATTCGGCGGGATGAGCGGAGACATTTAACCCTGACGCCGGACCGGCGCGGCGCCGTCGACGTAGCTTTCGTTGAGGTAGACCTCGGCTTCCTGCGGCGACAGGGCCGGGGCGTAACCGAAGCCCTGGCCGTAGTCACAGCCCAGCTCCATCAGCTGGGCGGCCATGCCGGCGTTCTCGACGCCCTCGGCGACGACCTCGAGGTCGAGGTCCTGGCCCAGCTTGACCACCGACTTGACGATCTTGGCCGAGCCCTCGTTGCTGCTCATGGTGCGCACGAAGTAGCGGTCGATCTTCAGGGTGTCGAAGGGCAGGCGGGTCAGGTAGCTGAGCGAGGAAAAGCCGGTGCCGAAGTCGTCGAGCGCCAGGCCCGCGCCGCCGGCCCGCAGAGCGCGCAGCACCTTCGCCGCCGCTTCGGGGTCGCGCATGATGTCGCTCTCGGTGATCTCCAGCTTCAGCGAGCCGGGCGGCAGGCGATGTTTGGCGATCAGGCCGGTGACGTCGTCGATCAGGCCAGGACGGTGGATCTCGCCGGTCGACAGGTTGACGCTGACGGTCAGGTCGCCGGCGGCCGAATGGCTGGCGCGCCAGGCGGCCAACTGACGGGCCGAGGTGCGGATCATGTGGGCGCCCAGCTCGTCCATCAGGCCGAGCTCCTCGGCCAGCGGCAGGAAGTCGTCGGGCGGGATGATGCCCCGGCGTGGATGACGCCAGCGGCACAGGGCTTCGAAGCCGGTCAGCTTGCCGTCCTGCAGACGCACGACCGGCTGGTAGTAGGGCGTCATCTCGCCCCGGGCCACGGCGCCGCGAAGGTCTGCCTCCAGGGCCAGCTGCGAAAGACCGTCGCTTTCCATGGCTCGGCCATAGGCGGCGCCGCCGCCGAGGCCCTCGGACTTGGCGGCCTCGACCGCCAGTTCGGCGCGACGCAGCAGTTCGGCCGCCTCAGGCGCGTCCTGGCCGCCCTCGGCCTCGACGGCGCCCACGGCGAGGGTGGGCAGGATGTCGAAGCCGGCGACGCGCAGCGGCTGTTCCAGCGCCTTGCGAAGCCGCTCGGCCGGGTCGGGATCGCCCGAGACCATGACCGCGAACTCATCCTCGCCGATGCGGGCCAGCAGGGCGTCGCCGCCGAAGGCCGCCGCCAGTCGCGAGCCCAGCGCCGCCAGCACCAGATCGGCGCGTTCATGGCCCAGCGCCTCGTTCAGGCGGCGCAGGCGGTCGAGGTCGGCGACGACCAGGGTCTGACGGGCAGGCGCGGCCAGCCGCTCCCGGGCCCGGGCGACGAAGCTCTTGCGGTCGAGCAGGCCGGTCAGCGCATCGGCTTCGGAGGCGGCGAACTTGGTTTCCGGCGCCACCACGCCGGAGGCGCGAACGCCTTCCTCGAGCCAAACGCCACGCCACAGGCAGGTCTCGCCGCCGCGCATCCTCATGCGGACAGCGATCTCCACGCCGGGCTCCTGGACGCGCAGCAATTCCTCGGCGGCGGCGCGATCGGCCGGCAGGGCCAGGGCGCGGAAGGCGGCGGAGGAACAGTCGGGCGCGAGCGGGCCGAGACCCAGCTGCCGGGCGGCGCCGTACAGGCGGATGCGGTCGTCCTCGGGCTCCCAGACCCACAGCGCGACCTGCGCGCCGCCGAGCGCCTCGAGCGTCGCCGCGGCGTCCCAAATTCGGCGATCCTGCCCTTGCGGCCGCATATTGGCGCTAGCCTTGAAGGCCCTCCCATGGACGGGGTCGCGTCGTCTCGCGCGTCACCAGTCCGAATAGGCGATGGTCTCGCCAATCGCCGTTAATTTTCAGATAAGCCTTCGCGTAGCCTTCCTCAGTGAAACCGGCCTTCAGCAGCAGGCTGGCGGAGGCGTCGTTGGTCGGCAGGCAGGCCGCCTCCAGCCGGTGCAGGCCCAGCGGGCCAAAGGCGAACGGGATCACCGCCCTCAGCGCCGCCAGCGTGTGGCCGTTGCGGGCGTGGGCCTGGGCGCACCAGTAGCCGACGGTCCCCATCTGGGCGACGCCGCGGCGGATGTTGTTGACGGTGATGCCGCCGGTCAGGGCGTCGTCCGCCTCGCGATAGACGAAGAAGGCGTACATCTGGTCCAGCTCGCGCCCGCGCCGCCAGGCCGACATTCGCCGCTGGTAGGCGTTCAGCGTCAGCTCGTCCGGCGACCAGGTCGGCTCCCACGGCTGCAGGAAGCTCCGCGACGCCTGCCGCAGCGCCGCCCATTCGGCATAGTCCCGCCGCCGCGGCGGGCGAAGGCGAATGCCCTCTCCGTTCAGCGTCAGCGACGGCTCGGCCGAGATCCACTCGAGCAGCGACATGGGCGGAGCGTGGCGCGCATCGCGGAATGGGGCAAGAGCGGGGGCAATCGCTCCCCCTCCCACTCCGCTCATGCTCGCGGACGCGAGGATGAGCGGAAAAGGGGGAGGGCAGGCGCCGGTCAGCAGCTCGCGCAAGCGGGCAGGTCCGCTACCGTCGGTTTCGGACGCCGGCGCCCCACGGCCCAACCGGAAGACCTGCCCGCCCTACCTGAACGCCGCCCGCTCGAACGCGTCCGGCGCGCTCATGGCCGCCTTTGAGCCCAGCACCGACACCACCGACCGCTTCGGCCCAAGCATCCGCTCGCCCAAGCGCGCGAAGTCGGCGGCCGACACGGCGTCGATGGCGGCGGCGAGTTCGGCGGCGGGGTAGAGGCGGCCGAACATCAGGGTCTGGCCGGCGGCCTGTTCGGCGCGGGACAGCGGTTGCTCGCGGCCCATGAACATCGAGGCCTTCAGCTGGGCCTTGGCGCGGGCCAGCTCGGCGGCGCCCACGTGAGCGGCAAGATCCTGCAGCTGCTGGGCGCAGATCCGGGCCAGCTCCGCGGTGTCGGCCGCCGCGCAGCCGGCGTAGACGCCCAGCATGCCGGTATCCTCGTAGGTGTCGGCGTAGGCGTCGATCGCATAGGCCAGGCCGCGCTTCTCGCGCGCCTCCTGGAACAGGCGCGAGGACATGCCGCCGCCCAACGCCTCGGCGAAGACCCTCAGCACGAAGTAGTCGTCGTCCGCCGCCCCGACGGCGGGCAGCAGCAGCACCAGATGCGCCTGTTCGAGCCGGCGTCCCTTGGCTGCCACGCCGCCGGTGAAGGTCGCGGCGGCGGGCGGCGGCGCGCCGGTCTCGACTGGCAGATGGCCGAATTGCGCGTCCGCCAGCCGCAGCAGTTCATCCTCGTCCACCGCGCCGGCGGCGCTGACGATCAGGCGATCCGGGGCGTAGAGGGCCGCGCGCCAGTCGGCCAGCGACGCGGGTGTGGCGGGCTTGAGCGACGTCACCGTGCCCAGGATCGGGCGACCGAGCGACTGACCGGCGAAGGCCTGTTCCTGGGCCAGCTCGAAAACCAGGTCGTCGGGCGTGTCGGCGGCCTCGGCGATCTCCTGGCCGACCACCTGCTTCTCGCGGACGAGGTCGTCCGCCTCCAGCGTCGGGCGCAGAAGCAGATCGGCGGTGACCTCCATCGCCAGCGGCAGGCCGCCCCGCAGGGCGCGGGTCTGGAAGCTGGTCCGCTCATAGCCCGTGGCGGCGTTCAGCTGGCCGCCTTCGCTCTCGATCGCCTCGACGATCTCGCGGGCCGAGCGCCGCCCGGCGCCCTTGAACACCATGTGTTCGAGCAGGTGCGACCAGCCGCAATGCCGCTCGTCCTCGTAGCGGGCGCCGCGGCCGGCGACGACCGAAAGCGCCAGGGTCTCAAGTCCCGGCATCGGGTCGCAGATCACCCGCACGCCGTTGCCCAGCGTATGCAGGCGGGCGGTCACGTGCGGGCGAAGTCGCGGATGTAGGCCTTGATCGCCTCGGCGTCGGCGGGCAGGCGGTCGAAGCGCTCTGGCTTGCCGGCCAGGCCGCGGGCCGAGGCCGGGGTCGGCGGCTCCGACCCGGTCGCCGCCTGCACGGCTTCCGGGAATTTGGCCGGATGCGCCGTCGACAGCACCACCAGCGGCACGCCGTCCGGCACGGTCGCACGATTGGCGGCGGCGACGGCGACGGCGGTGTGCGGGTCGATCGTCTCGCCCGTCTCGTTCAGCGTCGCCAGGATGGTGCGGGCGGTGTCGGCCTCGGTCACCGAGGCGCCGGAAAACAGCTCCTTCATCGCGGCCAGCGCGGCCGGCGGCAGGTCCAGCGAGCCAGTCTCCGAGAAGGCGCGGAAGGCGCGGCCTGTCTCCACGCCGTCACGCCGGACGCTCTCGAAGTAGAGTCGCTCGAAGTTGGAGGCGATCTGGATGTCCATGGCGGGCGACTGGGTGGCGGCCACGACGCCGCGCGCGTAGCGGCCCTCCTCGAAGGCGCGGGCCATGATGTCGTTGCTGTTGGTGGCCACGACGATCCGAGCGATCGGCAGGCCCATCTGCCTGGCCACCCAGCCGGCGAAGGCGTCGCCGAAGTTGCCGGTCGGGACGCAGAAGGCGATCTCGCGTTTCGGCGCGCCCAGCGCCACGGCGGCCGTGAAGTAGTAGACCGCCTGGGCGATGATCCGCGCGAAGTTGATCGAGTTGACGCCCGACAGGTCCACCGCCGTTCGGAACTGATCGTCGCCGAACAGGCCTTTCACGATCGACTGGCAGTCGTCGAAGGTGCCTTCGACCGACAGGCAGGCCACGTTGCTGTCGGCGGCCGTGGTCATGAACCGGCGCTGGACCTCGCTGATGCGGCCCTCCGGGAAGAGGGCGACGATGCGGGCGTTGGCCCGGCCGCGGAACGCCTCGACGGCGGCGCCGCCGGTGTCGCCGCTGGTGGCGCAGACCACGGTCATGTGCCGGCCCTGGCGCGACAGGGCGTAGTCGTACAGCCGCCCGAGCAGCTGCATCGCCACGTCCTTGAAGGCCAGCGAGGGGCCATGAAACAGTTCCAGCAGGAACATGCCCGGCTTCAGCTGCTTCAGCGGGCAGGTCGCCGCATGGGTGAAGCTGGCATAGGCCTCCGTGCACATATCCAGCAGGACGTCGTGCGGGATCTCGTGGTCCACGAAGCGCGACAGAATGTCGGCGGCGACCTCGGCATAGGGCCTGCCCGCGAAGCCGGCGATCTCGTCGGCCGTCAGGGCGGGCCAGGTCTCGGGCACATACAGGCCGCCGTCCGGCGCCAGGCCTGACAGAACGGCGTCGAGGAAGCCGACGGGGGCGGCCTGTCCGGCCGACCCCATGCGGGTGGAGACGTACTTCATGCGCTCTTCAGTCTGCGGCGGAGGAGGGCGACGTAGACCCCGACCAGGGCGGCGGCAAGGCCGTACCAGGTCAGGGCGTACTCGAGGTGCCGGTTGGGAATGTCGGTCGGGAGAGGAGCCGGCGTCAGGCCATCGGCCTTTGGTGATTCCGACTCGGCGACGAGGACAAACTCGGAGACCGGCTTGCCGGCGCCGGCGCCGGCGCCTTCGGCTGCGGCGGCCATTGCGCCTTGGCGGGTCTGCCACCCGATGTCGTTGTTCTGGGCATGGGTTACGGCTGCACGGATGCCGCCTAGCTGCTCCGGCTTCCGGAGGACGCCGGTTACGGTCACGGGCAGCGCAGGCGCAGTTCGCGGTGGGCTCATTCCGTCGGAGGGAGGCGCGTAGCCGCGGTCGACGACGACGATCTGGCCGTCGATTTCGCAAGGCGCGAGGTTGCGCCACACGGTACGGCCGTCGACGACGCCATACAGATAGACCTTCGAGGGCGCGCCACCGTTCGGGCTGCAGGTTGCCTCGACGCGGGAGTAGTCCACGTCTTCGCCCTTGGCCGCTTGAGCCAGGATGATGCCAATCGGCTGGACCGGCGCCGCCTTGACACGTTCGATGCGCGCGAGAAGCTCGGTCTTCCAATGCAGGCGCTGCACCTGCCAGGTCCCGAGGGACAGCAGGATGGCCAGGCTGACGGCGGAAGCGATCGTCAGCCCGACCGGGAAACGCCGCCGGACCTCAGACATCGTCCCGACCGGCCTCGCGCGCCTTGTTGGCGAACTGGGCGGCGATCAGCAGGCCCTTGAACGGCCGCAGCAGCGCGCCGCAGACGATCACGGTGAGCGGCAGCCAGATGATCAACTGCAGCCAGATCGGCGGACTGTAGGCGACCTGGGTGAAGACGGCGCCAAAGGCGACCAGGAAGCCGCCGATCAGAATGACGAAGACGGCCGGACCGTCTCCGGTGTCGGCCGCCTTCAGATCGAAGCCGCAGGCTTCACAGGTCGGGGCCACCCTGAGGAAGCCCTCGAACAGGTGGCCCTCGCCGCAGTTGGGGCAGCGTCCGGCCGCCCCGGCTGCGTAAGGGTTGGTCATGCTACGGCGTTCCGAAGATCACGTAGATGAAGGCGAACAGGAACAGCCACACCACGTCGACGAAGTGCCAGTACCAGGCGGCCGCCTCGAAGCCGAAGTGCTGCTTGGGCGTGAAGGCCCCGCCCAGCAGGCGCAGGAAGCAGACGATCAGGAAGATGGTCCCGACCAGGACGTGGAAGCCGTGGAAGCCCGTGGCCATGAAGAACGACGAGCCGTAGAGGCCGGCGTTGGCCGCTTCCTCCGAGAAGAACAGCTTCTCGTGCAGGATGTGGTTGTACTCGTAGACCTGGATGCTGGTGAACAGGATGCCCAGCAGGATGGTCAGGCCCAGGCCGATCTTGGCGGCCTTGCGGTCGCCGACCTGCAGCGCGTGGTGCGCCCAGGTGACGGTCGTGCCCGACAGCAGCAGGGTCAGGGTGTTGACCAGCGGCAGGTGGAAGGCGGGGACCAGTTCGATGCCCTTCGGCGGCCAGGCGGCCCAGGCGTCCGCGACGCCTTCGAAGTTGCCGATCGCCGGCGTCAGGGTGCGGTGCTCCTGGAACAGGACCATCTCGAAGAAGATCCAGAACCAGGCCACGAAGAACATCACTTCCGAGGCGATGAACATGATCATGCCGTAGCGGAGGTGCAGCGAGACGACCGGCGTGTGGTCGCCGGCGTTGGCTTCCTTGATGACGTCCTGCCACCAGCCGAACATCGTGTAGAGCACGAGCGCCAGGCCGACGAAGAAGGTGATCGGGTGGCCCTTGCCGAACAGGTACTCGATGGCCGGCGAGGTTTCCGGCGTGATCGTCGCCAGACCCTTCATCCAGACCACCGCCCCGATCATCATGATCGTGGCGCCGACCGAACCGATCAGCGGCCAGGGGCTGGGGTTAACCAGGTGGTAGTCGTGCTTTACGGCGCCGTGGGCCATGATTTCCCTGAACCTCTTGTTCCCCCGAGACGGCGCGCCGCCCCGAAAATCCCGTGTGCTATAGCCCCGCCCCGGCCGTTCCGCCAAGAGGCGCCTGCGCGCTTCCTTCCGTGGACGGGAAGAAGGTGTAGGAAAGCGTGACCTCCTGCGCCCCCTTGGTCTCGAAATCCTCCGCGAATTTGGGGTCCACGAAGTAGACCACCGGGAACTCCTTGGTCTCGCCCGGCTGGATCGTCTGGTCGGTGAAGCAGAAGCATTCGAGCTTCTGGAAGTAGAGGCCGGCCGATTCGGGCACGACGTTGTAGCTGGCCCGGCCGGTCACCGCCGTCTTGCCGTGGTTGGTCACCCTGTAGAAGGCCAATCCGGTGTCGCCGATGCGGATGTCCTGGCTGACCTGCTGCGGTTCAAAGGTCCAGGGGAGGTCGCGCACGTTGGCGTCGAAACGAATGGCGATCTTGCGGTCGAGAATCTTGCGCGGCGCCTGGTCCGCCTTGCGCACCGTGCCGTCGAAGCCGGTCAGCTGGCAGAAGGCGCGGTAGAGCGGCACCGAGGCGTAGGCCGCGCCGACCATGCCGAAGAAGGCGGCCGCGCAGATCAGGCCCAGGCGGACGTTGTCGCGCCGGCCGGCCTTGTTCGGCTCAGAGGGGGCGGCTTGCGACATAGCCCCCCATCCGGATCAAGGTGACGCCGTAGACGAGGACGATGAAGGCCACGAGGCCGAGGGCCAGCGCGATGTTGCGACCGCGGCGCGCCTTGGCGATGGCGGCGGGATCGGTCGGCGGCGGCGGGGCCGGCGGGGTGTCGTGCGACTCGCTCACTTCAGCAGCTCCAGCGGGGCGATGCGGCCCAGATGCTCGACCAGAAGGGCGGCGAACAGCAGGGTCAGGTATAGTATCGAGAAGGCGAATAGGTTGCGCGCGTCCTTGCTGCCGGCGCGAACGGCGTAGAGCCGGTCCTCGCCCTCGATCCGCTCGTCCGGCGCGTCGCCGGCCCTTGAGCGGAACACGCGCCAGGCCAGCAGCAGGAACACCGCCCCGCCCAGCGCCGCCACGGCGAGGTAGGCAGGACCGCCCAGGCCGGTGAAGACCGGGATCTGGCAGATGGGGACGAACAGCAGGCTGTAGATCAGGATCTGCTTGCGGGTGGAGGCCGCGCCCCTGGCCACGGGCATCATCGGCACCCCGACCTTGGCGTAGTCCTCGGACGTGTAGAGCGACAGCGCCCAGGCGTGGGGCGGCGTCCACATGAAGATGATCAGCACCATCAGCCAGGCGTTCAGCGGCGCCTCGCCGGCGACGGCGGCCCAGCCGATGGCCGGCGGCAGCGCGCCCGCCAGTCCGCCGATGACGATGTTCTGCGGCGTCCAGCGCTTGAGCCACATCGTATAGACGACGACGTAGAAGAAGATGGTGAAGGCCAGCAGCCCGGCCGCCAGCCAGTTGGTCGTCATGGCCAGCAGCATGACCGAGAACAGCGACAGCACGACGCCCAGGGCGGCGGCCTCGGGGCCCTGCACCTTGCCCATCGGCACCGGACGGCCGCGGGTGCGACGCATGCGGGCGTCGATGTCCGCGTCGTACCACATGTTCAGCGAGCCGGACGCGCCGGCTCCGACCGCGATGCAGAGGATGGCCACCGCGCCCAGCAGCGGATTGATGGCCTGGTTGGCGCAGACCAGCCCCGTGGCGGCCGTGAACACCACCAGCGACATCACGCGGGGCTTCAGCAGCTGGAGATAGTCGGACCAGAGCGCCGGTTGGGACGCGGCGCGGCCTTCGATGGCGGCGGGCTTGCTCATGTGTGGCCGCTTCATAAGCGAAGGGCGCGCCGGGGTCCAACCCCGACGCGCCCTTGTTGAGTGCTTCCGATTGTCTCGGGAGCTTAGTGGTGGTCCGGCTTGATCACCGGCAGCTCGTTGAACTGGTGGAACGGCGGCGGCGAGGACAGGGTCCACTCCAGCGTCGTGGCACCTTCGCCCCAGGGATTGGCCTCGGCCTTGCGGCGACGGATGGCGGCTTCCAGCAGGGTGATCAGGAAGATGCCGACGCCCACCGCCGTGATGGCGTAGCCCCAGGACGAGATCTGGTTCCAGTAGGTGAAGGCTTCCGGATAGTCGACATAGCGCCGCGGCATGCCCTGCAGGCCCAGGAAGTGCTGCGGGAAGAACACCAGGTTCACGCCGATGAACATGACCCAAAACTGCAGCGCGCCGAGGAACTCGTTGTACTTCACGCCCCAGATCTTCTCGAACCAGTAGAAGAAGCCGGCGAAGATCGCGAACACGGCGCCCAGCGACAGCACGTAGTGGAAGTGGGCGACCACGTAGTAGGTGTCGTGCAGGCTGTAGTCGATGCCGGCGTTGGCCAGCACCACGCCCGTCACGCCGCCGACGGTGAACAGGAAGATGAAGCCCATCGCCCACAGCATCGGCGTCTTGAAGCTGATGGAGCCGCCCCACATCGTGGCGATCCAGCTGAAGATCTTCACGCCTGTCGGGACGGCGATGACCATCGTGGCGGCCACGAAGTAGGCGCGCAGGTTGATGCCCATGCCGACGGTGTACATGTGGTGGGCCCACACGATGAAGCCGACGAAGCCGATGGCGACCATGGCGTAGGCCATCGCGAGGTAGCCGAAGACCGGCTTGCGCGAGAAGGTCGAGACGATGTGGCTGATCATGCCGAAGCCCGGCAGGATCAGGATGTACACTTCCGGGTGACCGAAGAACCAGAACAGGTGCTGGAACATCACCGGATCGCCGCCGCCGGCGGGATCGAAGAAGTGGGTGCCGAAGTTGCGGTCGGTCAGCAGCATGGTGATGGCGCCGGCCAGCACGGGCAGCGACAGCAGCAGCAGGAAGACGGTGACCAGGATCGACCACACGAACAGCGGCATGCGGTGCAGGGTCATGCCCGGCGCGCGCATGTTGAAGATGGTTGTGATGAAGTTGATGGCACCGAGGATCGAGCTCGCGCCGGCCAGGTGGAGCGCGAAGATCGCCAGGTCCATGGCCGGGCCGGTGTGGCCCGAGGTCGACAGCGGCGGATAGATCGTCCAGCCGCCGCCGAAGCCCTTGCCGGGGCCGCCATCGACGAACATCGAGGTCAGCAGCAGCACCCAGGCGGCGACCAGCAGCCAGAACGAGATGTTGTTCATGCGCGGGAAGGCCATGTCCGGCGCGCCGATCATCAGCGGCACGAACCAGTTGCCAAAGCCGCCGATCATCGCCGGCATGACCATGAAGAAGATCATGATCAGGGCGTGGGCGGTGACCACCGCGTTATAGCCGTGCTTGGACTGCTCGATCAGGCCCAGCAGGCTGACCGAGGAGTTGGCGGCGAAGATCTGGATGCCCGGCTGGGCCAGTTCCCAGCGGATCAGGCCCGAAAGGGCGCCGCCCACGATGCCCGCCATGATGGCGAACAGCAGGTACAGCGTGCCGATGTCCTTGTGGTTCGTGGAGAAGAACCAGCGGGCGATGAAGCCGGGCTTGTGGTCGGCGTCGTCGTGCGTGTCGTGAGCGGCGGCGTGAGCCATCGGTCTTACCCTGGAAATCAGTGAGCGGCGGCCGGCGCGGCGGCGCCAGCGGCGGGGGCGGCCGGAGCGGCCGGGG
>ERZ761607.337-NODE-337-length-90112-cov-14.398970_pt1 | contig 90112 bp, 56 predicted proteins | sample MGYA00511164_ERZ761607 | MGnify/ENA primary metagenome ERZ761607 (study PRJEB28899, sample SAMN02445080) | bioreactor sludge metagenome | biome: EBPR sludge | place: Australia: Brisbane, Thorneside Wastewater Treatment Plant | collected 2011-06-22 ...
GTCGGCGGTTCTGTGGAAACCGTCGGCGGTTCTGCGAAAACCGTCGGCGGTTCTGAGGAAACCGTCGGCAGTTCTGAGGAAACCGTCGGCGGTTTTGCGAAAACCCTTGGCAGTTTTGGGAGGACTGGCGGCGGTTTTGCGTCAACTGGCTGCCGTTTTGGAGGGACGCCAGGGCGCGCGGCTGGCGGGAGTCGCAGGAGCGGCATGAGGATGGAGGGTGCGATCATGGCGGTCAGGGGAGAGAGCATCCCCACGTCATGATCTAAGGGTTCCAGCGGCGGCGGTTACAGGAGGCTGGAATTTTTTTTCGCCAGGCCTGGCCGGCGCGGACGGTCATTCATGCGAAACCGCGGCTCGAGGAGCCGGATGCCTGAACCGGGCGCGCCGTCCCTCCATCGCTCGTCCCTCCATCGCTCCATCGGTCCCTCCCTCGCACGGACTCTTGAAGTGCTGGGTTTCCAATGCTCCAACACGCGTGACTCCAACTGCCAATTTCGGAATTTGAGATGACGGGAAGTATAAAACGCGGTCTCACGGCGCGTTCGAGAACAGGTCATGCATCACGCCGCACGCGCCAACCGCCGCCGCTTCCTCCGCCAGACCGCCGCCAGCCTCGGCGCGCTCGGCTTTCCCGTCATCATCCCGGCCTCCGCGCTTGGCAAAGACGGACGCCCCGCGCCCTCGAACCGCACCACGCTCGGCCTCATCGGCTGCGGCGGGCGCGGCACGGATGTGGTGAAGAATTTCCTCAACGATCCGCGCGTCCAGGTCATCGCCGTCTGTGATGTCGAGCGCGAATCCGACAGGTACAACAAAGGCATCATCAAAAAAGCCGGCACTCTCGGTCGCGAGCCGATGCGGCGTCTGGTGGACAAGACTTACGATGGCGCAGGCTGCTCCACTCATGAGGACTTCCGCGAGCTGCTCCAGCGCGCGGATGTGGACGCCGTGCAGATCGCCACACCCGACCACTGGCACGCGCTGCAAGCCGTGGCCGCCGCGCGCGCGGGCAAGCACATCTACTGCGAGAAGCCGCTGAGCCTCACCATCGCCGAAGGTCGCTTCATGAGTGACGAGGCCGGTAAAGCCGGCATTGTCTGGCAGACCGGCAGCCAGCAGCGCAGCGATGTGCATTTCCGCATGGCCTGCGAGCTGGTGCGCAACGGCCGCGTCGGCAAGCTCAAACAAATCCGTGTCGGCCTGGCCAGCGACAATCGCGACAACAACGGCCATGCCGCCCAGACCTCGCCCGCGCCGGCGCCGGAGGGACTGAACTACGATCTCTGGCTCGGCCCCGCACCGGACGCGCCTTTCTGCCCCGCGCGCCTGCACTCGAACTGGCGCTGGTTTTACGACTACTCAGGGGGCAACATCACTGACTTTGGCGCGCATCATCTCGACATCGTCCAGTGGGCGCTGGGACAGGATGAAAGCGGTCCGGTGGAGTTTTCCAATTTGCAGGCGACCTGGCCGGAACCCGGCTCCCTATACACCACGCCGCCCGCCTTTTCCTTCGAGTATCGTTATGCTGACGGCACCCTGGTGCGGGTGGCGAATCAAATGGACTTCGGCTCAGGCATCGCCTTCGAGGGCGAACTCGGCAGCATCACCTGCGTGCGCGGTGGATTGAAGATCGAACCTGTCGAACTGCGCAAGCCGCTCAAAGAGGGCGACCTGCGTCTCTATGAGAGCAAAGACCATTTTCGCAACTTTGTGGATGCCATCCAGGACGGCGTGAAAACCGCCGCCCCCATCGAATACGCCCACCGTTCCATCACCATTGCCCACCTCGCAAACATCGCCCTGCGCCTCGGACGCAAGTCCCTGCGCTGGGACCCGGCAGCCGAGCGCGTCATCGGCGATGAGGAAGCGGATGCGATGCGGTCCCGTCCGATGCGCGGACCTTGGCGGCTGGCTTGATGAGGGGGATTCGCGAAAGCGGCGGGGAACACCGCTTCCACGGTCTCACTTCCCGAAGCACTGCAAGCGGCCATCCACGGTGCTGACGAAGACCTGGCCGTTGGCGCTGGTGATGCCATCCCAAACCGGCGGCGCGGTGAGTTCGAGGCCGGACGATTGCTCGCCGGTCTCAACGTTTACGGCCCACATCTTGGCGCCGCGCCGGCCTTCGAGGGCTTCGTTTTGCTCCTCCAGCTCCTTGAGGATGGCGGGGTCGCGGGCGGCGAGGCGCTCGAAGGCGTATTCTTCATCAATGGTGTCGGGCGGACCGCCGACGAGGATGCTGTTGCCGGCCAGCGCCATGCTGCGGGCGACGATGGGGACAAAGCGGTCCCAAGTGTGCTTGACGAAGCTGCCGGGCTGCTGCCCGCCACCGCCGCCTGCGGGGCTGTTTTTGAACCAAAGCGCGCCGCCGACCTTGCCTTTGCCAGTCTCCATGCCGGAGCCGATGCCGTGGAGGTCGTTGCCGGAGGAGTCGCGTGAGTCGCCGTTGTCAAAGTTGCAAACGATGGTGGCGTCCTTGGGCGTGACCTCGGGCGCGTTGAAGCGGGCCTCGATCTCGGCGGGGCTGAGCGCGCGGGTGAAGTAGGCGAACTGGTCGAGCAAGCCGCTGTAGCCGCCGACCTTGCTGTCGGAAGCGCCGCCGTCGCTATTGCCGAGCAGGAAGGGGCGTGCAGGCAACTTGTCGAGCAGGCCGCTGGCCTGGCCTTCGGCGACTTGCAGGGCGTTGATGTATAGGCGCATGGTCTTGTCCTCGGAAAGCGTGGCGGTGACGTGCGTCCAACCATCGCCGAGCGCTTCTTTGGCGGAGATGCTGCTGAGCTTGGACTCGGAGCGGACATGGAAGCTGGGCTTCTTTTGCTGAAGCTCCAGGGCGAAACCGACGAGCGGACCGCCGAAATTCACAAGTGTGCCGTTGGCCTGGTCAGGCAGCACCCACATTTCAATCGTGAGGCCTTTGCCGGTGGGGTCGGTGGTGGCGTTGCTCGGAAAACGCACGGAGCCCGCAAGCGGCGCGGGGCCCTTGGCAGGCGCGGCCTTGCTTTTCCCCTTGCCCTTCGCGGCCTTGCCTCCGACGGCGAGTTTCGGCGGCTGAGGGTCGAGCGGCTTGCCATCGGGGCCGAGCACGACGCTGTTGCCGGTGCGCGGGGTGAGCGCGTCCTCTTTCGTGTAGGCCTCCTCGGCGGCGTCCTTCGGTGTGGAAAAGAGCGTGTACTCCATGGTTGTGGTCCACCTGTAATACTTCGCCTCGCGACCATACGAATAGACGTTCTTGTCGTCATGCACGAGCACGCGGCCTGCGGGCGCGTATTTGCCGGCCTGGAAATAACCGCCGTGGCCGCCGGCGAAGCTCTTGCCATAGACCCAGTAGCTGCGGTGGAAGTTGGAGTCATCCAGGAAACCCATCGGTGCGAAAAGATGCTGGCCCTCGCCTTTGTGCGCGCCGCCTTGTTTGGCGAAGTCGCCGCTCACCGGACCGATCTCCACGCGCTTGCCATCGGCGCCGATCTTCTGCGTGCGCAGGAAGGTCCACTTGCCATCGCTGCTGAGGATGTCGTTGGAGGCCACGGGCATTTGCAGGGTCTTGTGGCGGTCGTTGAGCGGGCCGCCGGTTTCGGGGTCGCGGTCGTCGTAGTGCTCTTTGACTTGGATGGCACCGGTGCGGGCGTCGAGGCGGTAGAACCACAGGCCTTCATCCAAGAAACAGGAGCGACCGGCGACGAAGGAGACGAGGTCGTTTTCCACCAGCACGCTGCCATGCACGGGCCAGACGGACTCGATCATCTCCCAGGCGCAATGCGTGAGCTGGGAAGGCGCGGCTTGGAATTTCCAAACGAGCGCCCCATCCGCAGCGCGCAGGCAATAGACAAAGCCGTCCTTGCCGCCAAAGAAGACGCGGCCCTTCCAATACGTCGGCGGCGAGTCAATGCGGCCCCCGGCGATGAAGCGCCACGCGGTCTTGCCCGTGGCGGTCTCGATGGCGTGCAGCGTGTGTTTGTCCACTTCGGAGACAAACGTCAGACCGGCGGCAATGGTGGTGGTGCTCAGCGGCGGCGTGAGCTTCACTTCCCAGGCGAGCGACATGTCCTTGCGCAGATCGGCCTTCGCATGACCGCTGCGGGCGTTGTCGGCGCGATAGGTGGGCCAGTCGGCGGCAGCGGCGTCTTTTTCCTCAATGGGCTGGTCAAAGACCGGGCCTTTGCTGAGGCGCTGATCGTCCGGCGTGTGCGCGGGCAGCGGGTAACGCGCGGTGCTGGCCATGACGGCCATGCCATCAAGCTTCGCCTCGGGATAGCAGGCGCAGTTGTGCGGCCCGGCGTAGGTGAGGCCGTTGGCGGGCAGCACGCCATACAGACAGGCGCCGCGCACCCAATGATGCAGGTCCCAGTGCTCCTTCTCCATGTCCACATACTCAATGCCGGTGCGGCTGGGGATGATGAACTTCTCGGTCGCCTTGGCCTGATAGCAGCGGTGATGGAACCAGTAGGTGCCCTCGGGCACGTCGGGGTAGAATTGCTTCTTCACCTCGCCGGTCAAAACATCGCGGCCCGTGTACTCGCCGGTTTGATTGCCGCTGAGCGTGCCCGCATTCCACACCAGACCCTGCGCCACGATGAGGTCCTCGGGACTGCGGTAGCCGCTCTTCTCATGCGGGGCCACCCAGAGGTCTTTGCCCGTGTCGGCGTTCACCGCCTTCTGGCTGCCGTCGCCGCCGGCGTAAAGGATCACGTCATCGTGCAGCAGCACGCGCGGGGCGAAGTTGAACTCATACAAGGCGCGGCGCTGCGTCGGGGTGTCGGCAAACTTCGTCTCGCCCGTCTTGATGTCGAGGCAGGCGAGGCCGTCGCCGTTGTAATACACCGCGCGTTTGTCATCCAGGCTGAGGGTGATGGGCGCGATGCGGTCTTCTTTTTTCCACAGCACCTTGCCCGAGTCCGCCGCGATGGCGTGCAGGATGCGTGGCTTGCCGTCCCAGTTGAACTCCGTCTCCACGCGCTTCTGATCGCTCTGCGCCTGCACGGCGAACTCCTTGTTCAAGCGGTCCGCCTCCGGGTTCACCAGGGCGTAGAGTGTGCCGTTGCGCAGGATGATTTCCTCGGTGCCTTTCGTCTCAGGATACTCGCGCACGACCTCGCCCGTCGCGCCGTCCAGGCAGGTGATGGCGGCGGTGATGCCGAGGGTGACATAGACCTTGCCATCCATGGCCACGAGACGACGCGTGAGCTGGGTGGGGCCGGACTTCAACGGCCACAGGTGCGTGCTCCATTCGGGGATCTCCTTTTTCCACAGCACCGTGCCGTTGAAGGCGTCGCGCGCGATGAGCATCCACTTCGGCGGCACGAGGATGGAGATGCGGCTGCCCTCGTCCATGATGTAGAAAATGCGGCCGCCCTCGGACACCTTCGCCGATACCGACGACATGCGGTCGTGGTGGCGCGACCAGCGCGGATTGCCCACCCACTGCATCCGCTTGGGCGGACCGACGAGCATGTCCTTCGAGGTCAGGTTGCCTTTGCTGTCGTAGGCGTAATGCGTCCAGTCGTCCATCTCGGCGGGACGCGGTTTGACGATCTTTTCCCAGCCGCCGTCCTTCTTGATCAAAGCCACCCCGTTCGGCACCAGCACGCGGTCAATCTCCTCGCGCGTTACTTGCGCGTCCTCCACCACCAGCAGGTTCACGAGGTTCTCGATGAAAGGCAAATGCGGCGTGCTCAGCAGGTCCGCCGAAACCGCGCCGTAGTCCGCTCCGATGTCCGCGCGCAGCTTTTCGAGCGCCGCCGCATCGCGGGTCAAAGCGCGCACCTGGTAGGACTCGTTGGCGCGCAAGCCCGTGACGAGCTTCGCATCGGCAGCGCCGACATGGACGACGAGGCCGCCTTTCACGCCGGATTGGGAAAGCAAATCAGCGGCAGTCTGCGCGTGAGCGGCGAAGGCGAGGAGGGAGAGCAGGATGGGACGGAGCATGGCTGCGGCGGGAACGTCTCCTTGAGGGAGCGTATTTCACCCGTAGCGGCCGCTCAGAACTTCAACTCCTCGCCAAAGATCATGCGCGCGGCCTGGGCCACGTCCTTGTCGCCACGTCCGCTAAGGTTGACCAGGATGATCTGATCCCTGCGCATCGTGGGCGCCACTTTGCGGACCTCGGCGGCGGCGTGGGAGCTTTCGAGAGCCGGGATGATGCCCTCCACGGCGCTGAGTTCCTGGAAGGCGGCGAGCGCCTCCTCGTCGGTGGCGTAGTTGTAGGTCACGCGCCCCTGATCGTGCAGCCATGCGTGCTCGGGGCCGATGGCGGCGTAGTCGAGGCCGGCGCTGACGCTGTGGGTCAGCTCGATCTGGCCGTCGGCATTGGCGAGGAGCCAGGTCTTCGTGCCTTGGAGCACGCCGAGACGGCCGCCCTGGAAGCGGGCGGCATGGCGTTCGGGGATGATGCCGTCTCCGCCGGCCTCCACGCCGGTCATGCGCACGCCCTCGTCATTCAAGAACGGATGGAAAAGGCCGATGGAATTGCTGCCACCGCCCACGCAGGCCACGAGCAGGTCGGGCAGGCGGCCCTCGCGCTCCAGAATCTGCCGGCGGGCCTCCACGCCGATCACGCGATGGAAGTCGCGCACCATCATCGGGAACGGATGCGAGCCGAGAGCGGAGCCGAGGATGTAATGCGTGGTGCGCACGTTCGTCACCCAGTCGCGCATGGCCTCGTTCACGGCTTCCTTGAGCGTGGCTTGACCTGCGGTCACGGCCACGACCTTGGCCCCCAGAAACCTCATGCGGGCCACGTTCAGCGCCTGGCGCTCCATGTCCACCTTGCCCATGTAAATGGTGCAGTCGAAGCCGAAGCGCGCGCACACCGTGGCCGTGGCCACGCCGTGCTGGCCGGCGCCGGTTTCGGCGATGATGCGGTTTTTTCCGAGGCGCTTCGCCAGCAGGATCTGGCCGAGCGCGTTGTTGATCTTGTGGGCGCCGGTGTGGAGCAGGTCCTCGCGTTTGAGGTAGATCCTCGCGCCGCCGAGCTTTTCGGTCCAGCGCTCGGCGAAGTAAAGCGGCGTGGGGCGGCCGACATACTCATGCAGCAGGCCGTCGAGCTCTTTTTGGAAAGCCGGGTCCGCCTTGGCTTTCTCGTAATGGCCGGATAGTTCGGTGAGAGCCGACATCAACGTCTCGGGGACAAACATGCCGCCGTATTTGCCGAAGTGGCCGTGGGCGTCTGGCAGCACAGGAAGCGGGAGGATGGTGGCGGCAGTCATGGGGCGCGGAGAATAAAACGGATACGCGGTTTGGCAAAGACCGGAAACACATGCCGCCGCTTTCCGGGCCTCAGCGGCTCAAATTCCCTTCTCGCCCCGGCCCGATCCCTGCGCTAGACGAAGCCGTGCTTTTCTCCCAGGAAAAAACCATCCTTCCCGATCCCCTGCCCCCCGGAGTGACGCTGACCAAAAACGGCGCGCACTTCACGGTCTTCTCCCGGCATGCCACGGCGGTCGAGCTTTGCCTCTACTCACCCTTCGCCCCGGACACTGAGACCGGGCGGCACTCCATGACCCGCGGCGAGCGCGACCTGTGGAGCGTCTTTGTCAAAGGCGCGCGCCCCGGCACCCTTTACGGATACCGCGCCCACGGCCCGTGGATGCCTGACAAAGCGCTGCGCTACAATCCGAACAAGCTCCTGCTGGATCCGTACGCGCTCGCCATTGCCGGTGTTCCGGACGGACGCACCGGAATGCTCAACACCCACGGTCCTGGAACCGGGCCGGGCTCCGTGGACAACGGCCCCACCGCCTTGAAATCCGCCGTCATCTCCGGCGACTTCGACTGGCGGGGCGACGAGCGCCCGCTCATCCCCTGGGCGGACACCGTGCTCTACGAACTGCACGTCAAAGGCTTCACCCGCACCCATCCGCGCGTGCCCGCCAGTCTGCGCGGCACCTACGCCGGGCTGGCCCGCCCGGAGGTCATCCGCTACCTGAAGGACCTCAGCGTCACCAGCCTCCAGCTCCTGCCCGTCCACCAGCATCTGGACGACCAATTCCTGCTCGAAAAAGGCCTCACCAACTACTGGGGCTACAACACCATCGGCTTCTTCGCCCCGCACAACGAGTACGCCGCCGCGCGCGACCCCGAAGGCTGCGTGCGCGAGTTCAAACAAATGGTCCGCGCTCTTCACGAAGCCGGTCTTGAGGTCATCCTCGATGTCGTCTACAACCACACCGCCGAGGGCGACGAGCGCGGCCCCACGCTCATGTTCCGCGGCCTGGACGACCGCCTCTACTACCGGCACAGCTTTCACGAGCACGGCGCCAGCTACATCAATGTCACCGGCTGCGGCAATGCCGTGAACTCCGCCAGCCCCCCGGCCCTCCGCCTCATCCTCGACAGCCTCCGTTACTGGGTCACCGAAATGCATGTGGACGGCTTCCGCTTCGATCTCGCCGTCACCGTCGCCCGCGACGGGCGTGACGCATTCGACTCCAACAGCCAGTTCCTCGCCGCCGCCGCCCAGGATCCCGTCCTTTCCCAGGTGAAGCTCATCGCCGAGCCCTGGGACATCATGCGCATGGACAGCTACCAGGTCGGCGCCTTCCCCGAACCCTGGCGCGAGCTCAATGGCAAATACCGCGACAGCGTGCGGCGTTTCTGGACGAACAGCCCCGGCTCCACCGCCAGTTTCGCCAAGCGTTTCTGCGGCAGCCAGGACGTGTACGGCTGGAGCCAGCGCCCCGCCCTCAGCAGCGTCAATTTCATCACCTCCCACGACGGCTTCACTCTCGCCGACCTCGTCAGCTACTCCCGCAAGCACAACGAGGCGAACGGCGAGGACAACCGCGACGGCGACAGCAGCAACCACAGCACCAACTGCGGCGTCGAAGGCCCCACCGACGACCCCGCCATCCTCCAGCGCCGCGCGCGCCTGAAGCGCAGCCTGCTCGCCACTCTTTTCACCTCCGTCGGCGTGCCCTTCCTCACCGCCGGCGACGAGCGCGGGCGCACCCAAGGCGGCAACAACAACGCCTACTGCCACGACAGCGACCTCACCTGGCTCGACTGGTCATCCTGTGACGAGGCACTGCTCGCCTTCACCCGCCGCATCATCGCCCTGCGCCGCGCCACACCCGCCCTGCGACGCACCGCCTTTTTTGACGGCCAGACCGACCCTGCCACCGGCCTCGCCGACATCCTCTGGCTGGAGGGAAACGGCACCCTGCTTTGCCATGAGGAATGGCACGAGCCGGGGCGAGACCACTTCGGCGCGCTGCTCGGCTCCCAGCCGCCCCTGCTGCTCCTATTTAATCGGGGAAACCATGACCAGGATTTTCTCCTGCCCGGAGACAAAGCCACCCTCTGGGAGATACTCTTCGACACCACCGTAGACCCCCCCCCCAGGCACCCCGCGCGCCACCACGGCGCGCGCGTCTTTGCCCTCCCAGCCCACAGTTACATCTGCATGAGACTGCTCAAAGGCCTCGCCATCGTCAGCCCCACTTGCTAAAAGGCCCGCGCACCCTTCACAATATCCAGCCGCAACTGTGAGGCCCCAGTTCATGAGCGCGTTTGAGTGTCCTGTGGGGGCGGTTGACGGGATGCGTGCCGCATGGCCCGGTGTTGAGGCTTGGCGAGTCAAATGCCCGCCCACGCAAATGAGGAAAGGGTCAGGCCAGCAGTTCCCTCACCACTTTGCAGTCGTTGACGCCGGTGAGCTTGAAGTCGAGTCCGGCGTAGCGGTAGGTGAAGCGCTCGTGGTCGAAACCGAGCAGGCGCAGCAGCGTGGCGTGGAAGTCGTGGACATGGACCGGATTCTCCACGGCCTGGAAGCCGAACTCGTCGGTGGCGCCATGAGTGTAGCCTCCACGCGCGCCGCCGCCGGCCATCCAGCAGGTGAAGCCGTAGTGGTTATGGTCGCGCCCACGCTGCTTGCCTGCGTTGGCGCCCGGGGTGGGCAGCTCGACGGAGGGGGTGCGGCCGAATTCGCCGCCCCAGAGCATGAGGGTGTCGTCAAAAAGGCCGCGCTGCTTCATGTCGTGCATGAAGGCGGCGATGGCCTGGTCCACGTCTTTGGCCAGGCGCTGGTGGTCGAGGATCTCATCGTGGCTGTCCCAGGGCTGGCCGGCGCCGGTCCAGAGCTGGATGAAGCGCACGCCGCGCTCCAAAAGGCGGCGGGCAATGAGGGTCTGGCGGCCGAAGTCGTTTTCACCGTAGGCCTGGCGAACATACTCCGGCTCTTTGCCGATGTCGAAAGCGTCCGAGGCCTCCATTTGCATGCGGTAGGCCAGCTCGTAGCTCTGGATGCGGGCGTCGAGCTGCTGGTCGTTGTCGCGCTGGCGGAGGTGCTGCTCGTTGAGGGCGTGGAGGAGGTCGAGCTGGCGGCGCTGCTGTTTGAGGTCGAGCGAGCTGTTTTTGATGAACTCGACGAGCTTGTCCACCTCGGTGTCCTCCGTGTTGATGTAGGTGCCCTGGTAGATGCTGGGGAGGAAGGCGGACTGCCAGTTTTTGGTGCGGCGGGTCGGCATTCCCTTGGGGCACATGGAGATGTAACCGGGCAGGTTCTGATTTTCGGAGCCGAGTCCGTAGGTGATCCAGGACCCCATGCTGGGGCGGTGCAGGCGGCTTTCCCCGCAGTTCATCAGGCCGAGGGAGGGCTCGTGGTTCGGCACATCGGCCTGCATGGAGCGGATGACGCAGAGGTCGTCGGCGAAGGCGGCGGTGCGGGAGAAAATATCACTGACCTCCAGGCCGCACTGGCCGTATTTCTTGAACTGGAAAGGCGACTTCATGCCAGCTCCGGTGGGCCGTTCAGTCTTGAGCAGGTTCGGCAGCGGCTTGCCGTCGTATTTGTCCAGCATGGGCTTCGGGTCAAAGGTGTCCACCTGCGAGGGGCCGCCATTCATGAAGAAGTGAATGACACGCTTCGCCTTCGGCTCGAAATGCGGCCGCCGCGCGGCAAACGGGCTGCGCTGGTCCAGAGCGCCATGCGCCTTGCCCGCGCCAAGCATCTCGCCCAGGGCCACGGCGCCAAACCCCATGCCCACCCGGCTCAAAAGCTGGCGGCGGCTGAGGAAATGGTGGTCAAGATTGGGGGCGTGATGGGACATGGAGTGCTGCAAATTCGGGGGAGGATACGCTTCCCCGGCGGAATCTCGATCAAAAACAGGGCTTCTCTCCGAACGGCGAGGCTTTCCAGGCGCGCGCCGTTGCACACGATGGGAGATTGGATTTTGTCCGTGCGCCCCGCGACTCCACCCAAGCGGGAAGAACATGGCAGTCCGTCAACCATCCGGGCCGCGCTCAACTCAGGGAACAACCGAAAAACCCGCCAGGCCGCTGCCTTGAGGAGCGAGGTAAAAACCGGTGGCGCGTCCGGATTTTTGCAGGACCACACCGCTGAAGGCTTTCTTTTTCATGTCGGCGGGATGGATGAAGGAGCCGCTCCATTTGCCGGAGGAGGTGGTGATGGCGCTGGCGAGCTTGTCAGGGTCGGGGCGATTGACGAGCACGATTTTGTTCGCGGGTTCCAGGCTGGCAGCCTTTTGCGCCAGACCGTCCACTGTGATGAGCACATTGCCAGCCGGTCCTGGAGCAGCGAGACCGGCGAGATAGGGGGCGGCTTTTTCCACAAGTCGGCAGGCGTCGAAATCCACATGGATTCCTTGCGGCCAGCCCGCCGCATAGGGCGCTGCTGCGCGCGGCGTCTGGGCGGGGCGGAACCAGAAAAAGTCCACCCCCGCCGCGTCTGTGAGAGGCTGCTGCTCGAAACGTGCCATGCCGGAAAGGGAGCCTTTGCCGGAGTAAAGCGGCACATGGATGGAGAGACTGCCGCCGGTGGTGATGAGGCCGGAAAGGGTGATCTGCGCGCCATCGGCCAGTTGACCTGTCATCGTCACCCTGCCATCCCGCGCGAGACTCATCAGCGCCCATCCATCGCCCTGCGGGAAGGAGGCGGCCTCCAGGCCGCGGTTCGGTGCGGCGAGCGCGGGGAAAGCCGCGGTGAATTTGCCTTTGCCGCTTTTGGCATCCGTCATCCACGCGGGCGCGGGGGATTTCACCGAATCGTAAAGGGCGCGGTCCGCGCGCGCGCTGGCAAAGGGCCGGCCATCTTCCAGGATGAGCGCGGTGACGCATGGCCCGCCGTCGGAACTGCCCGCGCGAAGGGAGAGTACGAGGGGCGCGAGGTTTTTGCGCGGCAGAGTCAGCAGGCCGCCCGCTTTGCCGAAGAGCGCGCTGCCATCACTCTTGAAGGCGCCTGAGAACTTGTGGCTGGCGCCACCCATCAACAGCTTGCCGCTGAACGTGCCGGTCTGGGTCACCGTCAGCGAGAGTAACCCGGCGTTTTCATGACCCGGCAGCACGCCCTGATCAGCCACAGCCAGGCCGCAGTAAGAGCCGGGTGTGAACGGAGCGGCATTTGTGAGGGTTGAGGCGGACGCGAAGCCGCTCGCACCTGCCGCCAGTGCTGTCACTGTGGCGGTGATGTCATTGCCATCGCCACCCGTGTAGCTCACGCGCAGGTCCGCATTCCCGACCCGCAGCGCGGCGCCCTCCGGCAGCCCGGCAAAAAAGCCCGTGCGCGCGCCCGTCACGGGGCCGGCCACATTCACCAGTGTGAACACATCTCCCACCCTGGGTGCGAATCCCTGAGCCGGGCGCAGCCGCAGGCGGGCGTTGTCCAGGACGAGCCTCTTTTCAACGATAAGCTGGTCGTAGGTGACACCGGGACCGGCGGCAGAGCCGATGTCCAGTTCGAGCACGCCGAGATTTTCCGCGCCGTTGTCAACCACGGTGGCGATATGCACGGTCAGGCGTCCGATTTGACCGGCGGCGTCCCCTTCCACGCCGCCTGTCCGTCCCGGCTGGATGAGACCGCCGGCGCTGAGCCTGCCAAGCACTGTCCCTGTTCCACGCAGGGTGGCCGTGCTTTGAAAAACCACGGAGTTGAGATCCCTCTCCACATTGGTCAAACGCGTGCCAAAGCTGCCATTGACCTCAAGCACATGAAATCCTCCGTTGAACAGATTCGTTTCGCCCATGTGGAAAACATCACCCTCCATGACGATCCTTCCCTTGCCGCCCATGAGGATATCCACATCCGCCAGACGCCCGCCGTTGATCTCCATCACCGAGCCGAACCCCAGGTTCATAAAAAGTTTGTTTGGCCTCACAGGCGGTATTGGTAAGGCAAAGCCCCTGAAAGGGCACTCCAGGCCGCCTTTCAACTCCAGCCTTGCTCCCTGGCCCGCGATGAGACTCAAGCTCTCGCGGCCTTTCAGCAGAGCGTCAAACCTCGTGTCCACGCCCGCTGTGAGCCGGGCCTCCGCGGCCAGGATGAAATCGCCATCTCCGCCGTGCAGGCGGTATCCGCCTCCTGAGAAACGCAGCTGCCCGCACTGCGCGCCCCCGGAAATGTCCACGGACTTGCTGCGCCGCGCCGGCAGGTCTGCCGCAAATCCAGCGGTAGCGGCATGTTGCGGGACAAGAAGCGTGCTCCAATTCCGTCCGTTGTTCCACTGGCTGCCGGCAAGACCGGTCCATGTCACATCCACAGGCGGGGCAATCGGTGATTCTTTGTCCGCGCCTACTCTTAGCAGGATGGTCTGGGGCGGGCTGGCATGGATGCCTCCATGATCGTTGCCGCCATCATCCAGCAGACGCACACGGACCAATGATTCGCCGGTCTCCACAGGGCCGCAGGTGAGCATGCCACCCGGCGTCAGCGCTGGAAGCACGCGGAACAGTTGCGGATTGGAAACTGAAAGCACCTCGAATGCCAGCGCCTGCTCCTCACCCGGTCCCGCGCTGACGTTTGAAGCCGCCGCCCTGGACTGCAAAGCGCCGCGCACGAACTCGATCACAGGGGCGGCGGTGAACGACGGCGTGTCATTCACTGGAAGGACCTCCAGCTCGAAACTCCTGCGCGTGGAGACTGTCGCATCGCTGACCTCAAGTGTGACAGTGGTTTGGCCGAAAAAGTCAGGCTGCGGACGGATCGTCGCGGTCCTGGCCGCGCCCGCACCCGAGAAGGATGCCGTCACTTGCCCGCCTCGCAGGCTGACTCGCAGAGCGGAGAGGTCGGTGTTTGGGTCCGACACGGTGAAGGCCACAGTCACTCTGCCGTCCTCATGCACGGTTTGAGCGGGTATGGCAGAGATCGCCGGGGGCAGGTCCACGACCGTGACAGTCACATCATTGCCATCACCGCCTGTGTAGGAGACCAGCATGGTGGCCTCGCCCACTCTGATTGTGGCGCCCTGGGGTAGATTCTGGAAACGGCCTGTGACGGGTCCCGCGCCCGTCTTTTCCAGCACGGTATAGGCCTGTCCCGCCACCGGGGCGAAGCCGGCACCGGGCTTGATGAGCAGGCTGGCGCCGGTTTGAATTTCCACCGCGCCCTGGACGCGCACCTGGTCATGAGTCTTCCCGGCGGAGGACGGATTCCCCAGCTCAATCTCCACCAGGGAATCTCCGCCTAGAACAAGATTCTTATCCATGCGCAGCCGGCCAAAACCTTCCACTCCCGGAGACAGGACGCCATAGCGCAGGACCCGGCAGTCCGCCTCCACCCTGCCTGTCCCGGAAAGCACGCCGCCCTTGCCCGGTGTTTGCGGCAGCAGGGCGGTCACCAGCATGGTGTCAGCCACCACCTCTCCAAGCAGACGCACATGTCCGGCCAACCCTGAAATCTCAATCCTGGGTGCGGTGATTGTCACGCCCTGCGATATGGTTTTCACACCGATGCCTGTGAATTTCAACGCGGTGCCGCCTCGCATGTTGGCTGTGACCGGCGCGTCGAGCACCGCGTCCCCGCCCTCGATTTGCAGAGGGAAATCTCCCATGCTCACAGCGCCCTTCAAATGCAGCAGCAGACCGTCCGCGCTCCCTGACAGGCCGCCTATGGAGAATGTCTGCGAGGCTCCCAAAGTCAGCGGCAGGCGCAGCGACACCACGCGTTCGGCCGCTGTTCCGTCAGCCAGGATGATGCCGCCGGATTTGATGCGCAGCGGATTTCCCTCGATCACATATCCGCCGGCATCGAAGACCAGCTTGCTCAGCGCAGTCCCTGCCGGGAGATTGTTTTGACATGCCTTGCGCAACGCATTGGCGGGGAAAACCACATCCCCGTCAGAGTTGGGCGGGGTGGCCCGGGCCCAGTTGCGGGAGTTGTCCCAAAACTCACTCAAAGCACCCGTCCAGCGGACATCCTGCGCGGCGGCGGAGAGGGAGAGGAGACCTGGAAGGATGATTTGAAAAGCGAGTTTCATGGCGGGCTTGTCTGCGGGTTCATGAGGCGGGCGGCCCCTTGCAGACTGGATGCGCGCTCCTGGAGGAACTTGCGTAAATGGCAGGAAGCGCTTCCGAACCCCCGCCAAGATGGAGTTGCAGGGGGCATCCAAGCCCGTGCCCCCAGCCGCCGGGCAGGCAGCCAGGACGGCCCTCCATTTTTTCTTCCCGCCTTGCGGATGCAAGATTCCGTTCTTCGGAGGGTTCAACTGAAAGCCCATTTTCCCCATGTCCTGGCTGTTCCCACTCTACCTGCTCGGCGCGGGCGCGATCATTGCTCCGATCCTCATGCATCTGCGGCGCAGGCCGCCGCAGGACCGGGTGGAGTTCAGCTCGCTGATGTTTCTCCAGGCGCGGACGCCCGTGCCAGTCAGCAAGCGCCGCATCGAGCACTGGCTGCTGCTGTTGTTGCGCTGCCTGGCGCTCATCCTACTGGCGCTGATGTTCTCACGGCCCTGGCTTCAGACTGACGCGCGCGCCGGAGCGGACGGGGGCAGGGCCGTCTTCATGCTTGTGGACCGCAGCGCTTCAATGCGACGCGGGGATTTAATGAAGCAGGCTCTCGACCGCGCGCGTGAGGTGATCCAAAAAACCACGCCCGCCGACCGAATGGCACTGGCGGCATTTGACGACCGGCTGCATCCGCTGTGGACCTTTGGAGAAGACGCGGAATCCGGCCCGGCACGCTCAGGTGCGCTGCTCCAGAAACTCGGTGAAATCCAGCCCGGCTGGCAGGCCACCGACTTGGGCCGAGCGCTTGTGGACGCGCTGGCGCAAATCTCAAGCGCCAGCGGCATCGGCGGAATGGAGCGCGTGATCGTGGTGCTTACCGACTTCCAGGAAGGCGCCAGACTCGACGCCCTGCGCGGCATTGCCTGGCCGGAGGAGACGCGCGTGCAGGCGCTGCGGGTTGAGACGAGAGACGAGGGCAACATGACTCTGAGTCTCGCGGCGGCGGATACGGGAAATGTGGAGGACCGGAGCGCTAAAACAGGAGAGGCGGAGACCCTGCGCGTGCGCCTGTCAAACTCTCGGGACTCGCGGGTTTCCGACTTCACCCTGCGGTGGGAAAAGAGCAGGGGCGAGGCAATGACTGGTTACCTGCCCGCAGGAGCCGCGCGTATTCTAAGTGTGCCGCTGCCCACCCAGGCCGCCGCTTCGGCTGACACGCTTTTGCTCAACGGTGACTCGTGGGACTTTGACAACAGGATCTTCCTGGCCCCCGCCAGGCCACGCCAGGTGGGCGTGGCCTGGCTAGGCGCGAAGGCGGCGGCGGACGAGGCTGCATCGCCGCTCTTTTATCTCAAGCGCGCCTTGCAGCCGACCACCAGCCTGGAGCCGCGGGTGGCAGACGCGGCGGAGCTGCCGCGCTGCCAGATGGCCGTGCTGCAAGGCGCCCCACCCGAGGGATTCGCTGAATGGATCCGCTCTGGAGGGCTGGCTGTATGGCTTCTGGAGCCAGGAACGAGCGCGCAGGATGTGGAGTCTTTGGCCGGAGTGAATGGCGTGGCATTGAAAGAAGCTCCCGTGGACAACTACAGGATGCTCGGCGAGGTCAAAGCGGAGCATCCGCTGCTGCGCCCCTTCGCCGATCCGCGGCTGCGCGATTTCACCAAGCTGCGCTTTTGGAAACACCGCCAGGCAGACCTCACAGGCACCGCTGCGGAGAAGATCGAAATCATCGCCCGTTTTGACAACGGCGCGCCCGCGTTGATGGCCTTGCAAATGGAAAAGGGCACGCTGCTCATGCTGGCCAGCGGCTGGCATCCGGCGGACAGCCAGCTCGCGCTCTCCACGAAGTTCGTGCCGCTGATCTTCGGCTGGCTGGAGGCGGCGGGCTTTTCCCATGCCGCCCAGTCGGGCATGCTCGTCGGCGCCGCACTACCGGTCACAGCCGGTGACGCCCTCGTGCTCACGCCGGAGGGCAGGGAAACAACGGTCAAAGCTGGCATGCCTCACGTCACCGAATCCGTCGGGATTTACCAAGTCAAAACGGGAGCTGAAACACGCCTCCACGCAGTGAACCTGCCTCCGGAGGAGGGCCGCGTGACAGCAATGGATGCGGAGCGCCTCAAAGACTTTGGCATACGCTTGCATGAGATGAGCGGCACGCAGGGGGAGATCGCCCAAAACGAGCGTGTCCAGGAGCGCCTGGCCGCTGGTGAGGCGGAGAAGCAGCAGCGTGCCTGGCTCTGGTTTCTGGCGGCATTGCTCGCGGTGCTTGGCGCGGAGACATTGCTGGCCTGGCGCGCGGGACGCGGCAGAGTGGAGGAAGCAGCCCCGGCGCCTCAGCCCGCGCTTTGACCCCGTCCCGCCAGCGACCTCCAAGCCAGAATGCCGCAGAGGCCAAAACCGAAAGTGTTCAGCGAGCCGTGGATCATCCACATCTGCGGCATGGTCAAAGCAAGCCGCGGAAACAGGTAACGAAGACCAAAGCTTAGCGCGAGGATCATGGCCACGATCAGACACGCGCCTGAAAACAGGAAGGCCGCGCGTGTCCGCCAGCGCATTCCTCCACGAGACGCAACCCCCGTCAGCAACTGCGAGGCAGCCACTCCCATGGCGCCGGCCACCAGCACCATCACTCCCAGCGGCTCCAGCAGCGGCAGCATCCCGAAATGCGCGCAGGTGATGCCAGCCGCCACCAACGGCACGCCGGCGAGAACCGCCGCACATGAGGCTGAGGTCAGCCGGCCTGGATTGGCCCTTGCATTCAATCCGGCGATCAAAGGCAATGTGAGTCCCGCATGATGAAAATGCGCCGCCGTCAGCAGCACAATGAGCGGGTCGAAGTTCCACGGCGTCCAGTTCGCGCGATGAGCCACGAGCCATGCCGCCCCAATGGCGGGGAACACCTGCGCCAAAGCCACACAAGCATGCCCCAGCCCTCCGAACCCCTCATGCCGCCAGCGGCGGAGCACGACCACGCCACTCCACGAACGCACCGCCAGCCAGGGCAGCGCAAGGAAGAACCCGGCGGGCACGACTCTCCGTGAAATCGAATCGTCCTCAAACACGACCCGCGGATCAACCGGCCTGAACAGCAGTGACAAGCCGAGGCAAAGGGCGGCGAAAATTTCAATCCAGGGTGTCTGGCCGGACGAGGACCCGCCGAACAATCTTCGTCCCAGAGGCATCAGGACCATTGGCGAAAACAGAAGCAGCGCATGAATGGGCATGTGCTCCTGATTCGCATTCACATGCCAGATCGGACCACCTGGATCAACCATGCCCACGGAGCAAGAACCCGCCGCGCAAGTCTGGCAGACCCTCCACTGCAAGCCAATCATCACGAGCCAAAGCAGCGCCTGAAACCAGATTCTCATGAAACAGCTCCTTTCATCCTCGCCTGTGAATCCCGCACAAAACGGCACTGCCACCAGCGCGCCAGTGGGAAGGCGGCCCAGGCCATCCAGTGGCGCGGACGGGAGAAGGCGCGAATGACATACCACACGCTGTCATCGGCGCGCCATTCAATAACAAACTGCTCCTCCCCGCATTCGGCATGCTCCGGCAGCGTGCCATAGACGAAGCCGTGGCTGCGCGGGCCGTCGCACCGGCGCAGAATGCGGCAGGGATTTACCCACCACAGGCCGCAGATGCGCACCTGCATGGCCACAATCTCTCCAGGCTCCTGGCCTGACACGCGGATGCGCGCCACTTCGGCCCAGGCGGGGAACATCTTCCACTCATCCAGCGCGGCACCCGCTGATTGAAAGACAGACTCCCCGCGCCCGAGCAAGACCTCGTGGGCATCCACGATGAAGCCTGTTTCCGGCGGGATGCCGGTGCCGCCCTGGTGTTTGTAGCTCAGGGGTTCGGCCCGCCATTCAGAAAGACGCGCGGCCAGATCTTCCGGCGCGGGTTTGCTCAGGTGGAACATGCGTGAAAGCTGGCGCGAGGCGCTCCCGAAGGAAGCGGAAACCGCGGAAAAAATGCCATTCGTGCTTTCACAACTTTTGCATCTTTCACCGCGCGCGTGCATCGGTTGCCCATGCCCCATCTCATTCGCGCCGTGATCTTCGACTTCGACGGCCTCATCATTGACACCGAAAGCACCGGTTACCGCACCTGGAAGGAAATCTTCGCCCGCCACGGCCACGATCTGCCGGTGGAGCGTTACGCTCAAGTGGTGGGCACGGATTTTAGCACCAGCTACGATCCGCGCCGCGACCTGGAGGAGTTGACCGGCCTGGTCTTTGACTGGGATGAAATCGAGGAAGGACGCCGCACCCGCGAGACGGAGCTGCGACACACTTTGCAGACTCTGCCCGGCGTGGTGGACCGCCTGCATGAGGCGCGCGCGTTGGGAATGACCACCGCCATCGCCTCCAGCAGCCCGCGCTGGTGGATTGACTCTTGGATGGACCAGCTTGGACTCGGCGCGCATTTTGACCACATCTCCACCGTGGATGACACGGGCAGGGTGAAGCCGGACCCTTCGCTCTTTCTCCATGCGGCGGAAAAGCTCGGCGTGTCCCCTGAGGAGGCCGTCATTTTCGAGGATTCGCTCAATGGTCTGCGCGCTGCCCTGGCCGCCGGCATCCGCTGCGTGGTGGCCCCCGGACCGATGACGCGGCATCTCGACTTCACCGGCGCGCTGCGCCGTGTGGAGTCTCTGGCTGAAGTGACGCTGCGCGAGCTGGGTCAATGACCGCGAAATCAGGCGTGGATGACTGCGGAAAAGCTGGGGCTGCCGCCAAAATCGGTCAATACTTGCCCGTCCCGCGCTTGAGCCAGTCCATGCACTCGGCCGGAGTTTGCATGAAGAGCAACTCCTCGCCAAAGGCCAGCAACTGCTCCGCGTCCAGCCGTTTCACCAACGGCCCCGCGCGCCGCGCGATTCCAGGGAACTTCCGCGCAAGCAGTCGCAATGCCAGGCCGGAACGCCCTTCGAAAAGACCTTCCACACGGCCTTCCACACGGCCTTCCACACGGCCTTCCACGCGGCCTTCCTTGCGTCCGCGCAAGCGGCCGATTTCGACGAAGGGGTTGATAAGCTTGGGCATGGGTTTGAGCTTTGGTTCCTTGCGCGCAAGACTATCCACCTTCCGGTCCAGTTGCAAGACCTGTTCCTCCGCCAGCGGCAGGTAGTGGTTCACAAAGTCCAGCGCCGCGTCCAGGTCCTCCGCCTCGAACTCCTGCCTCAGCGCCTCGGCCATCGTGCTCACGATGGCGTCCACTTGCTGGTCCGCCTCCAGCTTCATCAGCGCTGTCATGGCCAGCGCGGCCACGTTTTTGCTCCGCAGATGCGGCAGCGGATTCATGCGGCGGAAGTGCAGCACGGGGCATTTCACATGGATGGCGGCCAGGCTGCCGAAGTCCCAGCGCAGTTCGCCGGGCTGCGGGGTCTCCGGCTTCGGGTAGGTGAGCAAGAGCACAGGCATGACGGGCAGGCGGTAGCGGATGCCGTCGCGCAGTGCATACTCGCCCATGCGCTCCAGCGCGGCAGGGTGGGGTTTGTTCTGGCTCTCGACGTGGATGAGGAAGGCGGTCTCGCGCTTTTTCCAAAGGGTTTTGAAAAGCACATCGCCAAGGCGGCGGGGGCGCTTGGAGCCGCGCGGGTGCTCTTTGTCGAGGTATTCGATGTGGTCGAGGTCGGCGAACTTTGCCAGCTCCGGCAGGAAGGCGCGGATGAAATCCCGCAGCAGCCTGGGCTGGTGGAGCAGCTTTTTGATGAGGTCATCGTGCGTGGGCGCCGGGGATTCGGCGGCGGGAATCTTCGCGGGCATGGGCAAGTGTAGTTGAACCGGCTGCCACCGCCAGACTTTCATAATGACGCCCTTGACCGCCCGGGTTGACCGGGCCTGGCCAACACGCCGTGGAGCGGGACTTGACCCTGCGCATGTCCAACAGCTAAGTGCCCATTATGAGCCTCACCCCGCTGCCGCACGCGGAGCGCTACGCGCGTTTCAGGGACTCGGTGTTTGCCGGACTGGAGGAGGGACCGGCGGCGTGCCTGTCTGGGCTGGAGGCGTCCATGTCGGAGATGGATGTGCAGAGCCTCTGGTTCGGCGGCGCTTTCGGCGCGGAGTTCACGGACCCGGAGGGGCGCAGGGTGCGCATGGCGGACTTTGGGGAGTGGAACTCGGGAGCGGGGCCGGATTTCACGAACACCGCCGTCGAGGTGGACGGGCAGTTGCTGCGCGGAGACATCGAACTGGACATGGACGCGCGCGACTGGGAGCGCCACGGGCATGGCGCTAATCCCGAGTTCGGCCGTGTGGTGCTGCATCTCTTTGTCCACGCGCCGAAGGAGCGGTTCTACACGCGCACGCACGAGCATCGCGCGGTGGCACAGGCACGGCTGCCCATCGAGAATCTGGCCGGCTCGGCGCTTCCGAATCGCGGGCTGGCGGCGGCGCGTCTCGGCCGCTGCCACACGCCGCTGGCGGAGATGGGGGCGGCGCGAGTAGCTTCCCTGCTGGAGGCTGCGGCGCAGCATCGTCTGGAGAACAAAAGCCGCCGCATCCACCGCTGCGCGGAGGCCCAGGGCCGCGCGCAGACGATTTACCAGGAGCTGGCGCGCACGCTGGGTTACCAAAAGAACCCGCAGCCTTTTGTCCTGCTGGCGCAGAGGCTGCCGCTCAAGCGGATGCTGAAGCTGCCGCCCATGCAGCGCGAGGCCCTGCTGTTCGGTGTGGCAGGATTCATGGAGGCTGTCCGTCACGAGGAGACAGCGGGGCGCTCGCGCGAGTATTTGAGCGGGCTTTGGTCGGAGTGGTGGAAGCATTATGACGAGGCTTCCCGCTGGCTCCAACCCCGGCATCTGCCGCGCTGGCGTCTTTCGGCGACGCGTCCCGGGAATCATCCACAGCGACGCCTGGGCGCCTTGGCGGCGATGCTTGCGTCGTGGGAACGGGTGGCGGGTCCTCTCATGGACGCGGGACGCTGGAGCCGTGACGCCTGGCGCGAGACGATGACCGCGCTGCGGCACGACCACTGGTCCGCGCACTACACTTTGACATCCGCGCCCGCCGCGGCACCCCTGGCCCTGGTGGGCGAGACGCGCGTGCAGGAAATGCTGGCGAACGTGGTGTATCCGCTGCTCATCCCCGAACGCACGCGGCTCTGGGCCGAATACCTGGATCTACCCGCGCTGCTGGAAAACAGCCGCCTGCGCCGCGCGGTTGCGCGCCTGTTTGGCGACAGCACGCTCAAGAAAGACTTCGGCAAAAAACTCCACCACCAGCAGGGTCTGCTGCAAGTCTATGAGGACTTCTGCCTGGAGGACGATTCAGGCTGCGCCGGCTGCCCCTTTCCAGAGAGGCTCAAGGAGTGGGCGTGAGCATCAAGCCGTCGGGCAACTGATCCACACCGTCGTCGTGTTGTTCTCGGAGGCGATGCCGATTTGCAGACCCATCTGATGGCAGAGCATGGCGGCAATCGTGAGGCCCAGGCCGAGGTGATTGCTGTTTTTCGTGCCGTGAAACGGGCGGAAGACCTCCGCCAGCTTCTCCGGCGGGATTTGCGAGCCGGTGTTGCTCACGAGGATGTCCACGCGCCGCTGGTCGGCGGGGGTGAGACCGCCGGGACCGGTGATTTTTAGGATGGCGCGCCCGCCCGCCTTGCCTGCGGCTTCGGCGGCGTTTTTCAGCACCTCGACGAGGATGTCCTTGAACTTGGTGGGGTCCACATGGATGGGCGGCAGGCCGGGCTGCAGGTCGGCCTCGAGCTGGACGCCGTTGGCGCGGAAGGGCTCGGTGAGCGCGCCCTCGATCACGCCAAGGTAGTCATTCAGACTGAGAGGCTGCGGGCTGAGCTTGGCGCAGCCACCGGCGGAGCGGATGCGCTCGCTGAGCGCGGTGACGCCGGTGGAGGCCTCGCGGATGTGCTGCATGTTCTCGGCCACGGCGGGGTCGAGGTCCTCGTTCATCAGGATGAGGCTGCTGAAGCCCTGGATGACGGCGAGCAGGTTGTTCAGCTTGTGGGTCAGGCCGCGCAGCAGCTCCTGGTGGAAGCCTTCGCTGAACTCCTCGCCAAGCTTGAGGTGGGTGGGGAAAACAAATTGCATGAAAAATGAGTCTGGGGGCGGGCACCAGTAATGCAGTCTGGCGGGAGGGGTGGCAAACGCATTTTCGCGCGCGGCTTCGGGACGCGGGCGGACGAGAAAACCAGGCCGGTGGTTGCGGCGGGCGGCGCGCTGGCTTTAAGTTCCCGTTTCCATGCCACCAGAACACGAGGCTCTGCTCATCCTGACACGTCAGCGTTTCCCCGCCCTGGCGGACTGCCCATGCGAGGTCGAGCCCATCCTCAAAGGCGGCTCCGACCGGCGCTTTTACCGCTTCACCTGGGCAGGCGGCGCGCAGCCGCCGATGGTGCTGATGATCTACACCCAGGCGCGGCGGGACAATGCCCGCTTCGTGCCGGCCACGCGCCGCCTCGCCGCCCTCGGAGCGCATGTGCCGGCCATCCTCGGCTTCGACGAGCAGCGCCTCTTCGTCTGGCTCGAAGACCTGGGGCGTGACGACCTGCACTCCCACCGCGACGATCCCTGGGAGGCGCGCCGCCCGCTCTATCTTTCCGCATTGGCCGAGGCGGCAAAGATTCATTCCGTGGGCGAGGATGATCTCACCTCCGCCGACATCGCCGAAATGGAGCCCGGCTTTGACGAAGGTCTCTACGAGTGGGAGCAGAATTACTTCCTGGAGCACTTCGTGCGCGGTTATCTGCGGCGGGAGACCGACACGAGCGAGGTGCAACCCGCGCATGAGGCGCTCTCCGCGCTGCGCTCCGGCCTTGCCACCCTGCCCCGCTGCCTGGTCCACCGTGATTTTCAGAGTCAAAACATCCTCCTGCGCGATGGCGCGGCCTGGCTGGTGGACTACCAGGGACTGCGCCCCGGACTCGCGGGTTACGATCTGGCCTCCCTGCTCTTCGACCCCTATGTGACCCTGGGCCGCGCCGAGCGCCACGAGCTGCTGGAGCACTACGCCGGCCTGCGCGGACTGGCGCTGCCGGACCTGCGCGGCGTGGTCTATCAATGCGCCGCGCAGCGCCTCATGCAGGCCCTCGGCGCCTATGCCAATCTCAGTCGCAACCAGGGCAAGACCCACTTTGAGCAGCACATCCCCTCCGGCGTGCGCAACCTGGCCGGTGTGTGCGATGAAATCCCCGCCCTCTCGCCCTTGCGCGGTTTTTTCTGTTGAGCGGGATGCACACCTTCCTAGCCGCCGATGACGCCATCGAGCCGCTGGCCGGCGAGCTTGGCGGCGCGGACATGGAGGGTGTGTGGCTCCGCTCGGAGAATCTGCCCGCGCACCTCGCCTTCGCGCGCCAGACGCTGCCGCGCGCGCGGCGCGTGGAGGCCGCCTCGGTCAATGCGTGGGCGGATCAGATCCTTCAAAGCATCGTCGGAGTCCTGCCCGAAGAAGGCACCTGGCGCCTGCACCTCTGGCCCGCCTATGGAGAGGGCAGGGCGGGAGAGCACCGTTGCCGGTTGATCCGCTCCGCGCTGGTTGAAAAACTGAAAAAGCAGCGCCGCGCACTAATGCGCTGCCAGGAGGAGAGTCAGGAACCGTTCACCAGGAGCACCTCACTGGTGCAGGCCGTTCTAACCTCGCCTGGCTCGGGTTTGCTTTCCGTGAGTGCCGCGCCGGAGCCGCATGAGCTGCGCTCCATCATCTCCGCATACCCGGCCGGACACATAACTCCCGCCGAGGACAAGACAGCTCCCAGCCGGGCTTTCGCCAAAGTCATCGAGGCCGAAATGCGCCTCGGACGCCGCATCATGAAAAACGAGACCTGCGTGGACCTTGGCGCCTCGCCGGGCAGTTGGAGCCATGTGGCGCTGCTGCGCGGCGCGCATGTCACCGCCGTGGACCGCAGTCCGCTGCGCGCCGACCTCATGCGGCATCCAAGGCTGCATTTTCATCAGGGAGACGCCTTCAAATTCCGCCCGCCCGAGCCAGTGGACTGGCTCTTGTGCGACATCATTGCCGCCCCGCAGCGCAGCATGGACCTCCTGCTCGACTGGCTGCGCGCGCGCCTCATGCGCGCGTTCATCGTCACCATTAAATTCAAAGGCACGGACGAGTACGGCCAGCTCGACACACTCAAGCAGAACGCGCCGCCCCTCTGCGCCGACTTCCGCCTCACGCGCCTGTGCGCGAACAAAAACGAGGTTTGCGCCTTCGGCATAGCCGCCCGGGAATGACCCGCCTCCAGCCCCAGCCATGCGCCGTCTCCGCCAGATGCTGACATTCCTCGCGCTCTCCGCCAGCGCCGGTCTTCTTTGGCATGAGACGCGCGCGCTCCGCGTCGCGTCACGCCCGTCCGCCGCGTCTTTCGACCCCGCCCTGCACCGCCTCGGAGCCGCGGAAACCGCCGCCCTGCCGCTGGCTTCGCGGTTTGACCATCCCCTCGGCTCCGAGCACGGCGCGCTGACCTACAACGCCCGCCCCTTCCGCGTCGCGCGCCACCTGGGCGACGACCTCAACGGCATCGGCGGTGGCAACTCCGACCTCGGCGATCCCGTCCACGCCATCGCCGACGGATGCGTCGTCTATGCCGGGTCCCCCGGCCCCGGCTGGGGAAAAATGCTCATCCTCGCCCATCGCGTCCCCGCGGATGACCCTGTGGAACCGCCGCGAGTCATCCAGAGCGTTTATGCGCATTTGCAGGACATCCTCGCCGAACTCGGCGCGCGGGTGCGGCGCGGGCAGCGCATCGCCACAGTCGGCTCTGCGGAGGGGCAATATTTGGCCCACTTGCACTTTGAAATCCGGGAAGGCCCTTACATCAACCCCGGCACGGGATACGCCGACACGCCGCTGAACCGCGTTTCACCTGAAGCTTTTATCTTCCAACACCGCGGCGCGCCCGCGCATCAACTCAACCCGCCGCCGTGAGAGAAGACGCAGTCATTTGATAGCGCGAGGCGCATTTCGGAGCGGCGCTTCTTCGGGGACGAGCGTCACGCGCCAAATCGGGGCGGGTTCACCGCGCCCAGCCGCCGCAGGCTTCGGACCTGGCTTCCTGCTCGAGGCGGCGCAGGTGCTTTTCAAAGGCTTGCGCGGAGCGTCCGTCGGGGTGCGGAGCGCCGGTGGTGTGGATGCGGGCGAGACCGGCGCGGACGAGCTTCTCACCCAGATCCTCACCGTCGTCAAAGATGACGAAGGCGTAATACCGGCCGCTGTCATAGACCTGATGCCAGCGGGTGTGGATGGTGAAGGGGCGGCTGCGCAGCAGATTCTCGGCGAGCTTTTTGGCCTCAAGGCCGAGCGCGATGGTGCGGGCCTCCTCGAGCCCGCCGAAGTAGCGGCCCTGGTCGCGCAGCCGGTCGCCATTGTGCTGGTGGCGGCGTTTTTCCGGGGAGTCGGCAAAGTAGAGGCGGAAGTGGTGGGCCTGTCCGTTGTGGAGGATTTGAAAACTGTCGCCGTCATTGTCGCGGTGCTCGAGCAGGCGCGCGCCATGCAAAGCCTCGTGGCTGCTGAGGGCGGGGCCGGTGCGCGGCGGCGCGTCAGGCGGGCGCTGTCCCTCCTGCCAGTAGTGCCAGGCGGCGAAGGCCAGGACGAGGAGGATGACGAACGGCCTGGGCAGGCGGAAGGCGGGGCGGCGGGACATGGGGCCGCAAAGATGGCCGGGGATATGGCAGGGGCAAACGGCAGTGCCGGCGGACCTGGCATGTCCAGCCCATCGAAGGGCTGCTGAACGATGCTTAGAAGCGGAAGGTGGCGCCGAGAACGGCGCCGAAGCCGGGTTCGTTGCTGCCGGAGCCGGTGTGACGATATTCCTGGTCGAGCAGGTTTTCCAAAGCCACGTTGAGTTCCAGATTGTTCGTGACGAGCCAGCCACCACGGAGGATGAGGTTTTCAAATCCTGGATTGCCCTCCGGCGGGATGCGCTGGGTGTCGCGCCGGTCGCCTGTGTTCATGCGCTCGAAGCGGCTGTGGGCCAGGCAGAGGAGTTCGCTCCAGAGGCGGCGGTCCGCGCTCTGCCAGCGGATGCCGGCGCGGCCCATGAGGGGGACGACACGGCTGAGCGGCTCGGCGCGCTGGTGGGTGCTGTTGGTGCGCGGGTATTGATCCACGCGGCCCTCGGTCCAGGTCAGGTGGCCAAAGAGTGTCCAGTGCGGATCGAGCCGCCATTCGCCGTTGACCTCGATGCCCTGGACAAAGCCGGTGCCGCTGTTGTCTTTGAGCACGTCGCCACCACCGACCGGGCGGCGGACGATCATGTCGTCAATGAGGGTGTGAAAGTAGCTGAGGCCGGCGCTGATGGACTCCGTCTCCGCTTTCAGGCCGATTTCGAAATTGACGAACTTCTCGGGATCGAGGCCCGTGGATGGGATTTCGCGCTCGCCGCTGCGGGCGATGTCGAGCCGGGAGAGGTCGGAGAGATTCGGCGCGCGGAAGCCCTGGGAGACGCCGCCGAAGAGCTGGAAGCGGTCTTGCTCGTCGAGGTCATAGACGACGCGGAGGCTGCCGGAGGCGTTTTGCCAGTCCTCGCTGTAGGAGTCCACGGCTTTGGCCGTGGCCGGGTCATTGAAACGGCCCACGCTGGCGGCGGCATGGGTGAGGCGGCCGCCGACGAAGAGATGGAAGCGGGAGCCGAAGTCCACCTGGTCCTGGAGGTAAAGGCCGAGCAGGTCGTAGGTGGCGTCATCCCCCACCGGCCCCTGGATGCCGCGGGAATGGAAGCTGCCGTCGAGACGGTAGCGCTGGGAGCCGCTGCTGACCCAGTCCCGGTAATAATCCACGCCGTAAGTGAAGAGGCCGACGGGGGTGGCGCTGGTGAACTGGAGATCGAGCCCGAGGGTGGCCAGCTCGACCTGGGTGTGGTCCACGCGGTTGTCCGCGCGGCGGCGGATGCGGTGCTCGTATTCGTCGGCCGTTTGCAGGGAGACGGTGAAGGCGGCGGAGTCCACGAAGGAGTCGAGATTTTCCCCCGCCAGGCGGAGGTAGGAAAGGGTGCGCTCCTGGTCATAAGCGCGCTTCAAGTCCGTGCCGACCGTGGTGCCGCGCCACGCAATGCCGGAAGTGGTCTGGTGGGTGCGCCAGGCGTCGTTTTGGCGGAGCTGCTGGTGCACGGCGGTGAGGGTCCAGTCCTCGCTGAGGGCGAGATCGAGCCGCGCGTCATAGGCCCACTCATCGTAGCCTGTGTTCGGCTGGATGCCGACGCCCGCGCCGCGCACATCGCCGAAGGATTTCAAACTGGCGCCGAGGTGCAGGCCCCAGCGCCCGCCTTCGCCGAAGCGCAGCTCCTGCCTGCCGATGTGGCTGCGCTCGGCGGTGGCGGCGCGGTAGGAACTGAGGCCGTGGAAAAAGAAACCGGACTCCTCATCGCGAAAGCCCGGCCCTTTGGTGAAAAGATTGATCGTGCCGCCGATGGAGTCGCTGCCGTAAAGCACGGAACCCTGGCCGGGTACAAGCTCAATATGGTCTATGGCATAGGAGTCAATGGTGTTCCAATACTGGTTAGGCCCCTCGCGGAAGGTGGAGTTGTTGAAGCGGATGCCGTCAATGAGCGCCAGATTCCGGAAGCCTGTGAAGCCGCGGATGAAGGGCGAACCCTGGGCGTTGGAGGTCTTTTGCACATTCACGCCGGGTGTTTCCCGCAAAGCTTCGGTGACTGTGCGCGCCTGGCGCTCCAGCATCTCGCGGGAGTCGAGCGTGCGGACCTGGTTCGGGGCCTTGAGCGCTTCGATGCCATCGCGCGTGGCGGTGACGACGACGGGGGGGAACTGCGTGTTCGCTGACGCGGGTTCCCGTCCCTCATCTTCGGCGGCTGGCGCGGATGCCGCGAGCTCGGCGGCGCCGGCCAGGATTGGAAGGAGGAAGAGGCAGGAAAGGATTCGATCAAGCATGGCTGGTGTGATGCGGCGCCACTTTTCACGTCACGGCAGCCATGTCATCCTTCCCACCAACGGAAACTGCCGTGATGAGCAAGGGATGTCCCTGTCTTGAGGGCGCGGGTTATTTTCCAGCCACGCGGAAGCTGTCAGACCGGCGTTGGGTCATAAAGCGCGCCGGTGTCCGCGGCGGCGAGTTCGACGAGATGCGCGGCGAATTTCCCGGCGAGCAGCTCAAAGTATAAACGGCCTTTTTCCGCCGTGGAGTGCTGTGGATCGCCGACGCCGGTGTCATTTGTGGCCTGCGTCCAGGCGCGCTGCGCCCAGGCCCAGCGCTCGCGCATGGCTTTTAACTTCCAGGGATTTTCCGTGCCTGGTCCCCAGTTTTCTTTGGACAGCACGAGAGTGGGGTGCAGATGGAGCATGAGGCTGGTCTCGCGCTCGTCGGCGTGGTCGCCGAGGATGGTGAAGATGTCTCCTGCTCCGGGAATTTGAAACCAGTTCACCAGGGAGAGAAAAACGCGCGGATGGCGCGCCTGCAACTCGCGCAAGATCTGGCGGAAGTCGTTGCCGCCGTGGCCGTTGAAGACGACGAGCTTAGGCACGCCGACGCCTTCAAGCGAGATGATCACATCCTCCAGAACGGCGGCCTGGGTGGAGGGGTTCATGTTGATGCAAAAGGGAATGTCGAGCTGCCCGGTCTGCACGCCGAAGGGGATGTTCGGCAGGATGGCGGCGCGCGCCCCAGCCTCCCAGGCGAGGCGGCCTGCCTCAGCGCAGATGGCCTCGTTTTGCAAGCTGTCTGTGGCGTAGGGCAGATGCCAGTTGTGCGCCTCGGTGGCGCCCCAGGGCAGGACGGCCACTTCGTAACGCTCGGCTTTCACCTGTTTCCAGTTCGTCTCGGCAATGATCCAGGGGCGGGGTGGTTGGGACATGCCGCGACTAGGAGCAGCAAATACGCCGCGCGGCAACCGCGCGCGTGATCCCGGAGCGTCACCGCATCCGCAGCGCGAGATAAGCGCGCAGCGCGGCGGCGTGGGATTCGTCGGTGGGCAGGGAGAGGTGGTCCACCTGGTGCTTGCGGAAGCCGTCCTTGAGCTGCTCCTCAAAGGCGCGCCGCACTTCGAGGTAGCGCAGCCTCACGGCGGCGGGGTCGAGCATGAGGAAGTCCTCGTCCTGCTCCAGATTCTCAAAACGCGACCACTGGCCGAAGGGGAACTCGATCTCATCCCGGTCCCATAGCTGCATGGCGATGATCTCATGGCCCTTTTTGCGCAGCACGCCGATGGCTTTCAAGATGGCGTCCGCGTCGTCGAAAAAATCGCTGATGAGGATGACGAGGCCGCGGCGCTTCAGTCGCTGGGCCAGGGATTCCAGCACAGGGGCGAGGCCGGTCTCCTCGCCGGGCTCGGTTTTCACCAGCGTCTCCAGCAGGTGGTGCAGGTGGGTGATGCGGGTGCGGTTCGGGATGAACTCGCGCACCCTGCTGTCGAAGGTGACGAGGCCCACGGCGTCCTGCTGGCTCATGAGCAGGTAGGCCATGGCGGCGGCCAGCTTGCGCGCGTAGTCGAACTTCAACACGCCTTTCTGCCCGCGGTAGCCCATGCTGCCGCTGGCGTCGAGCACGAGGGTGGCGCGCAGGTTGGTCTCCTCGTCGTATTCGCGGATGTAAAAGCGGTCGGCGCGGCCGAAGATCTTCCAGTCCAGCCGGCGGATGTCATCCCCCTGCACATAAGGCCTGTGCTGGCGGAACTCGACGCTGAAGCCCTTGTGCGGGGAGGCGTGGTGCCCTGTGGTGAAGCCCTCGACCACGGTGCGGGCAAAGAGCTGCAGATTTTGCAGGCTCGTGATGTCTTCGGCGTGAAGGATGTCAGAGAGAGAGGCCACGGCGGGCGGAAATGGAAACCAATAACCAAGGGCGAAGAACCAAGAACCCCGTCCTCACAAAACCCGCGCCTCCGGCTTTTTCACGCGCTTGATCAGCTCCGCGACGATCATGTCCACGGTCACGCCCTCGGCCTCGGCGTGGAAGGTGGGCACAAGGCGGTGGCGGAGGGCCGGGAGGGCGAGGGCCTCAATGTCATCAAGCGTGACGTGGGTGCGGCCTTGCAAGAGGGCGCGAACTTTGCCGGCCAGCACGAGCATCTGGCTGGCGCGCGGCCCGGCTCCCCAACTGAGCATCTCCTTCACATAAGGCATGGCGTCAGGCTCGTTCGGGCGGGTGGCGCGCACGAGGTCAAGGACAAAGTCAGTGACATGGTCAGGCACGGGCACCTTGCGGGCCAGCGCCTGGGCGGCTTGGAGCTCCTCGGCTGTGACGACAGCCTTGATCTCCTCCTGCGCGCCGCCGGTGGTGCGGGCGATGACCTCGCGCTCCTCCTCGCGGCTGGGGTAGTCCACTTTGATGAGGAAGAGGAAGCGGTCCTTCTGCGCCTCGGGCAGCGGATAGGTGCCCTCCTGTTCGATGGGGTTCTGCGTGGCGAGCACGAAGAAGGGTTTCGGCAGATCGAAGGTCTCCTGGCCGACGGTGACGTGCTTTTCCTGCATGGCCTCCAGCAGCGCGGCCTGGGTCTTGGGCGGGGTGCGGTTGATCTCATCCGCCAGGATGATTTGGGAAAAGATGGGGCCGGGCTGGAAGACCAGCTTGCGCCGCCCGGTCTCGGCATCCTCCTGGATGATCTCGGTGCCGGTGATGTCCGCAGGCATGAGGTCGGGCGTGAACTGGATGCGGCGGAAGCTCAGATGCATGGCATCCGCCAGGGATTTGACCAGGAGCGTCTTGGCCAGGCCGGGCACACCCTCCAAAAGACTGTGCCCGCCGGCGGCGATGGCGATGAAAACCTGCTCAATGACGGCCTCCTGGCCGACAATGCGCCTGCTCAAGGCGGCTTTAAGCTTTTGGAATCCATCTACGAGGGCGGCGGCGGCGGCAGTGTCTGACATGGGGGGCGAAAATGGGGGAATGGGAGACGAACAGCGGGACGGGCTTCTTTCCAGGCTGACTACGAGGGGATGGCCTGGCTGGCAAGATCGAAAGAGCGGTTCCAGTTCAAGCGGCTGCCATGTTTGATGTTCCACCCCTGTCAAGGCAGGCCCACCCTGGGTGAAACAGCTTCAGCTTGAAGGCGGCAATGCCGCCGGCGCGGGCAGGGCACCCTCATCCAGGTACCGCGTGGGATCGGGCAGGCCGGCCTTGAGGAAGGCCTCTCGACGCTCGACGCAGGTGCCGCAGACGCCGCAATGAATGCCCCCGCCTTTGTAGCAGCTCCAGGTCATGCCGAAGTCCACGCCCAGGTCATGCCCGAGCCGCGCGATGGCCGCCTTGTCCAGTTGAATGAAAGGGCGCAGCAGCTCGATGCCCGCATAAGTGCCCGCTCGCATGGCGGCGGCGATGGCCTGCATGAACTCTTCCCTGCAGTCGGGATAGATGGCGTGGTCCCCCGCGTGCGCGGCGATGACCAGCGCCCGCGCGCCCCGGCTCTCCGCCAGGCCGCAGGCGATGGCGAGCATGATGCCGTTGCGGAAAGGCACCACAGTGCGGCGCATGTTCTCATCCGCGTAGTGGCCCTCCGGGATGTTGCCGCCGCTGAGCAGCAGGTCGGAGTTGAAGTGCTCGTTGATGAAAGGCAGCGCAAGCACGTCATGCGGCACGCCGAGCTTCTCGCACTGCCAGCGCGCGAGTTCGATTTCGCGCGCATTATGCTTCGATCCGTAATCAAAGCTCACCGCACCCGCCACCTCATGCTCCCGGCGCGCCCAGTGGAGAGCGGCGGTGGAGTCCATGCCGCCGCTGAGGAGAACCAGTGTCCGAGTCATCGCGGAAGACTATCGCCAGAGGCGGCGTTTCGAAATTTGATTTTTTAAAGGGCACTACGGCGGAAAGGTCAAAGCGCGGCGACGATGGCGGCGCCCATTTCCGCAGTGTTGACGAGGCGGGTGCCGGGTGCGCTGGTGAAAATGTCGCCGGTGCGCAGACCGTCGCCGATGACATTTTTAACGGCGTTTTCGATGGCGAGCGCCTCGTTTTCCAGGCCGAGCGAGAAACGCAGCAGGAGGGCGGCGGAGAGGATTTGCGCGATGGGGTTGGCGATGCCTTTGCCGGCGATGTCGGGCGCGGTGCCGCCGCTGGGCTCGAAGAGGCCGAAGTAAAGCCCGTCGCCTTTCGGCTGGCCCAGGCTGGCGCTGGCGAGCATGCCGAGGCTGCCGGCGATCATGGCCATCTCATCGCTGAGGATGTCACCAAACAAGTTTTCGGTCACGAGGACATCGAAGCTGCGCGGGGCCTTGATGAGCTGCATGGCGGCATTGTCCACATAAAGATGGGCCAGGGTGACATCAGTGTATTCTTTGGCGACTTCGATCATCGTCTCACGCCACAGGACGGAGTTGGTGAGCACGTTGGCCTTGTCCACGCTGGTGACGTGCTTGCCGCGGAGTTGCGCGGCTTTGAAGGCGACGTGGGCGATGCGGACGATCTCGCTCTTTTTGTAAACCATGGTGTCAATGACCTGGATGTCGCCATCGGGCAGGGTGTCGCGGCTTTTCGGCTGGCCGAAATAGAGGCCGCCAGTGAGCTCGCGCACGCAGAGCACGTCAAAGCCACCCTCAACGAGGTCAGGCCGCACGGGGCTGGAAGCTGTGAGAGCGGGGTAGCAAATGCCGGGTCGGAGGTTGGCGAAGAGGCCAAAATGCTTGCGCAGTGGCAGCAGGGCGCCGCGTTCCGGCTGCTCGTTGGGCGGCAGGTGCTCCCATTTCGGGCCGCCGACGGAGCCAAAAAGGATGGCATCGCTGGCCTCGCAGGCGGCGATGGTCTCAGCCGGGAGGGCTTTGCCGGCAGCATCAATGGCGGCACCGCCGACAAGCTGGGGGTTGTATTCAAAATGAATGCCGGATTTGGCGGCGATGCTGTCGAGGACGAGGAGGGCCTGGGCCATGACCTCTGGGCCAATGCCATCTCCGGGGAGAACTGCGAATTTGTGAGTGCGGCTCATAAAGGGCCGCTTTCATGGACGCGGAACGCCGCAGGGGCAAGCGCGGAGACGGCGGTTGAGCATTTCCGGCAGGGGAATGGTCCAAACTTGCAAGGAGGCAGAGTCATGGGCGGTCAAACCCGGCTTTTGAAAATAGGATTGCCTTCGTTCGTTGCTGTCAATACTCTGTGATTACAATCATGAAAAAAATCCAAAAAATTTCGGCTGGAATTCTTCTTATCAGTTCCAGCGCCTGGGGACAAGGCACCGTGCTCTTGAAGGACATCAACCCGACGGGCCTTTCCGCACCCACCGAGGCCGCCTCCCTGGCCAAAGTGAATCCTGGCAGCGGCGAGATAATGATCATTTCCGTTCAGGACAGCCTGCACGGCTCGGAAGTATGGAAAAGTGACGGGACACCGGGAGGAACAGCCATCATCAAGGACATCGTGCCGGGCAATGGCGGCTCCGCACCGGTCAATCTGACTCCTGCCGGCACTCAGATGTTTTTTTCCGCCGCCAATGACGCTTCTCCGCCCAAGCGCAACCTCTGGGCGAGCAACGGCATGGCTGCGGGGACAAATCTGGTCAAGGATCTGGGTTTCTTTGGCTCAGACGGACCGGAGAAATTGTTCAATTTCAACGGCACGCTCTATTTCCAAGGATTCAGCGGCACCGCCGGTCTGGAGCTATGGAGGTCAAACGGCACAGACGTCGGCACCGTGCTCGTGAGTGACATACGCCCCGGAGGAGGCGACTCGGCCATAGACCATTTTTATGTCTCCGGGACAGGCCCTTCGGCGATTTTGTATTTCACTGCGACAGACGGCCAGAATGATGTCGGTCTTTACAGGCTCAACCCTGCGGGCACGGGTGTGGAAAGACTTGGCGTGTCAGAACCCTTGTTCCAGCAATTCGGCCGAATCGCGCCGCAATATGTGAACATGAACGGGCTGACTTACTTCTCGGCCTTTTCGGGCAACGGGGTGGAACTCTGGCGCACCGACGGCACAGCGGGCGGAACCCAGGAGGTTTTTGACCTTTTCCCCGGACCAAGCAGCTCGGAACCCGCGCACATGACGGTGATGACGATCACGGGTCAGCAGGCTGGCACCTACCTTTATTACAGCGCCACCGACGGGGCGATCTCTGGTGTCGAACTGTGGCGCAGTGACGGAAACCCTCTGAACACCCCGGAACAGCTCAAGGACATTTTTGTCGGCGGCGACAGCTCGAATCCCAGCCAACTCATGGTGGTGGGCAGCAATCTTTTCTTCACGGCGGATGATGGTTCGGGAGTGGAGCTGCACGCCACCAACGGCCGCACCGGCAATGAAAACTCCGCCCGAGTCGTGGACATTGTGGCCGGCACGGGCGGTTCGAATCCGGGGAATTTCGTCAATTTCAACAACACCACCCTGCTGTTCACCGCGGTTGACTCCTCCAACAACCTCGGCCTCTACACCTGCGCCTCCGGCGCGTCGCTGCCCAACGCGGTCACTCGCATCAAAAGCCTGGGCATTGAAAGCACGGCCAGCCACATGACCCGGCTCGGCTCGAAGGTGTTCTTCCTTCTCAACAACAGCCAGCTATGGGAGACGGACCTGACCAACTCTCCAGCGGGCAATTCAAACGGCACGAAAATGGTCTTTAACTTCCGCTCGGGCAGCCGGGGATCCTCATCCGGGGAGTTCGCCGTGGCCGGCACGGATGTCTATTTTTCAGCGGATGACGGCGTGGCCGGCAGGGAATTATGGAAAAGCGACGGCTCGGATGCCGGCACGATGCGCCTCGCTGACATTTTCCCTGGAGACGATGGCAGTTTCCCGCCCACGCCCAACAGTTCCGATCCCCTTTGGATCACCCCGTGCGGGCCGAACGTGTTCTTAAGCGCCGAGAACGCGAATGCGAACCGCGAGCTCTGGATTTATGATCCCACCGCCAACCCGGCGGTTTTCCAGGTCAAGGAAATCAATCCCACCGGGCCGTCAAACCCTGAGAATCTTTTCGATCTGAACGGACTCTTGCTCTTTACTGCGGAGGATGGCTCCGGATTTGGCACCACCGGACGCGAGTTGTGGAGGAGCAATGGCACCGAAGCGGGCACGGTCCAGGTGGCTGACCTCGTCACCGGTCCTGAGGGATCCTTCCCCAGGCAGTTCACTCGATTCAAAAACGAGGTCTATTTCTTCGCCGGCAGCGATGGCGTGGGACGCGAGCTGATGAAAATCAACGGCACAGGCACGACGGTAACCCTGGTAAAGGACATTGCTCCCGGCGGGCTTTCGAGCATCAACGAGGAGAATGAATCCATGGCGGTGATGGGTTCGGGAGCTTCGGAAAGGCTCTATTTCTCGGCACGCAACGAATCCCAGGGCGGGCGTGAATTGTGGACCAGCAACGGCACGGACGCGGGAACCGTGCGCGTGAAGGACATCAATCCCACAGGTGACTCGCTCCCCCGGCAAATCACCACTGTGGACAAAGTGGTCTTCTTCACTGCCACCGATGGCGTCAATGGCACCGAGCTATGGAGAAGCAACGGCACCGAGGCGGGCACAGTCCTGGTGCGGGACATCAACGCCGGAGCCCCGGGTTCGGACCCGCAGGAGCTGACAGCCTCCGGCAAGCTCATCTTTTTCACCGCCGACAACGGCCTGGACGGACGCGAGTTGTGGACGAGCAACGGAACCCTCGCAGGCACGGTCATGCTCACCGATTTCCGCAACGGCGGCAACCGCGCCTCCAGCATGGGCATCACCGGTCTCAAGGATGTGGACGGCGTGCTGTGCTTTTCGGCGGACGACGGCGTGAACGGACGCGAGTTGTGGATCTCCGACGGCACGGTGGCCGGCACCCGGATGATCAACGACATCAGCGGCATCCCGACAGCGTCAAGCCCCGGCGGTTTCACCCCCTTCCGCGGCCAGCTCCTCTACACGGCGGCCGACACAGAGAACGGGGACGAGCCGCGCATCGCCTTCATCGGATCGGACATCCGCGTCGAGCAGCCGGCCGCGAACCAGCTCACGCACAACGGCCCGGCGGTGGACTTCGGCGTGGCGGACGTTGCGGCCAAGGAGAGCACCATGCTGATCTTCACGATCCGCAACGCGGGCCTCAACACGCTGCGCGACATCAAACCGGTTCTTGGAGGCATCAATGCGGGAGAGTTCTCCCTGTTGAGCACCCCGAAACCAGCCTCCAGCCTGGCACAGAACGCCACGACGACATTCGGCGTCAAGTTCACGCCGAAGGAAGGCGGCCCGCGTGTGGCGCAGGTCTCCATCATCAGCAATGACGGTGATGAGAATCCCTTCATCGTCAATGTCACCGGCACCGGAGTGAAAGACCCCACCATCACAGACCATCCGGATTCCCTGATGAGGAACGTCGGCGAGGCAGCCGCTTTTGACGCGATGGCGGCCAGCTCAAGCGTGGCATTGACGAACGCGGATTACCAATGGCGGCGCAACAATGGAGCGATCAAGGGAGCCCTCGGAACCGGCTTCAACATCCCCGCCGTCACACTCAAAGAGGCGGGCGCCTACACCGTGGCGGTGAAAGTCGGCAAAATCCTCGGCATCAGCAATCCAGCGCAGCTCGGCGTCGTCCAGGCAAACACGCCGCCGGCGGTCCTCGTCGTTGGCAAAACCAAATCCGCCACCATGAAGGTTTCGGCGGCTGGCAACGGCCTGACCTACCAGTGGTTCCTTGGCGCGGTTCCCGTGGCCAACACCGCAGACGGGCGCGTCAAGGGAGCGCAGACTCCGACCCTGGTCATCGGCAACCTCGACGAGCCGGACAGCGGCCTCTACTCCTGCCAGGTCACCGGTCCCGGCGGGATGCGCGCCGGCGGCCATACTGAACTGAAGGTATTCACGGAAAAACCGGTGCTTGATGATCCCCAGAACATGCCGGACGGAATCATCGGCGGCAGCTACGGCTTCCCGATGGCCGGCTTTGACATCAAAGTGGACCCGGCCCCGGAAAAAGCGCCCACCACCTACACTGCCGCCAACCTGCCCGCAGGGCTGAAGGTCAATCCGAAGACCGGCAAAATCACAGGCAGGCCCACAAAGGCCTTCCCAGCGGGCCGGGATGTGACGCTCGGCGCGGCCAACACCCAGAAGGCTGACCCCGTCGTTGAAACGATCATCATCAAAGACTTCCCCGCCAATCTCGCCGGCACCTATTCCGGCACCGTGGATCCCGACCCGGCGCTCAATGACGGGCTGGGCGGACGCATTGACGTGACCATCAGCGCCACAGGCGCGCTCACCGGCACCCTCACTCTTGGAGCCGAGCGCATTCCGCTCAAGGGCGGCATCGAGGTGGACGCGGCTGAAGTCCTCCCTCCCAATTACACCGTCACCTTGAAGCGCAAGAACGGCACCAATGTCACCCTGGCGTTCGACATGATCATAGACAACATCGTCACCACTCAACGGCTGCTCACAGGCAACGCCAACGGCATCCCCGTCAATGGCTGGCGCCACGCTGTGCCCGCGGAAGCCGCCGCCTTTCAGGGGTACTATACCTTCGGATTGGAACTGGGGGATCCGGGGCATCCCGGCCAGGAGCACATTCCCCAAGGCTGGAGCTACGGCGCTTTCACAGTGGACAAAAACGGCAAATGGAAAATCGCCGGGCGCACTGCCGACGGCGAGACGATCACCTGCGCCGCCTCGGTCGGATTCGCCGGGCAGATGGTGGTCTTCCAGACGCTTTACAAACCGCTGGCCGGTTCGCTCTGGGGGTCTCTTGTCATTGATCCGGTGGACACCAACAATGCCGAGGACAACAGCCTCAGCGGTGATGTGAACTGGGTGCGACCCGCGAACACCAACACCAAGACCCGCGCCTACCAGGCCGGCTTCGGCCTGCCTGGCACGCCTGAGGCTTCACCTGTGCCGCTGGAGGCCACGGGCGGCATTTATGTGGATCCGACCAAGACCAAGGTGCTGATCATGGGACTGGCCTCGCCCGGCACCCAGACCAATCTGAATCTCGATTTCGAGCAGGGCGACCTGCCGACCAGCACCCAGGATCCCGATCAAATCCTCGGCATTCTGGATGGCAACAAAATCGCCAATCCCAAACCGGCCGGCCCGACCAGCACCCTCATCAAGAAGCTGGCGGCCAAGACGGGCTTGTTCGACGGCACTTTCCGCCTCACCGACCCAGACCAGCGCACCGGCGCCACAGGAAATCTCACCCGCGACGCCGTCTTCCACGGCATCCTCATCCGTGACGATGTGGAAATGAAGACCTACGGCGTCGGGCACTTCCTGCTGGAAAAACGACCCCAGGATGGCGAGGTGCCCAAGAAGACGGTGCCCGTTCTCGGCGGCTGGTTTGAACTGCGCGAGAACTGAGAACGACAAAGGCGGCGGGATTTCCCGCCGCCTTTTTCTTTCATGCCTGATGCAGCGCCCGGGAGGCGGGTTCAGCCCTTCATGCCTTCCTGGCGCAGGAAATTTTCCACCCAGGTGATGTCGTAGTTGCCGTTCTGGAAGTCGGAGGTGGTGAGGATCTTCGACTGGAGCGGGATGGTGGTCTTGATGCCCTCCACGGTGAACTCGCCCAGCGCGCGCCTCATGCGGCGGATGGCAATGTCACGCGTGGCGCCTGTGACGATGAGCTTGGCGATCATCGAATCATAGTAAGGCGGCACCTCGTAGCCCGAATAAACGTGCGTGTCCACGCGCACGCCGCGTCCGCCGGAGGTGTACCAAAGATTGATCCTGCCCGGGCTGGGCGCGAAATTCCGCGCGGGATCCTCGGCGTTGATGCGGCACTCGATGGAGTGCCCGCGCGCGCCGGCGGTGAGCACATGCTCGCTCAGCGGCAGACCGGCGGCGATGCGGATCTGCTCCTTGATGAGGTCGCATCCATAGACCTCCTCGGTGATGGGGTGCTCCACCTGGATGCGGGTGTTCATTTCCATGAAATAGAAATCCTTGCGGTTGTTGTCCACGAGGAACTCGATGGTGCCGCAGTTCTCATAGCCGATCTCCTTGCACAGCTTCACCGTGGCATCGCCCATCTTTTTGCGCAGCTCGTCGCTGATCTTGGGACTCGGGCACTCCTCGATGATCTTCTGGTTGCGGCGCTGCATGGAGCAGTCGCGCTCGCCGAGATGCACCACGTTCCCGTGGCTGTCGGCCACGACCTGGAACTCGATGTGATGCGGCTTTTCGACCAGCTTTTCCATGTACATGGAGCCGTCCCCAAAGCATTTGAGAGCCTCAAGGCTGGCGGCCTGGAAGCTGGAGACCAGGGTGGCCTCGTTGAGCACCGGCCTCATGCCGCGCCCGCCGCCGCCGGCCGTCGCTTTGATGATGACGGGGTAGCCGATCTTGCCCGCCCATTCGCGCGCCTGCTCCTCGTTGTGGATGATGCCGTCCGAACCGGGTGTCACCGGCACGCCGGCCGCGCGCGCGGTGGCGCGCGCGGTGTTTTTGTCGCCCATCATGGAGATGACCCTGGCGCTGGGGCCGATGAACTTGATTTTGCACTTGTCGCACACTTCGGCGAACTCCTCCTTCTCGGAGAGAAAGCCGTATCCGGGATGGATGGCGTCCACATTGGCGATCTCCGCCGCGCTGATGATGCGGCTGATCTTCAGATAGCTCTCGGTGCTGGGGCCGGGGCCGATGCAGATGGCCTCGTCCGCCAGGTGGACGTGCATCGAGTCCACATCCGCCTCGGAATAGACGGCGACGGTTTTGACATCGAGTTCTTTGCACGCGCGGATGATGCGGACGGCGATTTCACCACGGTTGGCGACGAGGACTTTGCGGAACATGCGGAAAATGGGCGGATTTCTGTGCTTTTTTGCCCGGCTTGACCCGGTTGGCGGCCGGTTTGGGGTCGGCTGGCTCGGAGCTGTCAGGCTTTCAATTCGAACAAGGGCTGCCCGTACTGCACGGGCTTGCCATCCTCGACAAGGACACGGGCCACCGTGCCGCGCATTTCGGCCTTGATCTCGTTCATCACCTTCATGGCCTCGATGATGCAGACGGTGGTGTTCTCATCCACCGGGTCGCCAATGTTGATGAAGGAGCTTTCTCCAGGCGCGGCCGAGCGGTAGAAAGTGCCGACCATGGGCGAGTTGATGGTGGGGCCTGCCGGCGCCGTGTCCGCAGGAGCGGAGCGGGCGGCCTCCTGGGGAGGCGCGGCGGGCGGCGGAACCTGCGAGACCTGCGGGGGGTAGGCTGCGGCGGGGGCCGGAGCGGACACTGGCAGGTGCTTGAGCAATTTCTGAAAAGTCTCCAAGTCCTGCCCGCGGCGCAGCTCCAGTTTGGATCCCTGGTTTTCAAAGTGAAAGTAGCTGAGATCATTCTCAGCCATCAGCGCCACGATCTGTTTGATCTGTTTCAAGTCCAAGGCGGTGGCCTCCTTTTCGGTTGGTTTGGGTTCGTCCATTCGGGGAATGTGAGTGCGTTGAGCGCGTGAGACTAACCGCTGTCCCGTTGGAGGCAAGGAGTAAAGGAAGGCGCAGTCCGGCCCTCATTCTCACAATCCGGCCTGATGACAGCACGAGGGCACGGCGTCACTGCCGAAGTCGAGCGTCCCGCGCAGGCGCCAGGCGAGGATGACGGCGGTCACCAGGGCCAGACCACGCTGGACCCGGCGCAGTGTGGCCGGTTCCAGTGTGCCGCCGAGCCTGTGCAGCCCCGTCTGCGCCAGCCAGAGCAGGGGCAGGGTGCCGAGGCCAAAGGCGAGTGTGAAGCCCGCGCCCTTGAGCGCGGAGCCGTTTGCCAGCGCGAGAGCGAAGATCATGTAAAGCGGACCGCATGGCAGCAGCGGCGTGGCCAGGCCGAGCAGGCCGGAGCGCGGGCCGCTCTTCATTTTGAAGGCCGCGCTTTGCAGCCGGCGCAGAGGCCGGGCCAGAAAACCCGGCTTGGGCAGGCGCGAGTCCAGCCCCATTCCGACCAGGGCAAAGGCCAGCACCATGAGCCACGGCAGCACGATGCCCGCGCCATGCTGGAAGAACCCCAGAGGCACCACGCCCGCCGTCCCGGCCAGCGCCCCCACCAGCGCGTACGAAACAAGCCTGCCTCCATGATACAGCCCCGTGTCCCTGAAAAACGACACCGAGCCGGGCCTGGAACTCACCGCCCACGAGCAGGACAGCGGCCCGCACATGCCCACGCAATGAATGCTGGTGACGAGTCCGGCGAGGAAGGCGGCGGCGCTGGTGTCTATCGAGGTCATCGGACTTCGGCGGCGTTGTGCGCGGGCAGGGGTTCCAGCGGCACCTGTGACGGCTGGTTTTTCAGGGCGATCTGGATGAAGCAAAACCACGCGGCCAGGAATGCGGCCAGCAGCAGCACCACCAGCAGCCAGGGCTTATTGGATAAAATCTTTCGGATTGAGAGGGGCATTGGATTTGAGGCGCGGGTCGGGACCGAGGAACTCCATCACGCGCGTGGTCATGCTGGCGCCGGTGCCGGATTCTGTGACCTTGATCTGGAGTTTGAAGGGGCCGTTGTAGGCGGCCTCGGGCAGGGAAAGCACGATGGCTTTTTGCTCCTCGCCCATCGCGGGCAGCTCCAGCGCCGACTGGAGTCCGGTCACCTGCAGTTCCTGCGGTGTCCGGCCGGTGACTTCGAGCTGATAGGATGAGGGCGCGTTGCGCTTGTTGATGACGCGCACGAGGAACTGGTTCCGCACCACGCCATCCCCAGCGTAATACGGCGCGCCCACCATGCGCACCACGCTGGCGCGCAGCGGCTCGATGCGCGTGGTGGCGAAGAGAAATGCCGCCGTGCCCGCCAGGAGGATGCACGAATAAAAGACGGTGCGCGCCCGCAGCAGCCGCGTCCTGCCTCCCTGCAGGCCGGTGTGCGAGTCATAGCGCACGAGGCCCGCCGGGCGTTGCAGCCGGGTCATGATCTCGTCGCAGGCGTCCACGCAGGCCGCGCAGCCGATGCACTCCAGTTGCAGCCCGTTGCGGATGTCTATGCCCGTGGGGCAGACCTGCACGCAGCGCCGGCAGTCCACGCAGTCACCCGCCGCCGCGCCCGCCTTGCCGCGCGGCTCTCCGCGCTTTTTGTCATAGCCGATGACGATCGAGTTGTCGTCCGTCAGCGCTGATTGCAGCCGGCCATACGGGCACAGGATGATGCAGAACTGCTCGCGGAACCAACTGAACGAAAAATACAGCGCGCCCGTCAGGAAGACCACCACGCCAAAGGCCAGGCGGTGCTCCTGCGGCGAGCTTTGCATCATGCCGTAGAGACCGTGGATGGAGACGAAGTAGCTCAGAAAAATGTGCGCGATGAGCGCGGAGCAGAGAATGAACAAGGCGTGCTTCACCGCGCGGCGGGTGATTTTCCCCGCCGTCCACGGCGCCTTCTCCAGGCGGCGGCGGGCGGGTCCGTCGCCATCCACCCAGCGCTCGATGCGGCGGTACACATGCTCCAGAAAGACGGTGTAGGGGCAGGTCCACCCGCACCAGACGCGGCCGAACAGGGAGGTGACGAAGAACAGGGCAAAGGCCAGCCCGGTGATCAAAAAGAAGCCCACCCACAGGTCCTGCGCCGCCAGTGTAAGCCCGAAGAAATGAAAACGCCGCGTCTGCACATCGAGGAAGACCGCCGGGAAGCCGCCGACCGGAATCCAGGGCAGGGCTGCGTAAATGACCAGCAACACGAGCGCGGAGACCTTCCGCCAAAAGGTGAACCGCCCGCGAACATCCGCCGGATGCACAAACTTCCGCGAACCATCGGCATTGATGGTCGAGAGCGTGGTGAGTGTCGGCTGGTTCATGGGTCGGAGCGGGGGAAAACTCCTGCGCTACCCACCATGCGCGGAGCATAGGGCAAATCTCCGCCCGCTTTGCGATAGCTGGCACCGATCTTGTCAGCGGGCCGCCGCCACCGGCACCCACAGATGCGCCACGGCCTTCTCACCGCGCTCATTGACATGCTCCACGCGCACGAGGTGGTCGCCCGGCTTTTCGAAACGGTGCGTGGTGGCGGCGTAGCCATCCCTGGCCAGCTTCACCGCGTTGCCATCGGAGCGTGTCTGCACAGGCGGAGTGCCGTCGCCGAAGTCCCAGGTCTCGCCCCCCGTGGAGCGGAACACGCGCACTTTGAAGGTGATCTCGTCGCCAGCCTTCACGCCGAGGGATGGCGCGCAAGTCGCGTGGATCGCGGGCGGGATGAGCTTCGGGTCCGTGTCGCCGATGACCTGGACGATGGCGAAGTCATAACTCACCGCGCCATCCCTGCCGGTGATCTTCAAAACCTCGCTGTAACAACCGGGCTGGTCATAGCCGCGCTCCACACGCGTCCCGGCGGCGGAGGTGCCGTCGGTGAAAGCCCACTCGTATTTTTCAATGCCCGCCGCCGCCCAGGACTTCGAGCCATCCAGCACCAGGCGCTCCCCGGCCCGCACAAAATGATGCGGGCGCGCCACGGCGATGGCGGCCGGCTTTTGCTCCCGCAAAGCCGCCTGCCAGGCGAAGGCGTAGGCCTCCTCCGTGCCCCACTCGCCGGAAGGCTGGCGGCTCTTGATGCCGAAATGCAGGTGCGACCACCCGCCGCTGGCGCCCTCCTTGCCCAGCAGCCCGATCTTTTGCCCCAGCTTCAAGCGCGTGCCCGGCTTCACTCCCTCCTCGATGCTGTGCAGGTGGCTGTAACGGTAATACCAGCCCCGGTCATCCAGCACATAGACCACATCGTAACGCGGCCTTACCGGCGTGCCGATGTAGCCCGGCAGCACGCTCTCCCCCACGCTGACAACGAGCCCGTCCGTGGCCGCCACCACCTCCACCAGCGCCTCGCAGCCGCCGAAGTCGAGGTCGTTGTGGTAATAGATCTGTTTGCGGTCCGGGCGGTCGCCGCCGTCCACATAGGTGGGCTCGTTGCTGAACTGCGTGCTGGTGGCGAACCAGCGCTGGCGGCAGGGCAGCGCGAACAGCTCCGGCTCGATCCAGGGCGAGCCCGCCGGCCAGAGCCGCAGCCGCGCGTCCTTTTTCAAGCCCCAGGAATCCTGGCCCGAGTTCGCGTTGTAGCCGCGCGTGATGGGGCAGTCCACCTGCGCGCCGCCGGCCTGCGCGGGCAGATGATAGTTGGCGCTGCTGATCCAAAGCGTCTCGCCGTTCACCTCGATCCTCACCCTCGCCTCGCGCACCGCCGCGCTCATCGAGTCCACCCGCTCCTCCAGATCGAGCAGCCTCACCGTTGCCTTCGTGCCGTCAGAAAGCGTCACCACTGCGGACTCCCCGAGCGAAAGATCCACCGAACGATGCAGCGGCTGCCGTGTCGGCTCCGGCGGTTTGGCGGCGGACGCGGCCAGCAGGCCGGTCAGGAGAAAAGCGGGGGCAAGGCGTGGAAACATCCACCTTCTACGCCCGCCAGCGGGGGCTTTTCACGAGTCGGCGCGCCGCGTGGCCAAGGCGACTTCTCATGCGCCCGCCTCAAGACGGGCCGGCGCAGTTGGATCCCCGCTTCTTGAAGTGATGGATTTTCAATGCCCCGGCACTCCACGACTCCAGCCGCGGGCCGCCACCCTTGGTGATCACACGGGGTTGACGTTCCGCGCCAGCAGCTCCCTCGCCGCCTGCTCGATGCCGGGCAGCAACGCGTCCGGCAAGCCGGTCAGCAGCGGCAGCACCGGTCCGGTGTCCGCCACTCCCGCCAAAGCCACGGCGTGGTGCAGCACCAAAATGGGGCTGTGCGCGTTGCGCAGATCCTCCAGCGGGCGGAAGATCTGCCGCAGCGTCTCGGCCTTCTCAAAGTCACCCGCCTGGATGGCCTGGAGCAGCGCCATGCTCGGGCGCGGCGCCACGCACACGCAGCCCGCCGTGAAGCCCGTGATGCCGAAGTCCCGCAGATGCACGATGGCCGGCTGCTCGCCAATGCCCGAGACGATCATCTCCGGGTTCACCAGCGATACCAGTTTTGACAGGTAGGGGTCCACCGCCGGGTCCTCCTTCACCACCGCGTACTTGATCCAGGAAATCACCCCGTCATTCACCAGCGCCGCCGCCAGCTCCGGCGTGATGTAGGCCTCGTCCTTCATGTACAGCACCGCCTTGATGCCGGACTTCTCCACAAAATGCCGCACCGCCGTGGCCACCCCCTCCGGCTTCGAGGGGAAAAGCGTCGGCAGCAGCATGGCAGTGGGAAACTCATGGTCCCGCAGCACCGCCGCCTGATCCATCGCCGTGCCGTACATCGGGCCCACGCTCGGCACCATCCACAGGTCCTCCGGCGCCAGCTCCCGCAGCATCGTCAGCAGCGCCGGATACTCCGAGGGCGCGATGTTATACAGATTCGCATTGCCCCCGTAAAGCAGCGTGCGGATGCCGCCCGCGTGCATGTGCTGGATGAGCCGCGCGTTTTGCTCCCGGCTCAGGGAAAGGTCCGCCCTGCGGCAAAGCGGCGGGACGGCGATGACGGAACTGCGGAGATCGGCGGCGGTGACGGGCGTGGTCTTCATGCGGCCCGCACAGTGGGAGGGCGCGCGCCTTGGGCAAAGGAAAAGATGACCCGCGTTCACGAGACGGCGCGTTGAGGACACCGCGCCCCACCCCGGCGCCTCCCCCGCCTTTTTCCGCAGCCAGGCATTGACGCCCGGCCCCGCTTTCGCTTGGATCACCCCATCATGAAACCCGGTTCCTCCACTCTGACGGCGGCATCGCCACGCGCTCACCATGAACGGTAACAAAGTGATCCAAAACGCGGGACGAATCGGCAGCTTTTGCGCCCGGCACTTCCTCGCGCTGGCCGTCACTGTGGCGGCGGCCTGCGTGATCTGGACGATCACTTATTTTGCGCTGCTTCTTTGGGCTGTGCTTGCCGGCGGCGGAATTGGCGGCCCATTGGCATACCCGGCGGGACTGCTTTTCTTCATCGTCGCCGCCACAGCCGCGTGCCTCATTCTGCTGTTTCCAGCCACCGCGCTTGCAGAGTGGTTCGCCCGTCGTTGCGGCTTCCCGATCGTCGCGCAGATCCCCCTCAGCGTTGCCGCCCTCGCGCTGCTTTGCCTCGTCGCTTCAGCGGTTGGCGCGCAGCCCACACTCCAGGGCGTTTTAGTCGGCTTCGGCGTTCTCTTTCTGACGCTGTTGATGCCGCTCGGCCTTTACTGGTGGGCCGCGCAGAGTGTTCCACTTCTGCTCTCGCTCATTCAGCGTGTTTGTGGATGGAAGATGCCATAGCATCCGCAGTGCGCGGGATTCACATCACGCGATGGAGCCGGACATGTTCTTGTGCGGGAACATTTTCCACACGGCGAACCCGGCCTGCGCGCCCTTGCAGGAATCCATGCGTCCCGTGTGCCGGGACGCCGGGCTTGGCCCCTCGTTATTGAATCGGTGAAAAATCCACCGCGCGCAGGTACACGCTCCTCACTCCATCCGGCTGCGGGATGGTGAGGGAGCCGCCGTTGGCGGACTCGGAGGCGCTTTTGGCGGCGATCCAGACGGGGTCGGCGCGGAAGGCGGTGAAGGAGGCGAGGCCGGCCTCCTGGCTGGCGTGGCCGAGGATGTAGATGAGCTTCACGCCGGCGCCTTTGTCCTCATCCACGGGAGTCCAGTAGCCGGTGTGGCTCATGCCGTGCTTGGTGAAGAGGGCCAGGGTGTGGTCGCGGAAGCGCGCGTGCAGGGCGTCGAGCTTGCCGGGCACGGTGGTGTAGGTGCGCAGCTCGAAGACGCCGTTTTTGCCGCTGATGCCGGTCTTCACGGGCGGGGAGTAGTCGGTGACGCTCATGAAAATGGACTCGGGGGCTTTGGCGAGGATTTTGCCGCCCTCCTCGCTGGCCTTGCGCGCGGCCTGCCACTCGGGGTCTTTGCCGAAAGCGGCGAAGGAGGCCTGGGCGGCGTCGCGGCTCTTGTGGGCGAGGATGTAGATGAGGGTGTTATCGGCGCCGTCCTCCTTCGCCAGAGGCACCCAGTAGCCGATGTTCTCGATGCCGTGCTTTTCAAAGAGCTTGCAGGTGTGGTCGCGGAAGCGGGCCAGCAGGGCGTCGAGCCTGCCCTCGTTCGTCACATAGACGCGCATCTCATACACGCGCTCATCGGCGGCTTGGGTGGCGGCGGCGAGACCGAGGATGGAGGCGAATGCGGGCAGGAGGAGAAAGGCGGAGCGTTTCATGGTGGCAGGGAAACACGAAGCGGCGCGCGGCTATGTTGCGCCGAATCTCCGGCAGCCCAGCTTTCCGTTGCGGCGGGTTGGACGGCTGGCATCGTGCGCGCGTGAAAACCCACCTGCTCATCACCGCTTTTCTGGCCGCCGCCGCCCCCGCCCCGGGTCAAGGCGGCGCAGGCGAGCCCGCCGGCCAATGGAAGGCTCCGGCAAACGACGGACGCTCCTGGAGGCATGAGGGCACCGGCCTGGCCTTCCCGCAGTTGCTCGGCACAAGCCGCCTGGCGGGCGAGTTCGAGTACAAGGGCGGTGGCACTTTCATCCGCTACGAGAACCTCGACGAGCGCTCCCGCGCCGACATCTTCCTTTTCAAAACCGGAGCGCCATTGCCCGCGCTTGAAGACCGCCACCGCCGCATTCTCTCCGAGATGGACAACGTCGTCTCGGACATGGAGGCCATGGTGCGGCAGGGGCGCTACAAAAACCTCGACGCCGGCGCGCTCCAGGGCGGCGAGCTGGAGCTCTGGCAGCAGCAGTCCCTGCCCATCGCCACCCGGCAGTTCACAGCCACGCGCCTCGGCATCTCCAAGGAGGGCTCCGCCGAGGCCGTCATCAAAATCTGGGTCGGCATCACCATCGTCGCCGACCACATCCTCACCATCCGCCACATGCGCCCCGCTGACACGGGTGAGGCCGGGGAGCAGTCCATGAAGACTTTTGCGGGCCTTGTTTTTCAGATCATCAAAGACCCCTCCCTGCGCGGCCACATCCGGGAGTTGCTCGCCGCCTACCTGAAAAACCCCCTCTCCGATGACGGCGAGCAGGCCGCCGCCGCCGTGCTCGCCTATCTCGAGCAGGCGCCCTGGTTTCCCATCAACATCCCGGAGGACCCCGTCAGCGGCTGGATGGAGAAATTCGAAAAAAGCGCGCCCGGCACCCAGGACCACCTCCTGCGCGCTTTCATGCTCGGCGCGGCGAAGGCCGCCTTCGAGGACGCGGACGCCCTGGCCTGCCTGAACGCCGGCGCGCGCCAGTTCGCCGTCATTTACCGCGAGCTGGCCCGCCAGCATCCGCAGATCACCCTGCCGGAGGTTGACTCCTTTGCCGCCGCCGCTGAGAAGGATCTCGGAGCCGCCTGGCTGAAAGACCACTCCCATCCCGCCCGGTAATCCCCTGCCGCCATGAAAGCCCTGTCATTCCTCCCCCTGCTCGCCGCAGCCTCTGCCCACGCCGCCCCGCTCGACACGCCCCTCGCCGCCATCCGCGCCGTCGGGCGCGAGGGCGCGGGCAATGAAAACGCCTCCGCCGCCTGGCGGCAGGTCTCGCAGGCGGATGCCGCCGCGCTGCCGGAAATCCTCAAGGGCATGAACGGCGCCAACCCCCTGGCCGAGAACTGGCTGCGCGCCGCCGTCGGCGCCGTGGCGGACAAGGCCATCGCCGCCAAAACGCTGCCCGTCCCCGCACTCCAGGCCTTCCTCATGGACACCGCCAACAGCCCCGGCCCGCGCGTGCTGGCATTCGACCTCATCCAGCGCGCCGACCCCGCGCTGGCCGGAAGCATCACCGCCTCCCTGCTTGACGACCCCAGCAACGAGCTGCGCCGCCACCCCGTGGCCAGTCTCATCCAGGCCGGGGACGAGGCGCTGGCCCAGGGCAAAAAAGACGCCGCCACCGCCGCCTACCAGCAGGCCATGCGCGGCGCGCGCGACGAGGACCAGATCAAGGATCTGGCGAAAAAATTAAAAGACCTCGGCCAGCCCGTGGACCTGCCCCGGCACTTCGGGTTCATCATGCATTGGAAGCTCATCGCCCCCTTCACCAACGCCGAGCGCAAAGGCTTCGACACCGTCTTCCCGCCCGAGAAAGAGATCGTCCTCGACGCCGAGTATGAGGGCAAAGGCGGCGACAAGGCGCGCTGGCAGGACTTCACCAGCCAGGACGACTACGGCATGGTGGACTTCAACAAGCCCTTCACCATGCTCAAAGAGGTGACCGGCTACGCCTTCACCGAGTTCCACTCCGCCGAGGAGCGCGACGCGCAAATCCGGCTTGGCTGCAAAAACGGCTGGAAGGTGTGGTTCAATGGCGAGCTGCTCTTCGCCCGCGACGAGTACCACCGCGGCGCCAAGCTGGACCAGTACAAGCTGCCCGTCCGTCTGAGGAAGGGCAAAAACACCATCCTCGTGAAATGCTGCCAGAACGAGCAGAAGGAGACCTGGACCGTCGAGTGGCAGTTCCAGCTCCGCGTCTGCGATGCCACCGGCACCGCCATCCACCCCGTGCCCTGACGCCAGCCCCCGGCCATGCGCAACACCCTGCTCATTTTCCTCGGCGGCGGTCTCGGCTCCGTGCTGCGCTTCTGGACCGTGCTGGCCGCGCAGCGCTGCTGGCCGGGCGCGGTCTTCCCCGCCGGCGTGCTCGTGGCGAACCTGCTGGGCAGCTTCATCCTCGGCTTCCTTTTCGCCTGGCCGGCGATGAGGGCGCGCGACGCCGGGGCGTGGTTCTTCTGCGCCACCGGCGTGCTGGGCGGCTACACCACCTTTTCCACCCTGGCCGGCGACTCCCTCCAGCTCCTGCTCAACAACCACCCTCTCCCGGCCCTGCTCAACGCCTTCGGCAGCATCACCGCCGGCCTGCTCGCCGCCGCGCTGGGCTGGCAGACGGCGCGGTTCGTTTTCGGCTGAATCCTCACCTTCCCAGGTAAAGATCCCGCCCGCGCGCCAGGGCCTCGATCTTCCGGTCGGCGATGCTGCGCTTGAGCATCCAGAAGCCGCAGTCGGGGTGGACATACTTCACGCGGCCCGCGCCCAGCCTGCGCTCCGCGCGCTCGATGCGGCGGGCGATCTCCTCCGCGCTTTCGATGTGGTTGACCTTGATGTCCACCACGCCGATGCCGACGCCCACGCGCGCCTCCAGCTCCCGCAGCGCGTCCAGGTCCGCCTCCGGCCGGTGCGCCAGCTCCAGCACCAGGTGGTCCGCGCGCAGGCTGTTGAGGAAGTCCGTCAGCGCCGCCCAGCCGCCTTTCTGGATGGTCTGGCCGCCGTAGTTGCCGAAGCAGAAATGCACCGCCTTCTCCCCGCGCGCGGCGTCGAGCACGCGGTTGATGCCGCGCGCGGCCAGGGGCGCGTCCGCCGGGTTGCCGGGCACGTTGGCCTCGTCCACCTGCACGCAGGCGCAGTCCAGCGCGGCGGCCTGGGCGGCCAGCGCCTCCGCCAGCGCGTCGTGCAGGGCCTCGAAGTCGTGGTAATGCTCGTCGAGCAGGGTGCGCGCCAGCATGTAGGGGCTGGTGAGGGTGAATTTGAAGGGGCCGCCGGCCACGCGGGCGGCGCGCGCGCAGTCCTCCGGCAGGTTCAGCACGCCTTCGGTGACGGGGCCGCGCACCACGGCGGCGGGCCGGGAGCGGAAGGCCATCTCGTGCCGGGCGCGGAAGGCGGCGGTCTGCGCGCGCCCCACGCGCGGGTCCATGCCGCCGAGCCGGTGGACGAAGAATTCGATCATGCCGTTGGTGTCCGGGTGGTCGGGGTCGAAGCGGTAGAGCTCCCCGTCCACGGGCAGGTCAATGCCCGCCTGCCGCTGCAGGGCGAAGACGGTGCGCGTGGCATCCTCCAGCGCCTGCGCGCTGGGCAGCGCGGCCAGCCAGTCCGGCACGGGGTAGGAGCCGACGGTGGTGGTGAGGATGGCGGGCGCGCTCATGCCCCGCTTCACGCGCGCCAGGCCGCGCGTCCTTCAAAATGGCGGGATCATCCATGCCGGCGGTTGCCGGCGTGGCGCTGTCCGCGGTTCAAGCCCTGGGGCCGCTGCCGGTCTCCACTGGGGCAGGGCTGGTCTTCACCGGGACCGGGCCGGTCTGCACCAGGGCCGGGCCGGGCGGGCCTCCACCGCGCGGGTGGCGGTGCTGGTCTGCGCGCGGGATGGGTGTGGCGGAGCGGTGCGCGAGTGTGGAAAATGGCCTTCCGGGTTTGTAAATCGTCATTCCGGGTGCGTCGCCGGAATGATGTGGCGTAGGACGACTGTGGCTTTTGCCCGGTCGTCTGGTGGGCGCACGATGGGAAACGACGCCTCTCAAAAGCCGGGCGGGCTGCGCCACACCCGGCCTGCATCATTCTGGCGACGCACCCCGTCATTCGTCATGCCAACAGTGTAATATCACATCCTAAGCTCATCGAACCCATTTTTAGGCGCGGCGTATGGCGCTCCGGGTGCGGCGTATCACATTCCAAGCGCGGCGGACTAGATTGCAAGTGCATCGAACCGTTTTCAGAGCCAATCGGACGGCAGTACAAGTCAATCGGACGGCAGTACAAGTCAATCGGGCGGCATTCAGAGTAAATCGGGCGGCGTTCAGAGTGAATCGGGCGGCAGTACAAGTGAATAGGGCGGCGTTCAGAGTGGATAGGGCGGCAGTACAAGTGGATAGGGCGGCAGTACAAGTGGGTCGGATGGTGTTCAGAGTGTCTTGTACTGGCATCCGATGCGCTTGGACTGCCATCCGACGTGCTAATTTGAACATTTGATGCGCTTTGACAGCCATGCGATGCGCTTTGACAGCCATGCGATGCGCTTTGACAGCCATGCGATGCGCTTTGCCAGCCATCCGATGCGCTTTGCCAGCCATCCGATGCGCTTTGCCAGCCATGCGATACGCTTTGACAGCCATGCGATGCGCTTTGCCAGCCATGCGATGCGCTTTGACAGTCATCCGATGCACTCTGATTGGCATCCTATGGTGTCAAAGGACGGCTAGATGGACTAGGAGTTTCATCCGATGGGCTTAGTGCGTCATCATTTTTACTGTTGCAGCCGCTCTACCCAGCAGGCAGTCCATTTGAGCGGCTGTTGGGGCGGTCCGATTTGCCTTTTTTGTGGTTCGAGCGGCTTTCATCGCAATTCGAGCCGCTGCCGTTGCGGTTCGAGCGGCTGCCGGGGCTGTTTTCCAGCCCGTTTTGGGGGAAAGGCGCGCGGGGGGGGAGGCCGGGGGGGGCTTTTTCTCCTTTTCACCGGGTCATCCTGTCTCCCGGCCAGGCAGCGGGGGGGCTGGATGAGCCGCGCGGGCGGGAGGACGGGGCGGGCGGGCGGCGCGGGAGTTTCGCGGGGGGGTTGTCTTGTCGCCTTGACCCTTCCGCCGCCCTGCGCACTGCTCTGCGCCCCCATGCTTTCTGTCTCGAATGTCTCCAAGTCCTACGCGGGCCGCACTTTGTTCAGCGGCGTGTCTTTTCACATCAACCGCGGGGACAAGATGGGGCTGATCGGGCCGAACGGGGCGGGGAAGTCCACGCTTTTCTCCCTGCTGCTGCAGGAGAGCACGCCGGACGAGGGGCTGGTGACGATGGAGAAGGGGCTGGACTTTGGCTTCCTGCCGCAGGAGAGCGCGCCGGTGGATGATGTGACGGTGCTGGAGCTGGCGACGAGCCATTGCCACGAGCACAACCGCTGGGAGGCGGAGCCGCTGGCGAAGCGCATCCTGAGCGGGCTGGCCTTCCGCGAGGGCGACTTCGACCGCCGCGCGCGCACGCTGAGCGGCGGCTGGGTGATGCGCGCGCACCTGGCGCGCCTGCTGGTGCAGGAGCCGGACCTGCTGCTGCTGGACGAGCCGACGAACCACCTGGATCTGGAGTCGCTGCTGTGGTTTCAAAACTACCTGAGGAGCTATCCGGGCGCCATTTTGATGATCTCGCACGACCGCGCCTTCCTCAACGCGCTGACGGACTCCATCCTGGAGATCGCGCACTCCAAGGTGCATCGCTACCGGGGAAACTATGATGATTACCTGCGGGAGAAGGCGGCGCGGGAGGAGCAGATGGTGGCGGCGTTTGAAAACCAGCAGCGGGAGATCGCCAAGCTGCAGCAGTGGGCGGACCGCTTCAAGGCGAAGGCGAACTTCGCCTCGCGCGCGCAGGACAAGCTGAAAATGATTGACCGCATGGAGCGGGTGGACGCGCCCCAGGCGGCGGCGAAGACGGTGAAGTTCCGCTTTCCGCAGCCGCCGCGCAGCGGGCAGCGCGTGCTCTCGCTCAAAGGGGTGTCCTTTGGCTACGCGGAGACGCCGGTGTATGAGGGGCTGGACTTCGAGGTGGAGCGCGGCCAGCGCCTGGTGCTGGTGGGGCCGAACGGGGCGGGGAAGTCCACGCTCTTGAAGCTCATGGCCGGGGCCTTGACGCCGCAGGCGGGCAAACGGGAGCTGGGGCATAATGTGAAGGCGGGCTACTTCGCGCAATACCGCGGGGATGTGCTGAACATGAGGCACACGGTGCTGCAATCCGCCATGGACCTGCCGAGCCGGCCGGGGGAGCAGCTCGCGCGCACGCTGCTGGGCAGCTTCCTCTTCCACGGGGATGATGTCTTTAAACCCGTGGGCGTGCTCAGCGGCGGGGAAAAGAGCCGCCTGGCGCTGGTGCGGCTGCTGCTCGACCCGCCGAACCTGCTGCTGATGGACGAGCCGACGACGCACCTGGACATGGGCAGCATTGACGCGCTGGCGGGCGCGCTGGAGGACTATGAGGGGACGCTGGTTTTCATCAGCCATGATGTTTATTTCATCCGCGCCATGGCGCGCGGGGTGCTGCACATCGCCGGCGGGGTGCTCACGCCGTACGCGGGGGACTACCAGTACTACCTGGACAAGACGCGCGCGTCCTCGGAGCGCGAGGCGCTGACCGCCAGCCTGGGCAACAGCCAGCCCGGAGCCTGGGCCGCTGCCTCTGCCGCTGCCGCGAAGGCCGCGCCGGCCCCGGCCGGGGCCAAGTCGAAGGAGCAAAAACGCGCGGAGGCCGAGGCGCGCAACGCGCGCGGCAAGGCCCGGCGGGATGCCGGGGAGCGCGTGGCCGCCATCGAGGCCGGGCTGACGGCGCTGGACCAGCGCAAGCAGGAGCTGGTGGCGCTGCTGCAAGACCCCGCCACCTACGCGGACGCGGCGCGCTTCCGGGATCTGGGCGCGGAGCTGGAGGGGCTGGAGCCGGAGATCGCGCGGCTGACGGCCGACTGGGAAAAGGCGGCGGAGGCCCTGGAGGCGCTCGAGGCGGGGGAGGCGGGCTGACGGCCGCGCCGCCGGGCGGGCGGGCGGGTTGCGCGGGCGTCATTTTTCCTTGAGCACCCAGACGCCGTCCCAGGAGTCGGGCGGCTGGGCGATGAGGATGTCGCAGCGTTTGAGGTAGAGGCGGGTGAGCTCGTCGTCGAGGCCGCAGACGGCGGCCATCTCGAAGCTGAGGCGGGCTTTGTCGAAGGCGCCGAGGCGGAAGAGGGAGACGCCCTCCTCGTAGTCGCCGAGGCCGGCGGGCGCGGGCGTGGAGAGGTCTCCGAGGACGGCGTGGATTTGCACGGGCTGCTTTTTGCCTTTGACGACGACGAGGTCGGCGCTGCGGAAGCGGAAATGCCCCGCGGCCTTCTCCGCGACGGGCTGGCTGACGATGAGGTCCACGCCGTACTGCTTGGTGGCGCTTTCAAGGCGGGCGCTGAGGTTCACGGAGTCGCCAATGGCGGTGAACTCCATCTTGGCGGTGCAGCCCATGTTGCCGACGATGGCGGAGCCCTGGTGGATGCCGATGCCGATGGCGAGCGGGGGGGAGCCTTCGGCGGACCATTGCCGGTTCAGTTCGTCGAGGCCGGAGCGCATTTTCAAGGCGGTGGCGATGGCGTGGACGGCGTCCTCGGCGAGCGCGGCGTCGTCCGCGCCGTCGCGGATGCGGCCCCAGACGGCCATGATGGCGTCGCCGATGAACTTGTCTATGGAGCCCTGGCGCTGGAAGGTGATCTCGACCATGCGCTCGAGGTATTGGTTGAGCTGGCGCACGAGCTTGCCGGGCGGGTGCTTCTCCGAAAGGCTGGTGAAGCCGCGCAGGTCGGAGAAGAGGACGGTGATCTCCCGCTGCACGCCGCCAAGGGTGCGGAAGTAGGAGTCGGGCTTGCGCAGGATTTCCTCCGCCATGTCCGGGGAGAAGTAGCGCGTGATGGCGGAGCGCAGCTTGTCCTTCTGCCGGCGCTCCAGCACAAAGTCCCACGCCAGGGCAAAGAGGCCGGTGCTGCCCCATGCGAGCACGGGGGCGAGCATGGGCAGGATGAGATTCCACGAGTCGAAGGCGCGCTGCTGCAGCGCCAGCGCGCCAATGCCGCCGCCGATGAGGACGACCAGGGCGAGCAGGGGCTTTTTCAACACCACGACGAGCAGCGCCGCCAGCAGCGCGGCGAGGATGATGGCGGCGCGGATGGGCGCGGGGCCGCATTCGCGCAGCAGCGCGCCCGCTTTCAGCGCGGCGCAGACCTGGGCGTGGACCTGCACGCCATACAACTCGCCGACCGGAGTCATGACGGTGTCCTGGAAATGCCGCGCGGTGGGGCCGATGAAGACGGTCTTGCCGGCGAAGACTCCCGGCTTGACGTAATTGCTCTCCCAGATGTCCGGCACAAAGACTTCGTGGAGGGACAACGGCGCGTATGCGGCGGGGCTTCCGAAGCGCGGCGTGTGGAAGCCCGGCCCGGGCGCGGGGAAGGACGCGCCAAGCGCGTTCGCCGGCAGGGAGGGCATGCGGTCCGCCTCCTCTCCGGTGAGGGAAATCTCCGCGCGCACCTGCCGCACCACATTGTCCGCATCCGGCCAGTAGGTGAGGAAGCCGATGCGCGCATCGAAGGGCCGCGTCTGCGGGACAAGCTCCTGCGCGGGCATGACGAGGTTTTCCAAAGGGCTGCCGCGGACCATGCGCGTCTCGATGTCCGCGCCGAGCACCACCTTGTCCCCGTGCCGCTCCAGGGCGGCGCGCAGCGCCTCGTCGTATTCGGGATGGCCGGGCGTGGGCGTGGCGAACATCAAGTCGAGCACCACTTTCTCCGCGCCAGCGCTGATCAGGCGGTCGAGGACATGCGCATAGACCTCGCGCGGCCAGATCCAGCCCTTTTCGATGAGCTGCAAAGGCCGGGATGCCTGCACATCCTCGGGAAAAGCGCTCTCCAGGCTGAGGCTGGCGTCGTCTATGCCGAGCACGACGATGTCCGCGTCGGTCTCCGTCAGCCGCCCGGCCTGATGGACATGGTCGCCGACGCGCCACTCCATCTGAAGCAGCGGCGCGGAAGTCCACGCCCCCTCCCGCGCCATGCTCCAAAGCGCGGCCATGACCACTCCTAGAAGCAGCAAGACGATGCTGCGCTGGGCAAAGCCTGCGGGCGCGTGGTGGACATTCATGTGGAATAGCTGTGGGCAATCATTCTGCCAACACACGGCATGGAAAAGCCTTCACTTTTAAAAACTTTCTCAGTAATGAGTGTAGAAACCGAAAATTTTAAGAAAGCGGATTTGATTTTTATTACCGATTTTATCATAATTACAGCGAACTCTCCCCCAAAGATGCCTCTCAAACCCACGCTGTCTTGGTCTTCCCGCCTTTCCCCGGCATGGATCGCGGTCCCGGCCTGCCTCATCGGCATGATGACCGCTCATGCCCAGACCATTGACCCCTCCCGCCTCGGCGAGGCCGGCAGCCTGCCATATCGCGGCACCTTTGCCACGGACGAGGAGGAAATGCAGCGCCGGGATTTGGGTGAGGAGAACGGCTTTGCCACACGATCCAGGGCGGATGACGACATCGGCCAGCAGCTCATTCTCAAAGAGACGCCGAAAAACCGCCCCTGGCGCGCCATGCTCGACGAGTTCCTGCTCTGGTCGAACAACGCCGCCAATGTGGCCTCCGGGGAAGTCTCCGACTGGATGTGGGGCCAGCGCATCGGCATCGGCTGGCAGCAGCGCATCGCCAGCCATTGGTTCGCGGACCTCAGCCTCACGCAGGGCATGTACCGCTACGAGCGCTCCAACGCGCTCGATTTCCAGGCCATGGAGGCCATGGCCACCATTCTCGATGTGGAGCCGCGCCTCTGGAATGTGGTCTTCGTCGGCTCCTTCGGCTTCACCCGCATCACCAACAACGAATTCCAGGACAGCCTGCTCAACAGCCTCTCAGGCCGCTTTGGCGCGCAGCGCCTCATCACCTTCGACCGGCGCAACAGCCTCCAGCTCGCGCTCAGTGGCGACTGGGACCTGACCAACGACGTGGACCAGGTCTTCCGCGACGAGTACTCCTTTGACCTCGCCTACAAATACAAAATCATGCGCGACCTCTCCCTCTCCCTGGCCTACCGCATGACCTACTTCAACTACCGCAAAGTGGACCGCGCCGACCTCCTCCACGTCGTTGGCGCCACCCTGACCTACACACCAAAAGAATGGATGGAAATTTACGCCACCGCGAGTTATGCCTTGAACGAGTCCGACATCAGTTTCTTCGATTACGAGACCGTCAGCGGCGGCGCGGGTCTTGGCATGAAAGTCAAATTTTAAGCCCTCCCTCCTCACATGAAGCCACTCCCGCTTTTCCTCATGCTGGCGGTGCCCGCGCTGCTCGAAGCCGCGGCTCTGAAAGAGGCCGAGGTCACCCGCATCATCAATGACGTGCGCCTCGTGCCCCCGCGCCAGACCCCTGCCGCGGCGCGGGTGGGCGACAAGCTGCGCGGTGAGACCGCCCTCGCCACCGGCGCGCAATCACGCGCCGAGCTGCGCTTCCCCGACCAAACCCTCACCCGTCTCGGCGCGAACTCCGTCTTCCGCCTCGATGCGAGATCACGCGATGTGAAGCTGGAGCAGGGCGTCATGCTGATGCAGGTGCCCAAGCAGCTCGGTGGAGCCACCGTCCGCACCGCCGCCATCACCGCCGCCGTCACCGGCACCACCATCATGATGGAGTACGACCCGCAGGGGCATGTGAAAATCATCGCTCTCGAAGGCGAGGTGGACGTCTATCTCAACGAGCGCCGCAGCGAGCTGCGCACCCTGCGCGCGGGGGACATGCTCATCACCCGGCCCGACGCCACCTCCCTGCCCGCGCCCGTGCAGGTGGACCTCCAACGCCTGCGCCGCACCTCGAAGCTGCTCGACGCCAAGGAATTCTCCGCGCTCGGCAACGAAAAGCAGCTCAGCGAAGCGCTCCAGGACCAGCAGAAGAAAAAGGAGGACGGCGAGCTGCTGGAGACTGCCTATGTACTCCAGGGCCGGGGCACCTCCATCACGCTGAGCAGCGAGGCGCGCCTGGAGCTGCTCAGCCGCCTGCCGCCAGAGCAGCGGCGCTTTGACTTCATCCCCGGCACCACGCAGGTGGACGGCACCGCGCAGATTGACACCCGCGGCATCATCAGCGCCAACAACAACAGCCTCAGCCCGGGCATCGTCACCGCCCTCGGCGCGCCCTTCAACGCGGACCGCGACGGCAGCTTCAGCGAGTTCGCCTACGGCATCCCGCCGCGCTTCACCGCCTTCGACGCGGCTTACGAGGATCTCGGCACCTGGTCTCTTTTCAAGTTTGACGAGCTCTTCATCGCCGGCACCCCGCAGATCAACTCATCCAAAGGCCCGCGCAACCTCGTCTTCGCCAGCCGCGGCGATGTCAACCTCCGCACCACCACCCTGCCCGAGTTCCCCACCGCCAACGCCACCGGCGTCCTCACCCTCAACGACGCCCTCGACGCCCTCGCCATCACCACCGTCAATGGCGACATCACCCTCGACCCCGGCTTCCTCATCAGCGGCACCGACCAGGCCGTCTTCCTTTCCGCCCAGGGCGGCACCGCCAATGTCAACATCGAGGGGCCTCCCGCGGGCGTTGATGGCGCCTCCATCGCCGTGCCATTCGGCAAACTCTACGTCTATGCCGGCACCGATGTCGTCATCAGAAAAGCCATCGTCCAGGCCGACGAGGTCCGGCTCCAGTCCGTGCGTGACATTCGCCTCGACCAGGCTGAGGTCAAAGCGCGCTCGCTCATCGAAATGATCGCCCAAAACGGCATCAGCATCAGCAACTCCTCCAGCCTCCGCGCCCTCGCCGAGACCGGCAGCCCCTCCTTCCTCCTGGAGGCCCAGGGACCGCAGGGAGACATCGTCATGAACGGCGCCACCCTCGCCGGCGAGGCCATCCGCGCCCAGACCCTCGGCACCGACGGCCGCCTCATCCTCGGCAACACCAGCATCAACGCCGACCAGCTCGTCAAGCTCTATGCCCGCGGCAGCAACGGCTCCATCCAGTTCGTGGACGACGTCACCCTCAACAGCCCCCAGACCATCCTCGCCGCGCGCCGCGTCACTGTGGACAACGGCGTCAACGTCACCGTCGGCCAGCCCGCCGGACTCGACATCTACACCGACGTGCCCCAGTTCAACACCCCCGGCTTTGGCGACTTCGTGACCCCCGGCCAGACCCCCATCACCTTCACCCCCGGAGAAAACCTCCACCCCTTCGAGTCCCCGCAAAAGCCCGCCTTCTGATCTGAGTATCGCGTCCGGACGACCGGACAGTCATGCCGTTGGAGTGTTGGAGTCTTGGAATGTTGGAGCTGTGGCGGGCCATGCACGCCATTGCTGCATGACTCCATGACGCAGGTGACTGTAATTTTTCTGGCGCGGAGCGGCGGCTGTCATTACTCTGCGGGCATGGCCGGGAAGCAGCAGTCTTTCTTCCGCTCCTTGTTGGGAGTGTGCGTCGGAATTGCATCCATCGGGGTCATAGCGGCTGAGGAGCCGGACAATGACGCGGCCAGCGCGAATGCGGCGGAGGTGGGCAAGGCGGTGAGTTTCACTCTCGCGCCTTTGCATGACCGGGATTACTTCAAAGTGAAGTCGCCCGGGGCTGGCACGCTGCGTTTTCGCGTCACGAATGAACTGCGGCAGCACAAGAGCCTGCATCCCTGGTGGAGCGAGGAAAGCGGCGGAGAATTTCGCGGAGGAAAGTGGGACCGCAGGGTGGCGGCCGGCGAAGTCTGCGTTTTCGCGGTGCGAAGCAGCTACTATGATTTCAACGAGGTGGCCAACGACGAGGTGATCGAGGGCGTCTTCGAGTTCACGCCGGAGCATTCGACCAGCGAGCCGAATGACACAGCGGAGACGGCGGAACTGGTTGAAGCGGGCAAGGCGGTGAGTTTCACCCTCATGCCAAGGCATGACAGGGATTATTTCAAAGTGCGGGCGCCTGGCGACGGAACGCTGCGCTTCCGTGTCACCAATGGACTCCAACAGCACCAGAGCCTGCATTCCTGGTGGGGCGAGGCGGGCGGGAATGAAGTGCGCGGCGGCAAATGGGACCGGCGTGTGGAGGCCGGCGGGGAATACATCTTCGCCGTGCGCAGCAACTACTACGACTTCAACGAGGTGACCAACGACGAGGTCATCGAGGGCGTCTTCGAGTTCACGCCGGAGCATTCGACCAGCGAGCCGAATGACACGGCGGAGGCGGCCGAAGTGGTGGAGGTCGGCAAGACGGTAAGTTTCACCCTGATGCCGAGGCATGACCGGGATTACTTCAAGGTGAAGTCGCCCGGTGAAGGCACGCTGCGTTTTCGCGTGACCAGCCAGATGCAAAAGCACCAGGGCCTGCATGTCTGGTGGGGGGAGGCGGGCGGGAATGAAGTGCGCGGTGGTAAATGGGACCGCAGGGTGACGAGCGGCGAAGTCTGCGTGTTCGCGGTGCGCAGCAGCTACTATGATTTCAACGAGGTGACCAACGACGAGGTCATCGAGGGCGTCTTCGAGTTCACGCCGGAGCATTCGACCAGCGAGCCGAATGACACGGCGGAGGCGGCCGAAGTGGTGGAGGTCGGCAAGACGGTAAGTTTCACCCTGATGCCGAGGCATGACCGGGATTACTTCAAGGTGAAGTCGCCCGGTGAAGGCACGCTGCGTTTTCGCGTGACCAGCCAGCTGCAAAAGCACCAGGGCCTGCATTTGTGGTGGGGGGAGGAAGGCGGCAACGAGGTGCGTTCCGGCAAATGGGACCGGCGGGTGGTGGCCGGGGTGGAATACACAGCCGCCGTGCGCAGCAGCTACTATGATTTCAATGAGACCACCAACGACGAGGTCATTGAGGGCGTCTTCGAGTTTGTGCCCGACGCGCTGCCGGGCGAGCCGAACGACACACCGGAGCAGGCGCAGGAGGTTGAAATGGGAAAGCCCTTCGAGGTTGTTTTCATGCCGAGACATGACGTGGATTTTTTCAAGGTGACGGCAAAGCAGGACGGCATCCTGCGGCTGCGGCGTCTGGACAAGACGGAGGCGCATCCAGGACTGCATCCTCGGTGGGTGCGGGAGGACGGCAGCGCGCTCGAGGGGTCGTGGGATCACCGCGTGCTGGCGGCACGCCCGCGGATCTTCGGGCTGCGCAGCAGCTATCACAGTTTCAATGAGAGCGCCTCGGACCTGCCTGTGACCCTCATGGCCGAGTTTGTGCCGGAGCCAGACGCGCCTGAGACAGGCGACCTGCCTGAAAATGCGCGCGCCGTGGAACCCGGCATGCCATTCACCCTGGCGCTGACCCCATCCTACGACCGCGATTGGTTCCGCGTCACCGCGCCTCATGAGGGCAGGCTGGAGTTGCGCTTCATCACGCAGCCGCCAGGCTCGGTGGAGCAAAGCTGGTATCGTCCGGACAGTGACAAGCCGCTGGCCGAAGAAAAGCCAAAGGTGGCCGCCGGTGACACGCTGCTGCTCGGCATCCAGCCGCGCGGCTGGTCTTCGGAGCATATCCTCCAGGCTGTGATCGAATACGCGGACGGAGCGCGTGAAGGCCCTCCGCAGACACGCCGCTGGACTTTTAAAATGAACCGCAGCCCGCCCGCACCATGAAACGAACCTCCTGGCTCATCGTCATCGCCGCCGTCATCCTGGCCTTGTGGCTGCTCCGCCAATGCCGCGCGCCGGAGGAAAAAACATCACCGCCGCCGGAGGTGGTCTTCATCGCTCCGGAGAATGTGGCCGTGGCTCGGGACTACAACCAGCGCGTGCTTGTCGGTGTGAAGAACAACGGGCCGGGCATGGCGCTGCTGCGGCTGCGCTCCGGCACTTTCCCGGACATGCCGAGCGGGTTTGTCGGGCGCGGCACGGAGGACTGGGAGGTGCCGGGCACCGTGCTGGAGATCCCGCCCGGCGAGGTCTGGCAGGCACCGCTGCTCGTGCATGCCAATGCGGCGCGTCAGGACGAGTATCAAGTCACTCTCAGCGCGCTGCATCAGGGCGTGGTCGCTGGAGAGGGCGTGCTGAGCGTGCGTCTGGCCAAACCGAAGCTCGAAATCGAAGCCACCTGGCTCGAAGTCGAGCATCCGCTGGATCGCGCCCGTCTGCGCCGGGTGCTGCGCCTGCGCAACATAGGCGCTCCAGTGGCGGATTTGTCCCTGCATTTCGAACGGGAGGGAAAGAGCGCGGACCATGACATGCACTGGCAGCCGGTGGTGGAGCGGACGCGCCTGGCCGAGTCGGAGAGCATGGATGTGATGACGGGGCCGCGGCTTTATCCCGGCTTTGAGAAGCTGGCGGGAGAGCTCGTCATCCGCGGACTCAACCAGGAAATCCGCCTGCCGTATCAAACAGGCGTGCCGGAGGGCAAGGCGGTCTTTGTGACACTCTCGCGCACGACGGGATTTGCCTCGAACAACGGCAACCGCTGCACCAACCAGTCCGAGAGCACTTACAACATGCCGCCCGTGCATGGCACTCCCTCACCGTCGGGCGGAGGTGGTGGTTTCAGCAGCGGTTCAACCGGCGGTGGCGGTGGCAGGAGCGTCGCCGCTGCTCCAGCCGTCGCGCCCAAGACTGGAGATGACGCGCCAAAGGATGAGGATAAAGAAGATGAGGACGACGATGGCTTTGGCTTTCTCGGCATTGACCTGCCCGCTGGAGGCGGCGCGGACAAGGATGCGCCCGAGGTGGTGGAGGAATCCTCCGAAACCAAGGAAGGCAAAAAGAAGAAGGCCGATGCCAAAGACGAAGAATCCAAAAAAAAGATCGTGGAGGTCGCGGACGCAACCGGTTCGGTGCCGGACGGCGACTTCGCCGCCTCCCTGCTCACGCGCCTGAACGACGGCATCATGGCCAACCTCGACTCCAACGCGCGCGCGGGCGCCTGCGGCACGCTGGAGGCGATGCTGACCGACCACGCCAACCCGCTCCTGCCGATGCGCACCCTGCTGGCACTGAATGAGACGCCTTCTCCGTCTGAGCCAGCTCCAGACAAAGCTGGTGATGATAAGAAAGACAAGGAGAAGGAGGACGAGAAGGACGAGGAAAAAAAATCCAAAAGCGATGCCAGTTCCGACGCATCCAAAGGGTCCAAGCCCTCGCGCCCGAGTTCGGTGGCCAGTCGTGTGGACAGGGGCAAGCCGCGCACGCACATGGTGCGCCGTCCGCTCAAGGATGGAGCCGAATTCATTGATTTCGGCTTCGGTTTTGGCGGCACGGTCTGGCGGCGCAACTCCACGCGCACTTCCGGCCCCATCTCCCAGCCGCGGCTCGGCCCCTCGCCCGTGAAAGATGGCCCCGCGCTGGCCGCCTATACGAGACCGGATAAAAACGGCGGCAGCGTCGCCGAACTGCTCGATCCCGCCAGCGGGCGCGCCATTCCACTGAGTCCGGCGGGCAAAAAATCCGACTCACCTGTGACCGTGCTCAATGACGGAGGCGTGGATGCCATCCACCGCGAGGATGGTGTGTTGAAACGGACCCGCCTGGGTGAGAATCTGGCCCTCAATCGCGCGGAAGGCTGGCCCTCCGGAGAGAAAACCGGCCCCATCCTCGCCGCCGAGACACGCGCTGATGGCAAGGCGGCCCTGCTCACGCGTGAAGACGCCGGCAGGATCATGCTGCGCCAGCCGGAAGGCGTGCGCGAATTTCGCGGCAAGGCCGCCGCGCTGGCTTTTGCAGGCCGCGAGTCCCTCGTGGCCCTGCAGGGCGAGGACGGCTCCATCTCCGTGCTCGATGCCGCCACGGGCGAGACACGCCACACCGTGCCCGGCACCGGCCACGGCGCGCCGAGCCTCATCACGCGCGAGGATGGAGGCGTGCGTCTCTCCTACATGCGTCCAGTGCCCGCCGCCGATCCCGGTGCGGGCGGGCATGAGGCGGGCGGGCATTTCGCGGCGGAATACAAAGACGGACGCTGGAGTGCTCCGACGCGTCTTTTCACCCCGGAGGCACCGGTGGAAAATGCCGCCGTCGCGGTCGAGTTCACGCCGCCCTTTGCCAGCGCGCATTACAAGCCGATGGACATCGGATTCGAGGTCAACGGCCGCAAAGTGGCCGAGGTCAAAGGGCGCACGCCGTCCGGCCGCTATCTCTACCGTGCGCCGGTGGAGTCGCTGAATTATCAAAACGGCCCGCCGCCCGATGACAAGCCGCCGAGTCCGAACGCGGTCACGGTGCGCAGCCGCGGCATCGGTCCCGGCAATTTTCACATCGCGCAAAAGTGCGCCATGTATTCGAAGCACGACTGGCTCCAGGACTGTCTGGTGGCCGCTGATCCGGCGGAGGCAGACACGCTCGCGCGGCTCGGAACAACGGATGTGCGCCACAACGTGGTGGACCTTGTGCTCGCCTCGAACGGCACCGAGCTGCCGCGCAGCCTCCAGCCCGGACAGGAAACACCGGTGCGCATCGGCGTGTTCAATGCCGGCGACCTGCCCAGCAAACCGGCGCGTCTCAAAGCGCTGGGCAACGACAGCGAGGTCGGCGGCGCGGACATTCCGGCGCTGGCCCCTTTCACCGGCACGCAGGCCGTGGTGCAGCTCAAAGCGCCCGCAGGCTGGCTGCCCGGCGCGCCTTTGAAGCTCAGCGTCAGCATTAACCATGAGGGTGATGCCGACCCTTCGACCAACCAGCTCGATTTCTACCTGTTCCGCGAGCTGGACAAAGCCATCGCCGGGCCTGAAGCCGCCAGCGCGCTGGACCTCGCGTCCCTGCCGCCCGGCAGCCTCATTGAAGCGTCTGCTGGCAGCAAAGAGCAGCCTTTCGAATCCGCGCTCTCCCCTGCGCGCCGCTGGTTCCGCGTGCCGATCCCGGAGAGCGGAGATTTGCAAATCGAGGTCAACGGCCCGGACGCATCCCTCGTGGACCGCCTGGACCTTTTCGACACCGAAGGACGCGCGCTGCATCCCGACAGCGACCGCTGGTCGGCGCGCGGCTCTCATTTGCATTTGCGGGTCGGTCTTCCAGATGGAGCCGGCTTGAGCGCGGACACCCGCCTGCGGCTCTGGTGGGAATGAATTTGAAGCCCGACACATGACATGAAACATCACGCCTTGCTCATTTTCCTGGCCGCCGCCTTTCCTCTGGCCGCGCAGGAGCCTGCAAATCCACCCGCCGCGCCGAAAGCGGAGTCCAAATCCGAAACAAAACCGGTCTCCTTCGCCGGCGAATGGGAAATCCACGTCGGCGGCCGTGCCACCGGCATCGTCATCGAGATCGCGCAGAGCGGCGGCACGCTCACCGGCACCTACAAGGAGATCCCCGCCAGCAACCGCTACGGCATCAGGCCGGGTTTTGATTTTCTCAACGCCAGCACCTCCGGCACCGGCAGCATGACCGTGCGCAAGGGTGATGTGACCAAGGGCAAGCCGGTGGAGAAAAGCCAGGCGCCGCTGAAATTCACCGTGGAGGAGGAAGGGCGGCGTCTCGCCTGCGTGGTGGAGAGCAACGAGATCCGCGAGTCCGAGAGGCAGTTCCAGCTCGTGCGCCAGCAGGAGATCAAAAGCCTGCGTTTGTTCACGCGCGTGCCCGGCGGGCACGAAAACGCGGGCGCGGTCATTGAGGAGACACCGATGGTCGTCGTCATCGAGATGACCGGCGACACGCGCCGTCCCGTGGAGGTCACGCTCACCTCCGGCGCCACCACTTTGAAGCTCACCGCCAGCCCCCAGGATGTGGCCGAGGGCGAGGATGGCCTGCCTCCCGGCTACCTGATGACACCGGCCTTTCTGCCCACCTTCGGCATGGCATTGGGCGTGAAGCCGGCACCACCTACCGCAGAGGAGGCTCCGCCTGGGCGTGAGGCCACGGAGGAGGATTGGAAGGAGCTGCACGGCAACTGGCGCACGCTCTACAAGGACGGCGTGCTGGGCAATGTCACCGGCTGGGCGGAAGTGAACGAATTTGGCCGTCTCACACTCTCCTACCAGCCGCCCGGCGGCGGCGCGCCGGAGGCTCTGCGGCTGGTTTCGGCGCGTGTGAACGGCGAGGTGTCCGGCGAACCCTTGGAAGAAGCGGCCGACGCTCCACCCGTGAAGCTGCCCAAGCTCCGACTCGAATTCGAAGGGCGCGGCGTTACCTCGCCCAAAATCGAACCCGCGCCAAAGGAGAGCATGGAGAAATTCGCCCTCGACCCCGAAACGCCGGAGCCCATCACGATCAAGGCCGGCGGTTTTGAAGCCGCGCTGCCACTGGCGCGGCGTGGCGTGGCGGATTTGCGCAAGGTGACGCTCGAACTCGCCGCCATCGAGCCCACCGGTGCGTTGATTTGGGACTGGCACTACAAGGCCGAGCGCGCCACCCAGCGGGATCGCGAGGGCCTCGGTCGCGTGGGTTTGATGCTGCCGGAGGAAAAAGAGTCCTCCACCGCCAAAATGTCCGGGCGTGAGGCATGGGCGCGGGACCAGCCGCAAATCCTCGCCGCCTACGCGCTCGAAGACCAGTTGGCCTTGGACCCGAACATCACTTGGGAAGACCGTCCGGTGCCAAAGTTTCGTGTGGGGGAGAAAACGCGCCCTCTCGGCAACCAAGGTGCCACGGACACTCTGAGCATCAGCGGCAACCTCAGCCGCACGATTTTCATCATCGCCAGCGACCTGCCGCCGGAGGAAAACGGAGACTTGAGGCTGGAGGCGGCGGCAAAAGGCGGTGGCGTGCAGCAATACCGTGTCCTGGCGCGTGGAACGGAGGCCGACGCCACCGATGCCGCGCTCCGGGAGGCGTGGAAAAAACACCGCGCCGCCTTGCAGGCTGAGGCGGACCGCTCCGCGCCGGAAGGCGTGCCCGCGGTCGCTCCCAAATCCGACGCGGGGGAAAATAGCGTGGGCGTGCTCGCGAACGCCATCCTGGAGCCGCGCGCCACACCGGGGCCGCAGTCATTCATGCTGAATGGAGCCGAGGGAAGCTGGCAGCTCCTTTATGGCGATGCCACGGGCCGCTTCATGATTTCCCGCGTGCTCGCGGAGAGCCAGGCCGCGGAGGCTGGAGTTGCCGCCGAAAGCGGCGAGCTGGAAGGCTCCGAGATCTTTTTTGTGCCCGAGAGCATCCGCCTCAGCGTCGAGGTGGAGACAGAGATCAAGGGCATCACGGAGATTCCCGCCGTCATCGGCGTGCAGAGGACAGGAGCGGAGCAAGAATTCAAAAAACTCGTCCTCAAGCCTGACCCGAATGATCCACTGACCTACCTTTCCGAGCCGGTCGAACTGGTGCGCGAGGCGGACTACGAGCGCTACAAAGACCAGCCCGGCGCGCTCGTCCTGCTCGCGAAGCGCGGTGATGTGCTGCGCGCGCAGGTGGCCGATGACAGCGGCTATTTCCTCCAGCCGCTCACCGCGCAGGCCTCCATCGAGACCACGCCGGAGAACATCAACGCGCTATGGAAGTCCGCGGTGAAACGCGCCGCCGACCTAGCCGGGCAGCCCATCGAGGACTGGAATGAAGTCGCGCGCGGCACCGCCGCCACGGCCACGAACTTCATCATCACCGACTTCGTTTTCAAAGCCGGCACCTTTACGACGACCTCCATCATCGCCAACATGAACGAGGTCTCCAAGGCGGCGCTGGGCCTGGAGATCCCCATGGCGCGCTGGATCGAGCGCGACGCGCGCAACAATCCTGCCATACGCTCCACCCCAATCAGCATCGGCGACCACGCCGCCATGCTGCTGCTCCGGGATGAGTTTGTGAAGCTCATGCGCGAGCAGCACGCCCAGTGGCAAAAAAACCAGGCCCCCGCCGCCATGCGCGCCATTTTTGAGTCGCAGAGGGCCGCCATCGCCGCGCGCCAGTCACCGCTGTCTTATGTGCGCGTGCCTGTGAAGCAGCTCCAGGGTTACAGCGAGATCGAGCCTTCCATGCTGCAAAAAGTCTCCCTCTTTTTCCGCGAGGAGGAGGAGCCGCTGCTGCACACACTTTTCAGCAGGGAATTCTCCGGAGGCGTCATGCGTGTGGACAAGGACGCGCCCGGTTTCGAGCGCTTGCAGTGGGAGGCGTTCAAGCTGGCCTACACGGGTTGGGGCGCGCTCATGCAGCGCTCCATCAGCGATGCGCAAAACCTCTCCGATGGCGATGTGCATGGCCTGCTCAAGCTCACCGGGATGAGCTTCGGCCCCGTCGTCGAGCGCCTGCGGCCCAAGCTCATGAAGCTGGACACCGGCGGCCAGGAGAAGCGTCCGCAGGCGGACGGGGATGACATCCAAAACCACAAAGGCAGGGAATCCCGCCTGCGCTGGGTGCCAGACCGCGTCGCCCGCGCCTATGTAACCGGCCTGGGCGTGCTCGGCGCGGCCGTGCGCGCGCAGGAGGAGGTGTCCGAGGCCGACACGCGCGTCATCCAGGCCACCGCCGCGCTCGCCAGCGTGGCTCTGGGCAATGTCAGCGGTGTCTGGGCCGCCGCAGCCGCCGTGGGCATCAGCGCCGCGGACGCCGCCTATGCCATCTACCAGGACGGCTACATGAACACCGCGCGGCGGGACCAGCTCCAGTTCGAGATCGGCGCTGGTGCCGTGCTCGGCGCAGACCGCGCGGCAGAGGCAGAGGGGAAAATCCTCTCCACCCTCGAGCAAGCGCTCTCCATCGGCGGCTCCGCATTCGGCCTGACGGCGGATGGCGCGGTGCTGCGCAGCCTGAAGAGCGCCAAAGCACTGACGCTGGCCGAGACGCTGGATAAAGCCGCCGACATCCTCAAAAACGTGGACGTGGCCGACCCCGCCGCCCTGCGTAAACTCAGCAAAGCCGACGCCGCCATCCTGCTGCGTGCCGCCGAGGCTGCGGAGGACGCGGCCATCGCGGGACGTCCCATGGACTTGTTTGAAAAGATCCAGAAAGTGGTGCCGCATAAAGACGACCTGTTTGAGGCGCTGGCCGAGGGCACCGAGGCGGCGGGACTCTCTGAGAAGCTAAAAAGAGTGGCGGAGTCTCCAGCCATCACCTTGAAGCGGACTGAGTTGCAGGAAGCTGGCAAAGGCCTCGACTCACGCATCGCCAAAACCGAAGCGGAGATCAGTGAGATCAAGGCCAAAAACCCTGCGGATGGATCAGCGGAGGCAAAGCTGCTCGATGCCAAAAAAGGCGAGCTGGGCGATCTCAAGCAGCAAAAAACGGTCGTTGATGCCATGGAGCAGCCCGTGGTCGAGGTGCCGAAGCGCACCGCCGAAATCCTGACCGGCGAGGCCGCCGCCATCAGCAGCGCCGAGCGCGCCGCTGTGGATGAGGCTTCGAAGCTGCTGGCCGGTGGTGGACGCTTTAGCGGAGATGGCTTGCAGAAAGTGAACCTCAACTCCGCAGGCAAACGGCTCGACGACCTCATCCAGCAATCCACGAAACGGCTCGACGATCTTCGCGCCAATCCCGCTGCCGCCAAAGCCGGCGAGCTTGATGAAGCGGCACGCAGGCTTGATGATCTTCAGTCCGCGCGCGAAACTGTCCGAAAGCTCGACAAGGCCGTTGGCGACGCATCTGAGACACGGATTTCCCAGCGCGACCTCGATTTGATCAATGGCGCGCGGAAATTCGACGATCTCGACCAGGCAGAGGTCCACAAAGCCATCCTCAAATCCGGCGGTGACTGGAAGCAGATCGTCAGCAAGGCCAAGAAAGGTCCCGAAGAGCAACTGCTGCTGCACAAAGTCGCCGCCTACCGCAGAAAGGTCGTCCATGAGATCGCCGACGAGGTCATCGAAAGCGTCGAGAACGCGACAGGGCAAAAAGGACTCTTTCGCGACGCCTTCGGCTCCGCCAATCTCAGCAGCGACTACGATGTGGCCTTTCGCGGCCCCGGCGCGGAGCTGGCCGTGCAGGAGTTCAACAACCGCGTGCGCAAGGTCCTCGGCGGACGCGAGAGCGGCGCGGTGCTCGACAACAACTTCTACACCGACCCTGTTTACAGCATTTACAAGCTCGGCGACGGCGCGGGCGCGGGCGGAGTCACACCGGCGCAGTTGGACACCGCGCGCCAGTTTCTTTACCAGCAGATGGCCGGCGTCAAATACCGCAGCCCGCAGCAATTCGCCGCTTTCCGCAAAAAGATGCTCGGCCAGTTGCCCGAAGGCCCCCGCAAATTTTTTGACGACCTCCTCGATCAGGCGCTCGGCGCGCAATCGCTCGCGCAAAAGCGCATCGAGGCACGACTCGCCAAGATCGGCAAGACGGCGGAGACGGCCACACCCGGCGAGATGCTGCGCGTCACCAATGACCTCTATGGGGACACCCTCTCAGGCATCCACGGCTACCGCAGCTTTGTGGACCATCTCGATGCTGTTATCAGCGGCGGCGGCAAATCCCTCCGCAACGCGCCCGTGCCAGCGGTGCTGCAAAACACGGAATTCTCGAAGCAGCTCGGGATCATCCAAGGAATGATCGCTGATCCCGGCACGCGGGCCGCAGGTCTGGAGGCGCTGAAAAAGCTGCGCGACCGCACGGTGCTGAACATGCGCAACCAGCAGGGGCTGGCGCTTTACTACGCCTCTGAGGCTTATCAGGCGGGCGACACGATCAAGCACGTCGTCAAAGAGATCCAGGCAGGCGGCCACCGCTTTGACCCCGTTGCCGCGCTGAAAGGCCAGCGGCCATCCAATCAAGGCATCACCCCCGACGGCTACATCAACTCCTACTACGAGAACGGAGCCAACCTCGTCAAGGAACTCAACGGCAAGCATGTGCTGGATGAGGCCACGGGCGCCCTCAAGTCCGGCCTGGATCCCTCCTATCTCGAAGCCGCGGCGACGAAGTCTGCCAAGTATTTCGTCCGCCAGCTCGACGCCGCCAACGCCGCCGGAGCGGACCTCAACAAGCTCACCGACGCCGAGCAGCTTCTCACCGCCACCGCCAGGCTCGACGCCGCGCGGGATTCACCGGCGAAGTTCAACGACGTGCTCAAGGAGTTCGGCTGGACTCATGAGGAGTATGTTCAACGGGTGCTCGCCGCGAATGACTACCTCGACTCCCAGGTCGTCGGCAAGTCCAGCCTCACGGGCATCGCTGGAAACCTCGTCGCCGCTGAAAAAGAAGCCGCCAACCTGCCCGCGCGGCTCCAAGACCTCGCCAGCCAGAGAGCTTATCAGGAAAGCCTCGTGCGGGTCTTTGGAGATTCAGCCAGTCTTGCCAAACTCGAGCGCCAGTCCCTGAACGCGCTCTTCGACGGCCAGCCCGCGACTCCGCCGGACGCGCGCTCCGTCTCGGCGCAAAAACAATTCGAGGCCTCAGGCCAGGCCGCGCGCCTCGCCGGTCTCAGCCAGGAAGAAATGGCCGGGATCGTCGCCGCGGTGCCGCAGAGCGGTGATCCCGCCGCTTGGTTTGCGGGTTCCGCCTCTGCTTTGGAAAAAGCGGCGTTGGACAGGCTCTCAAGCAGCCCGGCATCTCCGGCATCCGCAGCCACCTCCAGCCTGCCACCGGCCACACGCCGCGCCATCGGCCTGCCCGAGACCGGCGGCGGCGCGGAGGATCTCGAGCGTCTCCTGCGCGGCACCGGCGGACGCGTCAGCACCCTCGGCTCCGCCACCGCGCCCGATGTGCTGCAAAGCCACCTCGCCGCCGACCGCGCCGTGCTTGTCTCCATGCCCGTTCCAGCCAGCGCAGGGCGCTCCTGGGCGCGCCTCCTGGGTGTCAACGACAGCACCGTCCGTGTCACCGACCCCGCCACGGGTGATCCCGTCAGCTACCCGCGCTCCGTCTTTGACCAGGTCACGCGCGGACAGGACGGCTACTTCATTCTCGACCCCTGGCGCGACACGGAGGGAGCGCTGCGCGCCGAACCCGCGCCCGTTCCTCGCGTGCTCGCGGACCTTGATGAATTGCTGACGCCCGCCGTCGAATGACGCATGAACCTCTCCCCCGGCAGCATCCACTTTCCTCCGCAGCGCCACTACCGCGTCACGCGCCGTCTTCCGCTGCTGGCCGTCTGCTTGCTGGGTGCCGCGCTTGTCTGGCCGTCGTCGGCTCTGCTTGGAGCCGCATTTCTCGCGGGTGCCGTGGCGGTTTCCGTGCCGATGCTCACTTCGGAATGGACCAATGCGCGCGCGCGGCGCGCTTGGGCGCGTGCGTTTTCGCGCCATGTCCATGCCGGAGGCGTTGGCGAACTGGCGCGCGCGCATCCCGGCGGCTACCGCCTGCATTTCCGCGAGTATCACGGCTTTGAAATGAACCGCCTCCCGGCGGCGGCCCTGTTGGAGAATCTGGAGACCGGCGAGCTGCTGCCCGTGTGGCCTCCTCCCAAAATCATCGAGACCTTTCACGCCGTGGATGGCCTTGAGGTCGTCAGGCACTGATGCCGCTTGGAAAGTGCCGCGCCTCCTTCCATGTTGGGGCGCTTTATGCCCATCCGCCCTGACTCCCCGCTCTCCGAAGTGCCCGGCCTGCCCGCGCGGGTGCTGCGGGCGCTGGAGAAGGAGGGCGTCGAAAACGCGGCGCGCATCATCGAATGGCTGCCCTTCCGCCATGAGGACCGCCGCCAGACGGGCGGGCGGGTTTTCCAGCCGGGCATGACACCCGTGTGCCATCAGGTGCGCGTCACCAGGACGGGAAACAAATTCTTCGGCAGCCGCAGGGGCGGAGTCTTCGAGGCGCAGGTGGAGCAGCTCGATGACAACGCGCTGGGCCAGGTGCTCACGCTGCGCTGGTGGGGCATGCCCTTCATGAGTCGCGCCATCGCCGAGGGGCAGGAGCTGGTGGTGTATGGGCGCGTGAAGGACTTCAAAGGCCGCCTGTCCATGGACCACCCGGAGTACGAGGTGCTGGGCGGCGAGGACGAGCCGGGCATCCACACCGGGCGCGTCACGCCCGTCTATCGCCTGCGCGCCGGCATCACCCAGAAGGCGCTGCGCACGGCGGCCTGGCATGTGTTTCAGAGCCTGGAGCCGGACTTCACGGCGGATGTGCTGCCCGCGCCGGGAGCGCAGGGCGAGTTCGCCGGGTGGAGCCGCGCGCGCGCGGTGCGCGCGGCGCACTTCGCGGAGAGCCCGGAGGAGCTGGAGACGGCGCGGCGTTACCTGGCGCTGGAGGAGTTTTACACCTACCAGTTGCGCGTTGTGCGGCGTCGGCGCGCGGTGGTGCTCAGCGGCGGCCATGCGCATCCGGCGGGGGAACTGGCGGGGAGGTTCGAGGCGGGGCTGCCCTTTGCCATGACCGGGGCGCAAAAGCGCTCCCTGGAGGAGATCCAGCGCGACATGGCCGCCCCCGCGCCCATGAACCGCCTGCTGCATGGGGATGTGGGCAGCGGCAAAACCGTCGTGGCCTTTGCCGCCATGCTCGGCGCGGTGGAGGCCGGGCGACAGGCCGCGCTCATGGCCCCCACGCAGATCCTGGCCGAGCAGCACTTCCTCACCGCGCGGAAATGGCTGGAGCCGCTTGGCCTCGGCGTCGCCCTGCGCACCGCCGCGCGCTCCAGCGAGGGGGAGGGTTTCTTCTCCGGCCGCAAGGCGGACATCGTCATCGGCACGCACGCGCTGCTTTATGATGACGAGCTGCTGAAAAACACCGGCCTCGTGGTCATAGACGAGCAGCACAAGTTCGGCGTGGCCCAGCGCGCGCGGCTCATCCAGAAAGGCGGCACGCCCGATGTCCTCGTGATGACCGCCACCCCCATCCCGCGCACGCTGACGCTGACGATTTACGGCGACCTTGATGTCTCCACGCTCGACGAGCGCCCCAAAGAGCGCGGCAAAATCATCACCCGCGTGCGCCCCGCCTCGAAGCAGGACGAGGCGGCGAAGTTCCTGCTCGAACAGCTCGGGCAGGGCCGCCAGGCCTACCTCGTCTATCCCATCATCGAGGAGTCCGAGAAGCTGGATGTCACCGCCGTCACCAAGGGCTGCGCCGAGTGGGCGAAAAGGCTGCCGCATTTCCAGACCGCCCTGCTGCACGGGCGCATGAGCGCGGAGGAAAAAGAGGAGGTCATGCGCGGCTTCCGCGCGGGCAGGGTGGACGTGCTCGTCGCCACCACCGTCATCGAGGTGGGCGTGGATGTGCCGAACGCCTGTGTCATGTTCATCCACCACGCCGAGCGCTACGGCCTGGCGCAGCTCCACCAGCTCCGCGGGCGCGTCGGGCGCGGGGAGCACACCTCCTACTGCGTGCTCTTTGTGAAGGACAAGGACGACGAGGCCCGCGAGCGCCTCGCCATCCTGGAGGAGACCACCGACGGCTTCCGCATCTCCGAGGAGGACCTCAAACGGCGCGGCCCCGGCGATGTGCTCGGGCGCGCCCAGAGCGGCCAGGCGCCGCTGCAATTCGCCGAGCTGCTCGCCGACACCCGCCTCGTGCGCCTGGCACGCCGCCTCGCGGAGAGGACTCTCGACGAGGATCCCGACCTTCTCACCCCGCGCCTTGCCGGCGTGCGCGGCTTCGTCCTCAACGAGGAAACCCCGCGCTCCGCCATGCAGTGACCGGCATTCGCGCATGTCAAAGCACACGCGCCGCGGCTCACAGCCGCTTGTTGAGGAACTGCCGGCTCTCCACCACGCGCAGGATGGCGGCGGAAAAGCGCCCGTCATCCCCGCCCGCCGCCGACTGCATCTCCTGGAGCAGCGCCTTGTCCGTGGGCAGCACCTGGCGGCCCAGGGCGTAGCCCAGCAGCTTGCGGCTGAAGTGGCGGGCAAACTGCGGCTGCTGCGTCCGCAGGTAGCCGCGCAGGCCCTCGAAGCCCGTGAAGGGAGCGCCGCCCTTCACCCGGGCGGAGGTGTCCAGCGGCAGGCCCGCCTCGTCCTGCTCCCGCCAGCGGCCGATGGGGTCGAAGTTCTCCAGGGCGAAGCCCAGCGGATCAATGCGGTCGTGGCAGCCCGAGCAGCTCTTTGACGCCCGGTGCTGCTCCAGCATCTCCCGCACGGTGGCCGGCTTCGGCCCGTGCTCCTTCAGCTCCGGCACATCACTCGGCGGCGGCGGCACGGGCGTGCCCAGCACCGCCTGCAGCAGCCAGTTCCCGCGCAGCACGGGGCTGGTGCGGTGGCTGCGGGAGGTCTTCGTCAGCAGGCTGCCCTGGCCCAGCAGGCCGCCGCGCTGCCGCCCGTCCACCACCACCCTCACCAGCTCCTCCCCCGCCACCCCCGGCACGCCGTAGTGGCGGGCCAGGCGCTCATTCAGGAAGGTGTAGTCCGCGCTCAGGATCTCGTGCACGGGCCGGTCCTCGCGGATGAGGTGGGTGAAAAAGAGCGCCGTCTCCCGGTCCATGTCACGCCGCAGCTCCGGCGTGAACTCGGGGAACTTCTTCTCATCCACCGCCGTGTGTTTGTCGAATCCCTTGAACTCGAGCCACTGCCCGGCGAACTCGTGCGCCAGTGCCGCCGCCTTCGGGTCCTTCATCATGCGGCGCACCTGCGCGGCGCGGCCCTCGGGCTTGAGCAGCGCGCCCTCCGCCGCCGCCTTGCGCAGCTCCCCGTCCGGCATGGAGGACCACAGGAAGTAGCTCAGGCGCGTGGCCAGCTCCCACGCGTCCAGCGGCGCCTCCGCGCCCTCCCCGGCCCCGGCCAGCGTGCCGGTCTCCGTCTTGTACAGGAACTTCGGCGAGACGAGGATGAAGGCCAGGCACTCCCGCGCCGCGCCCTCCCGGTCCAGCTCCCTGGCGCGGCCCTGCGCGTAGAGGCCCTGGATCTGCGCGCGCTCCTCCTCCTTCAGGGGCCGCCGCCACGCCTGGCTGGCGAAGTGGTGCAGGTGCCCCAGCACGCGCCCGTCATAGTCTTTGGCCTGCCGCTCGTTCAGCTTGGCGGGAGCCACATAGCCCCAGTCCTCCCGCATCTGCGCAAAGCGCCGCTTCTCCCTCTCATCCAGCAGCGCCAGGAGCTGCTCGTCACTGTAGTAATAGACGCCCGGCCCCGGCGCGTTGCGGTAAAAGTTCCGCGCCACCTCCTCCAGCCGGCGCTCCAGCATGTCGGGAAACACGGCCTTCATGCGGCTGAAGTCCCCCATCGTCTGGCGCGCCGCCTCCGTGCGCACCTTCCACACCGTGATCACACCCGGCAGGATGGCCCCCGGGTCGGGCGGCTCCCCGGCCACCAGCGTCCACTGCACCGTGGCCTGGTCCACCTCGGGCGAGCGCATGTCCAGCCTGCCGCTGCCGGTGATCCCCGTGGTCCCCTCCGGCAGGGGCAGCATGATGACGGCCGGCGCCTGCGCCGCCAGCACATCCGGCCCCACCGCGTCCTTCCCCAGCGGGTCCTTGCCGAAATGCGCCAGCGTCCTGTCCAGCAAAGCCACCCGCTTTTGGTAATCCGCCACATTCTCCCCCGCCTGCACCGGCTGGCCGGACTCCAGCTCCCCCAGCCGCTTTGCCAGCGCCTCCCGCCGCTGGCGCATGAAGGGCGCGTAGGCGTGCTTTTTGCCCCCCAGGCTCAGCGTCAGGTCACTCACCTGCACAAAGTCCCCCGCATTGCCATCCCCCAGGTCCCCCAGCACCAGGAAAACCTTGTCCGGCCGCTCCGGCGCGCCCTTGCCCGGCATCCCGCCCGCCGCGCCCCAGTCCTCCGCGCCCGCCCGCTTTGCCAGCGGGTCATTCAGCCGGTAGCTGCGCAGGCCGTCCGCATCCTGCTGGCGGCGCTGCACCCCGGAGCCCGCCACCGGCAGATTCCACGAGCGGCGCTCCGCCTGGATGTCCCGCAGCGCGGCCAGCACCGCGGGCGGCACTTCCCCGGGCTTCTCCGCCGAGGGCGGCGGCAGCGCGTGCCACGGCGCGCGCGTCAGGTCCAGGAAGCGGGACTTGTAGCCCGCGTCGTGCAGCATCCTCCACCAGTTCTCCAGGAAGGCCGGGCGCAGGCCCGCGTCCCTGGCCAGTTGCTCCAGCGAGACAGCCCTCGTCAGCTCCTTGTGCCGCCACTGCCAGCACGCCAGCAGGTAGTCCGCCTCGCGGAAGTCCTCGTCATCCTTCGGCAGGTGCGGCCCGGACATCTTCTGGTACCACACGTACAGCGCCTGCTGCGCCTGGTCCTTCACCTGGTCCGGGCTGCGCGGGCCGATGCGCTGCCGGTGGAAGGCGATGCCGCTGCCAGGCAGGATCGTGGCGTGGTCCGCCAGCATGCGCGCCGCCGCCAGATACTTGTCGAGCTGGGAGGGGTTGACGAAAAGCGTGTCCCCCGTGTTGGCAAAGCCCTCCCCCCCGCCGCCGTCCGGCTGGAACTCCCCCGCCAGGCCGTAGTCCACCCCCGTCAGGTCGCGGATCGTGCGGTCGTACTCCGCGTTCGTCAGGCGGCGCAGCGTCACCGGCCCCGGGTCCCCCGCGTTCGCCGCCGCCACCGCGTCCAGCGCGCCGGAGGCCCATGCCAGCAGGCGCCGCCTTTCCTCCGCCGTCGGCTGGGTCTCGTCCGGCGGCGGCATGTCCCCCTTCGCCAGCACCTCATGCACCTTCTCCCACAGCGCGTACTCCGCCTCCACAGACGGGTTTTCCTGGAGCCGCTCCAGGTCCACACCGCCCTTCATCTTGCGCGCCGAGTGGCAGTCCAGGCACGTCTCAGCGACAATGCCGCGCACCTCCCGCCACTCCGGCGCGGCATGGAGCGCGGCGGCGCATGAGGCGAGGGCGAGGGAGAGGAAAAGCGGTGACCGGCTGGGCATGAGGAGGGATTCTGGGGGCGGCAGGATACGCGCCAGCGCGGGGGGTTTGTTCGGGTCTTCGGTCAGGCGAAGACGCTCATCAAGTGGTGGATCTCCGCCTCCCGCCCCAGGGTGGCGCGCACGGTGCGGCGCAGGGTCCCGGCGTAACGCTTGCGCAGCCGGTGCAGCTTCATGCGCAGCGCCTGCTCCGTCATGCCCGGGTGCCGGGCAATTTTCGCTGCGGGGCAGTTTCCCTCCGTGGTCAGCAGGCAGGGGCGCAGGGCGGTGAAGAGCTCCGCCTGGCCTTTCCCTGCGTAGCGCGCCTCCAGCTCCCGCACCACTCAGGCGCAATGCCCGCCGCCCCGTGCCCGGAGCGGGTGACCCAAGGGCCGGGGCCAACGAGTCCGGGGCCGGGGCGAGCGAGTCCGGGGCCGGAGCGAGTGAGTCCGGGGCCGGGGCCAACGAGTCCGGGGCCGGGGCCAACGAGTCCGGGGCCGGAGCGAGTGAGTCCGGGGCCGGGGCGAGTGAGTCCGGGGCCGGAGCGAGTGAGTCCGGGGCCGGAGCCAACGAGTCCGGGGCCGGAGCCAACGAGTCCGGGGCCGGGGCGAGTGAGTCCGGGGCCGGAGCCACCGCAGGCGCGCTTGCCAAAGCGCGGATTTGCCCCCCGCCGCCGCGCCCGCAAGGGCGTGGCAGGCAGGCAGCCCCCGGGTGGCGGCGCTGCCCGGCGGCGTGTCGCAGCCCCGCCTGCAAATGCGCGGGCGGGCATCGTCTCAGAGCTGAGAAGGCCATCAGTGCCAGCCCTTAAAAATGGGCAAAGACGGGATGCGTGCCGGACAAACGGTGCCAGACTCCGGGCGGCACAGGCCCCCGCACCCATCCCACTCACGCTCCCATGAAACCACACCGCCTCCTCCTTGCCACCGCCGCGCTGCTGCTCGGCTTCATCATCACCCCCCGCGCACTCCAGGCCGCGCCGGGAGACCTGGACGCCGCCTTCGGCACCGGGGGCAAGGTCGTCACCACCTTCGGCAGCAGCACTGACCAGGCCTACAGCGTGGCGGCGCAGGCGGATGGAAAGCTCCTGGTGGCGGGCAACTTCGACAACGGCAGCAACATGGACTTTGCCCTGGTCCGCTACGCGGCTGCTCCCTTGGAACCCGGCAGCCTTTCCCTCTCCTCGGCGTTCTATGCCAGCAGCGGCGGCGCGGTGCTCAATGTCACCGTGCAGCGCGCGGATGGCACGGCCCCGGTGAGCGTGACGCTAAGCACCAGCGATGGCACGGCCAGCGCGGTGCCGCCCTTCGCCGCCGCAGTGGCGGGCACGGACTACGAGGCGCTGAGCGTGGTGGTGGACTTCGCCGAAGGGGAGACCAGCAAGGTGGTGCCCGTCACTCTCATCCCGCGCACGGGCAGGCTGCCCAACCGCCGCTTCACCGTGACGCTCTCCGCCCCCACCGGCGGCGCGGTGCTGGGGACGCTCGCCAGCGCGGAGGTGCGCCTGCTGGCGCCGGACACGCGCGCGCCGACGCTGAAGGTGGCTTTCCCGAAGGCCACGGCGACGCTGGTGACCCAGGTGGCGCCCATCGTGGTGCGCGGCGCTGCCGGCGACACGCTGGGGCTGGACCGCGTGGAGGTGGACTACGGCGGCATGACCTATCTGGCCACGCTCGGCGCGGCCAGCAAGCCGACCTCGGTGCCCTGGAGCTTCGAGTTCACCCCGCCCGGAGACGGCCCGGTGAGCCTGACCATCCGTGCCTATGACCTGAGCGGCAACGTCACCACCCTGACACGCTCCTTTGACTTCATCCGCCGCTACCCGGTGCAAGTGACGCGGCAGGTGCCTCCGGGGCTGGCCTCCCCTGACGAGGCCGGCACGGTGAAGCTCAGCTCCAGCAAGGGGGACTTCTCCGCGCTGCTGCCGAAGTATGGCGCGGCCGCGCAGACCGGCGCGGTGACGCCGCTGGCGCAGGTGTCGCTGACCCCGAAGGCGGCGGCGGGTTACCTTTTCAACCAATGGCAGGGACTGCCCTCCGGGCACACGCTCAAGGGCGCGGTGGCCGCTTTCCAGATGCCCGCGGAGGAGGTGACGGGCATCACGGCGGAGTTTGTGGCCAATCCCTTCCTGGGCCTGGGTGCCAAGCCGTTGTTTTACGGGCTGGTCTTCCCCCTGGATGACAATGACCACCGGCATGAGACGCACGGCGCGCTGACGGCCGCGCTGGTGACCAGCACGGGGGCGCTGAGCGGCAAGGTGACGCTCGAGGGCGTGACGACCTCCTTCACCGGGGTGGCGCTGGCCAGCGGCCCGGTGTGGTTCCGCGCGCCGGACAAGAGCCTGCACACGGCGCTGGCCCTGCCCGGCGGCGCGCAGATGCAGGGCAGCTTCACGGAGGGCACCTTCGTGGTGGCGATCAGCGGCGGCAGCGGCGGCTCCCTGGAGGGGCAGGCGTGGCCGGCGCTTTACAGCAAGACCGTGCAGGCGCCCGCCACGCTGCTGAACCGCGCCAGCAAGGCCGGCGGCCCGGTGGACCAGGGCTTCTACACCGCCGCGCTGCCCGCCATGGAGCAGGACCCGGTGAAACCGATCTCGGAGTATCCGCAGGGCACGGGCTACGGCGGCATCACGCTGAAGAACGACGGCACGCTCATGCTGGCCGGGGTGCTGGCTGACGGGACGAAGTTCACCGCCGCCAGCGCGCTGGTGGTGGACAACACCACGCCGATTTATGCGCAACTGCTCACCCCCGGCACGACGACCGGGGAGAAGGGCGGCAGCCTCACCGGCAGCCTGGCCTTTGACCCCGGCGCGGCGGACAGCGACGTGTCCGCCGAGAGCCTGCAGTGGTTCCGCCCGGCGGTCAGCGAGCAGTCCGGCACGACAAAGGCCGCGCTGGCCACGCAGCTCTACACCGCCGGCTGGCCGCAGGGCATCCATGTGCGGCTCATCGGGGCGAAGTATGACAAGACGGCCACCGCGCAAACGACCCTGGGCCTGCCTGAACCGGGTCCCTGGCCGGGCATCCTGAGCTTTGACCTGGGCAAGCTGGCGGCTCCCGTGACGGCGACGAATTTCGTCATCAACGGCAACACGGTGCTCATCTTCAAGACTCCGGGATCTCCGTTCTTCACCCTGAGCTTCACTCCAAGCACGGGTGTGATGAAGGGGACCTTCACACCCTTCTGGTCGAGCGCGAAGCCGCCCGCCTTCACCGGCGTGCTGCTGGGCAAGGGCGCCAACCAGGGCGGCTGGGGCTATTTCCTGAGCAACGAAACCGGCGACACCGACCCCGAAAGCGGCAGCGTCATGCTGCTCGGCCAGCCGTGAGCGCGGGGTGCCGCGCCCGCGAGATCGTGGCTTTCCCTCACCTCCTCCTCACCGCCCCCGCCTTGCGCGAGCGGGCGGAGAGGAAGTCGAAGAGCACGCGCTCCAGGGGCGTGTCCGTGGGGGTCCAGTGGTATTCGATGCCGAGGCGCTCGCAGGAGCCGCGGATGTGATCGCGGTGTGTCTGGAGATTCTGCAAATAGGCGGCGCGCGCCACGGCGGGGTCCACGAAGCGCTCGGCGCCGGTCTCGGCATCGCGGAAGTGGGCGGCTTTCTCGAAGGTGAAGTCTATCTCGGCGCGGTCCATGACGTGGAAGAGCACGAGGTCGTGCCCCATGGCGCTGAGCAGGCCGAGCTGGCGCTCGAGCTGGTCCACGGGGGCGAGCAGGTCGGAGACAAGGCAGATCATGCCGCGCTTGCGCAGGAGGTCGGCGAGCTGGCGCACGCTGAGGTCGAGCGCGGTGCCTCCGGCGGGCGCGGGCTTTTCCAGCTCGAGCATGAGGCGGCGCAGGTGGCCGGGGCGGTTGCGCGGCGGGATGTGCTCCTGGAGGGTCTGGCCGAAAGTGGTGACGCCGACCGCGTCCCCCTGCTGCATGAGGAAGAGGGCGAGGGTGGCGGCGAGGGTGGCGGCGTAGTCGGCCTTGGTCATGGGGCCGGAGCCGAACTGCATGGAGCGGCTGTGGTCCACCACGAGCTGGCAGCGCAGGTTGGTCTCGTCCTCGAATTTTTTGATGAAGGCGCGGTCACTGCGGGCCATGACCTTCCAGTCCATGTGGCGCGGGTCGTCCCCCTGGACATAGGCGCGGTATTCGGAGAACTCGACGGAGAAGCCGTGGTAGGGGCTGCGATGCAGGCCGCGCCAGAGGCCCTCGACGACGCTTTTGGCGCGCAGCTCAAGAGAGCGGATGCGGGCCAGGGCATGGAGATCGAGGGAGACGGGCACTGGATGGAAAATGGCGGATGAGGGGCGCGCGTTCAGCCGCGCCGCCGACACAACGTGCATGCGCCGGGCTTCATGTCAGGGATGGATCAAGAAAGTGTCCGGGCAAGTGCCGGACCGGTTTGGGTTTTTCCTGATGCAGTCTCAACCGCCGGGGGCTTCCCGCATTGACTCCGCCGGGCTTTTCGCCAACCCTGCGCGCCCCTGGAATGATGAACCGGTTCATGAACCTGCTGCAAGGCGCCCGCGCTGGCTGGGCGAGGGTGCGCGCATGGCCTTACGCGGGGCGGTCCGCCTTTGTGCTGGCACTGCTGGCCATGCTGCTGCTGGCATGGGAGGGACATCACCGGGAGAACCCTGCGGATGTGGCGGGTTATGATGTGCGCGGGGGCAGCCTGATCGCCGCTGACGGGGCTCCCGCTGGGCCGGTGCTCCGCGCGGTCTCGCTGCTGCTGCCTTATCTGGACCAGTGGATGTTCGTCGGCGGGGCGGTGTATGTTTTCATCCTGCTGCGGCAGTGGGGGAACGCGCGCAAGCTGGTCTTCCCCTCCTGGGTGGCCGCGCCGTCCGTGGCGGCGTGGGCGGTGTGCAAGGACATCGCCCTGCATTTCGGTCCGATGCAAATGACGGAAATGGGCGAGCCTCCGGCCATGGCGGCCTACTGGCTGAAGCTGGGCATGGTCTTCGTGGTGGGCTTGTGCCCGGCGGCGCTGCTGCATTTCTACACCCGTCAGGGCGCGCTTGAGCGCTACACGCTGCGCACGTTCTTCGCGCCGCTGGTCTTTTGCTTCATCGCCTTCTGCTCGCTGTGGATGATCATGGACCTGCTGGACAACATGAAGGAATTCCAGGACGTGGGCAGCAGCGCGTCCACGGTGGCGCTCTTTTACCTGAGCATCATCCCCTTCATCTACGTCTCGGTCATGCCCGCCGCGCTGCTGCTGGCGGTGCTTTACACGCTGACGCGCATGTCGCGCGCCAACGAGATCGTGGCCATGCTGGGCACGGGCCGCAGTGTCGTGCAAATCCTGCGTCCCGTGCTCGTCTCAGCGCTGGCCCTGGCCGCGGTCAGCATGGCCGCCAACTACCACTGGGCGCCGCGCGCCGAAGGCAGCCGGAAGGCCATCCTGCGCGCCATGGACGAGAGGCAGAAGGACTCCATCCGCGCGGATGTGCTCATGCACCGCGACCCTCAGACCCGCCGCGTGTGGTACATCGGCACCTTCCCCTTTTCTCTCGGAGAGAGCCGCCTGCGCGGCGTGCAGGTGCGCGAGCACGACGAGGCCGGACGCCTGACGCGCGTCATCCACGCCGACTCGGCCATCTGGCGCCCGGACGGTGTGTGGCGTTTCTTTGACGGCAGGGAGGTGCTGTATGAAAAGGGCGAGGTGGCCGCCATCCGCGACTTCCCGGAAAAGGACGGAAACAAAATGCTGGTGGAGAAAGCCTTCGCCGAGACGCCCTGGAGCATGGTCAGCTACGCGCTCAAGGCCGACTCCATGGGCGTGCCGGAACTGGTCTCCTACATCAAGACACATGCCGGCGACCCGCCTCAGAAGCTGCGCGCCTTCCAGGCGCATTACCACCACCGCTTTGCCATGCCTTGGCAGAGCCTGGCCCTCGCGCTTGTCGCCGCGCCGCTTGGCATCGCCTGGTCGCGGCGCGGAGCGGTGGGCGGCATCGCCGGCTCCATCTTCATTTTCTTCGGCGTGCTTTTCCTCAACAACCTTTGCCTGAACCTGGCCAAGGGCGGCCACGCACCCGCATGGCTGGCGGCGTGGATTCCGCATCTCATCTTCGGCTCGCTGGGTCTGGCGCTGCTTTACTACCGCTCGCAAAACAAGGACCTGCCGCGCCTCAGCCTGGACTTCCTGTTCAAACGCAAGCCCGCGCCCGCCCGGCCGCGCCGCAGGGCTGCCGCCTGACTCCGCCTTATCCGACCGCCCATGATTCAAAACTGGTCCATTCGCTCCCGCTCCCATCAGTGCGCCCTGACCGCGCGTCCTTTCGAGGACGGCGAGGTCTTTCACACTGCCATCTACTTCGACCCCGAAACCAGCGGCTACCTCCGGCGCGATGTGGCGCTCGACGCCTGGGCACAGGAAACCAGCGAGCGCAAACCCATCGCCTACTGGCGCACGACTTATTCGCCGACGATTGTCGAGGAAAAGCCCGAGGTCGCCAGCAAGGAGAGCGCCATGAGCCTGCTCCAGCGCTTCATCGAGGAGGACAATCCCGCCACCGAAAACGCGCGCTACATCCTGGCCCTCATGCTCGAGCGCAAGCGCATCCTCAGCCCCACCGCGGCCAGGGAGACCGAGGACGGCAGGATGCTCTTTTACGAGAACAAAAAAACCGGCGAGGTCTTCATCATCCGCGACCCCGAACTGCATCTCGACGAGATCGCCCAGGTGCAGGACGAGGTGGCCACACTGCTTGGCTTCGGCGGCCCCGCCGCCGAGGCTGCCAAAGCCGCCGGCATGAAGATCACCCCGGAGGGCAAAGTGGAGCCGGCCGGGGAAGTGGCTTGAGTCGCCTCCGGCGCGCTTGGCGGGAATTTTGTTTGTTGACCTGTGTGCCGGCGTTCGCGCACTATGACCGGCATGTGCAAAGCACCGCATCTTTTTCTGACATGTCTGCTGGCCGGCGTGACGCCCGGCCAGGCCCAGGAGCCGCCGCAGCTCTCCGCCGACCTCGATCATCTGCTTAACTTCGCGGAGCTGTGGACCTCGACGCGCGCGGATTTCGCGACCCGCTACACAGCGAAGACAGACGATGCAACGGCGGAAAAGCCGCCGCAGTTCGAGTGGATGAGCGCGGAGCAGGACCGCGCGCGTTTCAGCCGCAAAATGTTCCGCAACGTGGAAACGCGCCTGACCATGTTCGGCAAGTCGGTGAAAGTGGAGGAGGCCGTGGTGGAATTCGTCAATGACCGGCCGGCGAGGGTCAGCGTGTCCTTCTACAATCGCGGCGACTCCGGCGCGATGGAGACGGCGGACTTCGAGCGCATCTTCAAGACCGTGGGCCAGAGTCTCAACCAGGCGCTGAAATCGGCGCCGCGCAGCGTCCTGAACCCCTCCGCCGGAGCCTCGAAGCTGGTTTCCTGGGGCTGGAACACGCCGCAGGTGGTGGCACTGCTGGAGCACAATGACTACTCTCCCCGCGCCAGTGGCGGCGCTGCCGGGCAGCCGGAGTTCCTGCGACTCAAGCTGGCCGCGCCGAGCCAGGCAGACTGGACCATGGGCCGCCTCTCCACCGGCGTGGGCCGCATGGGCATGGCGGCCAACGTGCGCAAGTCGGCAGACGGCGATGTCCACATCGCCAACGTGCCGATGGTGGACCAGGGTGACAAAGGCTACTGCGTGGCCGCCACCTGCCAGCGGCTCTTCGAATACCTGCGCGTGCCGTGCGACCAGCATGAGCTGGCAAATCTCGTCAGCGTGGACGCGCAGAGCGGCGTCAACATCTTCTCCATGCAGAAGAGCCTCAAGAAAGTCGTCGGCACCTACAGGGTGAACTTTAAAACGCACATCAACCCGGAGCTGTATTACGACAACCGCCGCCAGCGCCGCGTGTCCCTCCAGGAGTTCACCGGCATCGTCAAAGAGCACATCGGCAAGGGCGTGCCCCTGCTCTGGGCGCTGGAACTCGGCAAATACAAGGAGGATCCGCCCCTGCCGGTCAGCGGCCAGACCATCGGCGGGCACATGCGCATGATCATCGGCTACAACGAGGCGAAGAAGCACATCATCTTCTCCGATACCTGGGGTGCCGGGCATGAGCTCAAGCGCATGGACCTTCCCTCCGCGTGGGAGTGCAGCATCGGCCTCTACAGCATGACACCGCGCTGAGGCGCGCAGGCGCAGCCGGTGGAGGCATGCTCCGCATTCACGGATTCTTCGCGGGTTCATTCCGCCCCGATTCCAGCCTGGCGGCAGGCGGCGCGGGCAGGCCGAGGCCGGCAGGCAAACCCGGACGCCTTTGCGGTGCCAGGCTGCCTGGCACCGGAGACTGGGCTTGGCTCTGGGCAGGCGGGGCGGTGGTTCTGATCGTGCCACTGCTTGGTGCGGAGACGGCAGCAGGCTTGCCGGCCGTCTTCCCTGAGCCGCAGCCGCACTTGCCACCGCCGCTGGCTCCGCATCCGCCCCCGGCACTGCCGCAGCCGGAGGACCCTGACCCGGAGCAGGTGGCACAGAGGGGCACCAGCCTCTTTTCCGCCCCGTGCTCATGCGCGCTCAATCCCAGAAAGGCCAGGGCCACCACCGCCAGATGAAAAGGCCAGACCGCCAGGGAGGCGAGACGGCGCAGGAACCCGCCCAGTTGCTCTGTCGCCGAGTCCGCGTCAGCCGTTCCACACCCCGCGTCGAGCAGGCCCAGCAGAACCAGCAATCCCAGGATGGCCTCCCTGTGTAGCACCTCCGTCACAGGCCCGATGGCGCAAAGGAGGAGCAGGGTCAGGGAGGCTGGGCGGAGGGGCATGGCTTTCTTTGAGGATGACAAGTTGCTCCACTCTCACGAACGCCGCTTGAGCAACAACCACAGCAGGCCCAAAGCCGCCACGATCAACACCACGATGATGCTCCACGACGTTGATGAACTGGACTCCTCACTCGGCACTGATGCAGCGGACTTTGCTTCAGTTGTCTTCTTCGGAGCAGATGGTTGAATTGATGGAGGGGGAGCTGTGGTTGCTGCGATATCCGAAGGTTTGGTAGTTTCGCCTTGCTCTCCAGTAGGCTGCAAGGGCGCGGCACCCTGAGTTGACGTTGGTGCTTTCAATTCAATGAAGTGAACGACATCCCTCAGCAAAGCGATTTGCTGTGCTGTTAAGTCGCCTCGGTCAAGTCGTGCCTGGACCAATTCTTTGACTCCACCGCCGATGATAAGCAACTCGCGTCCAGCAGGAGATAGCCGAGTAGGCGATATTTTCTCGGTCGTGTCTGGGGGAGCCTCTTGAATTGCCGTCAAATTGATCAGCTCGTCTATAAACTCGGCGTTCTGTTGCGCAGCCTTTCCGATGATCGCAAATAGCCTAAAATCTGGGGACTCCGGCGAGATGGGAAGCTCACGATACTTTTGCAGAAGCGAACTAGCCTCATTATGAAGTGTCTGTTTTTGTGCTTCCGACAGCATGTTGTTAATGGGTGCGGTTTGAGCTAGGAGCGCAGTTCGGACGATGAACGCCAACACCACCAGATAACCAAGGTATTGCGAGCGAATCATGGCAGATCAGTGTTAGTTGTGTCGAATACATCTTGTGTGTTTGGCTCAGCTTGCCACTGGCCGGAGATACGCTTTGCAAAGAAGTAGAAGCGCCAAGGCTCTTTCTTGGAGACGAGATACCACTTTGTGCCGATCTGGACTCGCGCATACTCTCGGAACCATATTTTGAAATGAAGACGGTCACCATCTGAACCGGCTGCTACACCGGTTGCATCCAGTGCGTCAGATATGCCACGCTGGGGCTCATCATTTACAATAAGCTGCCCGACTGCTCCCTTTCCGGCTGTGTATGGATCCGAATCTTCATCCGCTCCAACAGATGCGTCATCATTGCCGTCCAGAGCATCTGACGGGTAATCGACAGGTGTATACATTGCGGCATCACTTGCGCCAGTGGGTGTCAGATTTGGCCCCTTCCACGTTCGTCTGGTCTTTTGTCTTGTTGTGTCCCAACCAGAAAATTCCGATCCTGACGCGTCGGGATTCCCAGGCCCGGGAACTCCGAGGTTACTTCCGAGTGGGGCCTGTCTCTGCTGCTTCTCTAGGGCTGGCCGTTCAGGGTCAGTAATGATGGTCTGCGGCGCGATGGTCCCAGTGTAATCAATGCCAGTAGCACCTTTGTATCCCGACGCGAGGCGTCCACAATGAAGTCCGAGTGTGCTTCCATCTATCGCAGACGTGCCAGTAAGTTTGGATGTAAAATCTACCCAAACCACCCAGACATTCATCTGTGCTGCGACTGTGTTGCCTTGCTTGGTCTTGATCTTCACCTCGGTCTTGCCGGTAGCATCACGCTTCACTTTGCGCTTGTTGGCAGCACTTCCGGCCTCGCCTCCCTCCCAAGTGAACATCTGATCGAACTGTGTGGCATCGACACCGGTCGCTTTTAATTCGACATACTCTTGATTCAAATCGTCCGACTTCTTCGGAGTGACGAAGTGCTCGACGGTGCTGCCTGCTTTGGCTGATTTCACCACGTCTCCCACTACTCCGGCCATGCCTGCGTCAGGCTCTATGTCAACCGGGAGGAGGGGAGTGCACGGCGGGGTCGTGTTGGGACCCGGGGTGTGGCCTTGGCAGACTTGGGGGTCGTCTTTTGTGGAGCAGTCGGGTTTGTGGCAGCCGCACAGGCAGCAGATGCAGTCGGGGGTTTCCTGGGTGCAGTTGGTCTGCGAACCGCAGCCGCAACTGCTGTTGCTGCAGGGAGTCTGGATTTCATCGCAGACGGTGGTGCATGGGTTTTGGCCGTTGACCTTGGGGCCGCAGGAGCAGTTGCTGCTGCATTCGCAGGGTTCTGCAGCGCAATTGCCGGGGCAGTTGGCCGGGCAGTTGCCGCCGTTGTCGGCGCAGCCGCAGTTGGGGGTGCCGCAGCCGGGCGGGGGCTGGACGCAGTTGCCGCCGCAGGCGGCGCTGTTGTCGGCGCACACGGCGGGTGAGCAGTCCGGGTTGTCGCAGGCGCAGGAGGGGGCGGGACCGCATTCGCCGCCGCAGCCGGAGCATGAGCCGCCGGGGCAGCCGGTGGTCAGGCAGCCGCAGCCCGGCGGAGGGGGCGGCGGCGGCGGGGGTGGTGGAGGCGGCGGCGGGCTGCTGGTGAGGGTGAGCAGGTACCAGGCTGTGGCGCTGAGGGAGGGGGCGGCCGTGTCAGTGACGGTGACGCTGAGGGTGTGGGTGCCGCCGGGTTCGCCCTGCGGCACCGTGCCGGAGAGGATGCCGGTGCCGGGGTCCATGTGCAGCCATTCGGTGTCGGTGGCCAGCGTCCATGAGTAGCCTCCACTGCCGCCGGTGGCGGCGAAGCTCTGGTGCAGCGAGCCGCCCGGCTGAAGAGAGGCGAGCAGGGTGCCGGAGAGGGGGCTGAGGCTGATCTCGCCGGGCGGTTCGGCCTCGGACTGGCGCGGGTTGGTGAAAAGGAGGTAAAGCTCGTCGTGGTTGCTGACGCCGTCGCCGTCCCAGTCGTCGTCGTATTCGCGGCCTTCGACCGCGCCGTTGCCGCGGGTGAG
>ERZ761607.338-NODE-338-length-90015-cov-156.052823_pt1 | contig 90015 bp, 67 predicted proteins | sample MGYA00511164_ERZ761607 | MGnify/ENA primary metagenome ERZ761607 (study PRJEB28899, sample SAMN02445080) | bioreactor sludge metagenome | biome: EBPR sludge | place: Australia: Brisbane, Thorneside Wastewater Treatment Plant | collected 2011-06-22 ...
TCTGCCAAATGCCAAAATTCAGTGAAAGTTCAAAAAAAGGAGGTTCGGAGAGCAGGCACACTGAAGTAGGTAGATGATTAATAACCTACATCCTGATTGGACAGGCGATCGGAAACGCCCACTCATATTTTCTGCATTAAATCGAAACTTTTCTGGTCCTTCATTTTTATATCACACAGAGCCAGTGCAGATTTTCGGCTATTACTTTCGTACCTACTTCGATTTTGAAACTCTGCCAAATGCCAAAATTCAGTGAAAGTTCAAAAAAAGGAGGTTCGGAGAGCAGGCACACTGAAGTAGGTAGATGATTAATAACCTACATCCTGATTGGACAGGCGATCGGAAACGCCCACTCATATTTTCTGCATTAAATCGAAACTTTTCTGGTCCTTCATTTTTATATCACACAGAGCCAGTGCAGATTTTCGGCTATTACTTTCGTACCTACTTCGATTTTGAAACTCTGCCAAATGCCAAAATTCAGTGAAAGTTCAAAAAAAGGAGGTTCGGAGAGCAGCCACACTGAAGTAGGTAGATGATTAATAACCTACATCCTGATTGGACAGGCGATCGGAAACGCCCACTCATATTTTCTGCATTAAATCGAAACTTTTCTGGTCCTTCATTTTTATATCGTACAGAGCCAGTGCAGATTTTCGGCTATTACTTTCGTACCTACTTCGATTTTAAAACTCCGCCAACTCATGCACCCCTCACTTTTTCACCATACCCTTCAATCCCTGTATAGAGATAGCTGATTATACAACCAGCCAACATATAAAACACTGATTCAAATATTTCAAAGTACAGTTCCTTCCTTTTTTCTTTTCAGCACGCAACACAATTATCATTACCTTTGTCGAAATATCCTGATTGAATTATGTTAATGGTGGAAGACCTACTGGTGAGCGATGATGTAGTCAAGGAGCATTTTGCATGCGACCTTAATGCATGCAAGGGAGCTTGCTGCTGGGAAGGTGACTTTGGAGCGCCTTTGGACAAAAAAGAACTTAAGATATTGGACGATATTAAGGACAAAGTATCCTCTTACCTTTCAGAAGCGTCCAATAAAGTGTTAGCTAAACATGGGGCTTATACCTATTTTGAAGAAATGGAGGATTATGGTACGACCCTAATGCCTGACGGAGCATGTGTCTTTATGACAACGAATGAACTAGGCATCGCCGGGTGCGGTATCGAACAAGCTTATCGCGATGGTGTGGTAGATTGGCCCAAACCGGAAAGCTGCCACTTATATCCCATCCGGGTGACGAAAAATGCTGAAGGTAACGACTATGCACTCAACTATGATCGATGGTCCATATGTCGAAACGCATGCAGCAAAAAAGATGCCCCACAGATAAGGTTATTTGAGTTTGTCAAGGATGGTTTGATACGAAGATACGGAAAGGAGTTTTATGAACAGTTGGATTATCTGGCAGGCGTAGTCAACGGGCCGGATGTTCCTGAAAGTAATGGTTAATGTCTTTTTCCGGAGGGCTATACATTCATATTCCATTTTGCAGGCAAGCATGTCATTATTGTAATTTTCATTTTACCACTTCCCTTCATTACAAGTCCCGACTGGTGGAAGCAATCAATAGGGAAATAAGGATACGGGCAGCTCACTTTGAAAAACCGGAATTGAAAACCATCTACTTTGGCGGTGGCAGTCCATCCCTACTCAGTATTTCAGAGCTCAACACAATTATGGAATCCATTCATCGCGTATTCAATACCTCAGGTGTAGTGGAAATCACATTGGAAGCCAATCCGGACGATCTTACCCCTGAATATATCCGTCTATTAAAAACGATTGGCATCGATCGCCTGAGTATTGGCATCCAATCCTTTTATGAAGAAGACTTGATGTGGATGCACCGTGCCCACAATAATATTCAGGCAATGAATTGCATACCTATGGCTCAGGATATCGGCCTGGGGGATATTTCTGTTGACCTCATCTTTGGCTTTCCGTTGCTTACGGATGAAAAATATATGGAAAATCTTAAAAAACTAACCGATTGGAACATTCCTCACATTTCGGCTTACAGTCTAACGGTAGAGGATAAAACACCCCTGGCCAAAAGCATTCGAAAAGGTATAGATTCAAGACCGGACGAAGGCAAATCTGCTCGACAGTTTGTACTCACGCATCATATCTTGGAAGGTAAAGGTTATGAACACTACGAAATATCCAATTTTTCACTACCCGGATGGCATGCGATTCACAACAGCAACTATTGGCTCGGTGTGCCCTATATAGGTGTTGGGCCGGCAGCTCATTCCTTCTATGAAGACTGCCGATATTGGAATATCGCCAATAACCAAAAATATATGCACCTGATAGAATCCGGTCAGGAAACCGGTGAATATGAAATAATAAACCCGGATACCGCATACAATGAATTGATCCTGACACGCCTCCGAACAAAATGGGGTGTCGATCGTGCAGACATCCTGCGAATTGGCACAAAATATGCAGACCATTTTGACAGTATCATTGGGGTGCTGATTGACAATGGAATAGTGGAAGTCAATGCAAATAATTATAAGCTGACTTTTGAGGGCCAAATGATGGCTGATCACTGGACAGAAGAATTGTTTATTTAGAGAAACATGACATTCCACATTAGAAGCATTCAATTAATGATTCAAATAGCTCAGGCGCCCGACAATCAGGATCTCCACGTGACTATCCAACCCCTTTCTGAATAATGAAACATCACCTCCCACCAAATGAGTCGTTCACGTTATGCATGATATAAACTTCAAATCATTCGTCAACCTATATAACGGCTTTGGCATCCTCCCGTTAACGTCAATTTTGCTTAGCTGATTTCCTTCAACCTTGATCCGGGCATCACATATGTGAAATTATTTCGAGCTTCGTTTTCTCCATAAAGCCATAAATATTAGCCGTTTTACTTGTTCTCAGGTTTTTTAAATAGCGGAAAGACATTCCCACAATTCTTTCATCCTTAACTTCATCCAATGTCCTTTTTACAGCTTGATTCATGGCCATTTATATACTGAATCCAAATGAATAGGATCATTTATTATAAGACAGTAAAATCAAAAATGTAAGATACACCACTTATGATTGACAAAAATAAATGTACTGATGTTTGAAATATCTGTACTGATTAAACTCAACAAAGAAAGTAGGACAAACAAATGTTTCAGGGGATTAACCGGTATTCATTCCACAAAAGAATTTTGAAAAAATCAATCAAAAGCTCATCCTTTCCCATAAATGAGTTGAAATAAATTTTCTCACCGGATGTTGGATAAATCATTGTCAATGTTTACTTTTGAACAACTCACAATATTTACATAATGTTGCAGTATATTTTTCAGAATAAGTGGTTATTAAAAACACACCGGACATCCGATACATGGGAAAAAGTAACTTTTGAATATCAATTGATGTAGATGACAATGGTTTTAAATCCTTATATATATGACTATGTGTATTATTCAACCACTCAGCCGAATGTACAACTTATTGAGACAGAATGCGGCCCGGTAAATAATGTAACACACTTATTGAGCTGGCAGCGGGATTTTGAAATTCTGCGTATAGACATTGCGCCCAAAATAGTTGAATATTCAAATTCTCCTATTCTTTTTACGACTTTCCAAAGATTGGATTATTGCCAAATCAATAGAGTGAATCAGAAAATTGATGGTACTATTAGTAGCTTTTTTACACCCTATTTTTCTCATTTTGAGGGCAAGCATTTAATATCCTGCAAATTTTTATTCAACAATCGGTCGACCTATACAAGCTACCTGAAAGATGTCCCGGATATTTCAGATAATAAAGTTAATAGACAGGGTTTGCTATATTTTCAATTATTAAAATCTTGAAAATCTGATGAAGCAAATGGACAAAACTACAATTTACTTATTGACAACCAGTAAGTTACAAATACATATTTTCAAAAATTGAATCTAAGACTCTTACAATAATTATTGGCAAGAAGGTACATTGCATCATTAAAAAAATATAGGAAAATGAATAGATTCTTTCTCATCATCATTACGACTGCTCTTTTTATTTTATTGTCAACTTTCGCATGGGCTCAGGGTTGTAGTGATGCCGGATTTTGCACCATCAATAGTTTAAAACCAAATAATGCCGATGGAATCACCTCGTTCCAAAACCAATTCAAGATTGGCGCTTACTATGGCGCGGCAAGTAACTCCATCAATGTTTATGGCGGCTATTTGGAGTATAATAGATTTCTAAACAACAAATTTAGTATCGATGCAAAATTGACTACTATGGCACAAAGCGGCAATGGTATCTCTACTTTTGGCCTATCTGATTTTTATGTAAATTCCACTTATACAGCAAGTCAGTATTTCTTTGTAACGGCAGGTGTTAAGATACCCCTGGCTAAATCCAACAAATCAAAAGACAACCTTCCCCTGCCTATGGATTATCAGTCCAGTCTGGGCACCTTTGATGTTATTTTAGGCATTGGAATAGATATCAAGAAACTCCAGGTCACAGCAGCGTTCCAACAACCATTGACAGCTAATGATAATCAATTCACGACAGCTGTATATCCTGAAAATTCCAAATTCCAAAATTTTCAGTCAACCAATCAATTTAAAAGAAAAGGAGATGTATTATTGAGAATAGCCTACCCCATCCGTTTAGGTTCCAAGTTAAGGATCACCCCAAGTATTCTACCTATTTACCATCTGTCAAATGACTTGTACACGGATGATAAGAATGTAGAACAAGAGATCATTGGTTCGAAAGGTCTGACCTTAAATGGAAATCTGTTTCTGGATTATAGGATCAATGACAGAAACAATATCCAACTTAATGGGGGGATGCCTTTCATTGTCAGGGAAGCCCGACCGGATGGCCTGACGCGAAGTTTGATAGCGACTTTGGAATATGCGATCAGATTTTGATCTACACGTGTTATACCAAGATGATTTATATAATAGTTCATAAATTTTTGGGTTAATGCCGAAGGAACATTCGTTATTACCATGGCTTTGAAAATTTTGTCTGAATTTCGTACAAAAAAAGAATGCAGGTATTTTGAAAAAATATCCGGAAAAATGAATGTCTTTATCGTACAAATTGGGAATGCCAAGAATAACATCTATCTTAATAGTTATGTTCCATTACAACTTATAAATCAAAGATGAGAATTCATTACTGATAAATCTCTTCTTAATTTTTGCTCCTATCCCGGAGAAATAGTGTTTATAATTAAAGACATAAGCTAATCGGGGTATTTAAATCATACTATTGGATAATATAAAAAGCCGGAAAAAATGCTCCCGGCTTTACTATTCACACTTACCTAAAACCAATTAAGTCCTTTTCTTAACATTCATTGGATTGATATCTGTCCCTTCACCTTTCTCCATGGTCTTTCTTTGCTTAAACGCTTTAAATTTGGATGGTTGAGGTATGACATTCCATCCATTGTTGGATTCGTCGATATCTGCAGTCTCCTTAAATGGATCGATCAAAATAGAAGCTACTTCTTTTTCTTTAATGAATGATTTGGTAATTTTATTTTCATTTTTCCGCCATATCTGGGCTGAAATGCGTTCGACTTCTTTACTTCCATCCGTATAAGTCCACTCTATGATGACAGGCATGACCAAGCCTCCCTTGTTGGACAAAGTCAATTCATAGGCATGAAACTTTTCAAACTGCTTCTTCAAACTCTCATCCAAAGGTTCAACACTTTCCGGCCAGAGCACATTAAACTTCGTTGTATCTTGAGTTTCCAGATTACGGGCGTATTTCCAATAAAAGTCTCTTAAGGTCGTATCCCGATCTGTTTCGAAAACTATGTTTTTATCTTCCCGATTCCTCACTTTAGATATATCATCAAAATCATTGAGCAATGGACCCTGCACTGATCGCTTCATAGGCCTGGATGTCTTAACAGTGGCATTAACATCGGCAACAGCATACTTCACCGTATCCAATGAGATATCGCATGCATCGGTACTATAAAACCAGCCTCGCCAGAACCAATCAAGATCTTCGCCACTGGCATCTTCCATCGACCTGAAAAAATCTGCCGGTGTTGGATGCTTGAATGCCCATTTACGACAATAGTTCCGAAAGGCATGATCAAACAATTCCCGCCCCATAATGGTTTCTCTCAGGATATTCAACCCTGTAGCCGGTTTTGCATAGGCATTTGGACCAAAGGACACTATATTGTCAGAATTGGTCATGATGGGTTCCAGCTCGTCCTTCGGCAATTTCATATAGTTAACGATGCTGGAAGCAGGTCCGCGTTTGGATGGAAATTTGTTATCCCATAATTCTTCAGTGAGATATTCAACAAAAGTATTTAATCCTTCATCCATCCAAGTCCATTGGCGCTCATCGCTATTGATTATCATGGGGAAGAAATTATGGCCTACTTCATGGATAATGACACCAATCATCCCATTTTTTATCCCTTCCGAATAAGTTCCATCTTCTTCAGTACGCCCATAGTTGAAGCATATCATCGGATATTCCATACCGTTGCTGGCTTCAACACTTTGAGCAACCGGATAAGGGTAAGGAATCGTAAAATGGGAATAAGTGCGAATGGTATGCGCCACTACCTTGGTTGAAAAAGGTCGATATAAGCCATAGGCTTCCTTACCATAGAAACTCATTGCCATTACCTTTTTTCCCTCTATATCTACCGGGAGGGCATCCCAAACAAACTTTCTGGATGAACCCCATGCAAAATCCCGGACATTCTTAGCCTCAAAGATGTATGTCTTGGATGTTCTGGATTTCTTCTTCTCTGCGGCTTTAGCTTCGTCCAATGTAACAATCTCCATCACATCACTGGCAGTCTGGGCTTTCTTCCAACGTTCAAGTTGTGCTGGAGTAAGGACCTTGTCATAATTTTGACATTCCCCGGTTGCGCAAACAACATGATCTGATGGGACAGTCATTTCCACATGAAAATCCCCGAAGGTTAGTGCAAATTCTGCTCTTCCGGAAAACTGGTGATTTTGCCACCCCTGAAAGTCACTATAAACGCACATTCTGGGATACCATTGTGTCATGGTAAATAAATAATTATCATCATTAGGAAAATATTCATAACCACCACGCCCACCTTGCTCTCTTCGGTTGACAAGATTGTAATTCCAATCTATAGTAAAAACTATTTTCTCTCCCGGTTTAAGTGGCTTTGAAAGATTGAGACGCATCATGGTCTTATTGATGGTAAAGGATATTGGTTTTCCCATAGCATCCACCACTCTTGTGATATTGAAGCCAAAACCATTATCTTTTTTATTCGCCTCATAATTTCTTAGATCCCTGTCTGTAAGCTGCCTAGGCATTTCGCTTTCACTTTGATAACCCGCATTGTTAATGTTGCTATGCTGATTTTCATCCAACTGCATCCAAAGATATGGCAAAGGATCCGGTGATTCATTATAGTACGTAATTACTTCCGTGCCCGTCAGATGTTGTTTGCCCTCATCCAATGTACACTTGATATTATAATCAGCTCTTTGCTGCCAATACTTTGGGCCCGGGCTTCCACTGGCAGACCGGTATTCATTGGGAGTTGGCAGAATAGTGCCTAATTGTTCGAATTTATTAGCATGATTAGAATTCGGATTATTTCGGATAACCTGAGCATCAGCTATCGTGGCAAGTAAAATAAAAAACCAAAAGGATATAAGAAAGCGCATTATAAATTATTTAATTATTTGAATACCCCAAATATAATTTTTAATGTACAAAACGGTAGAAATTTTCTACTAAATTAAACTTTCATTATATGAATTACTTGAATCTCTGTGCATTTTGTTATACAACAAGCTATACCACGATGATTCTTGACTGCTTGAGTCATTATAAATCGAGGGTATATGAGAGTAATTTTAAAACAAAAAGGTATCAGCCCGGTTTCAGATGAATCAACAAGACTGAAATATCTGCCGGATTGATGCCGCTAATCCGTCCTGCCTGGCCGAGGGTGGCAGGTTTGTGCTTATTGAGTTTTTCCCTTGCTTCAAGCGAAAGGGATGATATGGTGGAATAGTTCAAGTCCGGGCTCAGCTTCATTTCTTCAAGTCGGTTGACTCGATGCACCATTTCCATTTCTTTTTCGATATAGGCCTCATATTTCATGTGCGTCTCAGCAAGACTTATTATCTCGGGATCATACCTGTCGAGAAATTCCTTAAGCTCCGGGAAGTGTGCCGCCAATCCAACTATCTTTACATCAGGCCGGGTGATGATCTGGTCAAGTTTGATTTTTTGTTTCAATGGTGCCGAATTCACCGAATCGAGGTAAGGATTCAAATTGTCCGGATCACCACTGATTACACGGAACCATTCTCTGATTTCTTCCAGTGCACTATTTTTCATCCTCACCCTGTTCATCCTTTGTTCAAGTCCGGCCATTCCCAATCCAGAAGCGAGTGGAGTAAGTCTCAGGTCGGCATTATCCTGGCGAAGCAGAATCCTGAATTCTGCTCTGGAAGTAAACATCCTGTATGGTTCATTGGTGCCTTTATTGATCAGGTCATCGATCAGGACACCGATATAGGCTTGCGATCTGGTCAGGACAAATGGATCTTCCTGACGAATGTAGCGTGCGGCGTTGATTCCAGCCATAAGGCCTTGGCAGGCGGCTTCTTCGTAGCCTGTAGTTCCATTGATCTGGCCGGCGAAAAACAAGCCATGGATCAGATGTGTTTCCAATGACATCTTAAGCTGGGTCGGCGGAAAATAATCGTATTCGATGGCGTAGCCAGGACGGAACATGCGGACATCTTCAAAACCCGGTATCAACTTCAATGCCTTATATTGTACGTCTTCAGGCAGAGAACTTGAAAATCCGTTAACATAAATTTCAATTGTATTCCTGCCCTCCGGCTCAACAAACAACTGATGTCTTTCCTTATCTGAAAAGCGTTCTATCTTATCCTCGATGGAGGGACAATATCTTGGACCAAGGCCTTGTATTCGACCTTGAAACATGGGTGATTTACTGAAACCTGTCCGTAGAATATCATGCACTTTGTCATTGGTGTAGGTAATGTGACAAGGCATTTGATCCCTGACCTGAGGGGTATCTGTAAATGAAAACCTCCCGGGGTTATCATCACCCGGCTGTATATCCATTCTGTCGTAATGTAGACTCCGACCATCAATCCTGGGTGGTGTTCCGGTTTTCATTCTACCGGACTCAAAACCCAGCTCGACCAATTGTTCGGTTATTCCCCTGGCAGCTCTTTCGCCAGCTCTACCTCCACCAAATTGTTTCTCGCCTATATGTATAATACCGTTCAGGAAGGTTCCATTGGTCAAGACCACGGCCTTCCCATGAATCTCAATACCCATCTGTGTACGGACACCAGCGACACGCTTATCCTTAACTATCAACCCAGACACCATTTCCTGCCAAAAATCGATAAGGGGATTAGATTCAAGCATCTCTCTCCATTTCGCTGCAAAAGCCATACGGTCACTTTGTGCTCGTGGGCTCCACATCGCAGGACCTTTAGACAGGTTGAGCATCCTAAACTGAATCATGGTATGGTCAGTAACAATACCCGAATACCCACCGAGGGCATCAATCTCTCTAACTATCTGACCTTTAGCTACGCCTCCCATAGCCGGATTGCAGGACATCTGCGCTATAGTCTGCATGTTCATGGTTATAAGCATTACCCGACAGCCCATATTGGCTGCGCCGACTGCAGCTTCACAACCGGCATGACCGGCACCGACCACTATTACATCATATTCGGGAAACATACTTTTATATAGAACCTACCACTTGAAAAAATCGAAAGACAAAAACATTTACCTTTTAGTTTAGAGAAATTTATACGTTGATAACCCTTAAATATTAATTCATTCTCAGGCGTTTTTTGTGAAAGCCATGTATCTAGTCAGAATGTCTAATGTCAGAGGGTAGAGATTGATTCAATAAGGCAATCATTTACCATCAATCCAAATCAGGTCCTTTACCTTACCTCCTGCTTTTATTCTTGTTCTGATTTTTCTTTTTCTTCTTACTATTTTGATTTTGAGGCTGGTTGCTGGAAGGGAGGAATCTCTTTTTGATCTGAGATGAAACTAAAACATCCAGATTCTTCTCTTCATCAATGGCAAGGGCTCCTCTCGTCATGTTGAAAAGATCCTGACGTATCATCTCATCGCTAACGAAGTGTTCCTTGTTCCAGGTTTTGTAAGCCAGTTTCATATAGGCACCAATCACTTCGACAAATTCTGTTTTTACAGGTCCGTCCTCCATTTTCAGAGCCTTTTTGATCATCACCTGAACATTATATCCATAGTGTTTATAATCAAGCTTATGTACCGGATAATCAACTTTCTCTGGTCTAAGCTGCTGATCTTCAAAAGTAGGTCTGATACCACTCGGAGGTAATGCCTGCAACTGAAAATCCGTCATGTAATAGAAATCATGCCATAGTTTCTCCCGATAGTTATCCACACTTCTGCTTTCAGGAAAAAGTTGGATTATGATATCGATAGATTTTTCAATATAGGCACGTTGCTCTTCCGGATCTTCAATCTTTTTAATGCTGTTGGCCAGTTTTTGAAGATACCTGCCATATTCAGGCAGGACAAGATTGTCGCGATCAGTATTATATTCTAAAGCTTCTCTTTCTTCCAATGTTCTTGAGCCCATATATTCAATTTAGGCATTAGGTTAAAAAATTATTCAACAGTAACTGACTTTGCCAGATTTCTGGGTTGATCCACATTACATCCGCGCATCAAGGCGATGTGATAGGATAGCAACTGTAACGGAATGACCGACAACAGAGGGGATAATGCATCTTCGGTTTCAGGAATTTCGATGGTATAATCTGCCAGTTTTGATATCTCAACATCACCTTCATTGACTACAGCGATTACAATTCCCTTTCTTGCCTTTACTTCCTGGACATTACTTACTATCTTATCATAGGCTGCACGATTAGTTGCGATGACGATGACCGGCATTTTCTCATCGATCAGGGCTATTGGTCCATGCTTCATCTCAGCAGCAGGATATCCCTCTGCATGTATATAAGAAATTTCCTTTAACTTGAGGGCTCCTTCCAATGCAACCGGGAAGTTGACTCCCCGTCCTAGATAAATTGCATTGGTACTGTCCTTAATTTCACCGGCAATGTACTTTATCTGTTCATTTTTCTTAAGAACCTCTTCGATCTTGGATGGAATTTTTTCCAGTTCAATCACCAGTTCCTGAAATCTGGACTTGGAGATGGTGCCACGCATGGTGGCAAACTTCAAAGCCATGAGGATAAGTAAAGTTACCTGACCTGTAAAGGCTTTGGTAGAGGCAACTCCAATTTCAGGACCTGCATGGATATAGGATCCGGCATGTGTAACTCTGGCAATGGAAGATCCCACGACATTGACTATCCCATAGGTCAATGCCCACAAGTCCTTGGACAGTTCGAGTGCTGCAAGGGTGTCAGCTGTTTCTCCGGATTGTGACAATGCAATTACGATATCATCGGGGCCTATGATTGGATTGCGATAGCGGAACTCTGAAGCATATTCAACTTCAACGGGAAGTCTGGCCAAATCCTCAATCAAGTATTCACCAATCAGGCCGGCATGCCAACTTGTTCCGCAGCTTACAATGGTTAATTTCTTAACATTCCGGAATTTCTCTTCATACTCTTCCACGCCTCTGAGGTGGATCCAACTTTCTTCCGCATTAAACCTACCTCGCATACAGTCAAGTACAGTCTCAGGCTGCTGGTGGATTTCCTTTAACATGAAGTAGTCATAACCACCTTTCTCAAGGGCTTCAATCTGCATATCAAGAAGTTCGACCTTAGGATCTTTGATTTCATTTTTCATATCCTTGATCTGGAGCTGGCCATTCTTGATGACGGCGATCTCTTCATCCTGAAGGTATATCACTTTTTTAGTATAATCAATGATAGGAGTCGCATCTGAGCCTATAAAGAATTCATCCTCCCCAAGGCCCACTACCAGGGGGCTTCCTTTTCTTGCTCCGACCAATACATCCGGATTAGTACGATCCATTACCACAATGGCATATGCCCCAATCACTTTGGAGAGTGCAATCCTTACAGCCTCATCCAATTCAAGATTTTCAGAAACCTGTATCTCTTCAATCAAATGGACCAGGACCTCTGTGTCTGTTTGGCTAACGAAGGAATGACCAAGCTTAATCAAAGCCTCCTTCAGCGTAGCATAATTTTCAATGATACCGTTGTGGATTAGTGCAAGCCTTGCATTACCGGACATATGAGGGTGTGCATTGATATCATCCGGCTTACCGTGTGTCGCCCAGCGCGTATGCCCCATTCCAACATGGCCGGATTTGTTTTTTCCTTCTGCAAATGCTTCAAGATTAGCGACCTTGCCTTTTATTTTATAAATATTCAAATCGCCATTCATCAAAGCTACCCCCGCACTATCATATCCACGATATTCAAGCCTTTTTAACCCCTTAATAATAATTGGGTATGCATCCCTGTGTCCAATATATCCGACAATACCACACATATTACAATTTGCTTGATTTTTGTATCCCGAAATTAATTTACTTTGGTGATGATAAGCTTAATTTTCATAGGCCTAACGCTGGATTGTGGCCCGTTGATTATCACCTTTCCAGGCTCCGAAGCCGCTCCCAGGGCACTAATATACAACTCTTTGCCTTCTTTTCCATCAATATAATCCGTTAAATGTTTGGGGAGCCTAAATCTATACTTAAATACCGTCTTTTGATCAATTGTAAATTCTTCAAGGCTACCACCAAATGACGAACTATAGCCGCTACTGATTGCGATCGTGCCGTCCACAATAGAGGTAAGTTGTCCATCGCTCCCTTTCTTATAAAGCCACAACTGTTTCGGCTTAGGAAAGTTGGCCGTATTTTCATCGGAAACAATAAGCTCCAATTCAGCAAAATTCAATCCATCATTCTTCAAATAGGCCAAATCGGGCAGCGAAAGTTTTAATTGTGGTCCTGCCATGGCTTGAATAAATACAACACTGTCTGATTCAGGCTGATCGATGCTCTTCTGAAATCTACTCCCGGTGTAATCATGTACATAATGGGTATGTCTAATACTATTGGTAGTGGTTATGAGTTTTATGGAATCCTTTTTACCGGTATAACTCGTATAATAAATCTTAAGATTGTTTCGAGCATCAATAAAGTTCACTCTAAGCAAGGCCTCTGTTTTACCCGGAGATTTGATCATCAGGCCATTGAAATTATTTACAACTGCGATTGAATTTTTAAAACTAGTATCAGGTAATTGTTTAATAAAGTTAATAAATTGTTCATTCATCCTAAATTTCAAGAAACTTGAATCGGAAGGAAGTGGCTTAGGTACAAAATTATACAAACCAGCAACCGGTGTATTATCGCTAGCAAAAGATTTGTTAGAGAACAGTGTATCTGTGGTCTTCATCTGTTCAGTCACCCTAAAAACCTCCAGAGTTATGGGTTTGGTAATATCCCCATATTGATTGGTTGTATCCCTGTCATAATAAACCTCCCAAGTGGCCGAGTCAATCTGCATATATTTCAAGCTGTCTTTGAGTATTCTCTCAACAGCAAATCCGGCATAAGCTTCTGCCTTAATACTTCCAAAATCAGGATCATCAAGATAGCCGATAATACTATTAGACATCGTCAGGCTGACAGCACCGGGAACATATGTCCTAAGACTGTCACTTCTTTCTGAAACCACATTGAGGGAGAAAGTATCCAGTACTTCAAAAGGGATATTACTATCAGATACCAATTCTTTACCAAAGTCACTGGGTTTATTGCATGCAATCAATAAGATAATGGCACACAGAGCAAACAAAAAGAAATTTTTCACAAAATAAATTTAAAGGTTAAATCCGTTATTATTCACCCAACAGTTTTTGGTAAAAGTCGATATACGCCTTCTGCATTTCGTCTGGTCCCACGTATGGGAGCACAGCAACTCCTTTGAGTTTTTTGATAGCTTTAGAGATCGACTCGTCCAACTCCTCGCTGCCTATGATGATACCATCGGTAAACGCAAGAGCGCTTTCAATTAGTGTAACCTCTTTATTTTTTATAAAAGGCTTTAAATCTTCAGGTTCCAAATTATTGATAGAGGCCTTATTGATAAATTCAGAGGTAAAGAATCCAGAGATATCCTCTTTATAAGGTGTATAAATGATTTTAAATTTGTTGAGTATGGGATCATTTTTATAGGCAGTCTTCAAATAGAAAGGAATCAAGGCCGTCATCCAGCCAAGACAGTGGATATAATCCGCAGGCCATCCAAACTTACGGATTGTTTCTATGACTCCTTTACAGAAAAATATCATTCTATCCTCGTTGTCCTCAAAAGGTGTACCATCCTCATCATGGAACATAAACTTTCTCTTGAAGAACTCTTCATTGTCCAGAAAATAAACCTGCAACCTCATACCTGGTAGAGAAGCAACCTTGATGATCAAGGGGTAGTCATCATCGTCAATGATAATATTCATCCCTGATAGCCTAACGACTTCGTGAAGTCGGTGTCGGCGTTCGTTGATGATTCCATATCGAGGCATGAGGATTCGCACTTCCATCCCGGCTGAATGAATGGTTTGAGGCAGCTTACCGATGAGGTTGGCAATATCATTTTCCAGGGTATATGGTGACAATTCTTCGGTGACGATAAGTACTTTTTTCTTGGACATATATTATTTTTACTTTACCGGATAAAGTCCTTTTTGATGAAATGACCGCAAAGGTACGAAAATTTTATGGGGTTTTGAAGGAAATAATAAAAGATTTTTTAGGAAGTCGTTGTTTTTGAAGCATTTGGGTAGATTTTGTATTCCGGAATACGCATCAAGGCAATATGACTATTATCTTAATATGTGGATCAACCAGACTACTTCAGATTAAATCTGTCGTCCTGAAGTTAAAATTTTTTAAAGTCATGAAATGAAAAAAGAGTAAGAAACAAATAATTGAATATCAAAGGGATTAATAGCATAAATGAAGGTTTCTGGATGGAGGAATTATTGAAGTAGGTAGATGTTTAATAGCCATAATGCTTGCAGGTATTACCTTTCGGGGTGGCCTTGCCAAAATTCAGATGATTTGCTCGGGAATTAAATTTTTCATTTGTCCCCAAAATCTTGTGTATGGCGGTTTTTGAATTATTACTTTCCTACCTACTTCGATTTTTGGGGAGGATGAGGGTGATGTCGCCTCCGAAGTAGGTAGATGACTAATAGCCACAATGCTTGAGAGTATTGCCTTTAGCGGTGAACTTGCCAAAATTCAGATATTTTATTCAGGAATTAAATTTTCCATTTGCCTCCAAATCCTTGTGTATGGCGGTTTTTGAGTTATTACTTTCCTACCTACTTCGATTTTTGGGGAGGATGAGGGTGATGTCGCCTCTGAAGTAGGTAGATGATTAATAGCCACCATGCTTGACGGTATTGCCTTTCGGGGCGGCCTTGCCAAAATTCAGATGATTTACTCGGGAATTAAATTTTTCAATTGTCGCCAAATCCTTGTATATAGCGGTTTTTGAATTATTACTTTCCTACCTACTTCGATTTTCCCCCACCCACCCCTTGCACATCCCAAATCTTTTCCTTACCTTCACTGCCAATTCATTTTTTTTAATCACCTTTTAATTCTTATCACCATGAATGAAGAGTTCAAAAGCCTAACCATCGATGCTTTCAGGCAAAAGTTCAGCACCATAGAACAGTGCATCGACTATCTCGCATCCTGCAAATGGGGCAACGGCTACAGTTGCAGACAATGCGGCCATACCAATTATTGCAAGGGAGCACATTACGGCGATCGCCAATGTACACGGTGCAACAAGATAGAAAGCGCCAAAGCCAACACTCTGTTTCACAGCATGAAGATACCCCTTGATCAGGCTTTCTACATGCTATATCTGATCGTTATTGACAAGAAGGGCTGTCCATCCACACAACTGGCACGACAAACAGGCCTCCAGCTCAAAACCTGCCTGCTATTTCGCAGAAAGGTCATGATGGCCATGACAAGCAATGACATACATCCCCTGGAGGGAGAGGTCGATGTGGTTACGACAACAGTCAGCATCGTCAAGGCCGACAAGCATGGAAAGAAAAGACCCCGGAAAGTCAAAGTTCTCATCGGAATCGAAAAGAAAGGCGGAGGAGCAGCAAGAAGCTATGTCAAGGTGATAGGCCGGGCATCAGCAAGGAAAGCAAAAGCATTTATCGATAAAAAGATCGACAGTCAGGCTACAATCAACATGGATGAAGCGGCCCGGCGATGCTGTAATGGTCATTGTATCATGTCCGGTGAAGGACCGGACATGGCCCTGGCCCACAGGGTGGTCACCAACATGATCAACTGGCTATATGCCAGACACGGCCATGTGACCTATCTGCAGGACTATCTCAATGAATACTGCTACCGCTACAACAGGCACCGCATGAAAGGCGAAATCCTGGATGACATCATCTCCAGAATGGTCAGGCATAGGCCGATGACCTGTAAGATGTTAACTACGGGTTAATAATCTGAATATGAACAGGATGCGCATTCAATACCAACTAGGGCAACTAAGACCTACTGCCAAATACAAATCATATTTAAAAACTCGTTGAAATCTTTGTCAGATTTGCATAGATGGTCAGAAATACTCAACTCTTTTTCAATCATTGTTCGAGACTATAACTGCTTCAAAACTGGTGGAAATTGAAATCCCCGCCTCGTCAACAACCGTCAAGGTATGAAAACCTGATGGCAAAACAGTTGAAAACGAATGTTTCCCTTTGGTTGTACCCATGTATCGATCATCCAAATGCCAAAATAATGCGACACTATGATCCTTATGGGCCACCACAAAGGTAACAGGATTAAGTTTGCCATTCGCATCCCGAGGTAATTTTAACTTCCTGATATTATTCGGATATATGAATTGCATAACACTTTGCCGCGATTCAATTCCATGATCGCAACCAGGGAACCACATTGGAGGACTATTGTATGATGGATGCTTCGAAGAATAATAATATTGTTGGGCAGGGGGTAGTAGAAAATAGTTTTTAAAAACCATTTGAAAAGGGCTGTAACATTCTGAGCTAACACGGAAAGATCCGGTTTTGTCCAAAGCGATAGAACGGTCATACGTGCACAAGGCAAGCATATCAGCATGCTTCGGTACCTCCATGGTATCTTTTGGGCAAGTATCATTAGGCGCTAATCCGCTGTTTCTACAAATAATTACTTTTTTCAAACCATCAAAAGGCTTGGCAAACCAAGGCGCACTGGGCAATAAGTCAAATACCTTAAACAATAGTGGAGCAGCAGTTTCAAGGCCAATAACACCCGGACGACCTTCACCATCGGCATTTCCAATCCATACCCCAACTACATATCTGCTATTAACTCCTATACTCCATGCGTCTCTGAAACCAATAGAGGTTCCAGTCTTCCATGCAATACGACCTGGCCCGGAAACCGTCTTCCATGCTTCATACTCTCCCGGCCTGGTATTCTCGCTTAGGACGTCAAATATCTTAAATATTGACCCCGCATCCAGCACACTCGGGCTTTTATCCTTCACCTGATATTCTATTTTATTTATTTCCATCGAGAGTGGTCGGACATCATGCCTACTATACCGGCTTGAATTTTCATTGTAGTGATTAAGGATACGTGCACAACTGGCATAAGTTCCGCACAACTCCCAAAGTGACGACTCCCCTCCCCCTATTATCAATGACAAACCATAGTGATCAGCAGATTTATCTAAGCGGCTTACTCCCAGCAACCTCAGATTTTGTAAAAATCGACTAATATTGTATTCTTTTAGAAGCAATACGAATGGAATATTCAGTGACTTTCTCAATGCTACATCCAATGGTACTGCCCCTTCAAAATCATAAGTAAAATTGTCCGGACGGAATCCATCTATATTGACAGGAATATCTGCCAACAACGTCCTGGTCGTCAACTTGCCTTCCCCGATAGCCATCATAGCCAGAAATGGCTTTAATAAACTTCCCGTACTTCTACTTGACTGAATGATATCCACCTGCTCACCATGGCTGCTTCCCGTTCCTGGCATATTCCCGACATAAGCTTTGACTTCACCGGTCATTACATCCGCTACACAGATTGCGGCATTATTGACTTCATTGGCCTTCAGAGCAAGGCCGTAATTTGCCAAAAGATCATTAAGTCTTTGCTGAAGCAACATATCAACCGATGAATGCATGTAACTTTTGCCGGTCAACCTTTGCATGGAAGACAACAAATGTGGAGCAACATCAGGCATGGAATACGGACGATCAGGAAGCTCTTCTTCAAGATAAAGATCCAGATTTGCTGGATCAAATACCTCTTTTGATGCTAATTTCCTAAGTAGGTTATCTCGCTTCAGACGTAATCTGTCGCGGTTCTTCCCCGGATGAATAAGCGCCGGATCATTGGGTAACACCGCCAATAATGCAGCCTCTGCCCACGTCAAATCCTTATTGTGCTTCCCAAAGTATCGCCAGGTGGCAGCCCCATAGCCCACTGTATTGCCTCCAAAGGGAGCATGAGATGCATACAACTTTAATATTTCCTCCTTCGAATACCGGACCTCCAACCTCATTGCAAGAATAATTTCCCACAGCTTATCAAGTATATTTCGTGCTTTATGACCACGATAAAGGCTGATAACCTGCATGGAAACGGTTGATGCCCCTGAAACAATCTTGCGGGCCTTGATATTCTGCCACGTTGCTCGTGCTAATGAACGAATATTAACCCCTCCATGACGATAAAAATTCCTATCCTCGTACATCAGCACCGCGTCAATATACTTTTGTGATAAAGTATCATCACCGCCCTCAGGAGGAAATCTCCATTGCCCGTCAGCGGCTATTCTCGCTCCCATCAGAATACCATTTCGGTCTTCAAGAATTATGCTGTAAGAAGGGTTGAACAGCTTGCGAGGCAAAATAAAATAAAATGCCGCCAACAAGACAGCACATACGATGAGAACCCGCAATTTTTGTGAACGCCATTTCATCCGAAAACAAATTTAAATCAATTTTAATCCATACCGGATAGTTTTTGTAATTATGGCTATTGCAGTTCAATAACAAAGTCCTTTCTTGTATATTTATAATTGCAGAATTAATTCAAGTGTTAGTATGAAAAAAATCCTAATACAGACCGGCCTTATATCATAATAAAATCGAATAATAAGCCAAGGGAGATTAGTCAAAATAATTAATGATTGTGACAAAAATGAGGTGATATTTAGCCGGGGAATGATTAAGGAATTTACCCCGGAAGGCAATGGACTTATTATTAACCTGGACACAAGTTTTAAACCCCGTCCATTATAATAACATCGATAAGATTTTTATTCACTTTGATTTTTGGTTTATCTTTTATCAAGAAAAAATAATGCCAAATAAAACAACACCTGACTTTCTGTTTAGTATTAAATTAAGGGTATCATCATTATTCATAGCTACTCGACCATTCTTTTATCCGGTAAACATTTGCAATTTGTATTCAACACAGTTCTTTCCATTTGTTTGAAAATCTTGGAAGTTGTTTTACCTTTGAAAAAACAACAGCCGTGAAAAAACTGGCCTTTTTATTTTTTATTTGTTTTTCATCACTGGTATCGGCTCAAAAATCCGCAGATACAGCACAGGTGAAAATTCCCGGGAGAGTCAATTCTGCCACAACATTGACCCAACCCTATGTAATCCTGATTTCGTCTGATGGATTCCGATATGATTATTTAAAAAAATACAATACCCAATACTTGCTGGACTTTGCCGAAAATGGTGTCTGGGCTAAGAAAGGTATGTATCCTACCTATCCTTCCATTACCTTTCCCAATCATTACTCCATAGCTACCGGCCTTTATCCTGCTCATCATGGAATTGTGGACAACAAATTTTACGATCCGAAAAGAAATGAAATGTACGCGCTGGGCTCAAAGTCCATCTTGGATGGAAGCTGGTATGGCGGAGAGCCTTTTTGGTCTCTGGCAGAAAAACAAGGCATGATGGCTGCAAGCTTGTTTTGGGTTGGTTCCGAGAGTGATGCGGGAGGCATGAGGCCCAGCTATTACTACAAATACCATGAAAAATTTACGGACGATGATAAAGTGAGAATTATCAAAGGATGGCTGACACTGCCTGAAGAGGTGAGGCCTCATTTTATCACTCTTTATTTTCCAGAGGTGGATCACATGGGTCACAAATACGGGCCTGATGCTCCACAGACCGAGGAAAGCGTCCACTACGTCGATACGGCAATCAATAAATTGGTAAAAGCTTTACAACCATTGAATCTGCCAATCAACTATATTTTCGTCTCCGACCATGGAATGATAGGTGTCGAAAAAAAGGATTTAGTCCCAATGCCTGCCATCGATCCTGAAAAATATGTAGTTGTCAACAGTGGTACTTTTGCAAGAATAACCGCAAAAAACAAAGCTGATATCCTGCCTTTATACCAAAGTCTGAAGAACAGTAAACCTAAGGATTATAGAATTTATCTGGCCCAGAATTTTCCAAGAAAACTGCATTATAGCACGCGGGAAGATACAACCAGAAGGATTGGAGATATAATTCTTGTTCCAAAGGGTGCCAAGTCACTGATTGATGTAGGAAAAAAGACTTCTTATGGCAAGCATGGATTTGATCCTTGCAAAGTTCCGGAAATGAAGGCAACCTTCATCGCCTGGGGACCGGCATTTGACTCTCCAAAGAAAATCAAACCTTTTACCAATATTCATATCTATCCGATGATTGCCGATATCCTTGGTCTTAATGTAACACAACCCATTGATGGCAAACTGGATGTCCTGAAGAAAATCTTAAAGAAATAACCTTGATATAAAATAAGATTAGCCTATACATCCTTTAAAACAAGGCTCTTTCTCTCAATAATGATGGCACAAATTATACCAGGATGATTTATATAGTAGACCATAAATTTTGGGTATAAAGCCGAGGTTACAGCCGCATAGATCAATGAAATTGGTCTATAACGAATGTATCTTTCGGTATTATTTATTAATCAAAGATTGAAATAAATTAAATTTAACCCTCTTTGTTTTTTATAAATATTTTTAAAATACCGGCATAAGCCATGCAAAACCCTTATATTTAAGGACATATCAATACTTTTTTTGGCAACAATTGAACTATCTGCAATTTTAAGGGGCTGATAAATAAATATCTTATCTCAATCAAAAAAGCCACCGGTCATGAAACATTTTTTTATTTTTTTACTTTTTGTATCATTTTTGGGAATCTCGCTGCAAGCCTATAATCACAGCGGAGCTAATTTAAAAAAATCCATAGTTAACTTAAAAACTCCAGATGCCGATAGCAATAAGATATATACAGTTGTAAGCCTTCAGCCGGAATTTCCGGGTTGGATTGGGGCAATGTACAATTGGATTAATACCAACTTGAAATATCCACAAAAAGCTCTTGATAATCAATGCCAGGGGAAGATTATCATACAATTTATTGTTGAAAGGGACGGATCCTTATCCAATACCAAAGTAATTAGAGATGGTGTGGGTTGTGACGCAGCCGGAGAAACATTACGCCTAATCCAAAATATGCCCAAATGGAAGCCCGGCATGCAGGATGGTGAAAAGGTTAGGGTCCAGTACACTTTGCCTGTTACATTCGAAATACCTAAAAAGTAAGTTAACATCCAGTTTAAGGATTAAACCCTTTTCCAATGTGCACCAACTGATTGAGATCGTTGGAGCCCGTGCCTTTGTGTGCCTTTTTCGGCAAGCAAGCTACTACAGATTATTTTGGTGTCGTAAGGAAATGAAATCCTGATGGTATAAATGTGATTCATTTGTCAGGTTGCATTATTGCTCAGCAGGATAACTACTGGCTTGTGAACAGATGGATGGTAAAAAATTGTTAGGAGAAATACAGGGTTGCACACCAGGGTTCTATTTCCTTAATGGAATATTTTTTGAGCTATTTGACTACAAAAAAGTGATAAAATTTTATGCCGCTGTAATCTTTGATACTTGTTTCAATACTTGGGGGATGACAACTACATATATAAACCATACATTGACACCCATTGCTGTAGATGCCGCCCTCAGGCGCATTTCAGTCACACCTTGAATTCAAGCCCTTTTATACCAGGATGATTTATATAATAGACTATAAATTTTTGGTATTGGATTTATTTTAGGAATTAGAAAGGGCCGGTAAATACCAATTACTTATGTTTATTGAATCAGCCTGATCACAATACTCTAAGTCAAATCAAATGCACTTTGCATAATATCCATGATCCTGTACGACAAACTATTATTTTCAATATTAAAAAAAATACCAATTCCGAATGTTTTTTCAGATTTGGATCTCCATCATTCCAAATATCCGTATTTGCCTAAATTGAAGTCACGGTATGCCTCTTCCAGTTCCTCATGCCGGTTCATTACAAACGGACCGTAAGCAGCAATGGGCTCGTCTATGGGTTGCCCACACAGTATAAGGATGGTAACATCCTCAGCTGCATTGATTTCGATATCAGTTCCATCGTTTTCAAATACCGTCAGACTATCTTTTCCGGCTACCATGCCATTAAGCCTGGCTTCACCCGATACCATCAGTGCTGCTGTATTCCACTCTTCGGGCATGGCAAAATGATATGAAAAGCCCTTCTTCATTCTAATATTCATCAGGGTCATTGGTGAATAGGTCCTGGCAGGTCCTTTGACCCCATTGAATTCACCGGCAATCACCTCCACCTCACCTGCATCATTGGGAAGGATTGCCACTCCATAATCTTCCCTGGTAATGGATTGGTATTTCGGATCTGTTCCTTTGAATGCTTTGGGTAGATTAACCCAGATTTGCACCATATGAAATATGCCACCCCTTCTACTAAAGCCTTGCTCGTGATATTCTTTGTGTAGAATGCCGCTTCCGGCCGTCATCCATTGTACCTCACCCTCGCTGATGACACCGGCATGGCCGGCACTATCATGATGGGCCACACTTCCCTTATAAGCTATCGTTACAGTCTCAAATCCACGATGAGGATGGACACCCACACCGCGTGGCTCTTCACGTGGCAAGAACTCAACAGGAGCATTATAGTCCATTAACAAAAATGGGCTCATCCGCTTCATACTGATTTTTTCACTTGGAAAAAAAGTGTGTACCCTGAAGCCGTCTCCGACCATGTGCGGTGCATCCGAGGGGAGATTGGCCAATATTTTTTTCAATGACATGAATTGATTTTTATATAGTAACCTTTAAATCTCTATAATGGTTACCTATTTCTCAGGAACCAAATCTTTTCTTAAACAGGATTAAGAAATTCGCTGAATAAATGTGTATTTAAACCTGATTTTATAAATATTTTAAATTCACCAAATCTCTAATGCAAAAATTTATCCTGGAATAAATGATATGGGGCACCCACTCCTGAGAAAGAACAAAAATTGGCTGGCCTGCTTACATCTCGCCCCCTAATTCTGACTGTCTTTAGCTTTCTTATGATAAATAAATAACACGACAACATATGCCCTAAACAGCAGATTAGAGCATCTACTCTAAAGACATATGGCTTGCATGATGCATTTTTCAATATTTCACCGTCAATACTTATCTTAGCCCCTTAAAATATAACAAGAAGATGAAAAAAGTAGCAGTTATAGGTGCTGGTACAATGGGCAATGGTATTTGCCATGTATTCGCACAGCGTGGGTTTCAGGTAGCCTTAATCGATGTTTCCGCCGATGCTCTTGAGAAAGCCAAAAACACCATTGCCGCCAATCTCGACCGGATGATTAAGAAAGGTACCATCTCGGAAGATGACAAGTTGGCAACACTGTCCAATATCACAACTTACACCTCTCTAGCCGAAGGAGCCTCCGACGTTGACCTGCTTGTTGAAGCGGCCACTGAAAGGCTTGACCTCAAACTGAAGATTTTTACGGAAGCAGATCAGATAGTTCCGGAAAGAGCAATCCTTGCTTCCAATACCTCTTCCATCTCCATAACCAAAATTGCTTCCGCCACCAAACGGCCTGACAAAGTCATCGGCATGCACTTCATGAATCCAGTGCCCGTGATGAAACTGGTAGAAGTTATCCGGGGCTATAAGACAGATAATGAAACGACCCGGATCATCATGAATCTCTCAGAGACACTGGGCAAGGTACCTGTAGAAGTCAATGATTATCCTGGATTTATAGCGAATCGTATTCTGATGCCGATGATCAACGAAGCAATCTACTCCCTGTATGAAGGTGTCGCAGGTGTCTATGAGATCGACACTGTTATGAAACTGGGCATGGCACATCCTATGGGGCCGCTTCAGTTGGCAGACTTTATAGGATTGGATGTATGTCTCGCCATCCTTCAGGTATTGCATTCAGGCTTCGGCAATCCAAAATACGCTCCATGCCCGCTTTTGGTCAATATGGTCACCGCCGGTAATCTGGGCGTGAAGTCCGGCATGGGCTTTTACGACTATAGTGCAGGGATAAAAGATGCTGTAGTTGTTGCAGATTTTGTGAAATAATATGTTGGATCTTTTAACTTTTTAGCATAAATTAGTATTAATAATAAAAAACAAAAAATGGATTTTAATCAAAAGGACTTTAATTATGACAGATGGTCTGATGTTACCCCGCTGAGAACAGAGGATGAACTCAGACAGCATGTATCTCAGTACATTGCCAAGGTATATGGCTGGATGTTTCTGGCACTGATGGTAACTGCAATAAGCGGATATTATGTAGCCTCCAGCGAGGCTATGATTAATTTCATTGTAGGGAACAAAATAGGATTCTGGGTAGTGCTGATCGGTCAGCTTTTTTTAGTTGGCTATTTGAGTGCAAGGATTAATAAAATCAGTGTGCAGACCGCTACCGCCTTGTTTTTTATTTACTCTGCCCTAAATGGCCTTGTATTTGGCATTCTTTTTCTCGTATATACACCTGCATCATTGCTGACAGTTTTCGGCATTACGGCCGGCACTTTTGGGGTAATGAGTGCCGTGGGATATTATACCAAGCAGGATTTGACCAAGTTTGGCCATATAATGTTCTTCGGTCTTATTGGCATCATTATTGCCTCCATCGTCAACTTCTTCATGCAGAATGAGATGATGTATTGGATTATATCGTATGTGGGAGTGGCAGTATTCGTCGGATTGATAGCTTACGACACACAGAAGATCAAGGCATATGCTCTGATGGAAAGTGAAGAAATGCGCAGGAAAGGTGCGATTTTAGGCGCACTTGCCCTCTACCTCGATTTTATCAACTTATTTATTTATCTGTTACGTTTATTTGGTAGTAGACGTTGATAAGTTGATTTTAAAAATTATCAAGGCCATCCGTTAAGTCGGATGGCCTTTTTTGTTTAGAAAGGTTGCTATACAAAAGACAGAACACACAGGGCCGGTTTACCGAATAATTTTATGATCCGTAATAAAAAAACAGGACGGGTCTGTCTGTTCCAGGTCTATCCGGCATTTTGATATGTTATGCATCAAACGATCGGATCGTGCAAATCAGATATTTAAACCAACTGCGCTTGGTAGCGTCAAATGCTTAGATTAAACTAAACACATCATGAATAAATCATTTTTACCCCAAATATTGATTATTTTTTTAATATTCTCTGAGGCAAGAAGTCAGCCTGTTTTTGACACCGTCGCCTTGATCGCCGTAGAAGAAGTAAATACACAATTTTGTCTCAACAACACCAAATTGATGGCCGGAAAATCCATGTCCGACCGATATCTGGTATATTATAATCCGGATACCATTTTTCTGAATATTCTACAGAACGGAACCTGGATCAGGAAGATAGCACATACCGGAAGCAATATCAGATCAGCAACGCTGACCACATCCTATGACCGTATCTGGATATGCTGGAAGGAAGGTCCTTTCATAAAGGCAAGCTACACAACGGATAAAGGCAATACCTGGAGTGATGATTTTTCGGTGTCTCCTCCGGGCAATGTATCCGCCCCCTCCATTCATGCATCATCCAATGGAAAGGTACATTTTGTTTGGCATACCGAATCCCCATCTGATACAAGCATATTTTACAGAGCCTTCAACCATGATATGTTTACAACATCTCCGCAACGCCTGAGTAATCAGGAGGGGCATGGTCTATGGCCTTCAGTCATCTCGATTGGTGACACTGTTTTATGTACCTGGAAGGAAGCTCCATTGCCTACTAAAGTCTGGTTCAGAAATTCATTCGATGGTGGCAACACCTGGAATCCGCTTCCACCCGAACCAACTACAACAGCACTTACATTGACAAAGGATCCCAATCTTGCCTATGCATTCGACTCGACAACCAAAACTCACTACACCTACCTTGCCTATGACGGTCATAATAAGATATACTTACAACGTTCGACCGATTTCGGTGCTTCATGGTCTCCTCCTGACTTTATCAGCAACCCCGGCAAATTATCTCAATTTGCACATATTGATTGCGATAACAAAGGCTTTATAGGCATTTCGTACGAACAAAGGCCGATTGGCACTTCGCTCTTTAACGATAAAAACAAGGATGTCGGATTTACCTTCTCATCCAACTGGGGAAGTCCGGGCAGCTTCAGCACAGATACGTTGGCATATACCTACAATAATAACGGCTCTGTCTATGCCGCATTCAATAAGATCGATGACAATAGTTTCTTCCTGACATGGCTCTCGAAAGATACCATCGAAAATAAAACGTTTGTCTTTGAAAGACGGATCCATTTCAACCACACAACCGATATTTTATCTACAGATTCCCAATTGCCGACCATTGACATATATCCCAACCCCTTCATGTCACGTGCTTTTATTAAATCGGACGTTCCTTTAAGCAATGCATCCATTTACGTTTTCAATGCATCCGGTCAACTTTCCTTGCAGTTAAAGAATATCAATGGAAAATCCATTGAAATTGATCGTAGTAATCTCGCCAGTGGGGTATACCTGGTCGCTACTGTACAGAACAATCGTATTATTGCAACAAAAAAAATAATTGTTGCAAATTGAAGAATAATGAGGTACAAAAATTTGACATGATCATAAAGACGAATCCAATGATTCAAACCTTTGAAAAAATTGCAACAATAACCCTGAGTTCAAATTATTGATAAAATATTGTAGTCAGTATATCTTAAGGAAATGTACCATTATCTTACATTTGATTTAAATGCTTATGAAATCCGCTATTCTTAGGTATATCAATCTATTTTGCTAATCCCTCTTGAGAAAAATTACCCTATTGCATATCTTTGTTTCTCGGTTCAATGACTCAAATTTTTCAACTTTCGGTCGAGGAACATAATACACAATTATCCATTTCAGATGGGAGTGCCTAACCCTCAATTGAAAAAATTGATTCATATTCCTATTGCCCTAAAAGTTGAATTTGATAGATGGATCTAAGTTCTGGTTTACTTGATAAATATTACAGAAATTGAAAGATAAACTATTAACTTTGAATACGGAAAAAGGGTAATGCTTCGTTTGTCATTTATCACTCCTGCGTCAACAAGAAATATTATTCTATGAAACTTACATTGCAGACACTTTCGGCCATTATACTCTTATGCCTGCTCGGCACTTCCTGCCAAAAGGACACAAGTGAACCATCTCCTTATCTTACTTCCCAAACTTACAACCTGAAGGATGTAGCCTATGGCACCGATCCTCAACAAAAGATGGATATGTACTTACCTGCCAACCGTAGTAGCAGCAAGACCAAAGTGTTCGTGATGATCCATGGCGGTGGCTGGAGTGCGGGCGATAAAGCCGATTACTCCTCGACGATGGACGCCTTAAAGGACTATTATCCCAATCACGCCATCATCAACATCAATTACCGGCTTGGCACTCAGGATTATCCGGGATACCCAAAGCAAATACAAGACATTCAGACCGCCCTCAATGAAATCAGTAAGGGGAAATACAACTTATCCCAACAATATCTCCTCTTTGGAGGGTCAGCCGGTGCCCACTTGTCCATGCTCTATGCCTATGCCTTCGACCACGATCACCATGTGAAGGGCGTGATCAACACCGTTGGTCCCGCTGACCTGACAGACCCTTCCCTGACCAATAATTTAATACTGATGGGCGTAGTAGGTGGTTTTCTAGGCAAGGCAATTTATGATTATCAGGGCAATAAGGCCTTGTTTGAAGAGACAAGTCCGGCCAGGCGGGTGACCCCAAATGCACCGCCTACGCTATCATTTTATGGAGACAAGGACCCACTCATTCCCGTAACCCAAATGCCTAAACTGCGGACCGCTTTAGAAAATAATCATGTCTGGCACTATGACACCCTCTATCCAGGTGGAGGGCACGGCCTCTGGGCATCCGATGCACAGACCCAGGATTACATCACCCGAATTATTGCTTTTATCGACCAGTTTTTCAAGTAAACCATAGCTTGACAAACGGCCGCTCTCAATTTATTGATTGTCGGAAAATTTATCCATGAAATTCAACCCTGGCAATAAATATATCGTAAAATTCGGAGTATTTTGAATTCACGACTGCAGCTAGTTAAGGGTAATCAATTCGTCTTCCATAAGCAGTTGTAAGTCTTCAAAACATAGTATAAGTGTTTGTAATTGCTTACAAACATTTATAATCGTTTACAAATGACAACAAACGTTTAAATACCGGATAATTCTTTCGGCTCCCTCCATCTTTGTCATACCAAACGTCACCAGAAAATGACGGAATAAAAATTGTAAATCTTAAATTTTGTAACCTTTAAATTTTTATTATCATGAACACTTTAAGAAACCACGTAGGATTGACAGGGAATCTGGGGAAGGCACCTGAAATCAGGACATTTGAAGGTGGAAGAAAAATGGCAAGAATAAGTTTAGTCACCAATGAACGTTACACCAACAACGATGGAAAGGTCGTTGAGACAGCCACCTGGCACAATCTGATTGCCTGGGGCAGACCGGCTGAAATTGCCGAGAAATATCTTACCAAAGGTAGAGAAATAACTGTCAGCGGCAAGCTGGTCAACAGAAGCTATATCGATAAAAACGGGAATAAAAAATATGTCACGGAAATAGAAGTCAATGATTTTCATATTTTCGGTCGTACTTCCAATTCAGTCGGGTGATAGTTTTGAAGTTCCGCAGGAAGCCAGCACTTCCTGCGGTTTTTTAGTTAAATCTATCTTGCTTCGATTTCAGTGAATCAATGACAAGGACAGGCTTTGAATGCACCTAGGATGTGCCTTAATAACGAAGATGCATTAGTAATAAACCAATATAATTTGACTAAACGACTGTAACCTCGGCATTCCCTAACTCCGGTTTGTTTCACACCGGGATCGAGCAGAGCTCCGGTCGCTTAATTCTCGGGACAAGTATACCTGAACCCCGGATTGTTTCACTCCCGGGACGAGTATTCCTAGATTTTATGGACTATTATATAAATCATCTTGGTATAAGATCAATTTTTTCGGCTTTTATTATTTTGTACGGGTATCCAAGACATCTACGTCTAAGCTTGTATCTGACCCTAAGCCTGTATATTTTATGAAAGACTTGGAACGATTGAAGTAATATCGAATGTTCATTCGTAATAAACCAATTTCATTGAACTATACGACTGTAACCACGGTATCCCCAAACTCCGGTTTGTTTCACACCGGGACAGAACAGAGCTCCGGTCGCTTAGCTCTCGGGACAAGTGTACCTACAACTATCGGATTATTTTATAATTCATCTAGGTATAATCTCTAAAAGATAAACTTCATACCTATTCTTGGTCAATCCAAGAAACTGAGGTGTCGAGGTTATTCCTTCAGACTTGCCATATCAATCACAAAACGATATCGAACATCACCCTTAAGCATTCTTTCGTAAGCCTCATTGATATAATCCATGCGAATGACTTCAACATCACTGACAATATTATGTTCTGCACAAAAATACAACATCTCCTGTGTCTCACGAATACCTCCAATCAAAGACCCGGCAATGGATCGTCGCTTGCCTATCAGATTGAAGGATTCTATTCCGGGCCCGACAGGTGGTCCGCCCAGGCAAACCATTGTGCCATCTCTCTTCAGTAGTTTCAGGTACGAGTTGTAGTCATGTACAGCAGAAACAGTGTCAAGAATTAAATCGAAACTGCTACGTACAGACCTCATTTGACCTTCGTCAGAAGCCAGGATAAAATGATGTGCCCCTAAGCGCTCTGCATCTTCAGCCTTAGTTGCAGTATGGCTAAGCATGGTTACCTCAGCGCCCATGGCTACAGCAAGCTTTACTCCCATATGGCCAAGACCGCCAAGGCCAAGAATGCCCACCTTCATTCCCTTTCCTACCTTCCAGTGTCTCAAGGGAGAGTAAGTGGTGATTCCGGCACATAACAAGGGAGCTACCCCTGTTAAAGGCAGGTTGCCCGGAATCCGCAAGACAAAATCCTCCCGGACCGTAATCATGCCACTGTACCCGCCATATGTAACGCCTGAACCATCTCTCTCCTTGCTGTTGTAGGTACCGGTCGAACCATGTTCACAATATTGCTCCAATCCCTCCCTACAGCTTTCACATTGACTACAGGAGTCCACCATACATCCGACACCGACTATATCATCCGTCTGAAAGTCGACCACGTCAATACCAACTGCCACTACTCTACCGATGATTTCATGGCCCGGAACCACCGGGTACTTCGTATCGTGCCATTCATTTCTGGCTGTGTGTAAGTCACTGTGGCATACTCCACAATACAGGATTTCAATCTGGACATCATAAGGTCCGGGAAGCCGCCTTTCCAGACTCCATGGTGCCAGAGGAGAATCTGAAGACATAGCTGCATAAGCTTTGGTTTCTATCATTTGATTATACTGATTATTGAAATAATTAATTATTTGAGGCTATTACGCCAATGATTTATTTATAAAACTGTTAATCTACCTGAAAGTTAAAGATCGAAAAGCTTTTTATAAATCGTTAGCTGATCTGAAAGAGATAAAGTACTTATTTTCCGAAGACCTAAGCAGTCTATCTAGTATATTTTTTATCCAATTATTTAAATAATTTAAAAATATTTTTTATTCACTAATTACTCCATTTTCGTGAATTATAGTATAAATACACTCTGAAATTATTATTGTATTATCAACAAATCGATTAATTAGGTATTAAAAGACATAAATATCCTTATTTAAAAACAACGTTCGGAATAAAATTATTTTCAATTTTTCATACAATATTTGATTATTAATATTACTTTTGTGAATTAAGTGTGTGTCAAGATCGATAAGATCTTTTTTTAAAAGGATTAGATTCAACCCTAATCCTTTTATTTTTTTCAGATAACTCCTCAAGAAGACATTTCAGTACTCCAATCGAATGTCAACTTCAGGCCACTTCCATAAACCCACAGGAACAACCTTGACGTTGATTTTTTTCTCAAGCCGGAACAAAGCGTAACCGACGAATACCAACACATGATTACTGCATAAATACCTGAAACTACTAACATACACAGTAGCTGCCCGAGAAGTCACTATTTGTTTGGTGTCCAACCTCCAATGTATTTTTCTACTTCCAGCTTTCTCAATTCAGCTTTTACTTCATCATTTACATCAAGACTATCAACAAAGCTCAGCAAATATTCTCTTGAAATAGATGTTCGTCCCCTGGTAAGTGATTTCAAGGCTTCGTAAGCGCCATCGAAATGCTCCCTCCGGAGTATAGTCTGAATAGCCTCCGCCAACACGATACTATTTTGCTGAAGTTCTTCACGGATTTTGTTTTCGTTGACTACCAACTTATTCCAACCCTTGACGATGCTCTTAATAGCAATCAACGTGTGAGCATAAGGAACACCGACATTTCTCAGAACAGTGCTGTCGGTGAGGTCACGCTGCAATCGGCTCACCGGAAGTTTGCCCGCCAGAAAGCCGAAGAAAGCATTGGCCATGCCCAGATTTCCCTCAGCATTCTCAAAGTCTATGGGATTGACCTTGTGTGGCATTGCCGAAGAACCGACTTCATCTTTTTTCAGCTTCTGAGTAAAATACTCATAACTGATATAAGTCCAAATATCCCGACAGAGGTCGGTTAGTATGTTATTGATCCGTGTAATCCCCTGAAAGTGGGCGGCAAGCATGTCATAATGCTCGATCTGGGTTGTGGTGTGCTGCCTTTCAAGCCCAATCGAAGTAAGAAATTTATCTGCCCATTCTTGCCAATCAAATCCAGGATAGGCGATGTAATGCGCATTCATATTACCTACCGCACCTCCAAATTTTCCTTGCCATGGTATATGTTTCAACAACTTCATTTGATTGTCCAATCGCTCTGCAAAGACCAGTATCTCTTTGCCTAAGGTCGTCGGCGATGCCGGTTGCCCATGTGTTCTGGCCAACATGGGTATGTGCACTAACGACATACCCGTATCCCTGACGATTTTGATCAAATCTTCCAGTTGAGGTCCCAAAACATTTTTCCACGCATCGGCTATCATCAATGGGAATGAAGTATTGTTGATATCCTGTGAAGTAAGGCCAAAATGTACCCATTCACGAATAAAGGACAATCCTTCTGTATCCAGTTGCTCCTTTATGAAATATTCTACCGACTTGACATCGTGATTGGTGATTGATTCCAACTCCTTTATACGAAGACTATCATCTTCAGAAAACTCATCCCCTATCGATCTGATAATTTTAACCTGCTCTTCGCTCAAGCCAAAATTACCCACCGGTGAAGTTTGCAACGCCAACAAATACCGGATTTCCACCCAAACCCGATACCTGATGAGGGCATACTCTGAAAAATAATCGGAAAGTTCGACAGTCTGCCTACTGTATCGACCATCAATCGGCGAAATAGCTTTCAGGTTTGACATGGTTTCTTTTTTTCTCTGTTATTATTCATGACATTTATATTCCAATCGTCAGTCCTCTATTGGCATTGACAATTCCTCCCTTCTTTTGATGAAGTAGTAGGATTCAACCTGGGAACGATTGGGAAAATCACCATCATTCTTGACGTACTCATTGACATGTTTGTGCTTCAATGTCCTTGCCTTCATATTGTCCTCCCATTGTATCATCATCAAACGATGGATCTCACTCTTCAATTCAGGATTAAATATTGGGAAAGCCGTCTCCACCCTGTAACTAAGATTTCGTTCCATCCAGTCAGCAGAGGAAAGAAACACTTTTTCATTGCCTCCGTTATGGAAGATAAAGACACGGGCATGCTCCAGATATCGATCCACAATGCTGATCCCCTTGATATTTTCGCTTACACCGGATACACCCGGAACAAGAGAACAAATGCCCCTGATAATCATCTTTATCTTGACTCCCTGCTGTGATGCATGATAAAGCAGGTCAATCATAGCCTTATCCTGCAAGCTGTTCATCTTGATGAATATCTTGGCAGGCCTGTTGTGCTGTGCCTCATTGATCTCATATCGGATCAATTCTTCCAGCCCACTCCTGAGATTAAACTGCCCGACCAGCAGGTGGTTAAAGGCCGATGCCGGCTTTTTGCCTGTTTCAATATAATTGAACACCTTCATTACATCCTTGGTGTATCGTACATCAGCAGTAAAAAGTCCAAAATCGGTGTATAGATTAGCTGTATCCTCATTGAAGTTTCCGGTACCGAGATAGCTGTAAAAGTTTGGTTTATCATCCTCAATCCGCCGTATAAGCGCAAGCTTGGAATGCACCTTGATGCCTGGAAGGCTGTAGTGTACCTTGATCCCTGCCCGTGCCAGCTTCTCGCCCCAGCGCAGATTAGCCTCTTCATCAAAACGAGCTTTGATCTCGATGAATACCGAGACCTGAGTACCATTTTCCGCAGCTTCGATCAAATACTCCATAATCTTGGAATCCTCCGCCACCCTGTATTGAATAAGCTTGATATGTGTCACATCAGGATCCCTGGCGGCCAATTCAAACATCTTTATGACAGGATCATAGGAATTGTAGGGAAAGTAAAGAAGATGATCCCTGGATTTGATTTCATCCCAATAAGTGGAGTCCTCCTCCAGCTTCTTGTATCTCACAGCTTCCATTTTCTGTGCTACAATATCCTTGATTCCCAAATCGGGAAAACTAAAAAAATCTTTCTTGTTGTGATACCTGCCTTCCGGAAACAGATCTATATTCTCAAGCTCAAAAACACCTTTCAAATAATTGCGAAATTTCAAGGGCATGTTGGAATCATACACCAATCGCGCAGCAGGACCGACACTCCTCTTATTAAGACTTGCTCTGATCTTTGTCGCCAAATCACCTGAATACTCATCATCGATATACAATTCAGCATCACGTGTGAGCTTTATACTGTAAGTATCATGGATATTGTATCCGGGAAAAAGCCAGGAAATACTATGTCGTACGATATCATCAATAAAGATAATATCGCGTTGCCCTTGAACACCAGGTGGAATCTCAATAAAACGAGGTAAGTGATCTGATGGTATCTTAACAATGGCATACTGGTCACCACTATTGGCGACACCCTCCAACTGCATGTGGATTGCAAGATACAAGGCCGAATTGTTCAGAAAAGGCCTCACCCGATCTTCTACCAAAAGCACCGGCTGAACGTAAGGCAACATGTTATCCCTGAAGTAGTCCTCAATGAATTCTATCTGTACCTCATTAAGATCAAGACGCCTCAATATGTTGATACCGTATCTCTTCAACTCAGGAATGATCTCATTCAGGAATGTATGATTCAATTCAATCTGTTGCTTGTTGACAACTTTGAGGATTTCTTTCATGATCTGGTTGGAGTCAAAATCCAAAGCCTTCTGTTCCTTCTTTCCCAGACGGATGATATTCCTATGATGAGCCACCCGTACACGATAAAATTCGTCCCGATTGGATGAAAATATCGCAATGAATTTCAAACGCTCCATCAATGGATTGGAAGGATCGCGAGCCTCCTGCAATACACGATAGTTAAATTCGAGCCAGGAAATATCCCGCTCTATATAAGGAAATTTCGTAGAATCAAGCTTGTTCATATTAAAATCCGAAAAGTACACAAATGTAATCCAAATAAAACAAAATTTTGTTTTTCCGATATCACCTTTAATCAGATTGTAATAATTCACAAGGATTCTACTCCATCAAGATACTTTCACAAATTATAGACCTTAAAAAGACTTGCAATCTCGTTGATTTCGTTAGGAGGTTAATACAGCAGGGTTTGCAACGGCATATGATTCTGCTTCCCTCTATACGCATCTGTTGATTACAGACTTGGGTATTACAAATTTATTTTGAACCGCGTAACGGTACTAAAAATCCAACAAACATCCCTTGTGTATTCCGTGTATTTGTAGTAGAATAAAAAAGCAAAGGCACTCTTCCTACTAATAAATATACCTGTAATAATGTGATTTGAATGATAAAAGCAGATATCCCGAATCGGTTAAAATTGAATCTGGTGCATCTTTTTGACTCGGTTAAAAAATGCAGTTACATATTTCAGGTTGTGAACAATGCAAATTCACAGGTACGAGTACCTGGCGAATTTGCATTGCCCGAAAAGAGGTTAGAATTCTACCTGTCCGCGGATTTCTCCATTTGGATAATTATCTGTCTGAATATTGATATACAGCCCACCTTGCTCCAGGGTTGTTCTGAGCGAGTCAGGAACTGTCCACGATTCTGTAATAGACCCGGCAGCAGATCCGGATGATTGGATGTTCTTGACAGCCGGGCCATTGACGCCACGAGCTCCCTTATAGAACCTCATTCCATTCAATGGACTACTCAGACCCGTCCATGTCACTGTATAGGTAAATACTTTAGTATACTTACTGTATTTACCGGTGATGGTGCCTGCACCGTTGGATTCATTGGAAGGAACGACCTGAGTACCTTTCATGGGAAGATTGTTCGCTTCCAACACTTCCTCCGCATCCGGAGTACAGGAAACAATAGCAATAGAAAATAAGGTAAATAAAATTAAGAATTTGTTCTTAAACATAACGTTTTGGTTTAAATGATTTTATAAACAAAATTCACAAAAGGTTGCTGATGCCGGATAGGGTGAATGAAATGATTTTTCTTTGATGAATAATAAAACGTATAGATGATGTGATTCAGTACACAAAGATATAATATTATAATTATTTGTAATATATTTTTGAAAAATTATTAGTTGTGTGAAGGAATTTATCCGGAATAGTCAAGAAACTTATCTGATATACGTGGGCAAATAATCTCATTTATCGCCTGAAGATGACTTCTGATTTAAAATGATAAATTATGGTCATACCAAAGGCCAACACTTCTTAATCTGGATTAAGTGTTTTTCTTAATATACCATATTGTTTTTCAGCATATTATAGCCCTACCTTTGCATTGATAATTTTTGAATCATGGACAGAAAGGCTTTTTTGAAAAAGAGCATGGCCGGGGCAGGTTTACTGTCTGTTTCTTTGGCAGGCGTCAATACCAGGATATCAGCCGGTAACGATAGGGCATACCCCGATTATGAAGCTCTGGGTTTTAATCATTTACCACATACAAATTCCAATATCATGGCTAATATTATTCTTCACAAGGCGGAAAGCCGGGGCAATGCGGATCACGGCTGGCTCAACAGCAAGCATACCTTCAGTTTTGCAAATTATTACAATCCTGACCGGATGCATTTTGGTGCCCTGCGGGTACTTAATGATGACACGGTCGCTCCCGGTATGGGTTTTGGTACACATCCACATGACAATATGGAGATTATCAGCATTCCCTTGGAAGGTGACCTGGAACATAAGGACAGCATGGGCAATGTCGCCGTCATCCGAAGTGGAGACATTCAGGTCATGAGTGCCGGAACCGGTATCCGACACAGTGAATACAACAAAAACAAGGATGCCATGGTGAAATTTCTTCAGATTTGGGTGTACCCTAATAAGAAGAATGTCAAACCAAGATATGATCAAATGACACTTAATAGGAAAGATCGCCGCAATAAGCTACAACAGATACTTTCGCCCAATCAAGACGATGCAGGAGTTTGGATTCATCAGGATGCATGGTTTCACCTCGGCGACTTTGACCCGGGCCAGAAGGTTACTTATCAGATCCATAAAAATGGTAACGGTGTATATCTTTTCAATCTATCAGGCACCTTGGTTGTCAATGAAACTATGGTCAACAAGCGAGATGGCATAGGCATCCGGGATACCAACAACATAGGTATAGAAGCACAAAGTCAGGCGGAATTCTTAATAATGGAAGTTCCGATGGAGTTTTCGCTATAAGATTAATTTCCATTGCAATCGATACATTTTTAATAACTAAATACATATAACAACTATGACAAAAACTAAATGGGTTCTGGACCCGGCGCACAGCGAGATTTCATTTAAGGTTAGGCACATGATGATAGCCAGTGTGACAGGTAATTTCGAAAATTTTGAACTGAGTGCCCTATCGGATGGGGATGATTTCAGCAATGCCAGCGTTTCCCTGATTGCCGATGTCAACAGTGTACATACCAAAAACGAACAAAGGGATATTCATCTCAAGAGTGCAGACTTCTTTGACTCTGTGAATTACCCTCATATTCGATTTGAAGCTGAAAATGTCTCCTTAGAACCCGGCGAAAATGAATTGAATGGCAATCTCACCATCCGTAATACTACTCTTCCGGTAACTGTCCACATAGAATATACCGGTACGGGAATTGATCCGTATGGCAATACTAAGGCGGGTTTTAGTATTGAGGCCAAAGTGAAGCGGAAAGATTTCGGTCTCACATGGAACGTTCCACTGGAAGGTGGAGGAGTCCTGGTAAGTGAGGAGGTAAAAATCATAGGTGAGTTCCAACTGGTCAAACGACCATGATTCACTGAAGACGAATGAAATGAAAGGAGCAAGACCGCTATGCCTTGCCCCTTTCATTTGACCGATTTTTCATAAGGCCTGAGCACTAATCAGGTATATTACTTGGCAAATCGATTTATATTTGCTTAATATCCTATCTTTTATTTTATCGCCCTACAAACCTTTCATGTCCAGTTAGATTTTCCTGTTTACACCAAAGATCAATGTTGAATCTCAACGGCTAACACAAGACCACATCAATACCTTTACCGGATCTCCATTCGTTCTCCCTTGCTATGGCTTGAAAATTCCGGAGCGTACATGCATTGTATGGTAGAAATTCCGGTGGAGAAATTACCCCTAAGTGATGCCCGAATATCATATTCAAACACATAAGTTCCCTTTGGCAGATAATCGATAAAGAAATTATTTGCGATATCTTTCGGCGACTCATAATATCCAAGGCCGTTCTTGAAGCGGTAGCCGCTGATATTGCTTATCGGCTCTGTTCCTGCAGGGCGCATATCCTTCAGGTGTACGTATTCCATGGGCCTGTCCACTCGTATAATGGTTCGCACACGGATCAAATCACCTACCTTTACTACCTGCCCGGAGGATAAAGGTATCAAGGTCTCTCCCCGGTCTCCTTTCCTGACAATATTGTAAGACTTATCTATAGTGAGGGGAGTACCTTTGAAAGTGCCTATTTTGTCCAGCTGTTCGAAGTACTGGTAGTAAGCTCCTCCCCAATTGACCACCCTGGAATTGTTTCTGACTTTGACCTCCTGCATTTCCTTGCTGATTTCTTTACCAGAATAAGTTGTCTTGAAATAGCCTGTGCCCGGCTCCGGTTTAAGGGAGGGTATATCCAGTTTCTTGCCTCCTAAGGTAATGTCCGGATAGACTGTTTCCAGATTCATGGCACCTCCCTGAAGCAACAGGGCGTATATGGCGGAAGATGTTGCCTTGGTTGTCTTCCAGTTGTTGGTCTGTTTGTTGAGCAGGAGCCACATCTTCATCTCATCGACACTGTCCTCATCCTGAGTCAATTCTGAAAACACCTCTATCATCAAAGCCTGGGTCTCAATTGGCAATTGGTACCAGAAATAGCCGTAGTCGGACTTCCAGTACATACCCAGGTTGGGATTGCGGAAGGCAGTCTGCCTCATGCCTTCAACGATAAGGCCTGGTACGGTTTTATCGCCGGCCCGATGCAAGTATAGTGCAATCATGCCTTGTGCATATTGATTCTTCTTGTTCCAGTATTTTTTAGACTGATTGAAGAAATAACGATAGGCTTCCGTTTGCTGGAAATCATTTTTCCCCAGATCCATCATGGAGCGGGCATATAGGTATTGGATTGGCCAATACGAAAGATGATTCTCATCCATTTTTTTGGCATCATTCTTATTATTCCGCTTGATGTCTTCATAATATCGTACCAATGCCTGATCACAATAGTTTAAAGCCCGCTCAAGGAAGGAATATATGGAAGCATCATCGTCCTTAATGACACCCAAACGGAGTAAGTGACCCAGATTCTCGACTACATAGGAAGTTACATATTCGTTTTCACGGCATCCAGGAAACCATGGCAAGCCGCCACTTTGATATTGCCTTTCCATCAATTTGCGAAGCGCGCCCTGTTGTTCATTAGCCATTCTGTTGAAATCGAAGAGTAAGCCGATATTCTTCTTTTGTTGTTCCTCGCTTTGTGCCTCCAGCACCCATGGAGTCTCTTCCAGTAAGGCAGACTTCAGTTCTTGATTTTTCTGCAGGTTGCTCAGCAGAGCGTCTGTATTTTTCCATCTTTCGAATACAGCCTTGATTTTAGGATTGCTATTGGCTATATATGCGGCAAGTGTATTGGCGTAGTAACGGCTGAGTATTTGTTCCGTACATTCGTAGGGATACTCCATGAGGTAAGGCAACGCCTGTACGGCATACCAGGCCGGATTGGACGAATATTCCAGTGTATATCTATACGGTGTTACTGTACCGGATAGATTAGCCTTAGTCATGGCATCGAAAGTAAAAGTTTTTTCCTGTCCCTTGCGTACCATGATTGGCATAGTCTCAGTCACCATCATTCTGTTGGAAAGTACCGGAAGTGTATTCTCTTCCCCATCGGTATGACTATCAGTCCAGGCTGTAATGCGTATGGTTACTGCTTCAACAGGCAAAGCAGGTGATTGGACTTCCCAGTTGACCACACTTGACTGGCCTGAACTTAAGGCAAAAGTCTGTTCAGCAGAACTAATGATCAATCCCCCGGCCAATGGCTGCAAGGTAACTGCATCCAGAAGTTCGAGTTTCGCGTGTGCGATACCACTAAGGCCATTCATGTTGACCACCTTGGCGGTTACCTCGAGCTTGTCATTCTCCCTGAAATATCGAGGTAGGTTGGGAAATACCATTAATTCTTTAGAAGTAGTGACTTCCTCCTCCAAAGTGGCCTGCATCAAATCTTTGGTATGAGCAAATAGCTGTAATCTCCATCGTGTTAGCGCTTCCTTCATCCTGAATCGAAGGACAACATCTCCGTTCTTATCTGTGTGCAGATCCGGGTAGAAAAATACGGTTTCTTCCAAAGCAGACCGTACTGAAGGCGGAACGACCTCGTGATTTGTCTGATCGGAAGGCTCTTCCTCTTTCCCGGCACCTTTATTGGAATCTGTCGGCTCACCAGCCACGGCATCGGCCATCATTTCAGCTTCCGGTTGAGCATTCCTTTCAAAATTCCTTCCCCCTGCCATTGTCGGGCTCATCATCATTTTTCTGTACACACGCGTATGATGCCATTGGATCAGCAAATTGTCGAGATAGTTACGCCACTGCTCACCGATCTCAGGCTGCATATCCATTGAGTAGTGGCGGCTTAGGCTCCACAATCCGTTGTGATGATCAGAATAAGAATAGTAGACATGGTAATCAGGAAAGCCAATCGTGTTAAAATAATTTCTGGAAAACACATCAAGAGATGCATCATACATGGATGCTATGACTTCAGCCAAAACCTTTTCCTTTGCCGGCCCCGACACAACCAGTTCCCAGGTTTCTTCGGCCCCCGGCTCTAATTTGTCCCTAAACGTCTTTAGTTTGACCTGCAAATCCTTATTGGACCATGGCACATTGATTTGGACCGGTACAGACTGTGCCCTGCCAAATCCATAAGCAGAAGCAATAACAGTGACACCTCCCCGGTACTCTTCATTGATCTTCAATGTTTTTCCCAAAGCTGATGCAGCATTCAACCACTCGCGAGAAAGAAGCTTTCCTTGAAAATAGAACTCATAAAGCAATTTTCCGGAAGTATTCCTCGTCTTGTATGTCTGATTACTCACCATTCCTACCTGGTAGCTCGGTTTGTCAGTTGCAGCGAATATAAACCTATCCAGGGCAAATTCTCCCTTTGAGCCATCGGCTTTCACGCTTACATACAACGCCTCCTTGTTTGATACCGGATTCATACCATCGACATCGAAGACAATGCGGTAATCACCTGGTTCGAAATCCACTGATTTCAATGCATCGACAGGACCGGTGCCGGATTTGATTTTCCGGTCGAAAATAGTTTTTTTGACAGACCATGTTGTGCGATCCGCTTCATTCAGATAGCTCTCATAAGGCCAGAGTTTTTTGTATTCTTCCCTGCTTATTGTCACACGCTCCGGGTATGCGTATAGCTTATTCCTCAAATATTGATTTGAAGAAGTGAGTAATTCGATACGCAGCCTGCCATTGGTCGGTACAGAGACAAAAGCACTATTCTTCGTGTCCACCACCAGGTTTCTGAGATCTTTTACCTCAACTTCACCCGCAATATTGTAATCTGTATTATATGGATCATATCCTAACAGAACATTTGTACTGCCGGATTGGGTCTCTCCATTGATATCTGTTATATCAACGGATATGTCAAATGAAAACTTCGGCTTGATCTCTTTACTAATGGATTCATCCGCCAGTGCGTCAAATACAATTGTAAACGAACCGTCAGTCTCTGTTGTAATCTCTCCATTGGCAATAATCATTTCATTGGAGGGGAAAGAAGGCCTGAAATAATCAAAATTCCAAAAGTAATAACGCCAAATTTGTCGTCGTGTAACGGTAAATACGCCTTTTGCTCCATCAACTGCATTTCCTGCGTAATTGAGTGCCTTGCCACTTATTCTTACTTTGTCATTGAGTACATAAGCCTGAGTGATGGTATCTATCTTTACTTCAAATTTAGGCCGCTTGTATTCTTCAACCTGAATTCCTTTAGTGTGTTGTCCATCAATATATATGCTCATGACGCCGGTCAAGACACCGGAAGGTACTGTAAAATTGCCATGCAAGGAGCCGAACTCATTGGAAACAAAGGTTCCTTTTGATACCTCCTGATTATTGACATCACGCAGACTGACAGTCACCTTTTTATTTGGAATGATGTGAGGAACAGACTTCTCATCATGGCTGTACAGGATAGCTTTGAAATAGATAATCTGTCCCGGCCTGTAAATAGCCCGGTCCGTAAATACATTGTAATTTATAGACCTGTCGTGCCGACCACCAAATCTATAGGGATAGGATTGTCGGAGGTCAATCAATTGATCTCCACCTTTGGTAAATGATGCGAAATAGTTGTTGTCCGGTGAGACTTTAGGTGTGACGAATCCGTTCTTATCAGACTTGCTTTCATTGAGTAACCTAATGTTACGTGTATTGTAGCTGTATGTATAGATTTCTGTCTTCACACCTTCTAAGGGCATTCCACTCATACGGTCAATGACCACTGTCGAATGATCCAATGTGCCATAGGGATTGTTTCTCATTACTGCCAGGTTAGAGAATTGCACCACAGCCGTTTCACTATAATATTCTCCATTGTCGGGGAGTTTCTGTGGTACAAAGAGGTAAATACCCTGATCGAGCCCGTCCATCTTTACTTCCACACGATGAGAACGATGGTCAGCAAAGTCCGGCAAATCTATCTTCACCGTTTTGAAGAGGTTCTTACCGGTTATTTCCTGCAATGAATTCCTCTCATATCGGTTGAATTGAAATTGAAAAAATTGTTCACGGGTCAATTTGTAAATATTTACCTCAGCCTCGGTAAGATTGGCATATTGCACAGCCAGCAGAAAGGGTTTGCCGGGGAATTGGACACTTTCCCCTTGAATCGATACAGAGCGGGCCTGAAGGCTGGCAATTTTGTTCTGCGCCTTGATGCCGTATTTATTGTTGGGGTAGTCCGAAGAAAGCTTTTTCAACCTTTCAATCATTTTGTTTAGCAAAAACCGATCCCCTTGATCAGGATTATCGGAAGAATATTTATCGATGGCAAGCTCCAATTCAATCAGCCTATATTCAAAGGCAGCTTTCCAGTCCTGTTTAGCTCCTGATTCAACCTGTTTTTGTATTGCCACTTTGAAGTCCCTATCCTTCAGGGGATCCACCGAATGCTCATATACAAAATTCAACCTTTCCAGGTCTATTCTCCGTAAAGCCTCCTCATTGCCGTTGCTCAGATGATGTTGCAACAATTGTTGGTAGATTTTTAGACTATGAAATACCCGCGATGTAGAATCTTTTGCCTCGAGCTTCATGGCGATAAATTCCTCATATGGAGCAAACCATTCACTGCCACGGATTTCAAATTTATATACCGGTTCTTCAATATAATTTCTGCTGTCGGCAAGATAGTCCAGCATCTGATGAGCCAGAAAACTATATAGTGAAGGCCTGTATAGGTCTGCATTACTTTGGGTTGTAATCAGGTCGATATCCCGGATAGGTATGGTCCTGAGCTTTTCATCGGCTATGGAAAGGTCATAGTATAAGTCAATTTTTTCCAAAAGTTTTTCTTTAGACCAGGTCTCAAAGTCATCATCTTCCTGCAGGCCCTCACCGGATGTTACATCTTGAAGTTGGTACCGGTTGGCATTCAGATAGGAAGCATAGGTATGAGCGGTGACATTCAGAAGAATCTGACGAGCCGGAAAAGTGGCGGAAGCAACCTCACTTTCAAGATATGCTATGGCGTCCTTGGTGCCATTTTCATTCTCAGACTTTATCCTGGCCAAGGTCATGACCGCGCGGATATAGCCATCCCACTGTCCTAAACTCTTGTATTTAGTCAACAAGGTGCCTAACAATTTTTCGGCACTCTTATATTGACGTATACTGATGAGACTGTCTACTGAAACAAAGTCTTTTGGATCGGTAGGATTGGATAGATTGGCCATATTTTCGTTATTTTCGTTATCAAATGTACTTTCAGAAATAGCATTACCGGTACCTCCAACATCCTTTTGCTTCAGATTTGAAAAACAACTTGTCAGGGTGACGAAAAATATCAGGCTAAATAAAAAACTGATAGTTCGCATGGTTGTATTATTAAGGTTGAACAATGATTGTCCGGTTATAAATCCATTTTCTTTTCCATAACGTAATTTTAAGTCATAAAGTTATTGAAGAATGAAACTTTCTCAAAAAACATTTTAATTTACTAAAAAACTTTTTCATTTAAAAAAAATGAAAGGACTACCAAGCTTGATGGTGTTCACTTTGGCAGGCCTTCCTGATAGATTCCCGGAAACTATTCATTTGATTAATAACAATATCATCGTAGGTTAATCAGATTGAAGGTACAAATACCAAGCGGCATTATTGCAGGAAAATTTGTTCTGATCAAACTTGAGCAACACTGATTTTTATTTAAAGCGAAAAAAGGAAGACGCAGAAGGATTTTTGCTTCTTTTATTTCATTAAGTGATTCATATTCAACTCAATACACCCATATTGAGTGTATCCGTTCTTCAAACTGGTTCATAAAACTATTTGGCGAAATTAATCAGGTTGATAATTACTTTAGTGAAATTTTCATGGGTATCAAGTAGTAAACCCCTCATAATCAGGTAGCAATTATAAGAAATCAGGCAAGGTTAACCAGATTCGTTACAAATAATATGAGATAAAACAGAAATGTGATTATTATTTCTTATATTTACGGGAACAAGGAAAAATAGTCATTCGGATCAAAGGCAAAGAAACAGATTGTGAAACAACTATTCACTAAACGACAAAAAAGGTAGGTCGCTATCATTTTTGTGTGAATGATTAGATCTGTTTATTGTTAAAGAAAAATGAAGAGATATGATGACGCAAAGAATGACTGATCTGATGAAGCTTTTGGAAAATGACCCCAATGACAGCTTCCTTTTGTTTGCCATAGCCAAGGAATATGAACAAATGAGCATGCCTGACCAGGCAGAGCATTATTACCTGACACTCCGTAAGGCCAATCCTTCCTATGTGGGACTTTATTACCACCTGGCCAGGTTATATGAGGATACCGGAAAGGTGGAGGACGCCCTGAATATATATGACGAAGGAATATTTATGGCAAATAAGATGCGCGACCAACATGCCCTTGCTGAATTAAAAAACGCAAAAATGAACCTCGAGTTGATGATGTAGTGATTCAGCTCTTCTCAACTTTTGCAGCATTGCTGGGTTACTCTTACCCGGAAATCCAATACATTGTGGATGTTCCTAAACGACATTTTTTACTGACCCGGTCATCCAATTTCTTAATGAGTCCGTAAAACGACTTTTCAATTGAATCCAGACAACCTGCTTTCTCTCCTTAAAAACAATCAAGAACATTTTCGCGCTAAACTTGTTCGACCTACGAACAATTGTTCGCATATCATCATATTTTTCTATTTTTGCGCAAAAATTCAACCAGTGGTTCAACAGTTTTATTCACTCGAAATAGATTTTCTGGAACATCAGACAGAAGACAGTACAGTCATAGGTTTCAATACCAAGGAAGTACCTGAGGGCGTATTCGATTTTAAAGCAGGACAAAACATCACCATTAAATATTATTTCGATGGGGAGGAGATCCGCAGATCATACAGTATCTGCACCTGTCCTTCAGAGAGTCGGATCCATATCGGAGTAAGGGCCATCAAGGACGGTCTTTTTTCCAACTTCGCTCTTAAAAATTTAAAAGTCGGTGACAGACTCGATATTCTTCCTCCGGTTGGCAGTTTCACGATACAAGGCAAGATGGCAACCAGCGGCCGGTATGTATTTTTTGCCACAGGAAGCGGCATCACACCGGTGATTTCCATGATAAAGGACAAACTGGAAAAAGATCCGGCTGCTACCTGTACCTTATTTTACAGCAACCGTTCGGTAGGTTCGATGATGTTCCGGGATGAACTGGACGGTATCAAGAATAAATACAGTACCAGATTTCAGGCTGTATATCTGTTCAGCCGAGAACAACTGGATTCGGATCTCCTGTACGGAAGGATGGATGGAGACAAGGTGAGGCAATTGATGAACATCTTTGTTGCCGATAAAGCAGGTAGCCAATATTTTATTTGCGGACCAGAAGAACAGACCATTGCCATCAGGAATCTCCTGACAAAGGAATTGGGCATACCTTCCGGTCAGGTTCACTTCGAACTTTTCCATACGGGCGACCTAAAGCCGGAAGTAAAGTCACAGGAGGAGGTTACCGACTTCAAAGGTACAGCCGAGGTCACAGTCAGGATCGATGGTAAGGAAACCACCTTCCATCTCGCTTATGACAAAGAGAGCATTCTGGATGCCGGAATAAGGCAGGGCCTGGATCTCCCATATTCCTGTAAGGGAGGTGTGTGCTGTACATGCAGGGCACAATTGCTGGAGGGCAAGGTACATATGGATCAGAATTATGCATTGGAGGATGATGAGGTTGAAGAAGGCTTTATCCTGACTTGCCAGTCACATCCGCGTGCAGGGAAATTATTCGTCGATTATGATGTATAATGGTGCATGAAGCAGGAAGGTAACAATCCGCGCCGGGATTACATCATCCTTAAGGCAGCAGAAATCATGAGGAATCAGGGTTATGCCGGTGCCACCATGCGCGATATTGCCCGGGAAGTAGGTATGGAAGTCAGCAGTCTATACAACCATATCCGCTCTAAACATGATATCCTCGCTACCATTTGCTTTTCAATCGGGGATGAATATATCACAGGTCTTGACACCATCCTGGATCGGGAAACAGCTTATCCCGAAAAGCTTTCCTGTATAATCGGGCTACATATTGATCTGGCAGCAAGGCACAAGGACTTGATGATTGTATTTGAAGAAGAATGGAAACATTTGCAGGACGAAGATTTAAATAAATTCAAAAGCATGCGTGCTTATTATGAAAAAAAGCTGGAAAACTTTTTCCGATTGGGAATGGAACAGGGAAAATTTAAAAACATGGACGACCGGACCATGCTGCTAACCTTCCTTTCTTCCATTAAATGGCTCAATTATTTCTTTAAAGACAAAAATAATTACGATATTGCTGTCCTCAAAAGAGAAGTCATGGCCTTAATCAGTCATGGATTGTTGGCCGACCCGCACTAATACAAATTAAAATTAACAATTCAAATTAAGGAATATGTCAATAGCTGCATCCGCAAATCATTTTCAGGACAGGATCGACCGGGATGAAAAGATAGAACCCAATGATTACATGCCGGAAGAATACAGAAAGACACTAATCAGACAGATTTCTCAGCACGCTCATTCAGAGATTGTAGGTATGCTACCTGAAGGTAATTGGGTTACAAGGGCCCCTACATTGAAGAGAAAGGCCATCTTGCTGGCCAAAATCCAGGATGAAGCAGGACACGGACTTTACCTGTATAGCGCCTGCGAAACACTGGGTGTGGACAGGGATGATCTAATAGATGAATTGCATGAAGGAAAGGCTAAATACTCCAGTATATTCAACTATCCATCGTTAACCTGGGCAGACATGGGTGCCATCGGCTGGTTGGTGGATGGTGCCGCAATCATGAACCAGGTGCCTTTGTGTCGTACTTCCTTCGGACCCTATGCCAGAGCTATGGTTAGGATTTGTAAGGAGGAGTCCTTCCACCAGCGACAAGGTTATGACATCCTACTTGCTTTGTGCCGTGGATCTCAGGAGCAAAAAGCTATGGCCCAGGATGCACTCAACAGATGGTGGTGGCCGGCACTGATGATGTTTGGCCCGGAAGATAAGGATTCTGTGCACACCCAGCAAAGCATGAATTGGCGGATCAAGCGGTTTACCAACGATGAGCTGCGGCAACGGTTTATCAATATGACAAAGCCACAGGCTGACTTTCTGGGGCTGACCATTCCCGATCCAGATATCAGGTGGAATGAAGAAAAGCAAGGTTACGACTTTGGCCCGATCAACTGGGATGAATTCTGGCAAGTAGTCAAAGGTTACGGTCCGTGTAATGCCGAACGTATCGAAGCGAGGAAAAAAGCCTGGGATGATGGACGTTGGGTACGTGAAGCAGCCGTCGAATATGCCAAAAAATACGAAAATCAACAATAATTTTCCTGTTAGAATATCTTCATAATCAATCATTTGTAAACTAACCTTAAAAAAAATATGCGATGAGCAGCAATTGGCCACTTTGGGAAGTTTTTATCAGAAGCAAGAACGGACTCCAACACAAACATGTCGGCAGCCTGCATGCTTCAGATGCAAAAACGGCATTACAAAATGCCCGCGATGTATATACCAGAAGAATGGAAGGCAACAGCATCTGGGTTATCCCTTCCAACTTTATCACGGCATCCGACCCTCAGGAAGATGAAGAATTTTTCGAACCGGCGGAAAGTAAGATATACAGACATCCGACCTTCTTTGAACTGCCGGATGAAGTCAAACACATGTAAATTCATTAGAAATGATCGAAAATCAACTTCCAATATTCCGATTTCTGGTACAATTGGGTGATGATGCCCTCATCCTTAGCCAGCGTCTTTCCGAATGGTGTGGCCACGGACCCGTCCTGGAGCAAGACATTGCATTGACCAATATTTCACTCGATATACTGGGACAGGCACGGCTTTGGTACCAGCTGGCCTGTGACCATACTTCAGAAAGCATGACCGAAGATAAAATCGCCTACAAAAGAGATTCAGCCCAGATGACCAATCTGACTCTCGTAGAGCAACCAAACGGCGACTGGGGACGAACAGTGATGCGACAATATCTTTACGATAGTTTCAAGAAAATGTATTATTCCCGGCTTAGTGAGACTCATTATGCGTCGATCGGTGAAATAGCTCACAAATGCAAGACAGAGACCAATTATCATTACAAATGGAGCAAGACTTGGGTACAGCGACTGAGCATGGGCACCGAAGAAGGTCACACGAGGATGCAGGACGCACTCAATCGGCTATGGCGCTTTCATCATGAGCTTACTATCCCGAGTGCCACAGATCTGGAGATTTCCGCTGAAGGCATAGCTCCCAATCCAGCCGATCTGAAAGATGCATATTTAGAAGAAATATCGAGTTTTCTGACTGAGTGCACCCTGACCATACCTGATGATAAAACGGTTATTACAGGAGGCAGGAAGGGTATTCATACCGAACATCTGGGCTACATTCTGGCTGAAATGCAATTTTTACAAAGAGCTTATCCTGACCGGGAATGGTAATGACATATACCGGGAACGATGTGATCGCTCTGCTCAAAGAAGTAGCAGATCCGGAGATTCCCGTGTTGTCTGTAGTAGATCTTGGAATTATAGAAAAGGTAATTGTAGACGGTAATCGTCTCTATTTGGGCATTCTACCTACCTACAATGGTTGCCCGGCCATCGATCTGATAAGGTTGATGATCCACGAAAAATGCTATGATGCGGGGTTTAGAGATATCGAAATAGAATACCTGAAGACACCACACTGGACGACAGACCGGATAAGTCCGGAAGGTATGAATTCGCTCCGGGAGTACGGTATCGCAGCCCCGGACAAATCCACCAGGATTGACCAGCTCATCCATGGAATTTCTACAATAAGGTGCCCAAAATGCGATTCCTCCCATACGTTCCTGATTTCGGCATTCGGATCCACGCCATGTAAAGCACTGATGCAATGCAAGGATTGTCATGAACCATTTGAGTATTTCAAATGCAATGGGATACCAAATGATTAGCCGGATTTGCAAATGCCAATTTCAATACGAAATTCAAGCCTTCCGTAAAGTCCTTATCTCGGCTTATAATTTCGCAAATCACGTCCCCACTGTAATTTATCCCTTATCGTCTTGGTAAATGTAATCTTTGGAAGCCTCACAAGAGGGATGGTATGGGGTGCCTTTCGGATCGTAATCTTACAATCGGGAGAGATGACTTCATACCTGCTATCCAGTGTACAAAGAAAGTTCTCTGCTCTGCCTTCGATGGTAAATTCCAGCTGAGCAATATCGGGTACCACAATAGGCCTTACACTTAAGTTGTGCGGAGCGATAGGCGTGATGATGAAGTCCTCCGCAGTTGGAAGCAGGATGGGCCCGCCACAACTGAGATTATAGCCGGTACTACCTGTCGGGGTGGAAACAATGATACCGTCGGCCCAATAAGAATTGAGAAACTCCCCATTTAATGTGGCGTGTATCACGATCATCGATGAGTGATCACGCTTGATGATGGTCATATCGTTGAGTGCATACGGGTAGGATTCAAATTGGCCTTCATTGGACTGAAAGTGCAGAAGAGACCTGTATTCAAGCGTATAATCACCGGAATTGAGGCGATCGATAGTCTGGCTGACATACTTCTTCTCAATACTGGACAGAAAACCCAATCTACCCATATTGATACCGACTATCGGGATATCATTGGTAAGCATGGACGCTTCCAACAAAGTGCCATCCCCACCCAAAGAAAACAAAAAATCGATGTCCTTCAATCCGGTCAAATCCGAGGCTCCTATTCCGGTCATTGAGGCAGGCAGGTCCATCCATCGTCGGACTGAGTCATAAACTTCCTTCATGAAGGAAACCCTGATCCCGACAGATTGGCATTTTTCAATCAATTCCCTGACAATCGGAGCCTGATCTTCTTCGATTCCTTTGGAAAAAACAACAATATGCTTCATAATCCAGCGTCAAAATGCAAGTAAAATCCGAAATTCCTACTGCTGTTGCGTGAAACTTCCAATCTTACCAATTTGTTATAATAGAATACCACATCAAGGCCTACACCGTAACCATAAACATATTTATTGGTCAGCGGATTCCCGTAAGCATAAAATCTGTCGGCGACCCTTGCAATATCAAATCCTCCGGTCAAATATACATCCAAAGGCATTTTCCTGTACGCTTTGAGCACCATATATTTTCCCCAATCCAACTCCTTGCCCAAGACCTTGTATCTCGCAATGTTTTTCAACAGGAAGTAATCCTGCCCATCGATTACATTCAGATCGTAACCACGGACATAAATATCATCGTAACCAATTGCCTTATTGAAATAATAGGGTACTTTCCCCCGATCAAGATTGTATCGGCCCAGGGTGTGCTCCTCGAGACTTAGCTTTGGAGTAATTTTAAAGAACCCTGATAAGAGAAGTCCTGCATCTGACTTGTGTATATCATGGCGGCTTAATCCAATCTGACTAAAATATAAGCCCAGACTCCATCCTTTCATGGCATAAGGAACTACATCCCGGGTATCATAGCGGAATAAATAGATAAATTCCGGAAAGCTCAGTTTAGATCTGTTGTTGAGATAGTCCGGGTTGTAACTCGTGGTCAACGAATCATTTATATTGAAATGATAATAGTTTATCTCCACCAAATGTTTTGCATAGATAGCAGGCCTATAAAACATCCGTGCCCCTAACTTTACTCTTTTGAGCAGGTCCTGATCCAGATTGCGCTTTAATACCAGAAAATTGTCAATCGTCTTATAGGCGACTTCTCTGTTGGCGGCATAAAAGCCTGTGAATCCTATTCCAAGGGTATTGGAATGATTGAGATAAGGATAATCGTAATCAATTGAAATTTTCTTGGTAAATCCTGCCTGACCATATATCGTGAGGCGATCACCATTGCCGGTAAGGTTGATATGACTTAGGAAAAGCCCATATGATAAACGTTTCAAAGATCGATTGTAATTGCGCCACCATTTGTTGAAATCATTGTCGATAAATTCCAGCAAGGGTGCAGGATAGATATATAAAGCCTCTTTGCAATGAATGTTGACACCGGCCGATTGTGCCTCGATATTCAGGTTGATAAGATTGCATCTCGCCTCCACCACCAGATTGGTATTCAGAAGTCGTTTTTCATTGGTTTGAAAGATAGAAGCAAGGTATTGCAGATCCAATGAATCACCCTTCTTGAAATTCAATTCACGAATAAGTATGTATTCCCGTGTTTTCTCCAGTCCGCTGATCGAAATACTATCTATAGCAACCTTTTGCCCTGAAAGGCAATAAGAGGCTACAAAGAAAAAGAAGAAGAACGTATATCTTCCCAAATATTGCTTTTGATGGAGAATCCTGAACTGCACGAGATGAATCAACGCATCTTTGGCCTGCGTTGCTTGCTTCCCCCACGCTGTGACATGGCCATACGATTCTGCATATTTAATTGTCCCGATTTGCCCAGTGCTTGCTTAAACTGCTTGACCTGGTCTTTGATCATTGATTCGGTCACCTTGAGTTCGTCTGCTTTCTTGACCAATGTCGCTGCTTCCCTGTAGTTGCCCTTGACTGCTGCAAGATTGGCCTGTTGCAGGTAAATCATTGCCTTTTCGTTGTCGGAAGTATATTTTGAGTTTTCACTCTCCTTAAACATTCCTTTTGCCCCCTCGTAATCCTTGCCTTGCATGGCAAAAGTACCTTTCAACATATAGTACGCAGAGCGACCGGGGCCGAATAGTAACTTAGGAAAGAATGTCAATGCAAGCCTTTTCTTTGCTCCTTCCATATCTTGTGCCTGCATCAACTGACTGGCAGACTGGACAGTTCCAACCATCAAATAACCCACCAGAAGAATAAGTGCGACCAAATATAAAGGGAAGGCATACCAAAAGCCATAGAGCGTGGTAAGGACAATGCCGGCAATAATAGAGCCGACTATCAACGCAAATCGTAAAAATATATTGATGGTAAACATAGTCAGTTTTTTCGCAAAAGTAAAAAAATCCGCTTATTTCAAAAAGACACCGGGTATTTAAGAAATAAGCGGATCGAGATAACAGAAGATCAATATTATATCTTTAATGAGCTCCGCTAAGTGGCCTCTGCCTACTCCAGCTACCTATATGAGCGATGCCCCAATGGTCCGGGCTCGCATTATCAAAGTCCAGTTTATACCGCTCCGGAATCTCCTTCAGGAAGGATCCGGTCTCATATTCAGGGAAAATCTCCCGATACGTCAGCATAGATTGGAATGAAATCCTTCGGTAAATGTGCGACCTGGTGACGTTCGACACTTTATCCAGACCGGACGCTCCAAGCAATTCGACAACACTTTCCACTGTGCCTTTGTGGAAATTAGCTACCCGGGTCTTTTTATCCTCTACTACCAGTCCAACCGTCAATTTGGGATCCTGAGTAGCCACACCTGTAGGACATTTGTTGGTATTGCAAAGTAAAGCCTGAATACATCCAACGGCCATCATCATGGCACGTGCAGAATAACATGCGTCTGCCCCCAATGCTATTGCCCGAATGATGTGAAAGCCTGTTGTAATCTTACCGGATGCCAATATCTTGATATGGTGCCTGATATCCAGGCCGACAAGCATATTGTGCACAAAAGCCAAACCGTCCAGCAATGGTGCCCCGACATAGTTGGAAAATTCTTGCGGTGCAGCACCCGTACCGCCCTCAGCGCCATCTACAGTGATGAAATCAGGAAAAATATTAAGCTCCATCATTGCCTTGCAAATGCCGATAAACTCGCTCTTATGGCCAATACACAGCTTAAAACCAATGGGTTTGCCGTCCGCCAGTTCCCTTAGCTGCTTGACGAACATAACCAGGCCTCTCGGTGTATCGAATGCCTTGTGATAAGGGGGAGAAGCAACAAGAGTATGAGGTTCGATACCACGGATAGCTGCAATTTCCGGTGTGTTCTTTGATGCCGGCAGTATACCTCCGTGACCGGGTTTGGCGCCCTGGGATATCTTGATTTCAATCATCTTGACCTGGGGTGTGGCGGCTTTCTTTCTGAAAGCTTCTGGGCTGAAATTACCATCAGCAGTCCGACAGCCAAAGTAACCGGTTCCAATCTGCCAGATGATATCTCCTCCATGTTTCAGGTGGTGAGGGGTTAGACCACCTTCTCCGGTATTATGCGCAAAGCCGCCAATTTTTGCACCGGCGTTCATAGCTTCCACGGCATTGGCACTCAGTGAGCCATAACTCATCGCAGAAATATTATAGATGCTGCATGAATACGGCTGCTTGCAATCCTTATTGCCTATGAGTACCCTGGGATCATGATCGAGCATGGAAAAATCCTTGGGTGCGATGGAATGACACAACCATTCATAACCTTCAGTATATACATCAAGCTGAGTACCGAAAGGCATGGTGTCATTTTCTTTCTTTGCACGCTGATAGATGGTCGAACGGTCGATTCTGTTGATGGGACGTCCGTCGATATCCGATTCAATAAAATACTGGTAAATTTTTGGTCTGAGTTCCTCCATCAGGTAACGTAACCTTCCAAGAACCGGGAAAATCCGCATCACTGCATGTTTTTTCTGGAACATATCATAATAACCAAGGATGACCAAAGCTGCAATTATTGCCAGCACCACATACCAGTTAGGCCCCAGGAACCATGCCAGGAGAAATACAGCAATAAGCAAAGCGGATGATATGATGACAAATTTTTGTCTCATAGTTCGTATAGGATTTTATTTCAACATAAATGAAATGAATGATCGCAGAAAGTTCATTAATTAGCTGCAAATTATATCAATTAATTTTTCACGGCTAATATTTTTAATTTCTTCAATCCACCGGGAAGGCTCCATTCGACTGTATCTCCTTTACTGAATCCAATCAATGCAACTCCCAAAGGCGAAAATACGGATATTCTTTGTTTTGTCATATCCGCTTCTTCAGGAAGTGTAAGTGTCAAAGTCCAAATTTTTTGAGAATCCAAATCCTGGGCATCAAATTTGGAGCCCAATCGGATGATGTCCGGATTGATAGCCTCATCCTCTACGATCTTGGCCCTGTCAAGCTCAATAGCCAGGTTGCCAACTTCTTTGGTCTTGAGCTGGACAGGATAGTTAGCTATTAAAGTCTTAAGGGTCTTGAAGTCAGTTGAATTAATGGTTGGTATCATAATATTTCAAAATTTTAAAAGCCCTCCTTTCCCCGGCTGTTTCTCACGCCGACCAAAAGGCTGACTAATTAGTTAAATTAAATTTAAATTTTTAGAAAACGAAGCGGAACCCCTCCGTTTTACACAAGAATATTAACGGAGGGCTATAGTGATAAAGGCCTTATTATGGGTATTTGCTGATACGAGTGTATCCGTATTGCCTGAAGATCTGTATTTGTGTTGAGTTTTTACCATTACGGCTCAAAATTATCAAATAAAACGCAAAGATACATAATAACGGTTAGATTGAAAATTAGTTTCTTGTTCAAAGTTAATTGTACACGATAAATGTTTAATTTGTTAAGGTCTAAAAATCACTGTATGACATAAACTTTAGATTAAATGACCTGCTAAATCCGCTAATTTTCCCTCGGATTGGTGAACAATAGCCCTGTATGAAAAATAAAAACAGACATATCCGCCACCAAAATAAAACCCATTGTCAAATCCGAACATATCAAGCTGAAAAGGCAAGGTTATATCGAGTCAAATATTTTTAAGTAAGCACAAATCAGGAAAGCTCCCGTCCCTGAAGTCACATCGACAAGGTGCCTGTAAGTACTTGACAAATTAGAAGTATATTTCCACTATTTTGTCTGATTGGCCTTAGAACCCAGTGCCCAGGATTATGAAACACCAACCTGTCTCTCAGGGCAGTTGATTCCGTGCAATCAGGTTTCAAACAGCTTTGTGCGGTTCTTATAATTAAAATTTGAACAACTCTTTATTTGATTAATTGATCCTATCCCAATGATATCGCCGATTGGTTGATATTTATTTATAAAATTTAAAAAAAGACCATTATATCCCACTTGTTTAGAATATTTCTAAATTGCCAACTTCCATAGCGGTTATGCCCTATCTTTTTTGAATTTATTATTTTGTTAATACATTTGTGGCAACAAGTAAAGTACAAAACATGAATTGGTTTAATAGCTTCATTACTTCCAGGGTCGGGCAAAAATTCGTCATGAGTTTGACGGGATTGTTCCTGATTTCTTTTCTATTGGTGCATTTAGTGGGCAATCTACAGCTATTGAAAGACGATGGTGGCCTGGCATTCAATATGTATGCAAATTTTATGGTTCACAATCCATTCATTAAATTTATTTCAATCGGTCTGTACATCGGAATACTGTTACATGCTGTCCAAGGTATTGCCCTGAAGATTAAGAATCAAAAATCACGCGGCAATAAAGGTTACGCTGTCAATAAATTTGTTTCCAAGTCATGGTATTCAGCTAATATGGCTTTATTGGGTACCCTGATTCTCTTCTTTATCTTGATCCACATGGGTGATTTCTGGTTGAAGTATAAGTTTGGAGATGTATATCCTATGGTTAACATAGATGGGCAAGAATTGAAAAATCTATATTGGGGTGTAAATCAATCCTTTAGTCAGCTATGGATTGTCGTAGTGTATTCAGTTGCTATGGTCGTGCTGTACTTTCACCTTTTACATGGTTTCTGGAGTGCTTTTCAGACTTTGGGCATTGACAGCCACAAATACACGCCCGTCATCAAATGGGTGACCAAGGTTTTCTCTTTTTTGATCTGTCTGGGCTTTTTGATCATACCGATATATTGTTACCTCAACAGTTGATACCGACACGGTAATAAATTATTAATGAATTAGTTTTAATCCAAGATATTATGAGTTTAGATGCTAAGATTCCTGAAGGCGATATAAGCCAAAAATGGTCCAACTATAAATCCAAGGTACATCTGGTCAATCCGGCTAATAAGCGAAATCTCGAAGTAGTCGTTGTAGGATCCGGACTTGCCGGTGCTTCCGCTGCTGCCACACTGGCAGAGATGGGATACAAGGTCAAGGTGTTCTGCTTTCAGGACAGTCCACGTCGTGCACACTCCATCGCTGCTCAAGGAGGTATCAATGCCGCCAAGAATTATCAGAATGACGGTGATAGCGATTACAGATTATTTTATGACACTGTCAAGGGAGGTGATTATCGATCCAGAGAGGCCAATGTATATCGACTTGCAGAAGTCAGCGGTAACATCATCGACCAGTGTGTAGCTCAGGGAGTACCTTTTGCTCGTGAATACGGAGGAATGCTGAGCAACCGCTCTTTTGGAGGTGTACAGGTGCAACGTACCTTCTATGCTGCCGGTCAGACAGGACAGCAGTTGTTGCTTGGGGCATACTCAGCGCTGGAACGTCAGATCGGGATGGGTAAGATCAAAATGTACAGCCGCCACGAGATGCTCGATGTTGTCGTCATCGACGGTAAGGCACGAGGGATCATAGCAAGAGACTTGGTAACAGGAGAACTGGAGCGCCACTTCGGGCATGCAGTCCTACTTTGTACCGGTGGTTATGGCAATGTATTCTTTCTTTCTACCAATGCAATGGGATCCAACGTAACCGCGGCCTGGAAAGCTCATAAGAAAGGTGCCTATTTTGCCAATCCTTGTTATACCCAGATCCACCCAACCTGTATTCCTGTGAGTGGAGATCATCAGTCCAAGCTGACATTGATGTCCGAGTCACTGCGTAATGATGGACGCATCTGGGTACCAAAGAAGAAAGATGATGCACGTCCGGCCAACCAGATACCCGAGGAGGAGCGCGACTACTATCTTGAGCGAAGATATCCGGCATTCGGCAACCTCGTGCCACGGGACGTCGCTTCACGTGCAGCAAAAGAACGTTGCGATGAAGGCTATGGCGTTGGCACTTCCAAGATGGCAGTATATCTTGATTTCGCTTCAGCTATCAAGCGCTATGGCGCAATCGAAGTGACCAAGCACGGAATTGCCAATCCGACTGAAAACGATATTATACATCATGGTAAGGAGATTATTAAGGAAAAATACGGAAATCTGTTCGATATGTACAAGCAGATTACCGGTGAAAACCCTTATGAAGTACCGATGAGAATCTATCCGGCAGTACACTATACCATGGGAGGCCTTTGGGTGGATTATAACCTGATGACAACAGTGCCCGGCATGTACGCTTTAGGAGAGTGTAACTTCTCAGATCACGGTGCCAACCGACTTGGAGCATCTGCATTGATGCAAGGCCTTGCGGATGGTTACTTTGTCATTCCATATACCATAGGGGACTACCTTTCAAGCGAGATCCGCACCAAAGCAATCTCTACCGACCATGAGGCATTTGTTGCTGCTGAAGCCGATGTCAGGGCGCGTATCGAAAAATTAATGAATGTTAAGGGTAAACATTCCGTTGATCATTTCCACAAGAAGTTGGGCAAGGTGATGTGGAACAAATGTGGTATGGCACGCAATGCACAGGGACTCAAGGAGGCTATAGAAGAAATACGCCAAATCCGGGAAGAGTTCTGGTCAGATGTAAGAATTCCGGGAGCTCCGGACGAATTCAACCCGGAACTGGAAAAGGCTGGCCGCGTAGCTGACTTCCTCGAATTAAGTGAACTGATGTGTATCGATGCACTCAACAGGAACGAATCATGTGGTGGTCATTTCCGTGAAGAATTCCAGACAGAGGAAGGGGAAGCATTGAGGGATGATGAGAATTTCTCCTATGTGTCAGCCTGGGAATTCAAGAAGGATGGTGATTTTTCACTCCATAAGGAGCCATTGACATTCGAATATATCAAAGTCGCTCAGAGAAGTTATAAATAGAATTTAATCAACCGGCAAATCCAATTTGCTATAATATAAATCAAGAATGTTATGAAATTGAAACTCAAAGTCTGGAGACAAAAAAACGGCCAATCTGAAGGCGCCTTCCAGAATTACGATGTGGATGATGTGTCTCCGGATATGTCATTCCTCGAAATGTTTGACGTTTTAAATGAAAGACTGATAAATGAAGGTGGTGATCCTATCGCTTTTGACCACGACTGCCGTGAAGGTATCTGCGGGATGTGCAGCATGTACATCAATGGTCAGCCACACGGACCTAACCGAGGTGTGACTACCTGTCAGTTGCATATGCGTTCGTTTAACGATGGCGAATCCATCACGGTCGAGCCCTGGAGGGCTAAGGCTTTTCCGGTAATCAAGGACCTGGTTGTGGACAGAACTGCATTCGATCGAATTATTGCGGCCGGAGGATTTATATCTTCCAATACAGGTAATGCTCAAGATGCCAATTCTATTCCAATCGGTAAGGAAATCGCTGACAAGGCTTTCGAATCTGCTGCCTGTATAGGTTGTGGAGCTTGTGTGGCAGCCTGCCCCAATAGCAGTGCCTCGTTATTTACGGCTGCCAAGATTAGCCAACTTAATCGATTGCCACAGGGCCAGCCTGAGCGATACATCCGAACTCGCGATATGGTACATCAGATGGATAAGGAAGGGTTTGGAGCATGTTCCAATACAGGTGCTTGTGAGGCCGAATGTCCGAAAGAGATTTCCATTTCCCACATCGCAAAGATGAATCGCGACTATATCAAGGCATCATTGTTCAAGGATTAAACAGATCTTTGGTATATTATCAAAATAGATAACAGGGCTGTCTTTTGGCGGCCCTGTTAATTTTCCAGATCCAGGAAAGTCGCAGTATGGCTATCCTTTACCGCCTTCAAACCCTCAGGAGGTCCCTGGTACAGAATCTTCCCCCCATTCCTTCCGCCTTCAGGCCCGATGTCGATGATGTAGTCACTACTTTTGATGACCTCCATATTATGTTCAACTATAATGATAGAGTTACCCCGATCAATCAGCTTATTGAAGGCTATCAGCAATTTTCTCACATCTTCAAAGTGGAGTCCTGTGGTAGGCTCGTCAAATATAAAGAGGGTGTGAGGCACCTTGTTGTCCTTGGTCAGGAAGCTTGCCAGCTTGACCCGCTGAGCTTCTCCACCCGAAAGGCTCGATGACGCCTGTCCCAGTTTGACATATCCTAAGCCTACATCAAGCAATGGTTGAATCCGATTAATAATTTCCGGTTGATCAGCAAAAAAATCAACGGCCTCTCTGATATCCATTTCGAGGACGTCATAGATATTTTTGTCCTTATATTTGATATCCAGTACCTCATTCTTGAATCTCCTTCCTTTACATTCATCGCAGACCAGACTTACATCGGCAAGGAATTGCATATCGACTATGGTTACTCCCTCTCCTTTACAGATTTCACATCGTCCACCTTCCACATTGAAAGAGAAGTGCTTAGGCTTGAATCCTCTCAGTTTTGATAATGGCTGTGCTGTGAACAAGTCACGGATGTAATCGTAAGCTTTTACGTAGGTGATTGGATTGGAGCGGGACGACTTCCCGATTGGTTGCTGGTCCACCATTTCCACCACATTGATGGTATGAAAATCTCCATAAAGATCGCGCACAATATTGTTGGAGGTATGTGCACTCCTGGTTTGAATGGCGTTGACAAGTGTTGGATAGAGTGCACCCCTGACAAGCGAACTTTTACCACTACCACTTACACCGGTGACGCAAACAATGGAATGCAAGGGAATGGAGACATTTACTCCATCCAGATTGTGAAGATAGACACCATCCAACCTGATAATATTCCTGCCGACACGCCTTTCTTTGGGAACTTCGATTTTCTTCCGGCCAAGCAAATAATCGATGGTCAGGCTGTTGTTAACGGGAATTTGTGCAATATCCTTATAATTACCGGTAAACACGACCTCTCCACCCAGAACCCCTGCTTCAGGGCCCATATCGACCAGATAATCGGCACTCCTGATGACTTCTTCCTCATGTTCCACTACAATGACTGTATTTCCCAGATCACGAAGCTTCTTCAAGGCAGTTACAAGATTGCGGGTATCTCGGGGATGAAGGCCTACAGAAGGTTCGTCCAATAGATACAATGATCCGGTGAGATTACTTCCCAACAGCCTCGTGAGGTGGATGCGCTGCGTCTCACCGCCACTTAATGTAGATGCCGGCCTTTGCAATGTGAGATAACCAAGTCCAATGGCAACCATGGTCGACAGTCGTTGATTGATTTCTGAAAGTATTCGTTCCGCAATGGTTACATCGCGTTCTTCTAATCTTATTTCCCGAAAAAATTCATCCAACTGTTCAATATCCATTTCTGCAAGCTCAGCAATATGTCGCCCATTGACTTTAACATAAAGTGCCTCCTTACGCAATCTTTTCCCTCTGCACTCCGGACAAATAGTTCTCCCCCGGTATCTGGCCAAGGCGATACGATCCTGAATTTTATAGCTCGTGTTTTGTAACTTTTTGAAATAATCGTCAATGCCCAAAAATCCATCACCCCCTCTCCAGATAATCTCCAATTCTCTGGAACTCAATTTGTGGTATGGTGTATGGATGGACAGGCCCAGTCGCTCCGCATTCTGGATCATCGACTTGTAAAAGTTTTTACCTTTATCGCCTGACCATGGAGAGATTGCGTGGTCATACAGACTAAGATGTTTATTGGGTATGACCTTGGATTCATCGATACCTATGGCCATTCCATAACCTTCACATACATGACAGGCGCCTACTGAGCTGTTGAAATTGAACAAGGCCACTGAAGGCTCTTCATAACCGATACCATTCTCTTCAAATCTCGTACTAAAATGATGCATCTCACCTTCTTCTGTGAGCAGGACACAGCTGCCATTACTCTCTGCAATTGCTGTTTCTATAGAATCTGCTATACGCTTGAAATTTTCCACATCCTCCTTTCGCACTGCGATTCTGTCCACCACAACATAAGCGACAATTTTATTATTTTCACTGTCCTTATTTATTCCTTGAGGCAGGTTTGACACAAGTTCATCTATTCTTTGGACTTCTCCATCAAGCCACACCCTGTTGAATCCTTTTTGCTCCAGCTTTTCGAGAACAGTCCTCAGGGGTTCTTCCGCTTCGTTGTAGGAAAATGGACTCAAAATAGAAAATCGAGTGCCTTCTTCCTTGTTGTTGAGAAAATTCACGATGTCACTGACGCTATCTTTTTTAATTACCTTGCCAGTGATAGGTGAAATTGTTTTCCCAATTCTTGCGTACAAAAGCCTCAGATAGTCGAAGATCTCGGTCAGGGTACCTACCGTACTCCTTGCATTGGCACTGCTTACCTTCTGATGGATGGCTATGGCGGGAGTGATGCCTTTGATATAGTCCACCTCAGGCTTTTTGATTCGTGTCATAAATTGACGGGCATAGCTGGATAGGCTCTCTACATAACGCCGCTGTCCTTCCGCATAGAGCGTATCCATAGTGATGGATGATTTACCGCTACCTGACACACCGGTCACAACGATGAGTTTATGCTTGGGTATGGTCAAGTCTATATTCTTCAGGTTGTTGGTCCGTGCACCCTTAATTACGATATTCAACTTATCGTAAAGAATCACCGGCTCGCCTTCAGGTGAAATTTGTTTTTTTGTCCTTGGCATATTTTGGTTCCCTATATGGATTTGAAAGAATAAAAGTTGTAAAAGTAGTGAATTTTGACATCACGTATCAAACTCAAATAAAGAGCATCATGGTTAGTCATAACACAAGACATGTAAAAAAAGTTAATACCAGCTACACAGATTAAAATTTCAAACCATGATGACAAATGGTTTCAGTGTAAGAGATTAAGTGTTGTGATGTATAAGATTAATGCTTTGAAGTCAGGGTCGAAAAAATGAAGTAGGTAGAAAAATAATAACTGAATATTATGATGGCACCGATGTTTCATCATGCTGAGAAAATTAAAATACGCGATTTGGTTTCGCTTTTATTCATAAAATTGCTGGAAAGGCCAATGGTAATTGAAAAGGCGACTATTAATCATCTACCTACTTCAGAGGTGGGCATCACCCCCATCCCCCAAAATCGAAGTAGGTAGGAAAGTAATAATTCAAAAACCGCCATACACAAGGATTTGGAGGCAAATGAAAAATTTAATTTCCGAGTAGATCATCTGAATTTTGGCAAAGCCGCCCCGAAAGGCAGTGCAATCAATCATTGCGACTATTAATCATCTACCTACTTCAGAGGTGGGCATCACCCCCATCCCCCAAAATCGAAGTAGGTAGGAAAGTAATAATTCAAAAACCGCTATACACAAGGATTTGGAGGCAAATGAAAAATTTAATTCCCGAGCAAATCATCTGAATTTTGGCAAAGCCAACCTGAAAGGCAATACCGTCAAGCATGGTGGCTATTAATCATCTACCTACTTCAGAGGTGGGCATCACCCTCATTCCCCCAAAAATCGAAGTAGGTAGGAAAGTAATAATTCAAAAACCGCCATACACAAGGATTTGGAAGCAAATGAAAAATTTAATTCCCGAATGAAAAATCTGAATTTTGGCAAAGCCACCCCGAAAGGCAGTACTGTCAAGCATGGTGGCTATTAATCATCTACCTACTTCGATTCCACCCCTGATTCATCCTCACTTTCTTAATAGACCCTCATTCAAGATTTCAGGATAGCTGATGCGATTTGAAAGCCTTGATTACCATTTCCTGCACACCGTAATAAACATTGTAATAGTCAGTCTCAACCTGCCTGGGATTTGATGGGTCATATTCACCTATCTTTATTTTGGGACATAGGACAAAACTGATTCCTTCCTTACCGACATCCGTTATCTTAACCTCGGGAATGGGATCCTTAAGTACATCGGGATGACTTAGCATGACATCTACAGCCAATTTCCTGGCACTATCAATATCGAGCTTTCCGTCAAGTGGAATCTTCAGATTGATACAAAGGCTTTCGTTAGCGGTATAGTTAATTACAACCCCTGTACTTAGTGCACCATTTGGCAGTCGCACCGTTTTATTTTCCTTGGTCAGAATACTGGTATAGACAATGCCAATCTCCCTGACAATGCCAAAGTGATTTTGGGCCTCGATAAGATCCCCCTCCCTAAATGGCTTAAGAACCAAAATGGTGACTCCACCGGCAAAATTTCCCAATGCTCCATTGAGTGCGGATCCTAGCGCAACACCCAGGCCTGCAAGCAAAGCGGCAAAACTGGTGATATTGATGCCAAGCAGACTGATGACGGTCAAAAGTAACAGGATTACAAGTATGATCCTGGTCAACATAATCAGGAAGTTCCTGAGGGAAGGATCGATATGGCTGCGGTGAAAAATTTTCGTCAAAATTCTGAGAGCCTTTCGAATCAGCCATGTCCCCAAAATATACAACAGCAATGCTAAGATCAGCCTGGGAATAAATCCTATAACCAGTTCCGAAAACTTATCCATCCAATAAACTACACTAACCACCTCCTTATCAGTATCTCGAATCAACTCTTTTGCAATTTGCAGAAAAACCATTTTGGTAATAATTTCACTCTAAAAAAACAAAAATACTTTGAACTTTGTATTTAAAACCACGAATATATTCAATTCTAAATGTAACGAAACAATAGTTTTCTAACCAAAATCTCCTCCGGGTTGTATCAAGAATAATCCGGGACAAAATATGCCCCATAATTAGTCTCAGCCTGTTTAAATTTTAACCAACCGGGCTGCAATCCCGTTGAAATGCCTTAATATTGCAATAATTATTTTCATTAAATTTTATGAATCGAATGTTTCGCTTTTTCTCAGCCATATTAATTTTCTTCCTCTGTACAGCTTGTGGTCTGTCGGGATTTGCACAAAAAAAAGATTTACCGGTGAATTTTGTTAACCCGCTTATCGGTACAGCCGGCCATGGTCATGTATTCCTGGGGGCAAATGTACCTTTCGGTATGGTTCAGGTTGGGCCAAACAATATTGGCAAAGGCTGGGACTGGTGTAGCGGATATCATTATTCGAGCAAGGAAATTCTCGGTTTTTCACATCTGCATCTTAGTGGTACAGGAATTGGCGATTGGGGAGACATACTGGTCTTACCTGCAACCGATAAGCCGAAAACTATTGCAGCCAGGAAGGACGATCTAAGCGATGGTTACGGTTCTCCCTTCGACCACAGCAATGAGGAATGCAAGCCCGGATATTATAAAATCTATCTGGATCGTTATAAGGTAACCGCCGAAATATCAGCCACATCAAGAGCTGCAATCCATCATTACAGATATGATGCAGGGGTTAATAACCCACATATTTTACTTGACCTATCATTCGGAATCGGCTGGGATGGCCCTAAGGACATGGATCTCAGGCGATTGGACGACTCCACATATATTGGCCACCGACTATCAAAGGGGTGGGCTGATGACCAGCGTGTATTCTTTGCCATCCGCTTCAGAAATAAATTAGGCAAAATCGAAATTTTCAACGACACTTCAAAGAACAACATGGCGCATGCTGCCGCCTTTCATCCTCATCTTGATACAGATGGAACCGTTGATTTCAAGGTTGCGATTTCGTCTGTCAGTACCGAAAATGCTTTGCTCAATTTAGTGACAGAAATGCCACATTGGAACTTCAACCAATACAGGGAACAGGCGACGCAACTATGGAACGAGGCTTTGTCGGTCGTGGATTACAAAGCAGATCACAAGAAAAAAACAATATTCTACACAGCCTTGTACCATAGCTTCTTCTTCCCATCAGTGTACGATGATGTCAACGGCGAATACAGAAGTAGTGACCAAATGGTCAGGCAAGGTGTTACAAATACTAATTATACGGTATTTTCGCTTTGGGATACTTATCGGGCTCAACACCCGATGCTAACCATACTCAAACCCCGGATGGTAGACGATCTGATCAATACAATGCTTCGCATCTATCAGGAACAGGGCAAACTTCCGGTATGGCATCTGTCCGGCAACGAGACGAATACCATGGTAGGCTATAGTGCTGTGCCGGTTGTCGTCGATGCATGGAGGAAAGGTTTTCGGGGATTTGACTCAAATCTTGCCTATGAGGCTGTCCGACATTCCTCACTTCAAGGCACAGATGGGATTCAATACATTAGAAAATTACAATATATCCCTGCGGACTCTGTACACGAAGCTGTTGCAAAGGCTCTTGAATATGCCATCAGCGATGGTTGCATAGCTTTGATGGCAGAAGGACTTGGCCATGAAGGGGATGCTTCTTATTACAATAAGCGAAGCAAGATGTATTCGGAATATTACGATCCTGAAACAAGATTCATGCGGGGCAAAATGGCTGATGGTACCTGGAGACCGGGCTTCAGCCCCTTTGAGGCAAAACATCGGGAGAATGATTATTGCGAAGGTAATGCATGGCAATATACCTGGCTGGCACCTCAGGATGTAAATGGATTAATAGAATTGCTGGGGGGGGCAGCCAGGTTTGAAGCTAAACTTGACTCGCTTTTTGTCGTGACCGGGGATATGGGTGAAAATGCCAGTGTGGATATTTCAGGCCTGATAGGTCAGTATGCCCATGGCAATGAACCAAGTCATCACATACCCTACCTATATAATTATATCGATCGTCAGGATAAAACTGCCACACTGGTGCATCGTATCATGCATGAAATGTACACCGACAAACCTGACGGGCTTTGTGGTAACGAAGATGTAGGTCAGATGAGTGCCTGGTATATACTGTCGGCCATGGGATTCTATCCGGTACATCCGGCAGAAGGTATATTTCAGATTGGTACACCGATGATGAATGAAGCTCGCATCAAATTGCCGGACAATAAGACCTTTATCATCAAAGTAAAAAGAAAAAAGGCTGAAGATTATCTGGTCAAATCAATGAAACTAAATGGCCAGCCTTATACCAAGAATTATATCCACTATAAGGAAATCATGGCAGGTGGTATACTGGAATTCATTTTGGGTAAATAATTTAAAGGAATGCTTGAAATTATTATTATTTCACGCGAAAATGTATTTAAATTATTCCGGTTATAAAGATTCGGTGGCAGGGGCACAATCAGGTGTTGGAGTAATTTTTACTATATAAAGGAAAAATATTAATCCGGCCCATACTCTGAAATAAAAAAATATTCTTATCTTTGCGCCTCGTTAAATCCCTGTGGTTTGCTCGACAAAGGACATGGGGTTGATATTCATATATTTATAACAAAAAATTTAACAGACATGGCAGTTAAAATGAGATTGCAAAGAAAAGGAAGAAAACAAGCTCCTTTTTACCACATTGTTGTTGCTGATTCCCGCTCTCCACGAGACGGAAAATACATCGAAAGACTGGGTTCATACAATCCAATGACCAAACCGGCTACTATCGATATCGATAGAGAATTGGCTTTTTCATGGCTTATGAAGGGAGCTGAGCCGACAGATACAGTCAGAGCTATCCTGAGATTCAAGGGTGTATTGGTGAAGAAACATCTTATGAGAGGTGTAGCAAAAGGTGCATTTACCCAGGAAGAAGCCGACAAGAGATGGCAGGCCTGGATCGATGCCAAGGAGACACGAATCTCTGAGAGACGTGAAGGAGCGAAGGCTGAAAAAGTTGCAAAGCATAAGTCAATTCATGGCGAAGCAAAGGTCAAACCAGCTCCGGTAGTTGAGGAGGTACCTGTTGAAGAAGCTCCGGTAGTTGAAGAAACCACAGCAACGGAAGAGGTTCCGGCTGTAGTAGAGACACCTGTAGCTGAAGAGGCACCGGCGGCTGAAACCCCTGCCACCGAAGAATCGCCCGCAACTGAGGAAGCGCCGGTAGCCGAGGCTTCGGTTGAAGAGATTCCGGCAGAAGAGACTCCGGCTGAGGAAAACAAAGAGGCTCCTGCCGATGATCAAAATGCGTGATTAATATTTTTTTAATCAATAGAGAAATATTTCACGAAAATAGTTTAAGTTTGTGCTTGACTATTTTTCTGTGTTGAAATGAACCTGGTAGGACCTAAAAATTCTACCAGGTTCCTATTTTTTAACCCAAAATTTTAAATATAAATGGATCAGAATACAGATATCAAAGGCAGTATAGAAGCGCTAAAAGCCATTGCTTCCGAGATCCAGGCATCGGACGCTCTCGCAACATACCAGGAAGAAGAAGACGAAGACAGTTACAAAGAGCTGATTGATGAATTCGAAAGTAGGCTGATGGATATTCATGTCGATGTGGCCAATCATTTTCCTTTACAACTCGAAGCCTTCGAAAGGGAATTTATCGACCCTGACCTGGAAGGCCTTCTATTGCCACGCTTGCTGGGCTTCAGTGTCCTGAGAGGATATCATGACAAGGCATATAAATATCTGACACCTCAGGACCACTTTAAGAACCTTCTGATAGCTATCACCGGATCACCCAACTTTGAATTTATCAAAAACAGAATCGGCCAGACTGTCCAAATTGGATTTGCCCTGAGTAGCGATATCTGGATTACGAACCTACTGGAAGGCATCGAAAATAAAAGAGTACACCAATGGTTGCTTTCCCAGAAACTGGATAAATTTTACGATCCGGAAGTTAGAAAGATTGCATATGTCAAGTATCGTAACCAATTTAGCTCCCACAACTACTTCACCGCCAAGATACCTACCAATATGGGTGAACTTAAGTTGTTCTACCCATCATTGAAGCATTTCCTTTTCCAACGCCAACGACTGAGATTGGACAACAGCAACATCAAGCCGGCTATTACAACCATGTTGCTCAACCCCATCTTCTCAGATACAGAAGAACAACACCAAATACTCTTTATCCTGCTTAATTTCTTCAATCTGACTGGTGACGACAGAGAATCTGTCAAAAAACTATTCAACAAGCTTAGGAAGGAAAATAAGGATTCCTCCGATGAGTATTTCGACTTCCTGATTGAGATGTACGAAAACAGGACCATCCTTGGACCTGATAGTGATAAGCGCGTAAAAGATTTCCTGGATACTTCCATCAAGGACAATATCCTGACATATTATGAGCTGGTCGATCAACTTCACAGCAAGGGCTTTATGCATGTAGATGTGATTGAGGCAATCAAGAATTATCTTAACAATTATAAAGGCCTTTCTAATGAAGCAGAAGCAATACGACAAGCAGTATTGAGGTATTTCAGGCAATGGATCGACAATGCAGATGTCAAGGACTATCCTGATTATTTCGAATTATTCAAGACATTCACTATATACATGGATTTGTTTGGCAATGAACATTTCAACCAACAACTGGAGTATTCCAGCCTTGCCTATATCAGAAGATTGCTTAAGCATTATACCGACAAGAGAGGTAAGGATTATCAGGATATCAAAAAATTTGTCCAGCACACCTTTACCGAAGTGGACTTCTTAAAAGATAAAGATGCGGTGGAAATGTTTAAGACCAAACGGAAATCAAAAGAGATCAAGAAATAACCTGATCCCTATATAAAATTAAAAGCTGCCATTGTGACAATGACGGCTTTTTTAATGCCCTCATTCACCATCCTTTGATGAATGGAAGGAATATCATTATCCGACTAATAATTGGAAAATCACCTGTATCAAGACGACCATACCTCCAAACGCTATTTTTCCATTTAACTTCCCATGCTATCTTATTTTAGAAAAATTTGAATCTACAGGAAATTTTTTTGAAAAATATCAATACAGAATAAACCCTGCATAGAATTAATTGTTTCCTTATCGAAAATTCAAATTCATACTTCTGAATTTAACACATCTAACTGACTAGATTCATGAATACATATTCAATTGGCATGATTGGCTTGGGGACAATGGGGCGCAATCTTTTACTCAATATCGCTGATCATGGGCACACCATTATCGGCTACGATAAGGATGCTACAAAGGCAGACCAAGTAAATGCTATACCAGGTTATGACAAGATTTCTGCCACTTCGGATATCACTACCTTTGTTTCCAGCCTGGAAAAACCCGCCAGAATAATCCTCCTGGTACCGGCAGGCCCCATTGTTGACTATGTAATAAATGATCTTACCCCATTGCTTTCAGAAGGAGACATTATCATCGATGGTGGGAATTCTTACTATAAGGACACTGACCGGAGATATGCAGCATTGAAATCAATAGGAATCCATTTCATGGGCATGGGAGTATCAGGCGGTGAAGATGGAGCGCGTTTCGGACCAAGCATTATGCCTTCAGGCGACAAAGTGGCTTATGATCACGTAAAACAAATCCTCGATGATGTAGCTGCAAAATACAAAGGAATGCCATGTAGTAAATACATGGGAAATGCTTCTGCAGGACATTATGTCAAGATGGTGCACAACGGCATTGAGTATGGCATGATGCAATTGATCGCAGAGGCTTATGACCTGATGAAAAATGGCCTGGGATACACTAACAGCCGGATGGCCGATATCTTTGAAATATGGTCACGAAATAAGCTTGAAGGGTTCCTGGTTGAATCTGCCGTAAAAGTACTTAGAGAAAAGGATACCCTCACTCCAATGGATTTAATTGATAATATCAAGGATGTAGCAAGGCAAAAAGGTACAGGCAAATGGACCAGCCAGGATGCCCTCGACCTCCAGGTCCCGGTTCCTACCATCGATCTGGCTGTTGTGGCACGAGACCTGAGTGGATTTGAAGCAGAACGAAAGGCAATCCATACCTTGATATCCGGCCAGAAAAATAAGATCTCGGGTAACATCACTGCAAATGAGTTGGGTAAAGCATTGCGAGCTGCCTTCCTCATTACCTACAACCAAGGATTGCATCTGATACATGCAGCTTCAACCGTCTACCGGTACGAAACTTCCATGGTAGACGTTGTCAACAACTGGAAGGCCGGTTGTATTATCAGGTCTTCCCTGCTTACCAACCTTGAAAAGGTATATACCAATAATCCTGAGACCGCTCTTATCATCAGTGACCCTGATATATTTGCCATTATCAGGGAAAGCCAAACAGCATTAAAGAAAGTTGCTGTATTCGTGATTAAAAATGATTTCGGAGCATCCGGATTTACATCCGCCCTTACTTATTTGAATATGTTTTCAACAGAAAGAAGTCCAATGAACATGGTACAAGGGCTTAGAGATCTTTTCGGTGCACATACCTTTGAAAGGACAGACCGGCCGGGATCCTTCCACCAGCAATGGAAATAATACTTATCAATATTAAATAATTGTCTGAATGGCCAACAATAAGATACCCACAACCGTCTTTGTCATCTTTGGAGCTACCGGAGACCTGACATATCGCAAACTGATGCCTGCATTATATAATCTGGAACTGGACAATATGCTTCCGGAAAATTTTTCGATATTAGGTGTTGGTAGGTCCGAACTTACCAAAGACAATCTGATGGAAAAACTGAAAGAAGGTACCGTCAAATTCTCAAGACGTGCCGTCGATGATGCAGTCTGGAACCGGCTTTGTTCCAACTTTCAATATATCAATGGCGACTTTGCCGATCAGAATCTTTACGACAGGGTCAACTCAGCCATCCTTGACCTGAAGACAGCAGCTCAGGACAAGTTAAATGTCATCATATATCTTGCTGTCTCCCCGACATTCTTTGGTCCGATAACTAAAGGACTGGCATCATTTCCATTTATCAAGAAAAGAGATCAGACACGATTTGTCTTTGAGAAACCATTCGGCCATGACCTGAAGAGTGCCCTGGATCTCAATAAGGAGATTATGTCAGTACTTCGGGAGAATCAGGTCTATCGCATCGACCATTATCTGGGCAAAGAAACAGTTCAGAATATCCTGGCATTCCGTTTTGCCAATTCCTTCTTCGAGCCGTTGTGGAACAAGAACTATATCGAATGGATTCAAATTTCATCCCTGGAGCAAGTGGGATTGGAAGGAAGAGGAGGATATTATGACAATAGTGGTGCCTTGAGGGATATGATACAGAATCACATGCTACAGTTGATGTGTATGATTGCCATGGAGCCACCCATCAACTTCAATGCAGATGAGATTAGAAACAAAAAAGCCGATGTACTGCACGCTGTACGTAAGTACGAAGGAAATGAAGTATTTCAGAATACGGTCCGCGGTCAGTACTCAGCAGGCAAGGTCAGTGACGAACTGATTCCGGCATATCGGGATGAAGCCAATGTCAGGAAGGATTCCAACACGGAGACATTTGCTGCCGCCTTGATGTACATCGATACATGGCGTTGGGAGGGAGTACCTTTTTATATCAGGACAGGTAAAAACCTCTCGCAAAAGGCCACTACAATAGCCGTCAAATTCAAACCGGCACCTTCATACAGCTTTCCCAGGGAAGCAACCGGCAACTGGCAATCAAATCTCCTGTTATTCAATATCAATCCCCGGATGGATATCCATCTTAAGTTCCAGGCCAAGGTGCCGGGTCAGTTGATGCAGCTTAGTCAGGTCAATATGGAATTTGATTTCGACAAGGAGCTTTCGGCCAATACTCCGGAAGCGTATGAACATTTGATTTATGATGTGTTGGAAGGGGATGCCACTTTATTCATGCGTTCTGATCAGGTGGAAGCAGCTTGGCAGATCATCACACCAATATTGGACGCCTGGCAAAACACCAAGGCGCTTGAGTTTCCGAATTACACACCCGGCTCCAATGGACCGGTCAAGGCAGACGAGTTACTCGCCAGATATGGTCATACATGGCTCAATCCCGGCAATATATAACCATAACCCCTGAGTAAAAAGTCGGTAAGGCAATAAAATAAAAACGTTCCTGCTATACAAGAAAAAAGGGAAACGATACTTTTACCGCTTCCCTTTTAGAAATTTATTAAGCATCACCCTTTCTGTTGTTATATCCTCCGCATTTCAGAGGATTCAATCACATCGAATTAAATTATCGTGCTTTTGATGATGTAAAGATGAGACAATAAATATTTCCTGCCTTCAGTGTATCCGGCTAAAATAATTTTTCATGGTATTTCTGTATTTTTCCAACAAACCTCGTTAAGGTAAATCAGGTTTCTTTACAGGCAGGCATATTAATGAAATCTACCAAAAGGGACTATGAAAGGATCCTCAGGAAGCTTTTACCGGTGTTTTTCGAATGGGTAAAGGTAGTCACTCCATCTTAGGTACCCAGATCGTAAATCTCCTTAATATGAGTCATCTCTTTTTCAATATCAATCCCAAGATCGATGATGCGACCGGTCTTGAGATCCATCACCCAGCCGTGGATTGTGACAAGACCTTTGTTGTAAGCTTCTTGCACAGAAGCAATCTTGATAAGATTAATACACTGTTCAATGACATTAAGCTCAACGAATCGGTCATACCGTTGGTCTTCATTCTCGATCGAATTCAGTTCTTTTTCATGGAGACGATATACATCTCGAATATTTCTGAGCCATGGATTCAATAGACCCAGGTTTTGCGGGCGCAAGGCAGCTTCAACACCACCGCATTTATAATGACCGCAAACAACGAGATGAGGTATTTCAAGAGCACGTACAGCATAATCGATAACTGACTGGGTATTCAGGTCGATATTGTTGACCAGATTGGCAATGTTACGATGTACAAACACTTCACCCGGACCAAGTCCCATAATTTCTTCAGCACTGACACGACTATCAGAACAACCTATATATAATAACTGCGGAGATTGTCCGGATGATAGCTTTCCGAAGTAGTCAGGATCGTTCCGTAATTTGTTTGTTATCCACGCTTCATTATTTTTGAAAATTGTCGAAATATCCATAAAGGAGAGATTATTCAACAAATATAACGAATCAGACGTATAACTCTCAGTCCAAATTACCTCTAAAACAGAAATAACTACCAGTGTCACATCAGGCTTGAGGGAACATGGTAGTTATAATTTTTTCAAATGCAACTATCAGGATGCGGCCGTAATCACAGAAGCCGTAACAACAGCCTGGGATGCATTGGCTTGTACCGGAATGATAATCGGCTTGATCACCACCTTTTGCTTACCTTTTGCAACAAATACAGGTCCATATACCTTTTGCCTCTGAGCTTCCATCTGTACTGAAATGTAATATTCACCCGGCGCAAGACCTTTGATGGAAAACGTTCCCTTGTCATCCGTCAATTGTGACGAAACAAGTGAAAGGTCATTCTTGGCCAGAACATTGATAACTGCATCCTGAACCTCGGTCTTGTCCATATACACCACCTTTCCGTTGACAACCCCTTCGGATGGCCTGATCAATAGACCAGTTACAGTCAATAGGACGATAAACATGGAGGTAATCAAAAGACCGGATGTGGTCATGTTGGATTTTAAATTGTTATTCATGGCAAATATAATTTTGTAAGTGATTAAATTTTTGTTCCACAAAGTTAACGTATTTTGACACTAAGTAGTTTATTTATTAATATATTTTTTTAAAAAAATCTTTATATTACTGTTATTCCGTGTTTTACGTCATTAAAATATTATTTTGAAATAAAAAATTTAAATATAAAAACACCTGCAAATAAGCCATCACTCACACGTCTGCTGTCTTAATGCATCTTGTTTGGAATAAAAAGCAAAATATTCAAATATCAAGATTCATTTTATTGCCATTCTGATATTTACATATATATTATATGTTATATTTATATTAATAACAATATGATAAATTTTTGGTAAATTTCTATCGGATTATAGTTTTATGGCATATAACAAAATTATATTTTGACTCAAATTTGGATGAGGAATTTTGCTCTTTCAAAATAAAGAAAGTACCTATTGGTATTCGTCAACCCAGGTCATATGAAAACTCCCCGCTGCACCCTGAAAAGGATGGACACATTAGCAACAATAATCTGAAGGACCTGATAACTGATCATTACCTACCCACCGGGAGTATGCAATTCAATTAATTACAGGAAAGAAAATGATAATAGTTTATAGCCCTGAAACCGGCTTGACAATGGAATACTCAGTGACCAGACCACTCTCAGGCTCAATACCTCGCAGCAAGATTCTGTACTGGTTTTTCGATAGCTGATTGATAAACTGATCAATGGTAGTAACAACGACGCCATTAATTTCACTGATTTTGAAGCCCGGTTTTATTCCGGCACGTGCGGCAGAACTACCGGGGATGACATCCTGCACAATAATGCCCGGATCCGGAATCCCCTCATCATCACGCAGCTCCAATCCAATTCCTTTCAGAGGGGCGTCAGTCCTAACCACTGTTTTCTTTGATTCAATCTTAAGTGGCATCAATTCGACTTCGGCAATATGGATTGTGCCACCCCTTCTGTACCTGATATTGACTTTATCACCCGGTTGGTACAGGGCAACTTGCTCCTGGAGGGCTGGATAGGTTCTTATATTGGTCCCATTGATAGATATGATGATATCCCCGGTTCGAAGTCCGGCTTCTGAGGCGGGCGAATCCGGATTGACTTTGTTGATATAAACTCCAGAACCAATTGGCTCTCCGATTCGCCGCGCAAGCCTATCTGTAATATCCTGAATTCCGACACCGAGTACTGCACGCTGCACCTTGCCATAGCTGATGATATCCCCAACCATTTTTCGAACAATGTTGCTGGGAATGGCGAAGGAGTAGCCTTCGAATTTACCACTTCGGGTAAATATGGCCGTGTTAATTCCAATCAACTCTCCTTCCTCATTGAGCAATGCCCCACCGCTATTTCCTTCATTGAAGATGGCGTCTGTCTGAATAAAATATTCAAGCGGGTACTCCCCTTTAAGTAAGTCAATGGTACGTCCTTTCGCTGAAACAATGCCAGAGGTCACCGTTGAATTGAGCTGGTAAGGATTACCTATGGCAATCACCCACTGACCCACCTGGACAGAGTCGCTATTGGCCATGGTCAGATATGGACAGTCGTCCCTGTCTATCTTAAGGACGGCGACGTCGGTCGACTGATCACTGCCTGTAAGCGTAGCTTTATATTTATGACCATCATTAAATGTCACCTCATAAAGATTACCGGGTGCAAGGACGTGATGGTTGGTCGCAATATAGCCGTCAGCAGTAATCACCACCCCTGAACCGGAGGAAACCAGAGAACCGATATCCCAGATCGGTATAGCCTTATTCCTGACTGTGATTCTTACGACGGCAGGTGTGCCGATTTTGGCAGCTTTGATAAAATTACTACCTGATCCCTGTGCAAATTCATTGTTGACAAATCGACTCCAACCATTGCTTAAAGAAAGTGAAACCGGCCGCCCTGCGGGTTGGATCATATACATTATGCCATTGCTTAAAAGCACTGAAAAAACAATTATTATTATATCCCGCTTTCTAATGGTCATAAATGATAATCAACGATTTAAATCATCCAAATTTATTCAAATAAAACGAATCCCACCTGATTTTGTTGCTCCCGGAAAGCTCGAATCTTTTCAAATTCCAATAAAACCGCCTATTCAATGGTCAAAATTATAATAAAATTCATTCAAATACCTTGAGAAATATTTTACCACGGATGACATACGAGATAGACATCGCAATTACAATTCCCCAAAAATAAACAAAGGAAGTGATTAAATCCCCGGAAAAGAAACAATCTGTTCATCAATAGTTTCAGCCAATCAATCATCATTTATAAAGACCCATTATAAGGTTTGATTTTAAAATACCAAGTAGAAAAGGACCGAAAATATCCTACCACAACCATTTGACAATTAAAGTGTTCCAATACGATAAATAATCAGGAACGATGAAAATAGAAATCTGGAGCGATATTCAATGTCCTTTTTGCTATATCGGCAAGAGACATTTTGAACAAGCATTGGATCAATTCAATCATAAGGACAATTTGCAGATAGAGTGGAAATCCTTCCAGTTGGATCCAACCATTCCCGAAGCAATGGAACATATTCCTACGGTATATCAGTATCTGGCTGATAGAAAAGGAATGCCCATTGAGGAGTCGCGGATGATGCACAAAAATGTGACCGAAATGGCACAACGGGCAGGCCTTGAATATAATTTCGATCATGTACTTGTTGCTAATTCGCTTCGGGCACACCGCATTATTCAGAAAGCCAAGGAATACGGACTTGACGACATGGCAGAAGAAGTTTTCTTCAAAGCCTACTTTATCGACGGAAAGAACCTCGGCGATACCGTGGCCTTAATGGAACTTGGCGAACAGGCAGGGCTTACGCAAGAACAGGTCAGCGATGCACTGGAAAACGACCTGTATGCCTACGCTGTCAATCAGGACATCAAAGAAGCAGATAGCCTTGGAATCCGTGGAGTTCCTTTCTTTGTTTTTGACAGGAAATACGGTATTTCGGGAGCCCAGCCGGTTGAACTCTTTGTGAAGACCCTCAATCAGGCTTACCAGGAATGGGATCAGGGCAATACATCCGAATCCATTGCCCATACTGGTGAAAATGCCTGTTCTATTGATGGTACCTGCGAATAAATTATCGCAATAAAATAAAGACAGTTGAACAGGATTTCATTACCAGCAGATATAGTTGTCCAAGAAAAGTCATTACTTTCCGACAATTGGTATCATTTGTACAGATATCGATTCACCTATACAACCGCTACCGGGCGTAAAATCAATCAGACAAGGGAGGTCTATGACCGTGGTAATGGAGCTTCTGTGTTATTGTACAACGAGGAAAAAAACACGGTCATCCTTGTTCGTCAGATGCGCTTCCCTACCTGGCTCAATGGCAATAAAGAAGGATATTTATTAGAAGCCATCGCAGGCTTGTTGGATGAAGATGATCCAAAAGAATGTGCCTGTAGGGAGTCGGTAGAAGAAACAGGCTATCAACCGATCAATCTTTCCAAAGTATGTTCCGTGTATGTATCGCCGGGTGCAGTCACCGAAATTCTCCACTGCTATGTAGCAGAATATAATGATATTCTACGCCAGGGAACAGGAGGAGGGATAGATGACGAGAATATAGAAGTGTTGGAAATGGATTTCTGTGATGTCTGGAATATGCTTCTTAAGGGAGAGATCCGTGACGCAAAGACGGTTATTTTGCTGCAGCATCTGAAATTGTCCGGCAAGATGAAAAGCTAAGACAGTTGGTTTATTTTCCCATCCCCGTATTTCACAGAAAAGGCTTGACTACAATCAATATTATCTACAAAAGATAGAAAAGCATAAAATTTCCTCTAATGCCTTTTATTGGCTTCGAATTCCCCGTCTATTCCGAACCGGCTAACGAATATAATTCACTGATCAACTAAAAAACCGGAAAAGTGATATAACTCAGCGGACTGACCTCACTATGAAATTCATTCTGTCAATTCAAATTCCTAAAAGTATTCCATCATTCAATAGAGGACCCTTACAATGATGTGATGCAATTTCCCAAAGGCCTCAAAAGGCATCTTATTTTGCAAGTGTGTATTGTGCCTGGGATTGAATGTAGTCGATGGTGTTCATCTGGTTCATAATCCTTCGACATCTTTTGGATAGATAGTCAGAGGGAGCATTGACCTTGTATTTAAGCGGATTGGGCAGGACAGCTGCCAGCATTGCCGCCTCTTTCTTATTTAGTTCAGAGGCACTTTTATGGAAATAATGTTTGGAGGCAGCCTCAATCCCGTATATCCCATCCCCGAATTCGATTACATTGAGATAAGCTTCAAGAATTCTTTCCTTAGGCCACACCAGTTCGATCAATACGGTAAAATATGCTTCCAGCCCTTTTCTCACCCAGTTTCTTCCCTGCCAGAGAAAAACGTTCTTGGCTGTTTGCTGGGAAATGGTACTGGCTCCGATTTTTTTGGTGCTGACCTTATTGTGAGCAATAGCCTTTTCTATCGCCACAAAGTCAAATCCATTGTGATCAAAAAAAGCTTGATCCTCACTTGCCAGAACCGCCTTAACGGCATTTTTAGAAATGTGATCCAGCGATACCCAATCCTTTTCCCACCTGAAGTCCCGTTCCTTATCTTTCAATTGTTCAACACTTCTAATGACCATCAACGGTGTCACCGGAACAGGTATGAATCTAAGTGTCACCACAGATACCAAACTCAATCCGAGAAAAGTGAACACAATAGTATAGACCCACCTTTTATAGTGTATCCGTCTAACTTTCCCGATCAATTCTTTTACTTTCATATGTCAATGGGACTGCAATTTTAATGCCATTCCAAACATATTATAATATTTTTTAATATATTGTTTGAGTTAATTTAGGATCTTAGTCATGATTCAAAGCTGAGACATCAAAATATTGACATACTTTTCACAAAAAATTGACACTTTCAGGTACCAATTTTTATTATACAACATTTCGAAAGAATTGTCCTGTAATTTCACCCCTTTGAGTATGGCCGCATTAGCTGTATGCACAATTTGGAAATATAACTCAGATCAAAGCCTGTTTGCTATAGTTCTCATAAAAAACAATTCCGGGCAAAATATAATTCAAAAAAGCATAAAAAAAAGCTGTCCCCGGGGGAACAGCTTTTATAACTTTATTTACCTCAGTTTTAACTTTTGGCGTAAGAAGTTTTTTCCTTAATACGGGCAGCTTTACCTACTCTGTCTCGCAGGTAAAACAACCGTGCACGCCTCACTCTACCTCTTTTGACAATCTTAATTCCTGAAATGCTGGGTGAAGCAAAGGGGAAGATCCTTTCCACTCCGACCCCATTGGAAATTTTCCTTACTGTAAAACTCTTAGTAAGGCCATGTCCTTTAATCTGAATAACATCTCCCTTGAAGAGCTGCGTTCTTTCCTTTGCACCTTCTATGATCTTGTAGCTTACTTCGATGTGATCACCGGGCCCAAAATCCATATTATTGTTGACACTGAGAGTCTGTTCATTTACAAATTGTATTGCATCCATGACGCTAAAATTTTTATATCCTTTCTTGAAATGAGGCACAAAGGTAAATAATTCAATTGAATTAACCTACAATGGCCCTAAAAATTTGTTATTTTTTTATATTGGCTCTTTACCTGAATCATCTGATCAGCATAGCCTTGCCTGACAGCTTCTTCAACTCCCCTCGTGGCCCCAGCAATCTGACCTTGACGCCATATGCACCATTGGGCAAATAATCACCATTTTTATTCTTTCCACTCCAACCCTGGTTGAATTCATCGGTCCGGAATACGATCTCTCCGAATCGGTCAAACACAGTCATTTCGTACTCCACAATACCAAAACCATTTCCCGCCGGCCTGAATTCACTGTTTTCGCCACTCGAAGCCGGCAAGAAGGCATTAGGCATATAGATTGTATTAATGGGCACCACATCCACCAGGGTGGAAATCGTATCTTCACAGCCAAACTGATTGGCCACTACCTGATAAATGGTAATCAATCCGGTATCTCGGAAGGTATAGCTTGGATGCTGCTCAGTCAGACTGTCAAGATTGCCTATATAATAAATCCATTTGACGGCATCCTTACTATCATCCGATATCTTCATAACCGGCTGGATATTGGACAACTCCTTGGGTGAGTAGTCAAATCCGGCTGTAGGAAGGTCATGGATCCTTACACCTCGCCTGAACAATCCGCTATATTCACATCCCACCTTATCAGTCACATGAACACTGATATCATAGTCAGCAACCCTGGTATATTCATGCATGGGGGCAAGTCCATTCCCGGTCGTTCCATCCCCAAAATCCCATTCTATATTATATGAATTGTCAATGGCCGGATGAAGGGAAGGAAACACAATTTGAGCAGGTACACAATCATCAATTTGCTTCCATTGCAGCACTTTATCAGGAATCGGATAGTAGGGTATGACAGTCTCTACACTGTCCACGCAACCATTGGTATCCGTTATGGTCAGCCTCACCGGATAATCTCCTGACCCCGGAAAGCCATGGTCTATCTCCGTTGTGGAACCAAAGGCGCCATCCTTGTCTGCCCATGAAAGTGTCAGAGGGAGGTTGGTATCTCCATAGGATTGGCTTACAAAGCGTACTCCTTCATCTTTGCATGTATCATAACTAAAGGTATAATCAGCATGTAAGCCCGGAAATTTGGTAAATTCGAATGTAGCGGTATCCGTACATTGAAGATCCTTATTGAGAATCATTTTACCGAAATAATTACCATAATCAAAAGCAGCAAGATCCAAGTCCTTGGTGGAAAATATCGTATCCTTGCCAAAAGGATAATTCACCTCCCAGGAGTAATTGAAAATGGACGACTCCAGCGAACTTATATTCTCAATCTTCAAAAGTTGATCTCCACAAAACTTAAATTGGATATCCTTACCTTTTCTTGTCTCCACCGAAAGTTCAGCACGTACCACTTTCTCACAATTAGCCACATTGAATTGGAAATCCCGAATGGAAGAACTTAGTAAGACGCCATTGCGGTACTCGTCAATCCTCACACCAACAACAAACTGTCCGACAATATTGGGTGTTCCGGTCAACAGCCCCGTTTTGTAATCAATGGCAACAGTAGGAGAGCCCCCCATTGGATTTTGCCCCTTAAATGGTGGCCTGTAATAAACACTATCATAAGGAGGCAGGCAATCAGGCTGCGGATCGACCTGCTGGCAATTGGGTGCACCAAATCCTCCCTGACCACCTCCATTAAGAGGGGTGACCATATGATATACAAGACTATCGCCATCAATATCTTCTGCAGAATGATCGAAAGTAACATTGAATCCCGCACAAATGGCTATTGGAGGTATTGTCTTAAAATAAGGACTTGAATTCTGCAGTTGTTGCGCCAGTGGTGTAATTTCCGTGTAATAGGTTGCGCCATATTCTCCCGGGTTGAGGATATTGAAGATGGTTTCATTGCGACAACATCGTTGATAAATAATATAATAGCTTCTGTTAGGATCGACCGGCAGATCGACCGTCTGAGTATAAACTCCCTCCTGGACACATACCTGGGGAGGCTTAGTGATGCATGGATTACTAAAAAGATTGGACAAATTCGTGATTACCGGATTCCCCATATTGAAATCACGTCTGTAATATTTTCCGTCCGAGGTGGCAATCGAAAGCATGGCCGGCCTGTCAAAAGGACCATTCTGAGGGTTGCCGCAATCCCGATACACACGTAGTGTAATTTGATATTTATTTATGTTATTCGTGGAGGATATGAATTCATAACTGATATATCCACCTATAATGTGTTTGGCCTGAACTGAGGTAATAATTAATGAAGAGAAAATAACTGTAAAGATAAAAAAAAGCACTCTCCTCATTTTGTTAAACGAAATTGAACATTGAAATAATTTATAAAGAATAATTATAAGAATTTAGCCGACAAGTTACGAAGTTTTTATACGAATGTATATCAGGCCTGGATGAAATAATCATTTTTATTATGAATAAAATCAACGGAGTAAAGTATTTATAATTTATTCCCTCCTGTGGAATGACATATAATGGGTCTGGTTCTTCCCTGATCATTGGATCAATACTGCCTTGCCATATATGGTCTTCTTCTTCCCTCGAGGTTCGGTTAAATCGATCTTTACTGAATAAACTCCCTTAGGCAGCACATCTCCAACCTTATTTTTTCCGTCCCATCTACCATTAAAATCTTCGGTGGAATACACTTCATTTCCCCAGCGGTCGAAAATCGCCATCCTGAAGTCTCTCACGCCATATGGAATACCTACCGGTCCATACAGGTCATTTCCGGAATTGGAGCTAATATTGATAACATTAGGCAGATAAAGGGTATATCGTGGGGAAACATCTACAATGATAGCAAGGCTGTCCCTACATCCATTTTCATGCGACACCCATTGTACCATATGATAGATACCGGTATCCCGGTATGTATAGATTGGGTTGCGGTCAGTGCTATTATCTCCTGTTCCGAATTCATATAACCAAGATGATGCATGACTACTTTCATCATGAATTGTTATGGTAGGTTCCAGATTGGAGGGGTTGGATGGCTCAAAAGTGAATCCGGCCACAGGTGATTGCAGTACAGTTATGGTATTGTTGAATGTAGCAGATGTTGTACAACCAAATACATTTGTCACCGTCACGTCGACCGTATAGATGCCTCTATTTTGATAAGTATGCTCAGGACTGACGCCTGATCCCGACTGGCCATCGCCAAATTTCCAGTCAATGATATACTTATCTGTAATATAGCTATTGGGCTTTTTAAATTGATAGGTAAACGGCTCACAACCTATCACGCCCCCCGGATCAAACAATTCATCTCTGGGTATTGGAAAAAACGCAACTCTCTCTGCCACGCTGTCAATACACTGATTCTGGTCGGATACTACCAGAATCATATCATAGAAGTCAGGTTCTAAGGTGTTGAATTGTGCATTGAATGAATTGGCAAATATCCGGCCATTGGCCTTCCATTCGCTCGAAATTATGGGGCCCGCATCACTGACCGACATATTGGTAAAGTTGATAACCTTACCGTAGCAGGTGTCATAATCAAAGGTAAAATCGGCCCTGATGTCCGGAAAAACATTGACCTTAATGGTAGTAGAATCTGAGCAGGGCAAGCCTCGATTGAGGTACAGCGTACCGAAATACTGTCCCAGATCTTCGGTATTCAAACGATAATCCTTGCCCGTGCCATTAGTCACATTATTATTGTGGCTGAAGGACCATTGTAAATCAAAAATGTCATTGGTTACCTGACCGGCAAAGGCTACATCCAAATATTTATCACCACATAGCTTGATATCAAGATCTTTACCAATCATTCCGGTAGCTGAGATAACAGCATCTACCGTCTTTTCACACGAAGTGACATTAAATTGAAAATCACGCCTTATTTCCGAAATAAGATTTCCATTTCTGTATTCCCGAAGACAAATCCCAACTACAAATTGTCCGGATATACCAGGAGTACCTTTGAGGAAACCTGTTGCCGGATCAATCGATAATGGTGTAGGCCCCCCAAGCGGATTTTGGGGACTGTAAGGATTGCGGAAGGTCACTTCCTCAAAGGGTGGTGGACAATCAGGCTGCGGTGCCACCACATTACAACCATTGGTCCCCATATCGTCATTTCCACCCCCGACAAAAGGGGCACAAAGTGAGTATACCAGGGAGTCTCCATCGACGTCAGTAGCTGAATGATCAAATTCCAAGGGGAAGTTGGCACAGATCGCGATCGGAGGAAAATATTTGAATTGAGGGCTGCTATTTTGAAGGCTTTGAGCGGACGGAGTTATCTCCACCATGAAGGTAGATCCCACATCTCCCGGACGTACAATGTTAGTGATGGTATTATTACGACAGCAACGCTGGTACACGATATAGTAACTGGAAGTACTTACAGGCAATTGAATCGTTGTTGTATAAATTCCCTCTTCAACGCATATTCCGGGTGGAACAACGAGGCATTTATTAGTAACAACAACATCAAGTTTCTTTACAATCGGAGTGCCAAAATTTATTTCTGCAATGGGCAGGACCCCATTTCCACGATAGATAGTACCCAAAGCCGGAATTTCACCTATGAGTCCATCGAAATTGGCCTTATTGGCCTCAGGCTTACAATCACGATACATCTTTAGGGTGATTCGATAGGTAATCAAATTCCCGCTCTGACCAGCAAATTCATAATACATCACACCTCCGATGATGTGCTTGGCCTGTATAGGTACAGAAAGCAGCAGAAACACAAAAAGCAGAATATATGAATGCCTCATTTGATTTTACCCAGATAATATAAACGTCTGACACCTATATAATATATATGGAATCCTACGAATGTGACAAAGATAAATAAAAAAAATTGCCAAAGGTATTAAATGGGTTTATTGCAGGTGACAACAAGCATTGATTTATTATCTTTGTCATATGGATTCCTCTCAATACGAAGCGGATATTACAGCGTGTATCAAGACACTGCAAACGGGCGGCCTAATTTTATATCCAACAGATACCGTGTGGGGTATCGGATGCGATGCGGAAAATGAAGTTGCCGTCCGGAAAATAATCAGGATTAAAAACAGACCGGATACAAAGTCATTTGTTGTCTTAAGTCAAAGCCAATCAACAGTCCGTGAAATCGCCGATCCCATCTCTCAATTAATGCTAGCATTTAAAAACAATGCCTTAAGACCGGTTACATTTGTCCTTTCCAACGCCCGCAAGGTAGCTCCGTCTGTAATCAATGAGGACGGCACTATAGCAGTGCGAATCCCTTCTGATGATTTCTGCAGTAATCTGTTGAAAAAGTTTGGGGGACCCATCGTTTCCACTTCAGCCAATATAAGCGGACAACCCACACCGTCTTTTTTCCAGGAGGTCAATGGAAAAATCAGACAAGAGGTGGATTACATCGTGCGATATCGGCAAGATGACATGACACCTCGTCAAGGGTCCATCATCATTAAAGAAAGTCCAAAAGGACAAATTCTTATACTTCGGTCTTGAAGCGTCCTTTACTCTTTCTGATATCCACTGCTACCACCTTATATTCCGGACACATGGCCTCACTATCACTCTCATCGCTGGTCAGATCATTCATATTAATCTCAGGGAAATGGAAGGTTGAAGAAAGAATACCGGGCCTCACATCTTCAGTTACTCTGGCACGCACATCTATCTTACCCCGAGGGCTTGACACACATACCATGTCCCCGTCAGCTATAAAGTGTTTTTCTGCATCCACCGGATTGATCATCAGATAATCTTCCGTCAGAATAATACTGTTCCTGGTTCTTCGCGTCATCGTACCTGCATTGTAGTGCTCCAGGTTTCTGTTTGTAGTCAAGATATAAGGGAACTTATCTCTGTGTTCCAGCAATTCCTCCGTCTCACGAAAATCGGCACTTTTAAATCGACCTTTGCCCAGCTTGAAGATTTCGGTATGTAAGATCTTGGTATCTGTACCATCCGGCTTGACAGGCCATTGCTTACCATTGATGCCGAGGTCTTCCCACTTTATCCCGGCAAAGAAAGGCACAATCTGTGATATCTCTTCCAGCATGGTAGCAGCATTATAGTCCGGTTGATTGCCTCCCATCCTATTCATCAATTCGATAACAATCTGGCCATCAGGTTTGGTTCCTGCTAATGGCTCCACCACTTTATTGACGCGTTGAACGCGACGTTCACCATTGGTAAATGTTCCACTTTTTTCAAGGAAGGAAGAGGCCGGCAAAACCACATGTGCATATTTTGCAGTCTCATTCATGAAAATATCCTGGATGATGACAAGGTCCATCTTCTTCAGTGCCTCCACTACAAAATTGGAATTCGGATCGGACTGGACGACATCTTCACCCATGATCCAAAGGCATTTGAGCTTATCTTCCATTGATGCTTCATACATCTCAGGTATCATCAAACCACGGTGAATCGGTAGTTTTACCTTATAGAAATCCTCATACAGCTTGTGGAATTCCGGATTGGTGACATCCATATAACCTGCTCCCTGGTAAGGCTGACATCCCATATCCGCCGCACCCTGAACATTGTTCTGACCCCTCAGGGGATTGACTCCTACGCCCTTTCGTCCAATATTTCCGGTTATCATAGCCAGATCGGCAATCAGCATTACAGCATATGTCCCCTGCGAGTGTTCTGTCACACCCAGTCCGTGGAAGCTCATGGCATTCGGTGCTGAAGCATAGGTTATAGCCGCTTGTCTTACCTTTTCCCTCTCCACGCCTGTCACCGCCTCCATCTTATCGATGTCAAGCTGCAAGATGTGTTCCTTGAATTCTTCATATCCCTCTGTACGGGATTCAATGAACTTTTTATCTTCCAGGCCTTCTTTTATGATGTAATAAAGCATCATATTGAGTAGGGCGACGTTGGTACCAGGTCTGAGTTGAAGATGGTGCGTAGCGTATCTGGCTAAAACAGTACGTCTTGGGTCAATGACAATACTCGGATTGTCCTTCATCATGAACTGCTTCAATTTAGCCCCCGTTACCGGATGTGCACTGGTCGGATTCGCCCCAATAACCATGATGCAATCCGTATGTTTCAGATCTTCAATACTATTAGTCGCCGCTCCGGTCCCGAAAGTCCGCTGCATTCCAATTGCTGTAGGCGAGTGGCACACCCTGGCGCAATTGTCGATGTTGTTGGTACCTATAATGACCCTTAGGAATTTTTGCATCAGATAATTCTCCTCATTGGTACATCGTGACGAAGATATACCAGCGATAGCATCAGGACCGTAATGTGTCTTAATTGCAGTCATTTTCTCGACGATATAATCATAGGCTTCGTCCCAGGTAACCGGTTCCAACTCACCGTTGCGTCGTATCATCGGCGTTGTCAGCCTATCAGGATGATTGTAGAATGAAAAGGCATATCGCCCTTTGAGACAGGTATGGCCGGCATTTACCTCGGCATCATATGGAGCTCTTATAGACTTAACTTTACCCTCGACCGACGAAACTTCCAAATTACAGCCAACACCACAGTATGTACATACAGTTCGAGTAATATCAGTACCTGCATATGCCCTGGAATCGAACACATCGTTAATCGCTCCAGTAGGACAAGCTTGAGCGCAGGCGCCGCAACTGACACAATCGCTTTCAAAGTAACTTACATCGGAGCCTTTGATTACTTTGCTCTCAAAAGCCCTGCCTGCCATGCTGAGCACCATTTCTCCCTGCACCTCATCACAGGCCCGGATACACCTGAAGCAATTGATACAAAGTGACATATCGGACACCATGTAAGGATGAGACAAATCCTTTTCGTAATGGAAATGATTCTCGCCATCAGGGTATCTTACTTCGCTTATTCCGACTCGTGCTGCGACATCCTGCAATTCACAATTGTTGTTGGATGCACAACCGGAACATGTCAAAGGATGGTCAGTCAATACTAACTCTACAATATTCTTCCTTAACTTCTGAATTCGATCATTATTGGTTTGAATATAGGTATTGGCCATGACCGGGGTATGACAACTGGCTTGCGCTTTGGAGGATCCATTGGCCGTAAGCGCCACATCAACGGTACAAACCCTGCACGACCCGAAAGGTTCCAGATTAGGAGCGTCGCAAAGTGTAGGTACCAGATTATATCCATGATTACGACGGATAAAAGAGAGTATGGTCTCACCGTCACGCATATTATATGGAAGGCCATCAATATAGGCTATCTTTTCATCGGATCCTGTATCGCCTTTAAGTCCAGCCGGAATTTCCTTTTCTGTGATTGTACTGCTTGTGATTTTCATATCAAGTGGTTTGAAAACTGTTTAAAATATTTTTCCAATTTCAAAAAAATCATCATTTTATCCTGCAAATTCTTCCTTAAAATAAGTTTTTAATTCATCGTCAAAATACATCAGTGCATTGCGCATTGGTAAGGGCACACCGCCACCCAGTGCACAAAGAGAACCTATTTCCATGGTTTCGATCAAGTCACGGAATAGTTGCCGATCAATTTTGTAATTATGCTTTAGCGCTTTTTCAATCAATTCTGCACCTCTCTTACTGCCCAAACGGCAAGGAAAGCATTTACCGCAACTTTCATCCGCAGTAAATTCAAACAAATGTTGCAAATATTCCATTATGGAGAAATCCAGGGGTAGACAGACTATGGATGCATGTCCAAGAAGGAATCCATTTGTCGAAAATGACTCAAAATCCACGCTCAGGTCGTTAATTCTATGCACAGGAATTAATCCTCCCAAGGGCCCTCCGATATGCAATGCTTTAATTTCAGTATTAAAGCCGCCTCCGAGCTCCTGTACAACATCCTTAAGGGGTGTCCCCATCTCAACCTCATAGATACCGGGACGGTTGAAGTGGCCATCCAACGAAACGAGCTTGGTTCCGGTGGATCGACCAATACCCAGGGCTGCATATGATTTACCTCCATATCTCATAATCCAGGGGATGCAGGCCAGTGTCTCGACATTGTTGACGATAGTCGGTCGGTTGAACAATCCATGAACTGCAGGGAATGGTGGCCTTGTACGAACTTCCGGGCGCTGACCCTCAATAGAATTGAGCAAAGCGGTCTCTTCACCGCAGATGTATGCACCCATCCCCCTAACTACTTTGAATTTGAATTTGAATCCACTGCCCAGAATGTTTTCTCCAATCAGACCAGACCGCGAAAGTTGGTCTATGGCAGTCTCTATGGTATCCACGCTCTCCGGGTATTCACCACGAATATATAGTACACCCCAATCAGCTCCGATGATAAATCCTGCAATCATCATGCCAAGTAAAACCTTAAGTGGGTGTTTTTCCAACAAGTAGCGATCACTGTATGCTCCGGGATCACCCTCGTCGGCGTTGCAAACAATGAATTTGCTTTTGCCCTCTGCTTTCCTGCCGGTATCCAATTTGATTGAAATCGGGAAACCTGCTCCACCCCTGCCCCTCAATCCAGACACTGTCAACTCATTTAACAGTGACTCATGCCCTGTATGCAAGCAACTTCCAAGAATCTCCCTAAAGTTTTTTAAAGTCAAGGGATCACCAGTAAGTATTGGTGTGCCGATATGCCCTGTCCGGTATTCATCCATCATAACCTCAGGCAAATTCTTAATCTCATTCAGTCTGTTTATGGCATCACCGGAGTAATTGTGTCCCTTATAATGAAAGGCGCTGTTCTCATGACATCGACCCAGACAGCACATCTCACCAATCTCTTCTTCCTTAAAATGTCCTTTTAACTTTTCCATGACTGCAGGTTGTGTGCCAGCAGTTAGGCAGGCAGAGCCGTTGCAAATATATACTTTCTTACCCTCATTGGTTTGACGGGTAAAATCATAGAACGAGGCTGTTCCGAAGACATTGGCCTTCCCTATCAGAAATTCTTCTGCCAACCGCTCCATCTCACCTACATCAGGAGTCCCTGTATCTTTTGCCTTCCTACCAATTTGTTCAAAGAGGTTTTTTTCCAAACCGCTTTTGCCCATTAATTCGCTGAGATTTCTTGACATTTTATTAAGTTACAATATTTTTACGCAAAATAGCAATTTTCAGCAACTTGAGCAAATGGAAAGTAGGATATTCGTAATTTCCAGCTTCGAGGGTAGTACAATCTAACAAAATTAAAAACCTCATTTTCTCTAACCACTCTAACTTTTTGATTATCATTGTAAAGAAGCATTGTACACTTTGTTGCAGATTTACAACAATTTTACTTTATCTTTAACAGTCTCAAAATAATTATTAGATAAAGCACCCTTCGTCTTCTGATCAGACTGAACAAATCCTTCGTACCATTGGCTTATGCCTGACCATTCTCGTAATAATATCGTCCAAAATCTCTCCTTTCATGCGATGCCTATTATATCGGTAACAGTATTCATTGAGATAATCCTGTAGATATGTGACATAACCAT
>ERZ761607.339-NODE-339-length-89892-cov-149.047263_pt1 | contig 89892 bp, 67 predicted proteins | sample MGYA00511164_ERZ761607 | MGnify/ENA primary metagenome ERZ761607 (study PRJEB28899, sample SAMN02445080) | bioreactor sludge metagenome | biome: EBPR sludge | place: Australia: Brisbane, Thorneside Wastewater Treatment Plant | collected 2011-06-22 ...
CCAGAATTCCCTGTGCCGCACTTGTATGGGCAAGTACGAATGTACCATAAGCCGCGATGGTGCCTGTCAGACTGATGGTCTGACCGGCTGTATTGCTTCCGTTGAAGTACAGCTTGACCGATGCATTGCCTGTCAAGGTAACTGCGGATGCAGTCGGGTTATATATCTCTAACGCCTTATTATTCGATGATCCTTCAACATACTCTGAAATGAAAATTGTTGAACAATCCCCTCCGGAACAATCAGTCGGTGCTGTAGTGGCACTTGCAACAGATCCTACACAACCGGTAACATCATCAATACACCTTGCATATACAGTAAATGATGTCTCTGTATAAGCAGGCGTGATTGTGCTCCACGGCCCGGATGGGTTAGTCGCCCACTCCAGTGTAGTCCCTGCACCACAACCTGTAGCACTTATGGTACCTGTTGTTGATGGACATACATTGTCCACAATCGTTATGGCAGGTGTGGCTGGTGTCGTACATGTACCCGGAACAGTAGTTACTCCGGCCGATGACGGGCTTGATTGCCCATTATCACTGTCACAGTTACACCTGGTGATGATGGTCTGCGCCGGTCCCGTCTGATTGTAGGTCGGTATGGTTGCACTCCATGTCAATCCATTGTCTGTAGAATATTGCAGTGTGCTTCCTGCCGGACATCCACTCACAGGTGCGGATATGCTACCTCCTGAAACCGTACATCCTGCACCACAGGTACTGTTGACTATGTCTACATCATCAGGAGCTGATGAAAGATCAGGACAATCAAGGCTAAGTTTTCCAATCCGGTCATCATCATAACCATGATTTCCGCCGGCATCTCCGTCAATGGATTCATTGTATCCTGCGACATTAAAGCCTACTAAGGTCGTTTGTTCAATAGACCTGGTATCATCATAATTAATTCCAGCCAAAGGTTTTTGCCATTGGAAATCTGAAACCTGAGAATAAAGGCAGGAGGTGATGAGCATTGCCACGACAAATAAATATTTTCTCATAAATTAGGGTTTATTAGTTGATACATCAATGTTCTACAAATATTTAATGCAATAGTTACAAGACTTCAGACAATCCCTTTCTAATGCTTCATTTGGTTCATTCCGCCAGACATTATCCACCCAATGCAAAATAATCCTTCGCATCCACCGAAACCGAAAGAATATTGTGTCCGTGACCCGGTAGAAAAGGCGAACATCAAGATCAAAAACATATGTAATTTGTTGAAATGTCCGATATAAGTTAGGTTTTTGCACGATAAATATGATCTCTCAATTCAAACAATTATCCAATTAAATTGCAAAGTGTTTGAAAATTAGGGTTAAATTAAATTGTTTTTTTGCAAAGCAAAGTCATATTGCCAGGTTTTTTTTTACAACTTATCAATTTCAATATTTTTATTATCCGAAAAAAGCAAAAATAGCAGTATGATTTGGATTATCCTACACAGTTGTAATTAATATCCCGGAATTTTTCATATGTAAAATTACATCTTACTTTGATCATTTCGTTTTCAGACAACTAATCATTTATACAGACAATGTTAAGTTTTTCGACATCAGGAAAAAGTCGAATACTTTCAACAATTTCAAACAATTACAACTGAAAAATCACCTCAATCCTAATGGCATTTTCTGATCAGGATATTTTCTGAAGCACCTATCTGTCCAGCGATCTGCATATGTAGCGGTTTTTTGAAGTTCCTGAGAAAGGTCGGCTGTTCCAAAACAAATGAATAATCATGCACTATTCAGAAACATCAAATCAAATAACGGCCCAACTTGATTTATCCTAATCCCACAATATCTTCTTGCTGCATTCCCATATTTACACAGCTACGTATCTGACTCAGTGTATCAGTCACTACCTCCGGTCCGGCAAAACAAATCAACAAGTCATGGTGACAGTTAAAATTTTATGGACTCTCCAAATCATCAATACCATATTGATCTTTCAAATTTCTTTCTTTTTCCGCATCAGTAGGACTCAAAGGCTCTGCTAAAAAATGAACTCAATCTGGCAGGAATCTGACCAGTGGATTGAACACATTTGTTGTGGTGCAAAAATATCTTTGTAGGCTGATACTTTACGATCCTCCTCTTGTATGGCAACACTTCACGGGCTTAGCAAAAATATTTGTGCGCATATTGTCGGGCTTAGCCCATCTAAAAAAAGTCGCCGGATAAAAACCCGACGACTTTCATGTATTAAATTCTATGCTATTCGTTCCTACCTTATCTTTCCTTCCAAATGGGGCTTCAAAAGTTATGATCATGTGCCCTGCAGGCAATCTTTCTGCTTATTCAATAATTAAAGACGTAATGATGGATTAATAGGTTGGAAAAAATCATGATAAAATTTGTAAAGTTTTTTACATTGATAAAATAATTCTTATACTTAACCGGCTTTGCTCCTGAAAGTGGTGGTGCATCAGTCCGGTCTGATTCTTCTGAATAGGTTGAAATGAATATACTTTGCCTGGCAAAATATTTATGAAAATTCATAGGTGTCAAAACACCTTAACTTGAGCACATTTTGAATAAAAGAATCACGGTCGCACCCACCACTATTGAAGTATAGATTAGTTTGTTGTATTTAGCCAGCCATTCGGGAAGATAAATATCAAAATTGGGCTTGTCAGAAGTAGAAAATCGCCTCGCCCATACAGTCAAGGGACAATATAGCCGGAATACCGCAAGTGTCAAGCCCTCAAGGATGATCAACCCATAACATACCCAAAGCATACTGTCTATTCTATTGGTAAGCACAGCATACACAATATAGAAAATCACAACATTGAAAAACAACCAGATGATGGTGTGCAGTGTTTTTATCAGGATCAACATTATTCTACCCTTTTCCATACATATTGATGTCAACCGGCTTTTACCTGACCTCAATTACCTGGTTGGTTATCTTTATTACTGCTGATTTAAACAAATATAACCCAATTATCGTAGTGCTTTCATCTCAATAATTAGCACCCTATCCTGTAGCTCAAAATCAATTGAGGCAAATGTTTTCTTTACCTTTATCCTATCTTCAATTAGTGCATTATGGACACTTTTTGAAGACCGACCAACTTGCCCTCTGACCTTGCAATCACGCTATAATGACCGGCAGGCAAGGCTGCATCGATCACGCAAGCATTACCCTGGCATTTGCCCGAATATACTTTGCGGCCCATGAAATCAACTATCTCCACCTCAAGGTTGGTTACATTACCGTAGTGAACCGTAAATCTGCCTTTTGCAGGGTTGGGGTAGATCATGAGCTGTGTTTTCTTTGGAAGGGAATGCTCTGCCAAAGAAATGCCACAGGCGGAACTGCTTTGTCCTCCGACTAACATATCTGACAGGCAATTGAGGTAACATTCCAGATTGGTATATCCTGCTACTCCGGTGACGGAAAGGGAAAGTTGCCCTCCATTGTGATCCTGCGAGTCAGGGTCCAGACCATGTAACTCTTCCCAGTAATCGGGCATGCCGTCATTATCCCGATCGGCAGGCGGTTCGGGAGCTGAAGCAGGAACAATAAACGCATCGTGAAAGTAATCGGTTCCATCCACGGGCTCGGGAGCAATTGTACCGGAGGATACAGGGGCCATCAGTCTTCTGTCCATTTGATCTCTTGGGAATGCACCGCAATTGTGTACCATATATTCCGGGAGATCAGCGGCACTGTGATAGGTAATAGAAGGAAAACCATGTCTTGTTGTCAACTTTTGCGCTATCCCAAAGTCAGTATTAGGATTCGATCCGGCCTGATTGAAATCATTACAACAATAGCAAAGTTGATAATCTGAATAATCCGGATATAAATTCATTTTATTGCCACTGGCAAAAACCTTGTTCTGAGCATACTGGAGTAGGCGGATATCCATCATGGCGAATGGAAAAGCCTGCCTGGTATAGAAGAGGTTGCCTACCCAGTTCATTTCCAGGAAAAAGCGATAGTCTTCACCGGCAGGGTTGATATTTGCTCCATACCAGGATGTCTCATGCGGGTCCCATACGAGATTATTGGAAAGCTCAAGCTTTAACGGGGCAGTGGCACAATAAGGCAACTCACAGATGATTTCGGGCAACCTGCCCACAATACGATTCCAGTTATTATGATGGATACTCAAGCGATCCTGAGGGTGCTCAGCGGTAGAATAATTGATCAGCATACCACCCAAGCCATAGTGCCCTCCAATGGTTTCGGCCAAAAGGCAGTTTTGAATGGTGACATCATGAGATTGGGATAGTTGGACACATTCATCGATGGCATTGGCAAAGGAGCAATGATCAACGATGATGTTGCCGGCACCATCAAGCCTTAGGGCATCATCCAGGATAAAATGCGAGGAAGGAACCTGTTCCGGGTCATGAGGACGTGAGCGCAGATGCCTGAGAATGATGTTGTCACCTGAGCCACCCGGTTCATATACCTGATCGACCAGAAACCCTCTGGTGATGATACCACCCGGCGAGGTTTGTCCTGCGATGGTGACATCTCCCTCGCGGAGTTCGGCGGCAGCATCAATCACACCGCTGACCTTAAATAAAATATACCTAGGCCCGGTTTGTGAAAGGGCATCATTGAAACTACCCGGTCCGCTTGCATTGAGGTTGGTAACATAGATAACACGTCCACCTCGCCCACCTGATGCTGAAGCCCCAAAACCCTCCGCTCCGGGGAATGCGGGTATGCTCTGGCCGAATGCAAGTAAATTAGTAAAGAGAAAGATCAATGTAGAAAAACCGGAATAGAATTTCATCGTGTCAGTATTTAATCCATCAAATTTAAAATATCTACATGATTTTATATTATTCATACCCGGAATTTATTCGGGTCTTTCCAATTTCATGGAAATATCGATAAAAATAATCAATTGCTGATGTCTCCATCCTACCGCACATACGTAATACAGAAGGTACATTCGTTATAGACCAATTTCATTGATCTATACGACTGTAACCTCGGCAATATACCAAAAACTTATGGACTATTATATAAATCATCTTGGCATAACGCAAACAAAATCAGATAGTTAAAATTCCTGATATCCTATTCCCGATATTATACATTTGTTCAGATCAAAAAATTTATAAAATTTTCTGACTTTCCGGGTGACCTTGCAACATTACTTACGTCTTTATTGAGTAATTCGGGTTATTTAATGTAATACCTGAAGAAAAGGAATGTTAATTCGGGTTTAGTCAGAATTTGGCTTATTGCGAATTTTTGTTCCGGCTAAAATAGGTCTGTCAAAGCATTCATCTTTTTTTTAATTTCCGAATAGCTTATTGCGATTTCGGCCATATTTAACTATTATAATCCTGTGGCACTATGGTGCGGTTCACACACAAAACGCACGACCCCAAAAGGGGTAAAGTACACACACTTTGAGGGCAGTTGCTTTTCGCAACTGCCTTTTTTTATAAAGATCCATCTATCTGGTGACTAATAGCAAATAATGTAAAAGGATCAATGACTTCTCTATACCCCTTCATTTTCCCTACAGCTGATTTTTCAGGACAATGCCCTATAAGACTCCCCGGCGTATATTGTCGTGCCTACAGAACTGGATTTAAATACATATGTTTTTATTTTGCCTTTCACCCCTTGAAGACTTCAATTAGGGTTTACAATAATCTCAATGGTAAATTGATAATAAGCATATTGATTTAGTCAAAAACAATGAATAAAGCTTCATGGGCTGCACGAATACTTACCTGTCACAACATTGAAAAGATGAGCGGAAGACGGGACTCGAACCCGCTACCTACAGCTTGGGAAGCTGTCGCTCTACCGGGTGAGCTACTTCCGCAGAGGGCTCAATCAAACGCCGATGGATGCCGGCATGATTGACAGGTCAAATTTAATCATTCTCATTCATTTTCTCCCAACGAAAATTTTCAATGTTTTTACCTATTTTTGAACAAAGTTAAATATCATGAAGGTTGACTATATAGCACTTTCAATACCCATCTTCTTTATCCTGATTGCTATTGAGCTTGCCTATACCTATTCCAAAAAACTTCGATATTTCAGGCTCAACGATTCCCTCGCTAATCTCAGTCAGGGTATTGGCCAGCAAATCATCGGTGTTTTCATGAAGACTGCTTTGTTTTTCTGTTATCTGTATATCTATGAACATTGGCGCTTTTTTACCTTGCCCAATACCATCTGGATATGGATATTGTTGTTTTTCATTGTTGACTTTTTCTACTATTGGTTCCACAGAAAAAGCCATGAGATCAATGCTTTGTGGGCAGCACATGTCGTCCATCATCAATCTGAGGAATACAATCTTACCGTGGCGCTGAGACAATCCTGGTTTCAGGGCTGGTTTAGCTGGATCTTCTACCTTCCTGTTGCATTCATAGGGTTCAATCCCATCATGTTTCTTACGATGACTGCCTTCAACACCCTGTATCAATTCTGGATTCACACCCGCACCATCGGCAATATGGGTTGGCTGGAATATATATTCAACACGCCTTCACATCACCGGGTACACCACGGCTCCAACCCAAAGTATATTGATAAGAATCACGGAGGCACACTAATCATCTGGGACCGACTGTTTGGGACCTTCCAAAAGGAAGAAGAGACAGTATATTACGGAATTACCAAGCCTGTCAACAGCTGGAATCCTGTATGGGCCAATTTTCAGAACTGGGCTGACATTGTCAAGCTTGCCGGAATGATGCGCACCTGGAAAGATAAAATACTTGTCTTCATCAATCCTCCCGGCTGGCAACCTGATTACCTGGGCGGTCCTCTATATCCGGAAGAAATAGATATTGAAAATTATAGCAAATACGATAAGAAATCTAATGTACATCTCACTGCATATAGCTTTTTTCTGTTCCTGATTGCCCTGGCCGTCGGTACAGCCCTGCTGTTTCGTTTTCCACAGCTCAACATGCTACAATGCTATGCAACCGCAGCCTTTGTGATGGCGACATTGGTCAGCTGTGGTGCTTTATTTGAGCAAAATTTCTGGCTGAAGGCGTTTGAATTCAGTCGGATCCTACTTTCCTTTCTATTGGTGCCATTGTATCTGGAATCATCGTTTTCTATCATCAGATGGATCTTTGTTGCGGTGCAATTCATATCTTTAGCCTGGTTTATCTCAATCTCAAAATCGATTAAAAGTGAAGTCTGAAAAATTCAACCTGATTTTTTTCTTACTGACAATCGTCCACCTTTTTGCTATAGAGGCAGAGTTCGGGTGGCTGGAAGTTTCGACGAAGCCCCTTTTGGTAGCTGCGTTGATGTATTGGTTCTATATCAATACCGCATTAAAAAACCGATTTGCACAAAAAGTATTCGCCGCTCTCATCTGGTCATGGATGGGTGATGTCTTGCTGATGATGGTACCGATCAATGCTAACTTCTTTCTGTTCGGTCTGGGTGCTTTCCTGATCGCCCAACTTGCTTATGCATCCGCCTTTTATGAGGATGCAAGGTTAAAGGGTGACCGACCGGTCTGGTTGATGCCATTTGCCATCGCATTTTTTACCACCTATTGCATGTTACTGTTCGGTTATATGGCCCCAAAGCTTGGAGGGCTGAAAATTCCTGTTCTGCTTTACGCCATCGTTATTTCCATCATGGCTATCATGGCATGGACGCGTTATGGCACCGCAAAGGGACGTTCGTACTGGCTTGTAGCTTTGGGAGCCGGGCTTTTCGTTATATCCGATTCCGTTCTTGCCATCAACAAGTTTTCCAACCCGATACCCAATGCAGGCATCATCATCATGCTCACCTATATCCTGGCACAATATGGCATAACGATGGGGGCAATTGCCCGGATCAGGGACAGGTAATGCGAATAGTGTTCAACGGTGGATTTCGATGTAATCCTCCGGGAAACTGGTCCGGGTCGTACGCTTCCCGGAATTTATATTATAAATCAAACTGAAGGTACCCGATTGTGTACTTTAGGCATTATACCAAAAATTTATGGACTATTATATAAATTATCTTGGAATAAAATCGCCTGTCTTATGGCGCTTCCAGCACTTCGATCCTGTAGCCGGCTCTTTTCACGCTATCCATTATTTCAGCTTCAGACTTGTCGAGACCTTGCACAGTAAGGATCTTGTCCTTATTCGTTGTATCGACTTCCCAATTGCCTGCTCCGGCAGATAGATCAAGAAAAGGTGTCACTTTCTCTATACATCCGCTACAATTGATGTTGGTCTTAAACTTCATATTTTTATCTTCCATAGTTATTTCTCATTAAGGTCATGCATGTATGATAAACACTAAAATTCCGGGTTTGTTTTTGCCCCAAAATATTTGAAAGGGAGTGATTGCAGCCGGTAAACGATGTGGTTAAAATAGTTGTTTATTTGTGATAGACGGCATCACATCCGGGTTGTGGGCATTGTTGCTTACCCTGCCAATAAGTCAGGCTATGATTGATCAGCCTGGATTTGCATTTAGGACACACCAATTTATCTTCATATTCCAGTCTTAATTCGTCCAGCATTTTATTCTTTTTGCTTTGGGGGGCACTGAATAATGCAGAGACGAAGGACAGTAATCCGATCGACATAATGATAATATACCGTGTCTGAAAGTCAGGAATCAAATCCTTAAAGAAGACCAGAATCAAAATCAAACCGACCCCAAATACAAGGCGCAGTATGAGACCGGTCTTGGGAGTATCAGTGATTTTATCTTTTTTTCGCTGATAGATGGTGAATACTCGCAAAATTTCCTGAAATTCTTCGCTAAAGTCTTTTCTTCTTTTATCTGTCAGCTCAATAATTTTTTTGAAAAAATCTGCCGGATCCGGTTCAAAGTTGCCTATGCCAATCTTATCATCCAAGGTTATATTTTTTCTCACGACCCTTTTGTTGTTGACCCATGTACCATTGGCAGAATTGAGGTCAGAGATGGTGACCGATCCTCCGGTTTCATTGCTTACAGTACAGTGAAAGAGGCTTACACTTGGATCATTCAGCACAATATCATTGGATACATCTCTACCAACCGATATTTCTATTCGTTCCTTCATACTCTTCCCAAAAGCGTTCTTTTCAACTTACTCTCCAGACTCGCCGAAATATCAATCTCATTTTCCTTCCCAAAAAAAGTAATCTTTCCATTTCCTATCTTTGAAATATTCCTGAGATTGACCATGAGCGAGCGGTGAATGCGTACGAAGTTCAAATCCTTTTCCGTCAGAAAATCAAACATACCCAACTGGCGCGTCTGGAGGATAGCTTTTCCATCATTCAAATGAATAAGCGTATAGTTTCCGGACGCACTAAGATGGGTTATCCGTTTATAGTCTATACGCAACATTTCTTCATTGTGTTTCACAATCAATTCATCTATAAGGGGTGTTTTTTGATGAACATATTTCTTATAGACGAAGATCAGCCTTTCATACCTTACAGGGCTTTCCTCAAAGTGAAATACATTCAATTTCCAGGCAAGATTGGCCAGGTCCACGGTACCAATCAAACAAAACCTAACTGTATTGAAATTCATGAGCAGGTATCGCAGGCGCATATTCTCATCTGGAGTAAACGCTGTGATTGAATAAAAAACCAATGCATCCGTATTTTTTACAAGCAGATGGCCCAACTGCTCATAAGTAGCAGGAAAATACAAGGTATAAGGGCGCTGCGAGGAAAATACAAGTTCCTCCACAGCAACTTTTATTTCCGGTTTCGTGTTAAAAAATATAATGGTATCCATTGACAAATACTATATCAGCAATTACTGGCCGGTGTCATGTTTAATATCCACAATCTTACTTAATCACCTTTGGACTCAAGGCATTTCTCTAGTTTGGCATTAATTTTATCCAATTCCTCCTGAAAGAGGTTATTGATACAGACCTTTACTTTGGTGTCCTGTAAGTCAGGTATACTCGCTATCATCTCTTCCTGTGTGATCTTTCCGGTGCAATATTTATCTACACTGATACGAAATTCTGCGATTATCTTTTCGCAAGGCAAATCTTTAAGGGGAGATTTCTCAATTTCTTTATTGATGCGTTCTGCATCCTCTTTGTGTTTTGCCTCTACTTTTTTGTCCTTAATGATAGCTTTGGAAATGGTACTATCTTCAGTAATAATCTTCCGGATGGTATCCATTTCTGCTTCGGCAGCAATAATATCTTCTTGCGAAGGCTTATTTTTTTGACAGGCTAAAAGGCCCAAAATCATCAAAAGGAGCATTACATGCAGGTATTTCATTTTCTATCTTTTATAAATTAAGTCGCCCGGTGTATTGTTGAATATTCGAAAAATGATGCTTCTTGAATAAATAAGGGTAATCAAGATCCCGATAAAGACAAGCAATACAACCCGGTAATTATATATTATTGGAACACTAAATGTAAAATAAAGAATCAAGCCAAAAAATAATGCCAGGACCAGTCCGATGACAAATGCCGCAAAATATATGATAAATATTACAATCAAATAATTATTTACTATCATTTTGCCTGACATCCCATAAGCCAGCAAGGTACCAAGATTGGGCTTTATCTCTTCAATATGCCTGGAAATAAAACTATTGGTAAAGATAAAGAGCATCAAAATCGAAAAGAGGATGAAACCACCGGAAACAATTCTTGAAATAGAGCCCACCTCAGCGAATAAATGCCTCGATTTTATAATTTGCATATCCGGATCAAGGCTGTTTTGCATGCACACTTCCTGAAATGCCTTGATACTATCCAGGCTTGCAAACTGAAATTCAAGATAATCCGGTGCAAATTTTTCGGCATTTTCCGTATTTACGTAGTGGAGCGTATAAAAGTTGTAGAGTTTGTCCTTATTATTTCCTGTATTCAGTGAGGCAGTCATATCTTCCTTATCCTCTGCCGACAAATATTCATTGAGCTGGAATTCACATACTGATACCTTGTTGAGTTGATCTATGTCAATCAACTTACATTGCACATCCTTGAAATCTTTTTTCAGTACCTTTCGGGCATCCTCCAGGACTTTGGAAGTATCATTGAAGGAGGCTATTGAATAAAAATTGCTACTACCCAGATCTACAAAATTGGTCTGTTCAATACTTTGGTTATTGATATAGGAGAAGTCTTCGGTAATCATGAAATCAGAAAACTGAGGCAGATACTTGACCACAACGATGACAGGGACAAGAACAAATTCCTTTCCGCCGAGCTTTAAGGGTACCGTTTTGATCGACCGGGGGTCATAACCGAGATCAAGAACCATATTCTCAGTAATGATTACTCCATATTGCCCGGTGATATCATCCTCTTCTATTTTGTTAGTCGTAATGATATTGTCACCTGAGGCCTTCACCAATTCCTGATATAAGGGATCATCCTTGGAATAAGTTCTGCCCTTATAGGTCTTTACTTTGTCGATAGCCGGATTACAAAAAGGCATGAACTCATAACTAAGTTCGTTGATGCGTGAAATGCCCAGCTTCCCCTTTAAAGGCTCGGCTGAGAATTTTTGAATCAATGTTTTGGCGAGGGTTTCTCTGTCCAAATCGGTATTCTTGGGAGTGGCTACCTGTATATAATTGGCAAATGGGTTGTTGTATTTTTCATTCAATGCTTTCAGGCCAAATATTGACTGATTCAATGCTATGATCAGGAGAGAAAACACAATACCCAACAGGATAAAATGGCTTCTGCCATGTTGAAAGAGCTTCTTTATTTCATTTTTGATAAAAATACTTCTGATCTCCTTCATAGCAAGCTAGTAATTTCTGCATGTTCCACATTTTTATGAGACAACTGGTCCAACCAGCCATTGTCTTTTCTTTCGAAGATGCCGCCAATAATTCCACATTGTCTGTTTTCATCCACCTTTAGTGTCACAATCCTGTCAGCAAATAAGTGGGCAAGATTGAGGTCGTGAGAAACAATGATTGCAGAACTTCCGGAACGACTTATATCTTCGCGAACCATAGTCATAAGGGTTTTGGCGGTGATTGGATCAAGGTTACCCGTAGGTTCATCGCCAAAGAGAACAGGTTTGTTGGCTAAGAGTGCCCTTAAGAAGGATATCCTTTGACGCTGTCCGCCGGAAAGCAACCTGATATTTCGGTTGAAGATGTCCGGGGGGAGATGAATTCTTTCAAATGCTTGTTGAATTTCTTTCATTCCCTCTGACTTGTCCTTTCCTGACAGTAATATGGGAATTAGGATATTCTCACTGGAGTTGAAATGTTCCAGCAAGTTGTTTTCCTGGAAAATAAAGCTATAATTTTTATTTCTGAATGCTGAGTGCATATCTAAAGGCTTGAGCCACAATGATGCAAGATCCGTCTTATCATTTGATCCTGCGTCATGGAAGACTACCTGTTCCGGAGTGCGGGAGCTGAAAGTATCATTCATAAAGCCCAGGGTCTCAAGTAGCGTACTCTTTCCTGACCCGGATTTGCCGACAATAAAGGTAATCTGCCCATCATATATATCCAGGCGATCAATATCAAGTACTATCTTGCCTGAATCGTAGCTACATTTCAGGTCCTTTATGGAAAACAATATTCTTCTCATGCCTAAAAAAAACTTTTATCGAAGATATCCTCTAAAGCGATCCAAAAATAAATATTGTCATTATCGCCTTGTGTTCTAAAGCAGAACTCATACCTACTGCCACTCTTATAAATATCCTCCAGTTTAAGTTTCAGATCGCTGAACCCTTTGGCGAGCTTACTTACCTCTTCATCCGGGAACACTCCCTTTTTGGTAAGGTCTGCCAACTTCTTGTTGGAATATTGCTGAAACAGCACAACACCTTCTTCCTTCAAGCCCAGAATAATTTCAAGCGTTGAGCTCATATCAAGTTGACCAACCCTCGATCTGTCATTTTGTGAGCTGACGGTCAGAACCAACTCAGTAACAGCATCTTTTAAGGATTGCCTGAGTTCGGACATGGAATACCCCTGATTGTATTTACCTGCAACATCATTGAGGCTTTGAATAAATCCATACAATTCATTCTTAGGAAGAAACATCACATAAGAATAGGAATCATACTTGGCTCCATTAAAATGTTTGGGCAAATAGGCTTCGATAAAAAGTTGATACTTTTCCTGAAGCAACTTAGTGATGGAAGCAGGATCAATATCTTCCAATTCCTGCTTGATGAATCTCATAAAGTATGCCTTAAACTCTCCGGGACTTACATCCAGACTCTTCCCCTTTTCTATCACATCGGCATTAGCCTTTATATGACTATTCCTTAATTTATTACAAGCATCCAGAGAGATCTTGATTTCATCCATCAACTTAGCCGGGCTTAGTTCTTTACTGATTGGAGCCGAATAGAATCCAAAATAATTAACACCCCCCGTAGCCTCTACAAGCTTGCCTTCCTGACATTCAGGCATTTCAGGACCATTCAGGTTGATCTTCAATTTTTGGCTTATCTTTTCGTTCTCACTGAATATCCTCCCTGCAACATCACCCATAAGTTCCAGGCCATCAGACTGAAACTTTCGCGAGAATCTGCCTTCTTCAGAATGTGGTTGGATAAAAATAATATTCATGTCCAGATCAGCCAGTGCCTTGTATATGCTGCCCATTTCATTGCCTGAAATCAAATATTCCTTCTTCTCTGTTTTTAGCTTGCGCACTGTATTATTTGAAAAATCAGCAGCATTTCCTATAATCATCAGGATGTTTCTTTGACCGGGTTGAAAGCCACCATGTATCTCCAATGTTTTTTTCAAGGCAAATCTGAACACAGTTTCCCTATCATCATCCAATGGACGATAGAAAACCTCCTTATCGATGAAAGCTGCAACATCCTTTCTGTTTTGAGTTAATTTTCTAAAGGTAAAAGGGACCTGATTCGACTGAAAATCGCGATAGATACCACATCCTACATTTACTATATTAGCTCCCGGAAAGTTGGTAGGTAATTTGTCAATAAGGTCAGCTAACTGGGATTTGTAGGTATTCATTTCTGTACTTCCTTCTATCAGGAAGAAGATATTTACTATTTTATTATCCTCGCTTCTTTTTCTCTGAGCTTCTACAATCTTACTATATATGGCGGGGTCAATCGATCCGGACTCCTGTCCACTCCCAACAGTTGTTACCTTGCCTATAATGCCGGTTTGGAAAAGGTTGTTCCCCGGATTAGCCAGGATTGGATACCTCAGGATGCTTCCCTTATATCTCCTGGGGTTAGACTTGGCAAGAAATTCCGGGGAAATAGCCACAGGGTCCTGACTAAAGAGAATATTATCCTTGTCTCCTGTTTTAAGAAACTGATTGGCATCCCGGCTATTGGCAAAGAAAGAAACCCTCTTGTTTTCGTCAGCTTTTCTCTCCTCACAGGCCATAATATTATGATTGGGCTCCAGAGCGATACGCGTATTCCACTTGGAAAGTCGGCTTAGATCCACCCAGCCAATAATATTGGTTTTGGGCGAGCTCCCGAATTGATATTCAGTTGAAAGCAGGGCACGGCCATTTTCCTTTTTCAATATGTAGAAAATCTCATAAATATTCCTGTCTCCCAGGGTCTTTTTACTGTATGGACTGTCATATATCCTTACTATTTCCTTATTACTCAATCCCACCAGATTTTTAATGTCTTCCGCCTTATTCAACAAGATCGCCTTCAAGGATATCTTGGACTTTGAATCAACCAGACCCATACCCCATTGCAATACGGTACTTCTTTCTACCCAGCCCATATCCACTGCTATAGCTCCGGCCGGAATTTCCTTGCCATGAGGTACTCCACCGTCGATCCTAAAGATATGTGCAAATGATCCTTTGACCTCACTGACCGCAAAGGACTCGAGAAAGCCTAAGGTTGACTTAGTCCCGGAGGTCACAGAAGGTCCGTTATATGCGATATTCCCTTCCCGATCGTTGATTATAATCCAGGTCCGTCGGCTTCTTTTATCCCCTGCAGGCTTGAGATTTTGGTTGTTGATATACAGATTCAGATCATTATTAGCGCCTGAGAAATAATAATCCAGAGGTGGCGAATAATCAGCCGGTGCTTCCATTAAGGTGATAGCCTGACCGAATGAAAGCCCTTTAACTAAAAAGCAGAAAACGAATATCGAAAAGTATCTTTTTATCATTGATGTCAATTTAGTACGTAATAAATTCCTATCCTTCCGCCTACTGAGTGGTAAATCTTTGTTTGATAGAAGAAGGAAGCATCACTTATCGGGGTAAATGTCCTGTTGCTACTATCATATGACTCTATCAACTGTGGATTTTCAGTAACGATCACCGGCATAAGCCCCAGTGTAAAGTCAAGTCCGAAGACAAATCCGAATCCTCGCTTACCTTGCCACGATTTACTCTCATATACATAGGTAGGGCTCAATCTGGCAGCAAGGGTAAATCTATTTTTTAAGGTCAGGTTCTTATCTATCTTGACTGCTGTGATCTCACAATTGTCTATACTGGAATCATCACCATAATAGGAATAAATTGAAGCAGAATTGGTGCTAACCGTCCTGGTCGATGAGAAGATGTAACCTGGCATTATGTTGGCTTGTACCATGAATACTCTTGGGTCATTACCTCTGCCAAAGTTATACACCAAGCCAATCGGCGCATAAACACCAACCACATTGGTTGATATTTGTCCTGCCTGCATTCTGAATTCCGATGTCTTCGGCGCTCTGGACAGATTATTGTTGTAATGGGAACTGAAAGTATTCAGTTTGACATCTGAACCAACGACTTCATCCTTTAGGTTATGATATCTGAATAATAAACCTATTGAATAAAACACCTTATTGGAAGGGCTGAAGCTTTTCCAGTATTCACCTCCCAGCCCGATATGAAATCCCGTTGATTTGAAGTCGGACTCTTGTATGCCTGCTGACACTTCGTTGCGAGGCATCCCGTACCCTCCATCCAGATAGACCATTTTGAAGTCACGTGTTTTCTTTTTCCCTTCATATGAATTGTAATTGTCCTGGGGTTGTGCCATCGGCTCTCTTTCCTTTTTTTCTTGCTTTTGCTTTGGCTCCTTTTTCACTTTTGGTGCCTCCATTGCAACATCATGCCCCCCGGCTCCGGCTGCAGAAACCCTAACCAACTCGATGGAACTAATGGCAGCCGTAAGTTCTTCTGAATCTTCCATTGAAAATACGATCATATCAAAATCCAATGTAATATCGCGTTCCTTATTTACAACCTGACCGGCATCCACATAATTTTCCGTCCTTTTGACAACCTGAATCTTGACAAAATAAAGGTCGCTTTGAAGTGCTCTTATGTCTTTGACGGTCAATCCGGTAATACAAAATTTAAATCCATTGGGAAAGTACTCGGCAATTTGGTTGATATATCCTATTGCCATTCCTTCAGTCGGATGCAAAAGCATATCGTTGAGATAAGGGGTTGTGGAATTGCCCTTATCCAACAATTTGAGGAAGTTGGATTCACGCCAGTCATACTTTTCATCATAGATATCAGCGTACCTGTTATAATTGGCAAGAAATTGATTCAAGGCATCTCTAATCTTTCCTTTATACATTTGTTCGATGCCCGACCTGTCAATAACGGACCAATCTCCCTTTTCCAGCTTACAATCCTGACCAAAAATATTGGAGGAGAAAAGGATGATGCCGAAAATCATCCAAAAAATATGTATTCTGCGGATCTTCATATTGAATCTCTTTTAACTTTTTTTAATGTATAACTATAATTTTTCCTGTTACTTCGGCTTTGTCATTCCCCAATCTTACAAGATATATACCATTCGGAATGTCCAACAGACTGACCTCCGTCAGCAAGTTGCTCTCTGCTTGCCCAATCGTCATACTATATATACGCGTGCCCATCATATTGTATATATCCAGCGTTTGTTTGCCGGGAGACAAACCTGCCGCCTGGATATACATATGCCCGGAGCCGGGATTGGGATATGCTTTCAGACTTTTTGAGTCTGTACCTCCACAAGGGATTACCACTTCATCACCATCTGAACGAGTAGAGATAAAGGTAGAATCACAAGAATTTTTACAATCGTAACCGATTGCGATGTATTTATTTTTTATCAGGTTTTCCTGGGTTACCTTCAGCCAGGAGTTACCGGCCGAATCAATTCTGATAGCCTTGTTCTGGTCATCCAGTCTATACCAATCATAACAAAACCCTTCCTTATGCCTTGCAAGTAAAAACGGTCCACATTCATCAATGACAAATTGATCATCGGCAAATTCCCCACTCGTAATCTTGCTCACAAAATCCTTGTCCATTTTAGATCTACATTCTCCGGCGTCATTCTTAAGCGTATATTCCAGATTTACTTTGCCGGTAATAAAATAAAATCCACTGCCCAGATCCTGGATGTTAGAAGGCAATGATGAACCTTCAAGAGAATATCCCGGTTTTAGCTTATAGACTCCGCATTTATATTCATCAAATATATCTGAAGTCGGTTCATTCTGGATAAAAGAAATGGTTTGAGACATTTCACACCCAGCCTGATCAAAAGTTTTTACCTTTAATTTGAAGTTCTTTGTTTGTTTGTTGAAATCTATTACGATCTCTTTACTGTTTCCTATGATATCGGTATCAAGCCACCACGTCGCACTGGCGTAAGCTTTGGGACCAAGTTCTCCATTTAGTTTGAAAGTCACTTCTGTCTTGGTAGGTTGGGTACAGAAATTGACTATGGTATCAATAGGGATGTCAGCCACATTTACAATCTGCAGGAAAATTCTGTTCTTGTATTGAAGGTCCAGCGTTGAAGCATCAGAGCAGCCTGTATTATTATCCGTTACCGTAATCGGATATTTTTTTTCCTCGTACAAAACTCTTGTTGAGGATGTGCTGCCATCGCTCCATGAATAGCTGTATGAGGGTTTATTATTTGATACAGTGATATTCAATGAGGTGCCCTTACAGGTTTTCAGCGTATCTCCAGTATTCGTCCCATCACTGAAGACAATCTCAGGCAGAGGGTCTTTAGTTATCTTTATGGATTTCTCGACATAACATTTAAGATTGTTCTGTGTTTTACTTCCGGTAACATTATAGTTTCCACCCTCTTTGACAATGATACTAGAGCCCATCTGGTTATCCCCCCACTCGTACGAATCTGCCCCACTTGCTTTCAGAGTAATAGATGCACCGTCGCAAAAATGATCCTGAAGTTTATTACCTCCCGAGGAGAATAATGTCAGCTTGATTTCGTCATTCTCAACCAGATTGATATCCTTCTCCAATTCACAGGAGTTTGCATCGGTAATAGTTAATTTATAAGTCCAGGAGGAATCGAGAACAATAGATTTATTGTGGGATGTGCCTTGAGGTGTTACCCATGTATAGCTATATGGAGGTGTCCCTCCATTGACTTGAGGCGTCACTTCTTTGCTTTTTCCAAAACAGACTACATATTCCGTTTGCAATGCATCTTCCGTGAGCTTGCTCGGCTCTGTGATGGCTATTGAGGCCCTGGTACCTACACAGCCATTAGCATCTGTAAAAGTAACGGAATAGTTCCCGGCAGGCAGTCCGGTGATGCTATTACCTAGGGCTCCAGTTGACCACCGGTATGTATAATCGTCAGGAGAAAGAGATATGCTACCAGTTTTCTCCCCATTGCACCTTACATGGGTAATGTCAGGCTCTGAAGCTAACACGGGCAGTGGATTGACGGTTACATCTTTTTGTACGATTTTTGTACACTTTGAATTCTTATCCGTATAGGTATATTGCAATGTAATCGTGTTCCCGGTAGCACTTCCTGTATTCAAGACACTATCGGATAAAAATCCGTCCCCGGAGAGAATTTTAAGTTCGCCTCCGGCCGGGCTTGTTGTTACAATAACTGTACCGCCCTTACATACTATTGAGTCGGACAATTTGATATCCACTACAATAGTTGAAGGAAATCCCGGATCTTGCAGTTCAAAGGGTCCAGATGATGGATCGCTTTTACAATTCGCTTTTATGACATAAATATTTGAGTAGCTACCTGCTTTGAGATTGGATATTACAAACTTACCACCGCTTGGTAAATCGATGTTCTTTTCGCTTCCACCAATTGTATAATAAGCTTTGAATCCGGTTCCTGTCAAGCCTTCCAGCTCCAGGGAACCATCAGCACCATCGCACGTGGTAGGGTGGGTAAGTTTAATGTTGGTTATTATTGGCTTCGGTGGCTCAGTCAATACTACTTCCCTGGCATTACTTTTACATCCATCCTTGATAACATAAATATTCGTATAATTTCCTGCCGCAAGATTGCTCACCTTATATTCGTTGTTAACAGGAATGGCAACAGGCCCCACTTCGATGCCATTTAAAGTATAAAAAAGCTGATATCCTGTGCCACTTAAGCCGGCCACTGTAAAATATCCGTCTTGCCCACCACAAGTAGTAGGGTTCTTTCCTGTTATGGATGTAATCACCGGGGCAGGTGGATCCGTTAGGGAAACTGACCGGGAATTACTTTCACAATTATTCTTGATGACATAAATATTTGTATAATTTCCTGCTTCAAGATTGCTTACTTTATATTCTCCATTGACAGGCAGGTTGATTGGCCCAACTTCTATACCATTCAGGGTGTAAAAAAGCTGATATCCCGCACCACTTAAACCGGCCACTGTAAAATATCCGTCTTGCCCACCACAAGTAGTAGGGTTCGTTCCTGTTACGGATGCAATCACAGGAGCAGGAGGATCCGTTAGGGAAACTGACCGGGAATTACTTTCACAATTATTCTTGATGACATAAATATTTGTATAATTTCCTGCTTCAAGATTGCTTACTTTATATTCTCCATTGACAGGCAGGTTGATTGGCCCAACTTCTATACCATTCAGGGTGTAAAAAAGCTGATACCCTGTACCACTTAAGCCGGCCACTGTAAAATATCCGTCTTGCCCACCACAAGTAGTAGGATTCGTTCCTGTTACGGATGTAATCACTGGGGCAGGTGGATCCGTTAGGGAAACTGACTGGGAATTACTTTTGCAATTATTCTTGATGACATAAATATTTGTATAATTTCCTGCTGCAAGATTGCTTACTTTATATTCCCCATTGACAGGCAGGTTGATTGGCCCAACCTCTGTACCATTCAGGGTATAAAATAGCTGATATCCTGTGCCTGCTAAACCAACAAGCGTAAAGGACCCGTCCTGTCCATTACAGGTTGTAGGGTCTTCTTTTTGTATGGCAGTAATCGCTGGTTTGGGATTGACGGAAATTATTATCTGATCATCTATTTCCTGATTGCCCATATCATCATAAGTTGCTACTACCTTATAGGTACCGGCATCTATCAGTTGAATATTTGGAATCGAATAACTGTCATTTGTTGCACCGGGTATTTCAACATTGTTTTTGTACCATTGATAACTAAAAGTAAAGGCACCGCCATCGCTTATTGTACTTGCCATGGTCAGATTGTCTCCTACACAAAGTGAATTGCCAGGCGAAGCTATAATGGTGATGGATGGAGCTTGCCCCAAACAAGAAAATGTAGTAGCTACTGAAAGTATCCACGCAACTACTATGATTAGCGAAGAATGATTATATCTGATATTCATAATAAAAAACAGTTAATAATTGAAGTGAATATTAAAGATGGAAACACCACCCGGATAGGAGGGGTTCAATATTGAACCTCCACCACCTACTCCACAAGGGGCGAGATTAGCAAAGGTAATGCCTCCATGTCCCGTAATTTTCAGTACATACACTTTCCCTCCCTTTAATGTTGTGTTCAGGGTTGAAACTCTAAGTTGTGTCATTCCGGCATTGACATGTCGCCCAACCAGTTTGTCAACCTGCTTGTTGTTTTCCATCAAGATAATATCTACATTACCCGATTGGGCGGCATAAACATAAAAACTTGATAGTTCAATGTCCTGTTTGGGTTTCAGGGACACAGAAGCTGTCGAAGAATAGGTTGCTGTTTTACAGGGTTCTGTTTTGGGAGCCCCCTCTGTCTTTTTGTTATTTAAGTCAATTGTTGTCCCTGATTTGGAAGACTCTTCCGTCTTTTTCTTACTGACGTCAGTCGTTGACCCTGGCTTGGGTGCCCCCTCTGTCTTTTTATTATTGAAGCCAGTTGTTGGCTCTGACTTGACCGGAGGAGACTTGCTTGGACTGGATTCGGTAACTACCCGCTTAGGAGGAGGAGGTGGGCCATCTACAATTTCCGGTTGAGTATTCACTTCGGATGAAGGTGTAGTTCTTTTTTGTACCTTTTTTGTTTCAATTTTTTCATTCTTAACCACCGACGGCTGCTTTTTTTGTGACTGCACCTCTCTATTTTGGATAGGTAGCGGTTTGTTCTCCTTTTTCACCTCGACTTCTTTAGGGGCGGTTTCCGGCAAATTTTCAGTGGTTGGCATTTCCTGAGTCACAGTGTCCTGGATCGCCAAATCGACAGGTGTACTTTGTTCTTCAACAATAATATACTTCACAACCTCTTCAAATCCAGGTATTTGAAGGACAACTTCATAGGTCTCCGGTATCGGAAATTTGGTCTTGACAGAACTTCCTTTCATTTCTGAACCATTGATATACCATGCCACATCCATGTCGACGTCTTTGGGTAGATCCACAGTCAAAGAAATATCTTCATTGGCACCTACAGAAGCATAATTGGATTTATTGGATGCATCAAACTGATCCTTATTGGTCATTCTATAAGCGGTAACATCCTTTCCATTGATGGAGAAATGTGTCATTGTATCTTTAATAGCATTATTGGATTTTTCGCTTGAGCATGCAATCAAAATGCAACATAAAGAGAAATAGAACGATAATTTTATTTTCATATAAAAATATTTATATCAAAGATTTCGGTCCTTCAAGTATTACGGACATCTTCCGGGGTTTTTACTAAAATGCTATGGATTGCTTATAACTAAATATCTGAAGTGTCACTCAATGTGATATTAAGGCACAAGTATTATAGCGCTCAAATATAACAAAAATCGAAAAAATTTATACAATTATTATCCTTTAATTGTATTGGTAAAATGAAACTAATTATATTCGGAGGTTTCTGAATAAAAATCAATCTGTGGAATCGGGTTGAGGAGTATTTGCATTACACTGTCACATAGCTACGCTACAGGAATATTGTAGCATACTTGTACAACCTATATGAGCTTATCAGGGCGTTATGGTATAACTAATTCGCTTAGATATAACGGTAAGCCTCTATTTGTCCCTGCATTTATGTAACAGAGAAAAAAGAATGCCAGCTCATGATGGAAATAGGATGATGTATTATGCATAAGTTGTGCGATTAATACTCCTAACTTTTGTATAAATGTTTTTTTATTAATATGTATTGAACTGCTTTTCTTTTATTTACAAAAGAATAAATGATAGGACTTATCCAGATATCAGGAATTATCCAGATGTCTATTGGTGAAGGTATTTATACGAATTTTGATAAATATTTCCGGTATCCTGCAGCTAATTTCAAATTTACTCATTTTGCTTTAACCGGCCAATCGGCAGGCAGGTTCAACATGCACTTTTTGAGTATCAGGTAATCAGATCCAATCATTGAATTTACGGCACTTCAGGCAGTGTTAATATAAGCCGGTGTATAATCCTCTAGATACATTCCGAAGTTCTACGATCTCTCCTACCTCTGATGTCATGTATATAGTATTGGGAAGAATGGAACTGCCGCTAACCAAGAGCGACTTACAAACACTGAAAACATAAATATTCTGATTTGATTAAACCGGGAGAAATAGTAATACCTAAGGTACATTCGTTACTAACTCAATCAGGCTTTTTTTGAGGTAACCGGCTATCAAATTGTAGTTGGCTGTAAGGTTATAGTATGTATTCAATCGAGAAAGGCAGCCATTTAGACTGCCTTTCGATCTGTTTCACAAGAAATCCAATTATTTACTTTATCTTCTCTACCTTGATGATTTCCGTCTTGCCATCAACATAGGTAATATGTACAAAGTAGGTTCCTGCACTGTACCCGGTCAGGCTCATACCGCCCTGTTGATCTTTGGCATCCACCTTCATGAGTACCTTTCCGGTCAAATCAAACACTCTGATGGTTTCGTTGCCACTCAGCCCTGTTATATTAAGATGACCATCAGTAGGATTGGGGTACACGGATGCATGATTTTTAATATTGAAAGTAACGGATCGTATGTCGCTGTACTGATATTTTTCATCCTGATCGATCATTTTCAGTTTGTACAGATTGAGACCTTCTGCAGGCTTATGATCAATGAAAAAATAATCTTGCCGGGCGCCCGAAATGCCATTGGAAGGAACGAAGGTCACTGTAGTCCAAATCCGGCCATCAGTACTTCTCAAGACTTCAAACCCCCTGAACTGACGCTCGTCAAGGCTAGTCCAGGACAAATAGGCCGCAGCTTCCTTCCGCACTACGTCAAAGGACAACAGATTCAAAGGAAGCGGGGCATTCAGTTGAATACCATAAGTAACAAATACTCCGTTAGTTCCGGCTTTATCTGTGATGGTATATTCAAAGCCGAAGGGATTGTGCGTATTACCCTCACCGTCCTGACCATATATTACCATCTTGTCAGCATTAAAATTAGAAATCACCGAATTGGCCAATATTTCGCGGATGCCAACAACTCCACCAAAATCATAGTACAATCTGGTATTGCTGTGGATAGTCCCTATTGTAAATGTTGTTCTGATTCCACCCTGATTACCATTACAAGTGCCGTCGGCGGCGCAATCTTCAGGGTCGCTACCCGATAAGGAACCATTGGAGTTATTGCCGGATTCCTTGAGCTTCGGAGAAGACATCGTAATCGCCTTGAAATTTGTTATAATCGGATACCCGTTTGGCGGGATAGAACTAAAATCCGAAATATTGACACTATAACTTTTGGGGTCTGCACCCGGCAACTGTTGAATTCCAAAATCAACCTCACCGACGGACGATTCATTGCCCTGGATATTAATCGAAACCTTTCCATCATAGCGGGTCATCGGGCTGTTAGCACCAGATCCTGAGCCATCATTATTTCCGCTTCCCAAGGTATTATTAGTACCAAATGTCTCTCCGACAAACGTCCATCCTGAAGGCAGTGAAGGCAACGGAGACGGGCCCCCTATCGTCGGTAATGTCGTGGTTAACAACAGAGTGATGTCTTGTTTGATGGGAATATTGATCTGATATGTTCCGTCATTTCTTACTGAAGTATAATTGGCTACTTTGCCTTTTTTGTCAACGGCACAAACAAACAAAGGCGGGAGGCCTTGCTGAACATAGGAGGAGGAAGGATATACAGGATTGCCATTGACTCCATTTTTATTCAGACCATCAGCATCATGAAAAACCCTGCCCGATAACGAATAGGCTCCTATGATACCAAAATTGATACCATTAATATCATTGTTGCCTAAAACCAAATTTGAAAAAACGGATGGGTCGGTACAGTCCGGCACCTTGCAAATTGAATTATTGGAATGGTTATTACCGGTATATTTCCAGCCCTCAGGCAATATTTTATCAGAACTTCGGACAATTGAACCTACAATTACCTTACTTTTAGTAACCTGAACACTATATGTCCCTTTCTGTGCCGTTATAATCTCGAAGGTGCCATTAGGATTGACAGGGACAGAGTTGTATACAACTCCGGAAGCTTCTATCAGGTTGGCCCACAACCCAATATTACTTCCATATGAGCCAATTGATTGTGATTCGGCTTGATCTTTGATTGCATCCAGGTCATCATCTATCCATACTGTACCGCGGACAGCATTGATGGTGCAAGTTTCTGTCTCCAGCTTAATAGTAACGGACAGCCCGGATTCACAGGTGTGGAAGTCCTGCACATGATAATTGAGTGAAATGTCACCTACACCCTGAATTTCCAGGTTATTTCCATTCAGTTGAGCAATTCCGACCGGCTCTGTATTTATTGATAATACTCCGTTGCCGGGGGCAGCATTTATATGCACGGTTTGATTCGTGCAGATTTTACCATGAGTTCCTTTCATATAATCGTCATCGACAGAAATTACCGGAGCAGTCAGTGCACCACAGGTTTGCAGGTAGGAGTTGCCAAAGACAAAATCCTGGTGGACCTCGCCTTCATCAGTTCCATCCCCTAATGAACCTTCCACCTGGTGGCCGACATATCCATACGTGCCCATACATTGAGCATCGACTACGGTTGTGTGGCATCCGGACTCGACCGCAACAATCTTCATCCCCTGCAGGGAAGGTGGTATGCCGGGATTGGTTGCTTTTGCACTATTGGTGAGTCCGTGTACTCTTCTGCCGAGCGCATATCCCGACTCCAGGCCCCAGTTGTACAGGGTGCTGTCCCTGGTGATTACGTTGACAAATGGATACTTATAGTCGTGCTCATTGGGAGAGAACCATTGAATATTGTTCATGACAGATTCTTCACTCACTGCATATCTTGGTTGTATCCAGGTATTCGAATTACCTATGCTCCAGTTGCCCAACTGACCACCCATACCATTCCCGAGCGCAAACAACCTGCCATCACCATAGAGAACGTAGTAGGTGATCTCCCCCGCCGTAAGTGAACCGGTGGCGCCAACCATCTTGATAGAACCGGAATTGGAAGGGAGGATCATTTTTTCGGCAAAAGCGCGCGATTGTGCAGGGTTATTATCTCCTAAATAAGTGGAGCGACCCCATGTCCACAATTGTCCTTCGGAATCCAGGGCAATAAAGCCCGAAGCACTCCCTCTTAAAACTATAATATTGTCCAATGATTTGGCTTTTGCACCGGCACCGGTGCGAACTCTGGTCCATGAATTGAATGAAGTCAGGGTACTTTGGCCCCGCATGCTTTCGTGTTGTGCCATTACATATACATCACCATTGCAGGTGAGCATAGCAAGGGCTTCAGTGGTAGCAAACAAAGTCTTTACATCCATAGCATGAATACCTCGGGGTAATATAATCGACTGCATGGAATCGGATTTTGTTACAGCAGCATGGAGCACTGCTCCACGTTTCCCCCAGGCCCATAATTTATCATCTGCCGTTAAGACAAAACTTTGTACGTTTCGATGCGCTTTACTGCCCATTGCAGCTTTCAAAGGCCTGGCCTTAATGAGGGGGAAATGAAAAGCATCAATGGGTGTAGGAATCCATAATACGGACTTTCCGTTAGGGGCGGTATTCTCTCCCCAAATTCGAAATCCTCCTTCCGGATCTCGTAAAATAGAGGTATGAAAAGCAGAAATAAAGTTATCATACTCTATGGAGGCAGCATCATGATTGGATGCTGATCCATAGTTGGAATAATTGGTGCCGGGACAGCCCAAACCCTCAATATAGCCACATTGGGCATTTGCAGCAATAGGCACAACAAAGGTATTTATCAGAAAGAAGGCAAATCCGGCCAAAGTAAAACGTGGCCACTTCGCAGGAGAATAAGACGTGTTCATTGCAATAAATTAAGTGTGCGTCAAAAAAATATTATGCAAATATATAATTTGTTCTTATTTCAACCTATCATCAAGATAAATATTTTTGTTTTTTTTAAATTATAATATTGTAGTTATTTAAAGATTATATATTGGAAGTAATCACAATATCTATCACCTGCCAAAACCAAACTTACTGTTTTCGATTTTAAAACTTGACATATCCTTGATTACAAATCCGGACCAATTGATGCTTTCACGCAACAGGGCTTATTCCAAACAACCTTTATCAGGTCCGGAGATTGACCGATTTGTCATTGATAATAAAGAGCGAGGCTTCATTGAAAACATTCCCGGGTAAGTACATCTAAACTTATAAATATGTTGTTTTTCATACACACCGGGAAATGGATTGATTATAAATTTTCAATCAAATGGTAATAAATGGTAATAAATGGTAATAAAAGCTTAATGTACTAAAATAATGAATTAATAATCACAACTGATTGTTTACACCAAAAATCAATCAAGAAATGGACATTACACAACTTTTGAGCGGTGGTCTCGGACAACAGGTCATCAATGGTATCGGCAATCAAACCGGCACCTCTGAACAAGAAACTTCTTCAGTTATTAATGCAGCTCTGCCTGTATTGATGGGCATGTTAAGGAAAAACGCATCTACCGAAGAAGGAGAGTCGGGCATCCTCAATGCACTAAACAAGCACAACGGAGGCATATTCGACCATTTGTCAGACTTTTTGGGATCCGGTGACACATCAGACGGAAACGGTATTCTGGGACACATATTAGGTAACAAAAAAAGCAGTGTTGAAGATCAGATAAGCCAACAAACAGGTGTGTCTTCCCTCAATGTGTCTAAGATTATTGCCATGCTTGCGCCGATCGTTATGGGAATGCTGGGTAAGCAGGCTAATCAATCTCAAACCAGCAACGCCGGTGGACTTGGCAATATATTAGGTGGACTATTAGGGGCAGGAGGAGCATCCTCATCATCTGTAGGTGGCGGCATCCTCGCTTCTATCCTGGATCAGGACGGAGATGGCCAATTAGGCGTTGGCGACCTGCTAAGTGCAGTTTCGGGACCGGATAAAAAATCGGGTGGCCTTGGAGGCTTATTAGGTGGATTGTTCGGAAAGCAATAATTATCACCTGATTGGGTGAAGGTACAAACATGAATCGGGTGAGAAAATTGGAAAAGTAATCCATTTTTTCTCACCCGATTGGTTTTAATAAGAAATGTCAAAGCCTTTCATCCTTGCTGGGTCCGTACATGCCGGGTACCGGAATATCAAGTAAGCGAAGATATACTCCTAATTGGGCACGATGGTGATACATATGATTCATAGCCATTGTTCTCATCGCTGTTGCTTTAGATGCCCGCAGGATGATACGCTCTCCGAATCTCATTATCCATTCTTCCCCTAATGCTTCTTCGCTGAGCGTATGCAGGGCGTCTAATGATTTTTGGGTAGCTGATTCAAACGCGTCGACAATATCCTGAGTCGTGTTAATTTCTGGTTGTGGCGGCCTTCTTTCCCCAATATCCAGATAATCGGTAGTTGCAATTACATCTGTATATGCTGCTATTCCCACAATATGCACGGCAAGAGCTTTCATAGCCATTGACCTGGCATGTGGCGACCAATCAAATTTATCTTCCGGAATTCGCTCAAGCATTTTCCCGGTACTTACTGCCTCTCGTTCAATTTCGTCAATAAGTGCTTGTTTTAATGACATCTAAATGGTTTTTGTTGTTAAATAAATTATTTCTTTATCATTTTGACGAACAATTCAGAACCGGCTCTGGGCGCTATACTATTGTAGCATGGCTGCATGATCGCAATATTGAAATACGGTTCGAACAGTCTTCTGTATTCCTCTATATCACCTCCAAATGGCGGTCCCGCTTGCTCAAAATCGATATTAAAGAGAACTCCTGCCAGGATACCGCCGGGATTGAGCAATGTATGAACTTTCTCCACATATTCCTCCCTTCTTTCAAGTACCTGTGCACAAAAGAAAGTTTGCTCAAGGATCAGGTCGTACTTACCCTCATGTTCGAAAAAGTCACCACACACCACAGTCACAGCCTTCGATAAGGTAAATTTCTCCTTCAAGCGCCTGACGGCCTCCGGCGCAATATCCAGTAATACGATATCAGAAAATCCATTGTCAGAAAGAAATTCTGCTTCATAGGCATTACCACAGCCAGGAATTAAGATTCGGGCATCTCTTTGGTCATACCCTGATAAAAAGTCGGTAATAGGCGGAGATGCATAACCGATATCCCAGCCGGTGGTTCCGTCAAGCCATCGTTGATTCCAGAACGCAACGTCCAGACCATTCTTAGTGTTTTTTTCTCTATCCATTAAAAAAGATTTAACTGGTCATAATTAGGCATCCTTTCAAATGCTGCATGTTAATTTCAAAGGGAAATATTAAATTATTTTCCCCTTTAGAACAAAATATAATTAATACCGAAGGTACATTCGTTATTATACCAAAAATTTATGGACTATTATATAAATCATCCTGGTATAACATCACAAGCTACGAAAAGATTAAGAAAGACAACTTGCATGCTCACCAAAGTTGAAAGTCCGGCTTCAGCACCATTAATACGATAATGATAATAAATAGAACATTTTCAATCCGCTCATAAAAGAACAGCTTTCTGATCAGCTCATTATAGTGGACTGGAATATCATCACCCTGATGCTCCTTCAACAGTTTCTTTATGGGTTTGGAAAGAGGCGATAACACTGCCGGTCCAAATCCCAAAGCTATCAGAAACAGGGTTAGGCTGGTGATGTACCACCCCTGGCGAAACCAATAAGGATTGAGAATCCCCATTGCTAACCCGGTCAGTAAAAGAATCGTACCACCAATCATAACAAAAATATGTAGTCGGTTTCGAATGAGGTAAGCATGCCTTAGTTCTGTCATAGTACTCGCTCTTGTGACCACATATATCATGATGAATCCCGGCCCGAGGCCGAGAATGGCCGAAAGAACGTGTACCAGAATCAGGATTTGATAAAAAGTCATATTTGCTGAAATTTCATAAATACATAGCATGAATTAATGTATAATTCAAACCAGGAAATAATAACCGACTAATTTTTCCCTGCTAATATAGTGCAATAAACATACTTTTTGGAGAGACTACATCAAATGGGGTAATGACCGATTCCGTTTTTCTTAAAATCAACAAATATACCGGGCCGTTATAAAGCGTGTGAATATTAAAACAAAATTATTATATTAATTTGATTATATTGTTTTTATATATTACAAATATTTCATAATAATCAGGAATATTAAAAAAAAGTAGCCCTACAAAATTAGTATACCGCGTTAATTTGAGGCTATTCATCAGGTCATCCAATTCCCTTGACAACAAATGATATAAGTTAATGTGCCAAGATGAGATAACCCCAATTATTAGTAAACTCCGGACAAGGCCGGTCCGTTGCAAGACTTATCTTCAGCCTGATCCTGATTTTTATCCAATAAATTGTGAAATACACTTTACCGTGCAAATGAACCCGGATTTGTTAGAAATAACTACCTTTGCCCTTTAAAATTATAATCCAATGTGTGGTATCCTAGGAATCTTCGATCTCAGGCAAAGTCCTGATTCCCTCCGTGCTCAGGCGCTTGCCATGTCCAGAAAACAAAGGCATCGTGGACCTGACTGGTCCGGCATATTTACCTGCAACAATGCCATCCTGGCACACGAAAGGCTTTCTATTGTAGACCCTACCTCCGGCAAGCAACCGTTGTTTAGCCAGGACGGAGCAATTGTGCTGGCCGTGAATGGTGAAATATACAATCACCGTCAGTTGAAAAAAGGGCTCACAACGCCATATCCCTTTCAGACACAATCTGACTGTGAAATAATCCTTGCTCTGTATCAGGAGAAAGGTATCGACTTCATAGAAGACCTGAATGGCATCTTTGCCTTTGCCTTGTATGACCACGCCAATGATTCATATCTGATCGCCCGAGACCACATGGGCATCATTCCTCTTTACATGGGATGGGACGAATACGGCAATTTTTATGTGGCGTCCGAGATGAAGGCACTGAGTGGTATATGCAACAAGATCCGGGAGTTTTTGCCGGGGCACTATCTGTATTCCAGGGATGGGGAGATGAAGAAATGGTATAAGCGCGACTGGATGGAATACGATAATGTCAAGGACAATGAAACGGATATCCAGAAGCTGAGAAGCGCTTTTGAAGAAGCTGTCCATCGCCAATTAATGTCCGATGTGCCCTACGGTGTACTCCTTTCAGGTGGGTTAGACTCCAGTATTGTAAGTGCCATAGCCAAAAAGTACGCTGCACGAAGGATTGAGACGGAGGATCTGAAGGACGCATGGTGGCCGCAATTGCACAGCTTTGCAGTTGGCTTGAAAGATTCTCCTGACCTGGCTGCATCAAGAAAGGTAGCTGAGCACATCGGCACTATTCACCATGAGATTCACTTTACCATTCAGGAAGGGCTGGATGCAATCTCCGATGTCATCTATCATATTGAGACTTATGATGTTACTACGATTCGCGCCAGCACTCCGATGTACCTTCTTGCCCGGGTCATCAAGTCGATGGGTATCAAAATGGTTCTTTCGGGAGAAGGATCGGACGAAATCTTCGGCGGTTATTTATACTTCCATAAGGCACCTGATGCCAGGGCTTTCCATGAAGAAACCGTAAGAAAAGTTGGCAAGTTGCACCTCTATGATTGCCTGAGGGCTAACAAGTCGTTGGCTGCCTGGGGTGTAGAAGGCAGGGTGCCATTCCTGGACAAGGAGTTTATGGATGTAGCCATGAGGATCAACCCAAAGGACAAAATGGCCGGTAACGGAAAGATCGAAAAATACATTCTCAGAAAAGCTTTTGAGGACTACCTTCCTCACGAAGTGGCATGGAGGCAGAAGGAACAATTTTCGGATGGAGTCGGTTACAGTTGGATAGACACGCTCAAGTTGATTACGGCTGAGAGGGTCACCGACGAACAATTGAATAATGCTGCCCATAGATTTCCTCTGAATACTCCGACGACCAAGGAAGAGTATTATTACCGTTCCTTATTTGCCGAACACTTCCCGGGAAGTGAAGAGGCTGCCTGTGTGCCTTTTGAAGCGTCAGTGGCTTGCAGTACCGCTATTGCGCTCGAATGGGATGAAGCATTTAAAAAGATGAAGGATCCAAGTGGGCGGGCAGTGTCTTCAGTACATGAAGCCGGCTACAAAGAATGACATATCGCGAGGAAATTCCTGCGATCAGGTGCTGAGGATTTTAATTTCTACTCTTTGATTTTTCTTTCGTCCTTCCGGTGTTCTGTCGGATGCAATAGGTTTGCTTTTACCATAACCTTTGTAGGTGACTCTGTTTTTATCGATGCCCTTGTTAATAATATAGTTAGCTACTTCCCTGGCTCTGGCTGAGGACAATTTCTGACAGTACTCCACGGAGGGGACACCATTGGTATGACCACCAATTTCAATTTTTACCGCTTCATTCCTTTGCATGAAGTCCACTACCTCATTTAGCACCTTGTGACTATTTTTGTCAAGTGAAGAGTTATCTGCCTTGAAATAAAGCTGGTCCAGTTTGATGATTTGTCCGGGAGTAACCTTCTGAGTCAGTTCCTTTACGGTAACGGGTGACTCCTTGATGACTTCCACGATGTTGCTTGCATTGTCGACCAGGATATTCCCATTGTATGGAACAAGGGTGGGTGTCTTGTAGAAAGCTTCCAAGACGATATAATTCACATTCTTAGTGGGTTTGAATGTAAAATAGTATTTCTTCCAGTTATTATTTGTAATAAGAGAGCTCTCAGCCAGCAATACTTCCTTACTACACAGGCTATTCCCGCCCCAGATCCTGAGTTTGGCCGGAGTAGTGTAGTTGGATTCCGTACTTCTGTTGGCTTTGGTAAAGCTCATATACACTTCAGATGTACACAAAAAAAGGTCAAAAGTATAGGTCTTGCCTTTCTTCAAAGTACCTGACAATTGTTGAGATACCGACTCCCAGGTATCATTCTCGCGCACGACCATTCCAAGATAGGTATCACCGTTGTTTGCCGGCTTGCGAACTTCCCACGATCCACTTGGCTGAACATCGGGTGGGCTCTCTCCCGGAAATAAAAAAGCACCACAATCCCGCCAACCAATTGGTGGACGACTATGACCGGGAATATCTTCAAAGGAAGGATTAGTAAGGCGAATTACTTCCTGGCTGTATAGATTTATTGTCAGGTACATGAAAAATATACACCCAAAAATCTTCCCAGAATACTTTTGCAACCTCAAAAAGATAACTATCATGGTCTATTGTCAACAGTATTTCTAAAAACGTCCGTCAACGGTATTTAGCCTACCCGGGGATATTTTTAACAAGAGAATAACAGCGAAATCACAAAAACAGTTCATATTCACTCTTCCTTCCGACCCGGGGGCGACACCATTGATGTCCTAAGTTTGATATACCAAATTTTCATGAAAAGGCGTTGAACCCTGTGACATCCATGCCTGTAATCAGGAGGTGAATATCGTGAGTGCCTTCATATGTAAGGACAGTCTCAAGATTCATCATATGCCTCATGATAGGGTATTCATTCGTAATGCCCATGCCGCCATGTATTTGGCGTGCTTCTCTGGCCACTTCCAGTGCCATATGAACATTGTTTCTCTTCGCCATGGATATCTGTGCCGGTGTTGCTTTCCCCTGATTGGCAAGTGTGCCCAGCCGCCATGCCAATAGTTGTGCCTTAGTTATTTCGGTGATCATCTCTGCCAGTTTCTTTTGAGTAAGCTGGAATTGGCCCAGGGGCTTCCCAAATTGAATTCTTTCCCTGGAATATCTCAAAGCACTGTCATAACAATCCAGTGCAGCGCCCAATACACCCCATGCTATACCGTAACGGGCCTTTGAAAGGCATGAAAGCGGGCCTTTCAATCCTCTGATATCCGGGAAGACATTTGCCTTAGGCACTCTCACATCCGAAAACACAAGTTCCCCCGTGATAGATGCTCTCAGTGACCATTTACCATGGATCTCAGGTGCACTAAATCCGGGTGTATCCTTTTCGACCACCATGCCCCTCACGACGCCTTCCTCATCCTTGGCCCACACAACAGCGATATCTGCTACAGGCGAATTGGTTATCCACATTTTTGAACCATTGAGGATGAAGGCATCTCCGTCATCCACGATGTTGGTCTCCATGCCTCCGGGGTTGGAACCATGATCCGGCTCAGTAAGCCCAAAACAACCAATCAGCTCACCGGTTGCCAGTTTGGGAAGATATTTTCTCTTCTGTTCTTCGCTTGCAAATCGAAATATGGGATACATCACAAGGCTACCCTGCACTGAGGCCATCGATCTGATTCCTGAATCTCCTCGCTCCAGTTCGGCCATAATGATACCATAGGCAATTTCGTCCATGCCTCCGCCTCCGTATTCTGCCGGAATACTGGGGCCGAAAGCGCCAATTTCACCCAGCCCCTTAAAAAGATGAGTCGGGCATTCTGCACGGTTGGCATAATCTTCGATGATTGGGCTTACTTCCTGCTTCACCCATGCCCTGACAGCTTCCCGGGCCAGAATATGGTCTTCGGTCAACAATTCATCGATAGCATAGTAGTCATGGGATTGGAAAAGGTCAGATTTGTTTGATTTGTGGTGAGTTGTCGGCTTATGATCCATGTCTTTTTTGATTTTGGCTGCAAAAATACTAAAATTTAGTAGGTAGCCTGTATTCGTAAAGAAAAAGATTATAAAATCGGGATGAGCTCCATCCGGAAAAAGCAGGGACTCCCTTCAAGGTGAGATTGATTATACAATACCATTGATTGCAAATACAAAAGAACTTTTCTATAGTCCCCCACAAGATAGAATAATGAATATATTAAGCTTCAAAATCCCTCTTTCAGGCAGTCGCCTTGACCCCGGTAGACTTTCGGGTGGATTTCTTACTATTGCCGCTTTCTTCCTGGCCACTGCCTGCGATGGCTTTGTATTTCATAATTTCTTCTTCTGAAACGGATTCAAAGAGGGGATCCAACTCAAGAGCATTATTAAAAGAAAGAATTGCCTCCGCATGCTGATTGGTGTGCAAATATGCCTTTCCAAGGCTGAATGTCACCATTCGCTTCCAGTAATGATTCGAATTGCCTTTTTCAAAAGGTCGCTTGGTAAACAATTTCCATTCAAAGATGGCCTTTTCAAAATCTCCAAGGTGAAAATAACATTTGCCTTTCAACCTGCGACCTATCCAGTGAATATTCTGGTGTGCAATAGAACACTCCGTAACCTTTTCCAAAACAGGAAGGGCCTCCTTGTATCTTTCTTCACGGATAAGCATTTTCCCTTTCCAAAGATATGCTTCCGTAAGGCAGGGATCGAGCTCTGTGGCTAGATCAAACTTCTTTATAGCAAAGGCAATATTTCCCTGTCGTGCCGCAATCCTCCCTGCAAGCGCATGAGCCATGGAATGTCCTTCGTATTTGCTGATGATGCCATCCAATATCTTCATAGCTTTGGAAAGGTCACCGTTTTCATTGACAATTTCATTGGCCTTATAAAAAGAAGCAACGATGCTTTTATCGCTGGAAGGCCTGATCTGTTCATGGCGGATTACCTTTCCATCGACCATCATCCACATCTCCACCCTACCCGTAACAGAATATTCCGCCAGATTCTTCAAAAGATGTACTGTATTTCGCCAATATTTATCGGAGACAAGATTGTTGAAACGTTTGACAAAGAATATCAGGTTTTCCTCGTCAAAGCATTCCTCCATCTTGTTGAAAATGACTTCATTCTTATAGTAGACATCCTTCCGTTGTGTGTACAACTTCAGAGCTTTGTCATAGGTATTCGCGTTTCCAAAGTCCAACCGACCCTGAACAATAACTTTTGAGAACATAAAACAATACTATGGTTAGAATGTGCTATCAGAAATGCAGCAGCAATCACGCAACAACACCTCCGCTCTGATTCACACAAGAAATACAAAGATACGATTCGTAAAAATTCAAAGCAAGTGTTTGTAAACATATTATTTATTTATATATAACAATGTCTTATCTGAAGTAGAAATTGTTTAATATATATGAAATTATTTTATATTTTATTTATCGGTATGACTTGCGGATAACATATATATGAACTCAAAATCTCTCTTTCCGTTTTTAAAAATATTTGAATGTCTGATTGGGTATTTTTATGATCTTTGAGGAATAATTGGCTTCTGATATGAAAAATCTTTTCTTGACATTTCTAATCCTCCTGGGATGTGCCATTGTTCTTTCCGGGCAAAAAAATTTTAAAGCAGAAGAATTTACCTGCCGTGACGGGAGTATATTGATGTATCAAAAAATGGAGCCTCGTAAAATAAAGAAATCCAAGAAATATCCGCTTGTCGTATTTCTACATGGTGCCGGTGAACGTGGTGCTGACAATAAGAGTCAACTGGTTCATGGTGCAAAACTATTTGATGACAAAAAGAACAGGCGAAAATATCCCGCCTTTGTATTATTTCCGCAATGCCCATCCAATGAGTACTGGGCAAAAGTGGATATCGATAGAAGTGATAAGGAGGATCCCTTCCGATTTGACTTCAGGGATAAGCCCAACAAGCCCCTGGAATCCGTATTTGAACTCATCAGGAGTTATCTCCGGCTTCCTTCTGTCGATCCGGACCGGGTTTATATCATGGGCCTTTCCATGGGTGGGATGGGTACATTTGAAGCAATAAGCAGGCATCCGGAGTGGTTTGCTGCTGCAATTCCGATCTGTGGTGGCGGAGACCTTGAATTTGTAGAGTCATTTGCCCAAAAGGTTCCCGTGTGGGTATTTCATGGAGCAAAGGACGATGTTGTATTGCCCAAATATAGCCGAGATATTGTACAGGAAATTATTTTCAAGGGTGGTTTTCCACGGTACTCTGAATATTCTGAAGCCAATCATAATGCCTGGGACAAGGCGTTTGCGGAAAAGGATCTCCTGCCGTGGTTGTTCCATCAAAAAAAGACCCTGACGAATTGAAAAGTTTTTTTTACAACTGCATGTGTATGAATCTTGCACTGCCAGGCAAAGTGACCAATTTCTTTCCGTGATAATCACGACTCTGTTTCGTAATAGATTTTATAGTATTTACGACCATTTTCATCGACTCCTTGCTGGATGAGGTCTTTATCACCATGTACATAGATATGAAAATTCCTGTCCAATTTGATGATGCTGCGAATACTTCGGCTTTGCTTTTTTACTGCAGGCAAGGAAATGCTGAAGGTCTCGTCTGCCCTCATCTTTCCTTCGCTTTGTTGCTGCTCTTCGAATTTGAGGAATGAAGTACGTACATCCTTGTCATCAAAAACGGCAGTACAGAATTCTCCCCGATCGAATGTTTCGTTATTCTTAAAATAATCAACAGAACGATTGAGCAATTCTATCTGATCGACCTTGGAGGGTTCATGTTCTTCAACATACCGTTTAGTGACAAATTGTTTGGTGACATCGAGCATATAATTGGTTTGATAAAAATCGGTGCCGACAGGCTTTAGATTGAGAAAATCATCCCTCCAGAATCCTGCCTCTGACGTCCTGTTCAGGTGATCGAAAATCGCCACTCTGAAACCTTCATTTGATGCCACATTGAAGATCATACAAGCCTTGTCCGGCCGTCGTGCCGGGATTCCTTCAAAGTGAGAGATACCGGCAAGTTCTGATGAGAAATCCACTTGCAGGAAAGTTTCTCTCGATTCGGACTTAAAGATGCCGATAGCTGAAGTCACTTCATCGTCAATGACTACTTCTTCAAAATAAGCAACATAAAGCTCACCGGACTTGATACGTGGATGTGTGCTCTGATTGTACAGATGGGCTGTAATTGCCTTGCTGTGTTCAGCAAGTGACGATGGTTCGGCAAATATCTTTCTTGCCAGATGATATACTTCATTCTGATCAAGATTGACTTCATTGGTAAAGCTAAATAGTTCGTCACCGGACAGCATAGAGGTAAAATAGGGTCGGAGGACTGCCATCAATTCCGGATCAGTCCGGATAGGCTTATCCGTAAGTTTAAATCCCTCATCAAGAGATTTATTACCCACTCGGTGGATCATCAGGGATGAAATAAAACTGCCGTCTAAATGTATCATACCGGAATCAAATTTATAATTTATATCGGACTTCCCGCTTAGGAAGACAATCCAAAAATAAAAGGGCTTTGATAATTTTTCCTGAAAATATAAATATGCAATTTGAAAACTTTGCGGTTATAACAAAGATAACGCCCACAATTGCCTATATGATATAATTGCCGGAAAAGATACCGGCTGATTAATTGCGCTTAGTGGATGTAATTTCCGGTAATTATGACCTTACAAAGGCTGAGGCAGGTCCGGTGATGCAAGCAGCTTTTTGGGATAAGCAATCCGATGATGATCTCCCTGATTCAGGACCAGAATTTCTATATACCTTGTTATATCGGCCTGTATTTGACAATAGTCATAACCATTCTGAAATCACAGAATTAAGCTTTGGCCTTTATCAATACTCCCAAAAGTTGGGTATGTATATTATTAAGGAATCCCGGTGGCATTCTGATTTATCCAAAGGGCAAATTGTGTTGTTTGTCCGAATCTGATATTCCGGTAAGGTCAACCTGTATTTACCGTATAATGCCCAATCAATGTCTTCCCCACACTCCATCGACTTTTCTGAAGATGCCCTTGGGATTTGCATCCTTCAATTCATTGGGAAGTAATGCCTCCGGACAATCCTGAAAGCACACCGGCCGGACGAAACGTTTTATTGCATCAGCACCGACTGAGGTGTATTGGCTATTGCCGGATGCTGGAAACGGACCGCCGTGGATCATGGCATGACACACTTCTACCCCGGTAGGCACGCCGTTGAATATCAGCCGGCCGACTTTTTCCTGCAAAGCGGCGATACAATCCCTAAACTGTTCCAACTCCTCAGATATTCCCATTACCGTTCCGGTTAATTGTCCATGGCAGTGACGGATAGCCTCCATCAATTCTTTCTGACCGCGACAGACAACTACGAGGGTCGATGGTCCGAAAACTTCTGCCTGCAAGCCATCATCACTTATAAAACGACTTCCTTCGATCCTGTAAAGCGCAGATGTGCCCTGTCCGGTCCCGGCCAAATTCTCTCCTTGCAGCACAGTGGCAATGTCGGTTTTAGTGGCCAGTTCATCGCGTTTTTGATAATAGGATTGGCAAACATTCTGATTGAGCATCGTGCCATGAGGTGTGGCAGCCATTTTTTCCATAAGTATTGAAATGAAGTCTTCGGATTTTCCTCCTTCCATGATGAAGATCAAACCCGGATTGGTGCAAAATTGACCCACGCCCAAAGTAACAGAAGCAGCAAGTTGCCCTGCGATCATTTCTGTCTCTCTTTCTATTATACCGGGAAGGACAACGACCGGATTGATGCTGCCCATCTCAGCGAAAACAGGAATCGGTACAGGCCTCTCAGCAGCGGTTTTTATCAGGCTCATTCCCCCCTGATAAGAACCGGTAAAGCCCACAGCAGTAACACAAGGATGTTTGACAAGCTGAACACCTGTCTCAATCCGGTTGCCGATGATGGAAGAAAAAACACCATTCGGCATACCTGTCTTCCGGGCAGCTGATAGGATCGCCGATGCAACCAGTTCGTTGGTGCCGGGATGGCCCGGATGAACCTTAACGATTACCGGATTGCCGGCAGCCAGTGAACTTGCGGTATCTCCTCCGGCAGTTGAAAATGCCAGGGGAAAATTGCTTGCACCAAATACCGCAACGGGACCTATAGGTAGTAACATTTTTCGGATATCCGGTCTTGGAAGTGGCTGCCTGTCGGGCATCGCGGTATCTACCACTGCCTCCACCCAGGAACCTTCCCTCAATATATCGGCAAACATCCGCAATTGGTTGACCGTCCTGCCTCTTTCGCCGGTCAGTCGCGCGAGTGGCAGGCCTGATTCCTGATGTGCCCGCTCAAGAAGGCTATCTCCGAGGTCAAGTATCGCATCGGCAATTGCTTCCAAAAATTCGGCACGCTTTTCAGGACTTATATTTTTATATATATGGAAGGCTTCCCCGGCCAGTTCTGCGGCTTTCCCAATCTGTTCTTCACTGGCAGAAAAAAATTCTTCTCCGAAAAATTCACCGATCGTGGGATTGAAGGCGCGGAAGGAAGGGCCTGTCCCTGCTACGGCTTCGTATCCGATATGATTGATTCCCTTAATCATGTTTTACAGATTTCTATAATCAGGTAATTGAGGTCGATTAGCTAATCCCCGATTGATGATGTCGAGCACTCTTTCCCTCTCTGTACCGGAAATCATCTGGCGGGGAGCGCGGACATACTCGCTTCCGATACCTGTTTGAGTGGCTGCCAGTTTGATGTACTGTACCAGCTTGGGTACAATATCAAGCTCGAGCAATGGCAAAAACCATCGGTATATTTTTAACGCCTCTTCATATCGTCCGGCTTTCATGAGATTGAAGATAGCGACAGTTTCTGCCGGAAAAGCATCCACCAGGCCGGCCACCAGGCCATCAGCGCCCAGGGCAATTTCTTCCAGCGTAAGTGTGTCCACGCCGCACAATATTTTGAATCTATCACCAAAAGTATTTTTCATTCTGGTGACATTCGATACGTCACGGGTGGATTCCTTGACTGATTGGATATTTTCGATTTTAGCAAGTTGTTCGAACATGGGAAGTGTCACTTCTATCTTATAGTCTACAGGATTATTGTATACCATTACCGGTAGCGAGATGGAAGTTGCCACCGCACTAAAAAATGCTACAGTCTCTGCGTCATCGGATTTATATCGCATGGGTGGTAATAACATGATGCCATCGGCTCCATGAGCCTGGATGTTTTGAGCCGCACGGATAGCATTGCGTGTAGAGCCTTCGGCAACATTGACCACTACCGGAAAGTCGGCAGCGACATTGGATTTAGCATATTCCAGCATTGAAATGATTTCGCCATGCTCGAGCGTACTTGCCTCACCCAGGGTTCCGCCAATGATTACGCCGGAAACACCTGCGTCAATCTGTGCTTTGAGATTTTTGCCAAATAGTTCCAGATCGATCTGGTCATCTTTCGTAAAGGGTGTCAAAAGTGCGGGATACACGCCCGTCCAAGCCGGTTTTGCCATAGTTTAAATGCTGTTTTATTTTGGGTCAAAGGTATGACGATGCAGAAAATCAACCTAAACGTTAGATAGCCGATTATTTACCTATTTTAACCCATTTTATATATTTATTCAATAAAATGGGTGAATTATTGTTTTACATCCGGGGGATATTAACCACATATAAATAAGGTAAAATTTGGCTACAGCATATACTTATATATCCCAGGAGTCTCACCCTTGCTTATAAAATTTAAAAATAAGAGAACGAGGGCCTCGTCCACTTCATTCGGATAATCAAAAGACTTTTCAGCACGGATGAAAGCTACAACGCGTAGTGGCATCAGAGAACAATCACGTATATATTGAAGTCAGATGATTCTGTCAAAACTCTTGTGAAACAATTCGATTAAAGAAATGATATCTTGTCGCGGTCCGGTAGTCCGAAGACATCGATTCTCTTCTACGCTTTATACACAGTATCACCAAGGGCTTCGCTGAACAAATCACTAAAGGTGACTTACGCTCAGATCAATATAGTATGTGCACTCAATATATCCAACCGGTAATTATTAGAGACTGCATTGTCATCGACCGGAACATTTTTGAAAATCAATATGAGGGCGACCAGTTATAATAGCTGTGCTAAAGGCAGGTATCAGGAGGAGGTCGCCTGTAAAATTTCTCCAGCATGTTAATGATTGAAATAAATAACGTTGATGCAGTGACAAGGAATATGCCTACAGATTGCATATGCCTTCTCAGGAATACAACATTACCAAATGACCAAATGCAATAGGCTTGTTTGAAAAGAAAGGGCGTTCAAACAAAACAGCAAAATGCCGGATGCGTAGGAAGGATACTCAATTGTTCCGTCACTCTGAAATCTTTCTATACACATAGCCTACTTTAGGCTGTGTGAATGATCTGTCCCGGGAAGCGCTCAAATCACCCATTCATATTCCAATCAATTCATAGGTTTGACAATCTTGTGCATTTCGATGGTGTGACCTGAGGTTACACGCACATAATAAACTCCGGGAGTAGCATTATTTACTGGCAGCCTCACCTCTCTCTCCCCGGGAGCAACCGTCCTCTGACCCATCAATTGTCCATTTGTATTGAATAGCTCCAGTATAATGTGGTCATTAATTGAGTTGGGATAAACACAGATCTCATCGTATTGCACCAATGTAGGGTACACAACGATAATCCTACTTCTCTCATCAACCACTGTAACTATATCCGAATACCTGTAACTGTTATTGACATCCACGGCTTTAACTCTATAATACATTTTCCCGACAGAGTTGGGTATATCGCTGAAAATGTAAGAATGGATACCGGATTTTCCGCTTGCTTTCGCATGTATATATCCAATTTTTTTGAAGGTAGTTCCATCCATGCAGGACTCAATTTCATAATGGCTACTTCCTTCTTCCTCTGCTGCAGTCCATTCTATCAGGTTTGTCAGGCCCATTCTATGTGCACCTAAAGTTATAAAGCGTACCGGTAAGGGTCCCTCATCCACCTGGAGAGGGTAAATTTCGCCTTCATACAAGGAGACTACATATACCTCACCATCTTCTGCCTCACCAAAATTGACAATTGATCCCGGACCAAGATTCTGCACCGGTGCAACTGTATAATTTGTCCCATCAAAAAATACCCGGTGAAAATCCGTGTTATAAAATTCCGCTCCGACATACCAACCATACAGGGATGGATATTTGGCTCCCCGATATACTACCCCTCCCGTAACACTTTGCGCTCCGCTTAATGAATATACATGAAAGGGAAACTTATAGTTGGAACTAGGCAGACAACCGGATGGTTCATAAGATACATTACCTTCATAGCAGTCCCAACCGAAATTAGTACCACTGATTTGTGATTGAACCACATGATCCAACTCCTCCCAATTGCTTTGCCCCACATCTCCTATCCAAATATCGCCATTGAGCCTATCAAAGCTCCAACGATATGGATTTCGCAGTCCCAGACAGTAGACTTCATTGCCGAATGGGTTGTCAGTTGGAACAGAATAATAGGGTGGTGTATCCGAGGTATTAACTTCCATACGCAACAGTTTGCCCAGTAACTTAGTCTGATCTTGCGAGTTTTCGTCCGGATCGCCTCCTCCCCCACCATCACCGGTAGTGAGAAACAGGTAGCCAGCCTGATCAAAATGCAACTGCCCACCATTGTGGTTGGTTCTGGGATGTAAAATTTCCAGAACTATCTTTTTTGATGCAACATCCGCCAAATTGGCATTTCCTGTACTCACTTTATAGCGAGCTATAGTAAGTGCACCTACCTTACCCGATTCATTTCCGGTATAATAGACATAGAATAAGCCATTAGTCTTATAGTCCGGGTGAAATGCCATACTCAAAAGACCGCGCTCCCCTGAGCTTGTAATGTTGGTCACGGTCAGAAAATCAGAAAGAAAATTAAAATCCTTGTCATAACACTTGATGAGGCCACCTTTATGGACTACAAAATATCTCCCTGTTCCATCACCGGCATTTACAATCTGCATGGGCTGAGAAAGGCCGGTGATAACCGGGGCCCCCAATTGCAATACGGGCTGAGCAATAGGCATTTTCGAAAAAATGAAAAATACGAATACCATCAAAATGGTGGTCCTGAAGCGGAAATTGATAGAAAAATTAGCATCCATACAACATACCTTTAGAGGTTAAAAAAGATTAGAGCAATGATGCTTAGCAGCGTGTGAACTTTTTTCGATAATTCGACAGAATCCCAAAGGAAGGATTCTCTCGGTTCCAATTATTTACTTAGGTCTAACTAATGAATAAAGAGGCTTAATGCTACAAAGATAATAAATTAACTTGTTAAATCAAAAACACACCTCATTTTTTTCATCGAAAATTCAAGGCCCTGTATATCTTTCTTAAGATGTACCTGGACACAATACGCACCGGAAAATACGAGCATTACAACTAACCATTCCGATGGGAATTTCCTCTTTCAAGATCGGTATATTATTGGAACAGTCAGACGATCTAATTTTGTTAACTATTTTTTAATTTTTATTAAAATATGCGGAATAAAGTCATTATCTTTGCGGACGCATGAGAAGGAGAAGAAACATATCTTCCTGGATATTAATTTCCGTGATATTTATCCACTTCATCGGGGCAAATACTTTCTTTGGCATGTATGTAGCGGATAATGGCTTATTTACCGAGTTGTTTTGTGAGAACAGGTTTAAGCCGGAATTACACTGCCACGGTTCCTGTGCAATCACCAAATTAATGGAATATGAAGAAAATGATGCGCTCAAATCGTCTGCCCCACATCTTCCTGTTCCTCAATTTTATTCTTATCTTCATCAATTCAGCCAGCAGAAGGATTTTGATCTGAATGAAATCCCAGCGCACAACTTCAGGTATCTCCAACTTAATTTAAAACCAAGTGTAACCGAAATTGATCATCCTCCGGCTTTAGTTTAAATAAATTTTAATGATTCACAAAAGTCTTCAAATGATGAAAACGAATCACAATTTATTAAACTAAAATTTCAAATAAAATGAAAAATATTAAAATATTCATGCTATTTCTGATAGCATCTCTTTTCCTCATATCTTGTACTAAGGAAGAAATCAAAAATCCAATTAATAACATCAATGAAACAGAAGGCCTGCTATTAGTCAAATCATTTGAAAGTAACGATATTAAAGCAGAAGTCTTTAACGGCTCAGGTACACTAAGCGTAGGCTTCAATAAAATATTCATCCGCTTGACCGATAAACAAGGCAATTTTATCAAACAATCCTCTATCTCCCTGTTGCCGATGATGACCATGAATATGCATGGCAACACTCATCAGCATAGCTGCCCTGTTTCGGGCATTACCAAGGTCGAAGGCAAAGAAACCCTGTATGAAGGATATATAGTATTCATCATGCCGAGCGGAGACAGTGAGAATTTCTGGGAATTGACATTTACCTGTAACCTTGATGGACAGACGTACAAAATATCGGATAAGATCAATGTGTTGCCATCCGAAACTGAATTTTCCAAGAAATTCTCTTCTGCCACAGGAAGCGATGGTAAGAAATATTTTCTGGCCCTGGTCGAACCTGCTCAACCTAAAATCGGGGTCAATGACATCGTTGTGGCTCTTTTTCAACGGGATGACAGTGGGAATTTTCCGATAGTTGACAATTACAAGATGATGGTTGACCCCAGAATGCCCGGTATGGGCAATCACAGTGCTCCCGGAAACAAAGACCTGGAGCAATTGAGCGATGGCCTGTATCATGGAAAAGTAGGATTCTCGATGTCAGGATACTGGAAAATCAACCTGATGCTTGAAAATGAAGCCGGAGAGGTAATCAAAGGCGAGCAGGTAACATTACAGAATCAGGAAAGCAGCTTGAATTTCAAATTGGAATTTTAATGTCAGTATTTTGACCAAAAGCATAAATGCACAGTTTTCAGTGCATTTATGCTTTATTATAATTTTTTAATCATGAAACGAATAATTTTATTCATCGCAATATTAGGTACTGCCTTTCAAGTTGTTGGTCAAGTAAATCAGGATAGTCTTCAGGAAGCATTTTTAGATAGCATCCAGTTCAGGGAGTTGGGTGAAGTAGTTGTAATCTCCAATGCTACTGCACGGTCCATGAAAGACTCCAAGGCCCTTGGCTCATTGGATAATTACCTTAAGAACTCCAGTTCTGTCAATATGGTCAGAAGGGGTGCGTACGCCTGGGAACCATTGCTCAACGGCATGGCGACTGAGCGAAGCGTCATCACCGTAGACGGTATGCGCATCTATCATGCCTGTACCGACAAGATGGACCCTGTGACATCCTATGTGGAGAACACCAATCTCTCCAAAGCCAATATCAATGACGGACAATCAGGTGCAGAACACGGAGGGACCATTGCAGGCAGCATCGACTTGGTAAGGCGTAAATCCGGCTTCAAGACTTTCCCAAAGTTCGGAGGTTCGGCTTTTGCCGGCTTTGAAAGTAACAATATGCAACAGATATACGGAGCGACCTTGAATTATGGGAGTCCGAATTTTTTTACCGATGTAGACTTTACCTATCGGGATGCAGAAAATTACAAGGCAGGGCAGAGAAGTGGCCTGAGTAGCGAGGTGTTGTATTCTCAATTTACCAAATATAATCTTTCGGCAATATCAGGCTTTAAGTTTAATGACAGACAGCATGTGGAGGCCTCAGTCATATTCGACAAAGCAACCAATGTTGGATATCCCGGCTTACCTATGGATGTCGCTCTGGCTCAGGCAACCATTGCTTCACTCCAGCACAGCTATCGAAGCCCTTCGCCACATGTTGACTTTATAGAGACCAAGGCCTATTACAATACCATTACCCATATCATGGATGATAGTCGCCGTCCGGTTGTACCTATTCGGATGGATATGCCGGGTTGGAGTAAGACCGCAGGCTTTTATTCCAAATTGGCAGGCAATTACAATCGTCATACCTTCAAGGCTACACTGTCCGGTCACCTCAATAATTCATTGGCTGAAATGACCATGCATCCCAACAATCCAAATGAGGCGGATATGTATATGCTGACCTGGCCTGATGTAAATACCATCTATGCCGGAATCAACATAGAAGACAATATTTCTCTCAATGACAAATTAAACCTCAGCATTCAGGGTGGCATCGGAGGTCACTACAATGAAATCCGAAGTGAGACGGGATTAAACAGCCTCCATTTGTTTTACCCGGACTTAAAGGCAACCAAATTGCGATCCATTAAAAACCTTTCCGGCCATCTTCAACTAAAGAACGGACGATTCCAGCACAAGATGGGTATTGGGTATGGCGACCGCGCCCCAAGTGTTTCCGAGGCTTATGGATTCTATCTGTATAATGTAAACGACAACTATGACTACATAGGCAATCCGAACATGAAGAATGAAAAATCCTTCAGCCTGGAAGTCTCCTCTGGTTATACTGCTGAAAAAATCTCTGTCCGTTGGAAAGCAAATTATTTTTATATAAAGGATTATATCATTGGCAAGCCCCAGGATGAATTTTTCCCGATGTATATCACCGCCAGTGGAGTAAAGGTATATCAACAATTAGAATATGCAGGGATATTGAATACAGCGATGAACGTAAGTTATAATATCCTGAAGGACCTGTTGTTCCAGGCTGATGCATCATACCGATACGGCCAGGGTGCACAGGAGACCATACTTCCTTCGATCCAGCCATTGGGATATTCCGCTAAGTTGAAGTATCAGAAAAACAGTTTCTTTGCAGAGGCAGGCATTGAAGGCTGCAGCAAGAACAGGAACAGTCCGGAATTCGGAGAGATTCAAAAACCGGCGTATATGGTGGCCAACGTCGCCTTGTCCAATGATTTTTCTATTGGCAACATCAATCTTGTTGTCAAGCTGGGGGTCGAAAATCTGTTTGACAAATATTATTCGACTTTCGATGATTGGTTTGGCATCCCAAAGATGGGGCGCAATATTTTTACTAATGTGATTTTCAAATTCTGACAATAAATCATCGAATCCATATTTTCCTTGTCGTGGATTGAACAAAACTTTAATTTGCTTTGGATATCAGAACAAACTCTGGTATCCAAAGTGGATTTTGGCAGCTTGTAGGTTGAAAGGAGTTGATCGGTTCTTTCCAACAGCAATACTCAATCCGAAAACCCCTACTTTGGTTCCGAAGTTGATTCCTGCACCTACGCCCATATTCCACAGATAATTATTGAGCCGAATGGTACTGGTCGAGTTAATCCATCCGTTATCTGCAAAGACGAACAGTGCACTCAATTCATCCAGTACCATCTTGACTTCTGTAGTGGCAATAAGGTAAGATGTCGTATAGAAAGATTGTTCATTGAATCCCCGGAATGTCTTGTTGCCTCCGATCCTGAATTTTTCATTATTATATACCAGCTTGGGACCCGCTATCATAGCTCCATTGGCTCGAATCATGATAGCCATTCGTTTGAACAATGGAAAGAAGATCCTGCTGTCAATGACAGGTCTGAAAAGTGTGGATCGCAGTGTTACTGTATCATAAAGTGTTCTGTAATCAAAACCTGATTGGTCAGGGCCTTTGATGGCCAATATCTTATCATTCTTAAAGATTCGCCGTTGACCAATACCCATCTGAACATCAACTGAGAAGCCCTTGCGTGGGTTGAGCCGAAAATCGAGATGCTGAATATTGTACGTCAATCCGAAATAATCCGTCCTGTAATCAAGACTGGCAGGCAATTTTTTTGTAGCGATGACTTTCGATGTATCCACCGTGTTGATGTCAGATTGCTGACGCTTCCAGAAAGCTTCCAGCTTGCTGTCATAGCCAAAATAATATTGTCCGCCAAATTCAATAATCTTCTCGATGAAGGAAGAGTCAGATCGGAACAATTTGAAACTTCCCTTTACGCCCAATGGTGTAGCCAAAAGAAATGGGTATTCGCCTTCCAGCCTCAACTGTTGCTGCATTGGTGAAGGCTGGAAATATTCACCCAATAATTTTTCTCCCTTGCCGAATTGATTGAGCAACTCGATGGTTGCATTTCCTGTGAGCAGAAATTTGTTGCTTACTCCGGGAATATTGCTGGTATTAGGCTGGAAACCAATCAACAAGTCGAATCGGTTGACATTTTTTTTCTTCAGGAATAAAGCAAGCCAAGCCTTTTTCTCTGCAAATACAACAGCGGGGCTTTTGTACTGCTCGGCAAAGGTCAGTTCCCGTATCTTCTTACCGGCTTTGTCAGGCAATCCGGGATAGTAAGGTGCGCCTACCCTGAGTCCCAGCATTTGCTCAAGGTAAAAGTTCGATATTTTCAAATCCCCTATAACATGTAGCCCACCAATGGTATAAAGATCTCCCGGTGACAACAACAACTTCATATCGACCGATTGGCTGTCAATGATAATGGGCTCTAAGTGAGTAGCAGCGAATGGAAACCCGTTGAGGATAGCCGTTTCGATCATTTTTCTTTGTTCCTTCCTTATCCGCTCCCTCATAGGTATGGTGTCCTTCTCAGGCGTTGTTATGGTGTCCCTCTCCTGCTTATTCATGTATGGCATGATGATCAGGTCCCGAACATTGAATTTCTTGCCCTGATAGAAATAGATACCGGTCTTTCCATCCCGTACCTTTATTGAATCGACAGCTGCAGAATAATAACCATAGGCCTGCAGGGTGTCGATGATAGTCCGGCATGTAGCAAATAACGCAAAGGTATCCGGATTGTCAGCTGCAATCATCTCTGACACATATTTTTTCCAGATCAAGCTATCCTTTGTCAATCCGAACACCTCGATTTTCTGTGCGGAAGCAACTGCGGCCGTCAGCAATAAAACGCACATTAATATAGCCTGAGCGGTATTTCGGAAATTGTGGTACATTTTTGTATCAGTGATCGGTCGGATATTATGTCTGCTTAGAGTCACCATTTACATTAACGAAGATACTTATATTTAGTCTTTATGGGATGATATAAATATTTGCCAAGGTCATGGCAAACGGTCAAAATCGAAGTAGGTAGGAAAGTAATAAGTCAAAGCCACTGATGGATTGAAGAATGGGAAAATGAAAAAAATTAATACCTGTATCTTGAGACAAAAAATAAATTACTCCCTTGAAGATGCCCGACTACACTTAGTTTTCAGCTATTAAACAAGTACACACTTCGATTTTTTCTGTCCCCACCGTATTGTAACCTCCAGGTATCCAATCACTGTATTTTCCATATTTCTGAAGGTCAAAAGCAGAGTCATTCCTTCCCGGCTGAAATGAATAGTTGCCCAATTTTTTGTAGGTTTGCCACAAACTATTCCTTCATGAATTATCAATATATTGAATTTACTAAGGATGGAAATATAGCCACCATCCGTTTCAACAGGCCGGAGGTTTTCAATTCGGTTAATAAACCAATGGCAATGGAGATACAGGAGGCGCTGGACCGATGCAAGGATGAAGATGTGCGGTGTATCCTCATTACGGGTACAGGTAAGGCGTTCTGTGCAGGACAGGATTTGAATGAAGTTGTGGATCCCAATGGTCCGGAACTTCGGAGTATTGTAAAGGAGCATTACAACCCCATCATCAGGCGAATCAGGGAGATCGAAAAGCCCGTTATTTGTGCGGTAAACGGAGTCGCTGCCGGTGCCGGAGCGAATATAGCCTTGAGTGGAGATATCGTAGTGGCTGCCCGATCAGCCTCATTTGTGCAAGCATTCTCGAAGATAGGCCTGATACCGGATAGTGGCGGAACATTTTTTCTGCCCCGCCTCATCGGATGGAATAGAGCATCTGCACTGATGATGACCGGCGACAAGGTTTCTGCCGATGATGCTATCCTCATGGGTATGTTGTACAAGGTATATGAAGATGAAGTATTTCAGGATAAGATAAAAGCATTGGCTGCACAAATGGCTTCCATGCCAACATATGGCCTGGCTCTTACCAAAAAGGCGCTCAATGCTTCCAATGTCAATGACCTCAATACTCAATTGGATCTGGAGGAGCAACTACAGACAAGTGCTGGAGGTTCTTATGACTATAATGAAGGAGTAGTGGCATTTCTCGAAAAAAGAATGCCTGTATTTAAAGGAAAATAAACTTTCAATCCATCGCTTTGTTTAAGTCAGGATTTGAGCATTGGCATGCTAAAAACCAATCTTTTCAATCCCTTTATCATTAAAACACAATGATCCAAACCGTTGCAGTTATAGGTTCAGGCGCCATGGGAACAGGCATAGGTCAGGTTGCTGCGACGCATCAATGTACGGTGATTTTTTGCGACGCATCAGCTGAATCACTTGAGCATAGTCGCCATATCCTGACATCATCCATTGAAAGAATGGTTGAAAAAGTAAAGCTCACTGGTGAAGCCGGTCGTGACATCATCGGAAGATGCCGCTGGACAAGTGATATGAAAGAGATAGCAGGTGCCGACCTGATAATTGAAGCGATTGTTGAAAAATTCGAAGCAAAGGAAGCATTGTTCAAGGCCATTTCTGAAATCATTCCCGACCAAACCATTGTGGCGACCAACACTTCGTCCCTGAGCATCACTGCCCTGGCTGCTACGATAAGCCATCCTGAGCGTTTTATCGGACTTCATTTCTTCAATCCGGCCCCTATCATGAGGTTGGTCGAGATTGTGCCTGCATTACAGACCGAAAAGACCTTGGTTGAAAAAATGCAGCACCTCATGGCTTCTTGGGCCAAGACAGCTGTTGTTGCCCGCAATACACCGGGCTTCATTGTCAATAGGGTGGCCAGGCCGTTCTATGGTGAGGCTTTACGCATTTTCGACGAAGGGCTTGCCGGTTGCAGAGCTATCGATACCGCCATGAAGGAGGTCGGCGGCTTCCGTATGGGACCTTTTGAATTGATGGACTTCATAGGGCACGATGTCAACTATCGGGTAACGGAATCCGTATATAATGCGATGTTTCAGGATCCAAGGTACAAACCGTCTCTGACGCAAAAATCCCTTTTGGATGCAGGCTGGTTGGGTAGAAAGACCGGAAGAGGCTTTTATGCCTATCCTGACATGGAAGAAACCATGACCTCATATTCATCCGGGTTGAATCCCACTGAAATATTTGGCCGTATTTTTGCCATGCTCGTCAACGAAGCCGTCGATGCAGTATATATGAATATCTGCTCGGAGGAGGATGTAGAAAATGCAATGCAACTTGGCACCAATTATCCACAGGGATTGATCAGTTGGGGCAGGACATTCGGGATGGACCGCATCATGGATATCATGTCCGGCCTCTATGAGAGGTACAGGGAAGATCGTTACAGACCCAGCCCCCTTTTGACCAATATATGATATACGAAATATTAGGATATATAGGAGCCTTCCTCATGGGAATATCACTAGGAGCCATTGGCGGTGGCGGTTCGATATTTTCTGTGCCCATCCTGGTATATTTATTTGGTGTCAACCCGGTTATTGCCACAGGCTATTCCTTGTTTGTTGTAGGGACAACAAGTTTATCCGGCTCATTGAGCCATATACGTGTCGGCAATATCAACTGGCGGGCAGTATTTTTTTTCGGTATTCCATCGATTGCATCTGTCTTTATTACCCGTACACTTATTGTACCCGCCATTCCCGATCCGGTGTTTGCCGGAACCTGGATAGAGGTAGGCAAGCCGAGTTTCTTCCTGTTGGTCTTTGCCGTATTCATGTTGGCAGCGGCATTTGCCATGACAAGAAAAAAGAAAGTCGAAGAGGACAATACCACAAATGCTAATTCATTGATGATTACCATTGCCGGTTTGTTTGAAGGCCTGCTGACAGGACTTGTAGGTGCTGGTGGTGGATTTTTGATCATTCCTGCCCTGGTGTTACTGGGTAAGGTCGAAATGAAGAAGGCTATAGGATCAAGTTTGCTGATTATAGCCGTAAAATCTCTGATGGGATTTACAGGCGATCTGCATAACAATGTGAATATTGAATGGAAACTGTTGATACCTTTTACGCTAATAGCGATAGGCGGAATTATTACAGGCAGCCGATTATCCAGACGCATTTCGAACGAAAAGCTCAAACCCCTGTTTGGTTATTTTATACTGATCATGGGGTTAATCATTCTGGCAAAAGAGTTATTGATAGGAAGGTAAGGTGGACTTATTGAAGGGAATTTGAATAGGAACATTGACTTCAAATAAGGGATAAACAAGGACCTTTAGAATATTTAAAGAAAGATTAATATATTGTAGATGAAAGTAGAACAAATATACACGGGATGCCTCGCTCAGGGCGCGTATTACATCAAAAGCAAGGATGAGGCAGCAATCATAGATCCTCTCAGAGAAATTAAACCGTACCTGGAAAGAGCAGAAAAAGATGGTGTGAAGATCAAGTACATCTTTGAGACACACTTTCACGCTGATTTTGTATCCGGGCATATCGACCTAAGCAAAGCAACGGGAGCACCCATTGTATATGGCCCTTGCGCCGATCCCGCATTTGATGCATTGATCGCCTGTGACGGACAAGAATTTAAGGTAGGTGATGTTACAATCAAGGCACTCCATACCCCGGGCCACACGATGGAAAGTACCTGTTATTTGTTGTGCGATTCTGACGGAAAACAACAGTGTCTGTTTAGTGGCGACACCTTGTTCCTGGGTGATGTAGGGCGTCCGGATCTTGCTCAGGTAGAGGGCAAGCTTACCGTTGAGGATCTGGCAGGCCACCTGTATGACAGCCTGATGAACAAGATAGCCATCCTGCCGGACACGCTAATTATTTATCCTGCACACGGAGCAGGTAGCGCTTGTGGAAAGAATATGATGAAGGAAACTTTCGACACATTGGGTAATCAAAAGCAGGTCAATTATGCGCTCAAACAGCCTGACAAGCAAACTTTCATCCGAGAGGTATTGTCAGGTTTGACGCCACCTCCAAAATACTTCGGCTTGAATGTAATGATGAACAAATCAGGCTACCAAAGTATTGATACAGTCTTAAGTCGGGGTATGACAGGGCTGGATCCTGAAGAATTTGAGCGAATTGCCAATGACTGTGATGCATTGGTACTGGACGTCCGTAGCACACAGGAATTTTCGAACGGTTTTATACCCAGGTCGATTAACATCTCCCTTGATGGGAAGTTCGCACCTTGGGTAGGAGCTATGATTGTCGATGTCAATACACCGATCCTTTTGGTGACCGATGCAGGAAAGGAAGAAGAAACATCCATAAGGCTAAGCAGAGTTGGATTTGACAATCAACTGGGACACCTGAGAGGAGGAATTGCAGCCTGGGAAAAAGCCGGCAAGGAAACAGACAAGGTAGAAAGAATTTCTCCAAACCAATTCCTCCGGGAAATTTCTGAAGATGCATCTGTTGTCTTTGATATCCGCAGAGAAGATGAATATACAGCAGGACATGTATCAAAAGCCGTCAATATGCCTTTGGAAGAAATCAACCATTGGATTGAAAAGGCATCAAATGCCCAAAACCTATACATACACTGTGCCGGAGGATATAGAAGTATGATTGCCGCATCGATCCTTAAATCAAGAGGTATCCATAATTTCAAGGAAGTGGATGGTGGCTTCAATGCTATCAAGCGTGCAAAGGAGGGTATTGCTTAAGTATAAAGCTGAGTAAATCCCGGCATGGCATGGCAATATTTGACCTTCTATTGAATAAAAAAACCGACTCCTTCATTATTAGGATTTTCGGTATTTAAAAGAATGTCAAAGCATTTTGTTCTGTTCGGTAATTTATTCATCCAGATAAAATCAGGAATAAAATAACCGCATTCTTTTAAAATGTCGTATCTTGTAACCTTATATTTAAAACTTAAAATTCAAATCTCTAAACTATGGTTAACAAAGTAATTCTTATCGGAAACTTAGGCATGAATCCTGAAGTGCATCAGTTCGAGACTAATTCAGTCGCTCGTTTTTCTCTTGCCACAAGTGATACCTACATCGACAAAAATGGTGAACGACAGTCTACAACAGAATGGCACAGGGTCGTTGTATGGGGCAAACAGGCTGAAAACGCCCAACGATACCTGAAAAAGGGCAGCAAGGTATACGTGGAAGGCAAAATCACTTACAACAAATATACCGATAAAAATAACATAGAGCGTACGGCAACGGAAATCAAGGCAGACTTAATAAGGTATCTGGATTCGGCAGGAGGTGCAACAGCAGGAGGAGGAATGACAGACCAGACTGCATCTGAACCTAGCCAGGCAGGACCGGATCCGGATACTACAATCGATGATTTGCCGTTCTAAGAAAAGGAAAAGGAGAGGTCGCCAGGCTTCTCTTTTTTTCTGTAAATTATTTGTTATCGATATGTTTCAGCCTTGCTAGCTGATAAGAATATACGTTAATACGTAGTCAGAGCACAGGACACAGATACTGAAATCAAATGTTCTGTTTTAACTGATCAAGTAGCTATTGTCAGAGAATTTTCCAAACAATTGGCGGACGAATTGAATTGTATATAAAAAAGAAAAATACATAGTTTATCAAATAAATATTGGATTACAGAAAATGAAAATCAGACAATTTATCGCATTGGGTTTACTGTTCTGGTCGATTCTTTCTTTTGGCCAGAATGAAATGCTTGAAGTGCAGGTCAGCAAGGACAGTGTGTACTTTGGCAATCAGGTTAAGGTAACCTTCATAGCAAGTAATATTTCTGGCAAATTCATTCCCCCTGCCTTCGATGGCTTCGATATTATTAACGGACCTTTCACGTCGAGCAGCTATTCTTTTGTCAATGGGGAATCCAGTAGAAAGACTACTTATACCTACCTGTTGCAGCCCCAACGGATCGGCGAAATCATCATCGGCAAGGCAGGATTCAACTCAGAGGGAAAAGAGCTCTTTACCAATGAAATCCCTATCTATGTCAGGGACAACCCCAATGGTATCCGCGAGGATGCTGAAAAACAGGATATGAAGCAGAAATCAAAATCCCCCTTTGACAACTTCGGCAAATTCGATGATTTCTTCTTTAATATGCCTGATTTCGATGGTTTTGATATTGTGCCGAAAGAGAAAACTCCCCCACCCCCTAAAAAAACCTATAAATTTAAAACAGAAACATTATAACCCCGATCCGCTCAATGAGCCGTCTGACAAATTCTCTTGTTTTATTACTTCTCCCATTTCTGTCTATCGGTCAGGATGTGCGGTTTTATGCGGAAACCAATTCCAGAAGTGTCCCCGTAGATGGATATTTTGAGGTTCACTTCAAGGTGGATAATGCTGCATCCGATAAGATCGTCCCCCCTGACTTTCAGGGATTTACAGTATTGGGCGGACCGAGCTATTCCTCACAGACGAGTATAATTAATGGCAGTGTAACGCGTTCTTCTTCGGTTACCTACGTCCTGCAACCAAAGAGCATTGGTATCGTCCAGATTGGTCAGGCCACGGCTACCATCAATGGTAAGAAATATACATCACAGGCCATTTCGATAGAAGTGACCAAGGCAGAATCTGCTTCGGGGCTTAGCTCCATGTCCAAAAAAGGAGAAGAAGTGTTTGTCCAAATTGAGGTGGATCAAAAGGAGCCCTATATAGGCCAACAGGTAATCCTGGATTATGTCATATATTCAAGAATTAGTGTCAATTCATTCAATTTCAACAGTGAATCAAAGTATACCGGAATTTATGTCAAACCCTTTAAGAATTTCGATGCCGGAGTAAAGACACGCACCATCAATGGTTATCAATATAGAAGACAAATCATGCGAAGGCTTGCACTTTTTCCACAGCAAAGCGGGAATATACTTATTGAGCCGGCCGTCATTACCCTTGGCGTGCCAATGGAAGATGACCCCTTCGGGAACTTCTTTCAAAGCAGCAGACCAAAACAAGTACGCACCAACAGTGTAGAACTGCAAGTCAAGTCGCTTCCTCAACCGATTCCTGCTGACTTTGCCGGAGTAGTGGGCGAATTCCAATACTCCGTCACTTGTGATAAAAGCGAATTGACCACGGATGATGCGGCAATGCTTAGTTTCAAGATTGGCGGCAATGGCGATATGAAGGCTATCCGACCGCCAAAGATGCCGCAGAATGATAATATAGACTTCTATCCCCCTGAAGTGCTGGAAGATAATGAAGAGGAACGATCCGGCGAGTTTTTCGGCAACAAGACCTATGTCATTGATTTGACACCGAAGAAGGCTGTTGACATCGAGGTCAAAGTTCCGGATTTTGTCTATTTCGATCCCAAACAGAAAGCCTACAAGTCCATCTCCCTGGATCCATTGCAGTTGAGTGTTTCACCAGGCATAGAAAAAAAGAGTGCAGGAGATGAAGGGCCTCAGATAGTAAGCCCGCAACAGTCCTTCTTTGAAAAAAACAAAACGGGCCTTTTGGCCGCGACGGGGATTGCCACACTTGCCCTGGCCGCCTTCCTGCTGATTAGAAAGAAAAAGAATAGCGAAGTAACCGACAAAGTGCCCGAACATCGTACGGATAACCTGCCCCCTGAACCTGCCGGAGAAGCTGTCATCATACCGGGAAAAGCGGATGAAATACCGGTGAAGGATTTCAACCGGGAATTAGATATGGCCAATGAATTCCTTTTCTCAGGTGATCAGAAATCATTCATACGGCAACTCTACAATACATTCTCCTCTTACCTAAGTGATCGGCTCGAAATTCCACTGTCACAGTTCAATGTCAATAAAATTCGGGAAGTAATGGAAGAGAAAAAATTATCCAAGGAGCTTGTTACGAAGGCTACTGATACACTCCGGGTAATTGAATCTGCTGCATATGGAGGATTGACACCCAATTTTATACCGGATCAACTGTTGCATTCGGTAAAGGAAATAATGGAAGAAATTTCAAAGTAAGGAAAACCTTCCAGGGATCATAGCTGGATGTATTATTTCAAAAAACTGGAGATGAATCTCTGAAAAAATCAATTCCGGGACCTGATGGGCAGATTGAATTCATGTAAAGTTATATAGCTATCTTTTGTCCCCCGGGCAGACAAAACAATCTTTTCCGGCATTCTTTCAAAAGGTATTCTGATGATCAGGTCAGCACTGTCAAGGGCTATCATTTGTCGTTCAAAGAGACCTTCATCATTGACATACTCCACATTTTTCAGCAATACATCAGCTAAGAATCGGTCGGCTACTTTCTTTCCTTCCTTATCTCTTAATTCAAGGTGAAATGCCTTGATGTCAGGCTCTTTATTTTCATTATCCTTCAAGGTGCCTTCTGAAAGTTTATACCAACGCAATTGGGCGGCAGGTACATCGTTACCCTTGAATATTTTATATCCAATAAAAATAATCCCGGGAGTTAGGGTTGCTGATGTCTCCATCGATTTACGGTGAGCACAGGAAACCAGCAAGAAGGCGAGCATCATAAAGCTGAATCTCATAGGAAATAATTTATTTCAGACAAAGATAACTACGGCCGCTGACATCCGGCATGAAACCTGATCACCCCATCTTGTATAGCATTTTTTGGATGAAGTTGCCTAAAAATCAAGGAAATAGCCTTCCGTATCTTCTTGGGAACGGAATGGTTTCACGCATATGATCCAGTCCGCAAATCCAACGAACAACTCTTTCCAGTCCTAAGCCGAACCCTGCATGAGGTACACTGCCAAAGCGACGAAGATCGAGATACCATTGGAATACTTCCATCGGCAGGTCATGCTCCTTGACTTTGCGAAGCAGGATATCCAGATTGTCTTCACGCTCCGAGCCTCCGATGATTTCCCCAAAACCATCCGGAGCAAGAAGATCGACGCCCTTGACCAAGTCCGGATTGCCCTCAACTTCTTTCATATAGAATGATTTGATCTTTGCCGGCCAGTTATATACCATAACCGGAGCATCGAAAACACGGGTCAGGACGGTTTCGTCACTGTTTCCAAAGTCGTTGTCATCGCTAAAATTACGCGCTGACTCAATCCAATTAGGTATATTACGGGTCTTCTCAGTCAGAATCTCCACTTCCTTTCTTAGCTGGAGAATCTTCCCTTCGTGGAAGCGGCGTTCGCCCTTGGAGGCAGTCTTTATCTTCTCTTCCCGCTCTTCTATTTCCTTCTGTACCTTGTTGAGGTCTTCAATAGCTTTTGCAAGGTCTTCTTCCTGTACCTTGAGTGCATTCTTGCCATTGACCTCAAGCTCACCACGCAGTATTTTCGCTGCATCAGCATGAGTTACACGTGGGAAAGTCTGGAATACATTCTTCAATCGATCGATATCTCTTTCCAGAATTTCAAGCTGCGGCAAGCACTTTTCCAACACTTGTGCCACGACATACTTGATAAAAGCTTCGATCAACTGCATATCATCTTCCAGATCGTAGAATGCCATCTCCGGCTCGATCATCCAGAATTCAGACAGGTGACGAGGCGTGTCTGATTTTTCGGCTCGGAAGGTCGGCCCGAAGGTATAGACCTTACCCATGGCCATGGCCATTGCTTCGGCATAAAGCTGGCCGGATTGGGACAAATAAGCCGGATGGCCGAAGAAATCGGTCTCAAACAGGGTCGTCGTCCCCTCTACGGCATTACCTGTAAAGATAGGCGGATCCATCTGTACAAAACCTTCTTTCTGAAAAAATCCATGGATAGCCATGATAATTTCGTTCCTTATGGTCATGATGGCCCATTGTCTGCGTGAGCGCAACCAAAGGTGACGATTGTTGGACAAAAAGGTTACTCCGTGTTCCTTATTGGAGATGGGATATTCCTCGGAGATACTGATTATACCAAGATTGGTGGCTTGTAGTTCATAACCGCCTACCTGCTTTTCGTCCTTGACCACTGTTCCTTCCACCCAGAATGAACTTTCCTGAGTCAAGCTGCTTGCGGCATCAAAAGCTTCTGCAGGTACGGCATCCTGGCTGACTACCACCTGACAAAACCCGGTACCATCGCGCATTAGGATAAAATAAATTCCCTTGCCTGAGCGAAGATTTGACGCCCAGCCCTTCAGAATGATGGCTTTCCCTTCGAAATCTTTAAGCGATCTGATATATTGATGAGTCATTGCTATGATATTTGAAGGCGCAAAAGTACGATTTTTTCAGGAATTAGGAATGAATTCAACAAAGTAAACATCATCAATCTCATACTCCTACCAACAGGAACGTCTCCAATTCGAATAATTCATATATTTACACATATCTTTATAACTTAAATACAATGAAAAAGGCAATTGTAGTCGGCGCCACCTCAGGTATAGGGCGCAAACTGGCGGAAATACTTGCTGATAATGGATATATGGTAGGCATCACCGGTCGTCGTGGAGAGTTACTGAATGAAATCAGCACTCAAAAGCCGCATGTATTCAGAACCATGGTAATGGATGTCAACGACACTACTACAAGTATTTCAAAACTGAAAGCCTTAGTAGATGAACTAGGAGGTTTGGATCTTCTCGTTCTTAGTTCCGGCATCGGTGAGCGTAACAATCGCCTCGATTACGAGATAGAACAAGCGATAGTTCAGACCAATGTCGTTGGCTATACCTGCATCATCGATTGGGCGTTCAATTTGTTTGCAGCGAAGAAATCCGGGCATTTGGTGGGCATCAGTTCCATCGCAGGGCTCCGGGGTGGACAGGTAGGTCCTGCTTATGGCGCCACTAAAGCTTATCAGATCAATTACTTAGAGGCATTGAGGCTAAGATCAGCCAGGAAAAAGCTGGGTGTCACCGTCACCGACATACGGCCCGGCTTTGTCGATACGGCCATCATCGGAGGTGGTAAGGTATTCTGGATGGCATCCACGGACAAGGCCGGTCTTCAGATATACCGGGCGATTAAGAAGAAATGCAAGGTTGCCTACATCACACGACGTTGGATACTTGTAGCCTGGTTACTGAAGCTAGTACCCAGATTTATTTATGATCGGGCATAATCTTGTGGGCCGGTGCACCGGCATAATGTTGTGTCGAGAAAAGCAACCAACAAACCCATTAAGTTGTCCTGCAGTGATGGATAGACACCCACCTCCGGTAAGCAATTCGGAGGTTCCCAGGTTAGTGCCACTTTAGCCTGATCCATATCAGGCGGGAGAGTATCCCTCTCATTTTGTTAGTGCGTTCAAGATCTAGGTCATTATGATTTACAGGTATACACCTTATCTAACTACAAACACCATATTCATCTTGCATATCCTTAAAATTGGAGCGAAAAAGAGAAATCTGTTTCAGTAGAAATTGCTCTTATACTTAGTTACTTTTTATTCATCCACAATTTGACAACTAATGCGATACTATCCCTTGCCAAATACATACTTACAAATATGTTTGGTTAGAATACAATTTTTCTGTCCGGAATTTTCTCCCGCAAATAAATCAAATAGAAAAAAATATCTGATCGATACTCTTACTTGCTAAATCATTCGGATAAATGAGTTTTGGCCATGTAATAAATGGCTATCAAATTTTATTACAAAATAATAATTTATTTAATCGCAATTTACGATAATTTTTATTAATTTTGTGGTTATGTCTATCAATTAAATTATGGAAAGGGAGCTAACAGAAGTCAAGAATCAATCCAACTACCAAAATGTTGCGCAGCATGAAACGTCTTCATTAAGTGATCAGGCTATGTTTCCTGCTGTACCTATTCAACTTTCTGCCTCTACTGAGACTGAACCGGAAAGTACGAATGGCCGGGAAGAACAAAACTTCAAAAAACCGAACAATCAATCAGCAGACGCCTCCCATTATTCCGGTGAAGCTACAGAGAGTTTCCTCAATTATTCAAATTCGGCAATTCCCGCATTTTCGGGAGCGATTCAGGCAAAACAACAAACCACACATGGCACTTCCTTCACTGCTCCGGTTTTTCAATTAAAGGCATATTCAGAACCTATTTCCGTGCAGCGCTCCGCTTCCGGCTATTTTAATTCAAACCCCATGCCTATTCAGAAGAAAGATGATGATGAAAATGAGATTGGAAAACCAAATGATGGGGGGCAGCAATCAGACTCTAAAAACTCTGATAATGATGTTCTCTCGCAAATGGAGAGTGCCATGAATGCTGATTTTTCAAATGTCAAAATTCATTCTAGTTCACATAACGCAGTCAATGTTGGAGCCCAGGCATTTACACAGGGAAATGATATTCACTTTGCACCCGGCAAATTCGATACCAACAGCCCGGCAGGAAAAGAGTTGTTGGCTCATGAACTCGTCCATGTAAAACAACAAGGAGAAGGTCGTGTTCAGGCCAATAATAAAATTGACGGGATACCTCTGAATGACGATAAGAAACTGGAAGATGAAGCAGACGAGATAGCCTCAAAAGTGACCAGATGAAGTTTGATAAGGAATTACAGGGTATTACCTAAGCAGGGGATTCTAATGTTTAATGTTTCATCAAATTCATAGTGGCATGAAACTACGGCCATTCTCTCGGCCAATCCTTCCATTAAGCAGCTTCTCCGGCAGATCTCCTCTGATATCATTCGTTTGTTTTTATCAGATGATCTTATAACTATAACACAAGAACGTCCGGGAAAACCAACTGCCTCTTTCAGGCACCCTGTCATTGGACAAGCCAAGATACTTCCTAATGGCTGATTCGGACCATGTATCATTCTGGGGACAATCCGAAAACCGGTCAGTAATTACGATCAATTCAATAAATCAATAGTCCATCCGCACCATTACTAATGGAGTACAAAAAAAGCCGGAAATATCTCCCGGCTAATAAAAATGTATATTTTATCAAATCAAACTGCAAAGCTTTCGCCACAGTTGCATTCTCTGACCGCATTGGGATTTTCAAAGTAAAAGCCTTTGCCACTCAAACCACCGCTAAATTGCAACGTAGTGTTGAAAAGGTACAGAAAGCTTTTAAGGTCTGTAACAATTTTGATGCCATTGTCTTCAAAAACCTGATCCTGAGCCTGTTCCTCATTATCAAAATCCATCTTATAGGACAGCCCGGAACATCCGCCACTCACTACAGAGACACGGATAAAATAATCGTCGGACATTCCCTGATTGGCCTTAACCCGGTTGATTTGCTCCTTAGCCGGGTCTGAAACGAATAACATAGTTTCTGATTTAAAAAGATATTAGAAATTAAGCCTCTGCGTCCAGGCCGTTTTTCTTTCTATAATCGGCAATAGCGCTTTTGATGGCATCCTCAGCCAATACGGAACAGTGAATCTTGACAGGTGGCAATGCCAACTCTTCGACAATGTCCATGTTGTCAATCGCCATTGCTTCATCGACTGTCTTACCTTTGAGCCACTCAGTAGCCAATGATGAAGAAGCAATCGCAGAACCACAACCGAAAGTCTTGAACTTTGCATCCTGAATGATGCCTGTCGCCTCATCCACTTCAATCTGCAGCCTCATCACATCTCCGCACTCAGGCGCTCCAACCAGGCCCGTACCGACATTCTTCTTATCTTTATCGAGGGTACCGACATTCCTTGGGTGGGTGAAGTGATCCAATACTTTATCTGAATATGCCATAATTATTGAAATATGTTAGGTTGAATTATTAATGAATGAATTTTATATCTTAATGAGGATTGTCCCATACAAGGCTGTTCAGGTCGATTCCTTCCTTGTACATTTCCCAAATTGGACTCAGGTCACGCATGTGATTGACACCTTTAGTCAATGCATCGATGGCAAAATCGATATCTTCCTCTGTGGTAAATCTTCCAAGGCTGAATCGGATGGAAGAATGCGCCAAATCGTCGCCCAAGCCGAGTGCCACCAAAACATAGGAAGGCTCAAGGGAGGCTGAAGTACATGCTGAACCCGAGGATACCGCTATCTCCTGATTGAAGGTCATCATTAAACCCTCACCCTCCACATGTTTGAATGAAAGATTCGTTACATGCGGCATTCTGTGTTCCTGATTACCATTGACATAAACCTCCTCCAGATTAGCAGCCAGAGCATTCTGTAGCTTATCTCTCAACTTGCTGAGTCTCGCTGCATCAGCAGCCATTTCTTCCCTGGCAATTTTTGCTGCCTTACCAAATCCAACAATACCGGGAACATTGAGTGTACCTGAACGCATACCACGCTCGTGCCCGCCACCATCTATCTGGGCGGTAACCTTAACTCTCGGGCTTTTACGGCATACGTACAATGCACCGATTCCTTTTGGCCCGTACATTTTGTGTGAGGAGAATGCCATCAAATGCACGCCTGCGGCCTTAGGGTCAACATCAATCTTGCCGACTGCCTGAGTCGCGTCCGACATCAGCAACACACCATGCTTCTTGCAAACATCGCCGATTGCCTTCATATCCTGAATTACCCCGGTTTCGTTGTTTGCCCACATAATGCTGACTAAGATTGTCTCCGGTTTGATAGCAGCCTCAAGCTTATCAAGATCTATGCGCCCATCCCTTTCCACATCAAGGTAGGTCACCTCACCGCCCATTTTCTCAATTTTTCTGCAACTGTCAAGTACAGCCTTATGCTCTGTCTTGGCGGTAACGATGTGGTTCCCCTTGGAACGATACATTTCAAAAACACCTTTCAGGGCAAGATTGTCCGACTCGGTGGCCCCTGAAGTAAAGATTATTTCCTTCGGATCCACATGGATCAAATCCGCAATCTGCTCCCTCGCATAGTCAACTGCCTCTTCTGCAATCCAGCCAAAAGGGTGATTACGGCTAGCCGGATTTCCCGGTTTTTCGTAAAAATAAGGCAACATAGCCTCTATAACTCTCGGATCTGTAGGCGTTGTTGCATTATTATCAAGATATATATGTCTTTTGCTCATCATTTATTTTTAAATAATCTAAATAAAATCCGTGCAAATATAACTACAAAAAAAGTATTAAGTTCAACAATTCCAGTGTATTTGTTTCTACCTTTGCTCCTATTAGAAATTTTTGTAATGGAAGACAGGACATCTATTTTCCCCCAATTTAAGCATGCCGACTGGAGAAAAGGATTCTCCAGGGAAGTGGGAGAAGCGCATCTGAATGAAATGAATTTTACCATCGACGGCCTCTCATTCGAGCCAATGGGTGATGATGAAGATGCAGAAAGTTTTGCCGGAAAGTTGCCAAAGAAAGAGGAAAATATCGCATTTGGAGAAATTTTCGATTTTACCGGAGGAAATCAACCGATCCGGCAATTGATGGAATCATTGCAACATGACTATACCGCTCCGTTGCTTTTGGTGGATAAGAAGACCAATGCCGGGATCTTTGATGATGTCCGGTTTGATATCCTGAATGCTTCCATACATGTCACAGACGGCTGGATGGACCCCTGGAAGGTTTATTTTATGATATTACACGGAGGATATCCAAAAGGGCTACGTATCATCAATCGAAAGGATGATTCAGGAAAAGATGCCTTGAAGCATTTTCATTTTGATGCAAAAAATGAAGTCATTCCATTCATCCGGCAAATTTCAAGAGAAATAGAGATGACAAATCATCAAAACATACAGATTTCCATGACATTCACCGGGCGCACCTTACATGATATTATCAAGGCAAGAGCAGTAAAAACATCCTGGTTCAATATCCTTTATCATGCCGGTTTGCCTTTGACACCCTTTCATTTTGAGGTGATTCTGCCGGTTGAGGGTCAATATCCTGATATTGTCATCGGCCATACCAATAATCTTATAGCTTCAACAATGGCTCAGGCCGATACCGTTGTATTCGCTTGCAGGCAAGATGACAACGAGCGACGAATCTTGAGAAATTCTGCCCATATTTCAGTCATTGAAGCAGGCCTCGACAAGGAAACGGATCCCGTTGCCGGTAGTTATTTCGTGGAAAAGGTAGCCGCGCAGTTGGCCGAAAAGGCTCTGGCCGGATAATTCACCAACAGGCCCTACTTTATTTTTTTTACCATATTCACAACTTTTGCGGAATTTACACCAAAAAGACAGTCGGTGAAAAGTGAAATTTTTATACCACAACAATCAAACAGGATAATATTAACCCGCTGTAACCCAACATACATACCAATACAATTGTAGCTCAGAAATTTCTGCTATTTCCCCATATATTCATTGGTACAATATCTCCGGTCTTCAAGACAAACTGCAGTCGTATTATTGTACCGGAACAAAGGTAAACATCCATTTTTCAGGATTCTGCCAATCCTTTCCTCTGAACTTGCCTATCGGTGACTTGACCAGCACGGTATTTGCACCTTTCTTAAGATGAATCATTGTCGGTGGCCTGTAACTGTAACCTTCATCCACGAGCGGAATTTCCGAATTGCCTTGCTGGCCGGGATGACGCCAAATAGGCGGTGGCACTTCGTGACCATTGACCCAAAGCTTACCTTGTCGATGATTCCATCCTCCGAGTGGCGGGCTATCCGTAGCCGGAGATCTCGATAAGTCATTGAAACCAATCCAAAATCCGCGCACCGTGTCCACATCGCTTTGTATGGTTGTTGTCGCATACCAGGTCGTGTTTTCTTCCGGATTCTGAAGCGCTCCGCTGATCTGGGGCGCCCACCAATGGCGGAAAACAATAGTGCCCCCAACAGCAGGAATCATCCGTCCGGTACCCGGCTTACCTGAAATTTCCGGTTCAAACCTGATCGAGAAGTCACCACCATTGGCATAGGGACCAATGAGGGTCCAGCGGAGATTCGATTGCCTGACATATGGAAAGGGAAGATTGTTGAAATACAATGCTTTATGGTCCAACAGTCCTGATTCAAACTTGCTGAATACCGGTACATCATCGAGCGGAATGCCTGCAATCCATCCGGACCGACCCCCTCCATTCCAAACCCGCTCTGCAAAAGCCATCATGCCCGGATATACTGGATTCATGCTCAGAATATCGCTACCATCTGCTACAGCCCGATCGTTCCACAAACAAAGAGTAGCTCCGGGAAAGGCGGTATCACCCCTTGTCCGCTCGCCAATCTTTCTGTAATAAATCGTAGTAACAGCCTCCAACGGATCCATGTGATTGAGGTAAAGATGTCTTGAATCAATATACATCAACTCTCCGGCCTTATTGTTGTGACCGTCATCATCCATCCACAACTGCCGCATAGTATGGGAATTGGTCTCCCCGCCCGGACTCCAGGCAATGGTACGCAATCCCCGCCCCTGGATCATCGCCACGATATCCGGAAGAAAATCCTTATTTTCAATCTTCACCTCATCTCCACCAACATGAATATATTGCAGGGGATAGTCATCTATCAACTCACCAATGATCTTCTTTACCAACACCGTACCGGAATCGCTCTGCATATCCACACCCATCGCTCTGCGAAAAGCGGCACTGTGCCCCGGCATATCTATCTCCGGCACGAAGGTAATGTGTCGTGCCCTGCAAAACTCGATCAGTGACTTTACTTCGGCGACAGTATAATACAGGCCCTTATCACGCAGCATATACTCCGGTGCGGTAAGTTGTGGATAAAGCCTGCTTTCCAACCGCCAAGCGATGTCTTCCGTAGGATGAAAATGAAATATGTTAAACTTATAAAAACTCATTTTGTCGATAATCTGTTTCAAAATGTCAGGAGAAACATAGTTCCGGCCAACATCTATCATAAAGCCTCGCCATTGGAAAGCCGGTGCATCCTTAATGATACAACAGGGAACCATGACACCATCTCTGCAGAGTTGCTTTAAGGTCTGAATACCATGTAAGATGCCATGTGCACCTTTTGCCCGTATCTCAACCCTCTGTGGACTGACCATGATGCTATATGCTTCCTGAGAAGGGCCATCATAAGCAGGATCGAGGTTTAACACAATGACCGGCCCTTCCGGGCTGCCTGTCGGTATTATTCGGGGGTATAGTCCAAGACTGCCCAAAAAATCCTTTAGAATGACAGCTTCGTTATCAAGCCCGGACCGGGGAATAGTAATATTTTTCAATTTGTACAATGGAAAAGAACCTTCCAGCCACGAGATATCCAAAGGTTGAGGAATAATGGCGGGGTGAGCCTGGAGGTCATAAACCAAGGGAAACACAATATGCTTCCATAACATATAGCCATCACCATTCAAATGCAGGCCATCATTGGTCCATCGCCTCGACAACTTACCATCCTCATCCAGAAAGTGAGTGTGCAGGTCTATGTAGGCATAACCCTGTCCGGCCTCCCTCTCCAGTATGCCATTGACATATTTAATCTCTGCTGCCTTCGATGTGTGTTGTGCAAACATCTTCAGGTCGGGATTGACGGGCAGTAAACTTTGGATAAATATCTGTGTCGTCGGACTATATTCCCGCAAAAGGCGAACAAAGGTGCCAATATTGTGCAGAATACTATCCGGTGCAATTCCGCGTGCGAGGTCATTGATTCCAATCATTAGAAAGACCTTATCCGGTCTTCTTTCGATCAATGTTTGAATGCGATTGAGCACTCCGGCGGAGATGTCTGCACTGATGCCGCGATTTCTGATGTTTGCATCACCGAATATTTCACTCCATTCGGCACCATCCGTGATACTGTTACCGACAAAGTACACGCCTCCCTTAGTGCCGCTCATCACATTAAAAAGTCCGGCACGCTGATGATAATAAGCGGAAAATATGGAATCCGGCCATACCGGAAAAGGATTTTGAGAAACTCCTGACTGAACGGACGAAAATGCAACGATTAAGGTAAACAAAAAACTTTTTACTGTAATGGATTGAAAATGTTTTATTTCGAAACTGCACATAATACCTATTGAATTCAATAATAAATGTATAAAATAATTACTATTCTTAACCAGGAAGAAGTCAATAAACAACTGACCGGCTATGCAGAAACAATTTAGATTCTTGCTAGGAATGCACCATCAGACAAAAAATCGGGCTAACTATAACGGCATGTAAGATTAAAAAAGAAAATCTCTTAATCAGAAATCATGATGATATAAAATTTCAACCTTCTCCCGGATTTGATCTCCTCATTATTCCGGAATACACAATCAGCTTACTCGCTAAGGATCCTACCTTTATTCACTTGGAACATGCCGAAAATCGATCATCGCGACCAGTTACTAAGATTCTGATTACCTGTCAAATAGCTCAATCTCGTAACAAATATCTTATTGTATGGTGACATGGATTCCTTATTTCTTCAAAATATATACAAAGCAATAGAGTAAAACATAAGACCGTCGAGATATTACTCTTCTTTCAGTTGGGGCAGATTGGATTAGAATCATGTTTTTTTAAAAAAACAGGTAAGAATGCCTTTTACAACACCATCTTTCCATTCAATTGTCGGGAGCCAGGCCGAGTTTATTCAATAGATACTGCTCACCTATACCAAACATCTCCATCCAGGTATATATCTCTTGTCTGGCTGTTTCATTAATCTTGCCATAATATTGGGCGGTAATCATGATATTTTTCGGAGTATGTTCGATACTCACGAATTCCATAATCTTGACCTGATACCCCAGATAGCGAAGTATATTTGCCCTGATCATGTCTGTCAGGTCGCTGGCCCATCGTTCCTGGATGATACCATGACGGAATAGACCCGAGGTAAGTTCATTGCGTGCCATTGATTTCCTGACCTGCTTATGACAACAAGGAGCTACAACAATGACTTTGGCTTTTCGTTCGACTCCATAAAAAATTGCGTCATCGGTAGCTGTATCGCAGGCATGCAGGGCGATCAGGATGTCAGGATTAATATCCCTGTTCTCTTCGATTCGGCCGTGCAAAAACTCCAGACCATCGTAGCCTACTTCCCGGGCGATGATGTTGTTATTTCGGATGACATCCGACTTGATATCGATACCTGATGTGTGTACCTGCTTGAATCCCGCCCCTTTCAAAAAGCGATGCATTGCGAAGGTAAGATACCCCTTACCGCAACCCATATCAGTAACTTCCAGAGGCACAGTCTTATCCAAACCTTCCGTGAGAGGAGCAAAAAGCTCTATGTAACGGCTTATCTGGCGATACTTCTTATACTGATCCTTGATAATTGTACCTGTTGAGGAGCTGATACCAAGATGTTGCAAAAAGGGTTCTTCCGGCGGAATGATGTATTGTTTTTCTTTATCATGAACCCGGAGTGCAATCATTTCCCTGGTCAGTTGCTTCCACTTCAAGGTGACAAAGCCACGTCTGGAGATCAAAAGATGCCCTTCTTGACTTGAAGTGACCAGGTGTGCATAAAAAAAATGTTGTCTGGTACTCTGGCTTGCAAAGGCCAAAAATTCAGTCTGTGAGAAATTCTTCGTATCCTCCCTGTCACTGAACCGAACGACCATCTGCGTCTTTACCTCATTTCTGATCATAACCGGCCTAAAATAAAGGCTCTTGATCTTACCGTGCTTCTCCCTCGGTTTGCTCAGCGTAAGGGAATTAAAACTTGAGGCTTGAGTTGCTTCAGCCAATACTTTCAGGAATTCATCAATTTTATCAGTTTGCTCCATTTGACTTCAAAGGTCTTGATTTTTTCTGATAAATCAGTATTTGTTGCCACTATTCAGCTACCTGTAAATTTAATCCTGTGCTTTTAATCAGAAAAGGCAGGCCGGATATACGGCTCAACACCAAAGGATTACATTCGTTTTAGTTCTTTTACCTGATTAATAAATAACTCCTTTTGTTCACCAAAAGATTCTCAGGGAATCGCACAAAGCTTTTGTTGCAGCAGACCGGCCGGCAAAGGACCTTAGCGGAACTTTTACGTTTTGAAGAAATTAAGGTCTGATAACTTATATGGTATAAGGAAGAATTAGTGCTGATTTGAGGTGGCTGGTTACACTTAATCAGGCATTCAAAACTTATCTTTGCAATATCAATCAAATTTAGCCATATTGAATACAAGAGAAAGTGAAATAAGGCACAACCTTGCTGTCATCCATGAGCGTATCAGGAAAGCATGCAGGGACTGCAATCAGGCGGAAGAAGATGTCAATCTCCTTCTCGCCACCAAGACTGTTTCCCCTGATGATATCCGCATAGCAGTAGAAGCAGGTGCCACTCTCATCGGAGAAAACAAGGTTCAGGAATTTTCTTCCAAGGCGGATGCTTTGGCCGATCTCTGTATTACGAGACACTTTATCGGCCATTTGCAGCGCAACAAGGTCAAAGAAGTCCTTCGACACGTTCAATGTATCCAGACCATCGACAATCTTGCACTTGCCGAAGAAGTAAATAAAAGAGCAGGAGCGATGGGCCGAAGTGTGGAAGTAATGATACAGGTCAACACGTCTTTCGAAGCGAGCAAATTTGGCATCGCACCTGAAAATTTGCCGGAATTAGCTGAGCAGGTAAGAAACATGCAAAATCTTACTCTAATCGGATTGATGACGATCGGGCTCAACGCCGAGGTCATTGAAGACGCCCGGCCTTCCTATGCATTATTGAAGGAATTAGGCGAAAAATTAAATGATAAATATCCCGAAAAACCGATTCGCGAATACTCCATGGGCATGAGTGGCGACCTTGAAATTGCCATAGAAGAGGGGGCAACAATCATCAGGGTGGGGAGTGCTGTTTTTGGTACAAGAATTTATCCTTGAACCGGAGGATGAAGCCGGGTGCAGTTGTCATTGATCCCCATTGAGATTCCAATTACCGTTCCATTTCCTCATTCAAAACAACAATTCACCCCTTTGAGCCAACATGCTTTGTCGAATACATCAAGGTTATTCAGACAAACGAAATGAATGCTAAAAATTCTATGTGCCTCCAATTTAACTTGAATAAATACTATGAAATCCCGATTTCATTTTTAAATTAATAATATCTTTGCACACATTCAACAAAATACGACATGCAATTTTCACTTACTGAAGAACATTTGGCGGTACGGGATACGGCCAGGGATTTTGCCCAGAAGGAATTATTACCGGGCGTCATAGAACGAGACAGCAAAATGATTTTTCCTACGGAACAGGTTAAAATGATGGCTGAGCTTGGATTTCTCGGTATGATGGTCTCTCCGGAATACGGCGGTGGTGGTATGGACACCATTAGTTATGTATTGGCGATGGAAGAAATCTCCAAGGTGGACAACAGCTGCAGTGTGTTGATGTCGGTCAACAACAGCCTTGTTTGTTGGGGACTTGAGGCTTTTGGTACGGAAGAACAAAAACAAAAATATCTGACCCGACTGGCTACAGGTGAGATCATCGGCTCCTTCTGCCTAAGCGAACCGGAAGCCGGTTCAGATGCAACCAGCCAGCGGACTACAGCGGTCGATATGGGTGACTATTATCTGCTCAATGGCACCAAAAACTGGATTACCAATGGTGGCAGCAGTAAGATACATTTAGTGATAGCTCAGACGCATCCTGAAAAAGGTCACCACGGAATCAATGCCTTCATCGTCGAGACCGGGTGGGATGGTGTAGTCATAGGAGCAAAAGAAGACAAACTCGGCATCCGCTCATCAGACACCCACACCATTATGTACAACGATGTGAAGGTGCCAAAGGAAAATAGAATAGGCGAAGATGGATTCGGATTCAAGTTTGCGATGAAGGTATTGTCAGGAGGTCGCATCGGCATCGCTTCACAGGCTTTGGGCATCGCATCCGGTGCTTTTGAACTTGCCACTGCCTATAGTAAGGAAAGAAAATCATTCGGCAAGGAAATATACAACCATCAGGTCATTGCATTTAAGCTGGCCGATATGGCCACGGAAATCGAAGCAGCCAGATTGCTTGTTCACAGAGCTGCATGGTTAAAAGATCAGAAAAAGGATTACAACACAGCCTCAGCCATGGCTAAGTTGTTTGCTGCGGAAACAGCGATGAAGACAACCGTTGAGGCAGTACAAATCCACGGTGGGTACGGTTTTGTCAAGGAATATCATGTGGAGCGTTTGATGCGCGATGCCAAGATTACTCAGATCTACGAAGGGACAAGTGAAATACAGAAACTTGTCATCGCCCGCAGCGTCATTAATGGTGAACTATATCTTCCGGGCTACGTTGTATAGTACACAAATCAAACGCTGAATATTGGCTATATTTGAAAAAGGTTCGATGTATGCCGGCACCTACTTTGGTATACCGGTAAAGATTCATTGGACTTTCGGCTACATTATCTTTTACATCATCTACTCGGGCTATCAGGACAATTTGGGCTTACAGGGAATGTTATGGTTTGGCCTGTTTATCCTGAGTCTCTTTCTGTGTGTCATTCTTCACGAATACGGCCACGCACTTACTGCCCGGAGATATGGGGTACACACCGCGGATATCATCCTTACGCCCTTGGGTGGCATTGCCCGCTTGACAAAAATGCCTGACAAGCCTGTGCAGGAACTCATTGTCGCTCTCGCAGGCCCACTGGTCAATGTAATCATAGCCGGACTGCTATTTGTAGGATTGTACTTTGGCTTTGAATACAACCCATTCATCATTGATGTAGACAATGCCTATAACTTCACTGGCAATCCGGGCGGCTTTTTCGGAATGCTAATGTTGACCAATATAGCATTGGTGGTTTTCAACCTGTTGCCTGTATTTCCTATGGATGGAGGTCGCGTGCTGCGTAGTCTGATTGCCATGAAGGCGAGCAAAGTCCGCGCCACCCTGATTGCAGCCAGAACAGGACAGCTCTTCTCCTTATTTTTTGTAGGTTACGGAATCTATAGCGGCAACTTGATGCTTGCACTGATCGGACTCTTTATTTTTCAGAGTGCCTATATGGAATATCGATATACCAAAGCTGACAACCTCATGCAATCCTCCATAGTCGAAAACCTCGGTTATGCTGAATACGATACTTTCCAGTCAGATGATCTCATCATCAATTGTAAAGAATTAATGAAATATTCAGATCAGCCATTTTTCCCCATCCTTTCCAATGAAGTTGTCATAGGGAGTGTATCCCGGGATGACATCATCCAATCCGATTTGTTGTATAGGCCCGTCTCAGAGCTGTCGATGATGCCTGTACCTCAGCTTCCTGCCGATACCAACTGGATGACTTGTTACCAGATATTCTCAAAAGATCAGGCCGATGTCATTCTTTTGAATAAGGATGGCGCAAAACCAACCCTTTTGGACAAATGGATCTTCTACCAGCAGTTGGAAAACAAAAAACTAATCAAAAAAGGTAAGTTATAATAAATTCCGGTATGGTAATACTTATCTGGAATCATTTCCCAATGTCCATTCCAGCGCTTTGACTTTTGTGGCTCTGAAGATAGTATTGTGCTTCTCTCCTGGTTCATCGGAGTAGTTCACCTTTAGGTTGCCCAGATTGGCATTCCTGAGTATTTCCGCCAATTGCCTGGTGTGAGGATAGATGTCCTGCACCGAAGAACCTGCAAACCATAATCTTTTTTCGGCTTTCGGAAAATGCTTCAGTGATTCGGCAGCGCCATTGACCAGCTGGTGCTTATTCCACCACAGCGATGGATCAAACGCAATATAATTGTCAAACATATCCGGTGCCATAAGAAAAGTCTCTATGATAAACAGGCCTGCCAAAGATTCTCCGATGATCGTTCTTTGCCCATTGGTCCTGTATCTTGACGCTATTTCGGGAAACAGTTCGTCACGAATAAACATGCGAAATGCCGTGGAACCACCTACAACAGGCGCAATCTTCTTATCCCTTCTGACAGTTGTCGGACCAGTCAGATCCCGTCTCCGTTGGGTATTAGGGATGCCTACCAGAATCGTAGGGGGTATCTTTCCGGCAAGTATGAGTTCTGAAAGGGTGTTTGCAATATGAGGGAAGTCCTCTGTGATGGCGCCATCCGGCATATATAGGACAGGATAAGACGCTTTACTGATGGCATAGCCGGGAGGAGTCCAGATATTGATTGCACGGGATTCGCCTAATAATTCCGATTGGATGACGAGGCTATCGTATGGGGGAATAGCATCTTGAGCCTGTCCGGAAAAGGTGATTAAAAAAAATATCATTGAAATAAAAATACTATGCCGCGATATTGTCATCTATCATTCATTTTATGTTAAAAACAAAGTAAAAGTAGGTAAAATTGAACATTAAATTTGTTCAAAAAATTGCACTTCTTCTGTTCAAAATATTTTGGTTTGCTTTGGTCGATCCGTCCGGGACTTTGAGACACACCATCACCGCCCAAAGAATTTGACAAAGAACTGCCCGGTAACCAGCATTTCCGGAAACAACCAAACTACTTAGTATTCCGAAAAGCTATTCTTGAAAGGAAAAGAAGATAGTCTTAGAATATAACAACAATCCACTAAATTGCTTAAGCTAAATATCACAAAAAAAAGCCCACTTTCTTGTGGGCTTATTCTTCCGATTCCCGGATTATTAATTTTGTGTGGCTTCTTCCGGAACAGGAGCCGGCACTGTTTCTTCATTTCCGGCAGGAGTCCCGGTCTTCATTTTCTCAGCCCTGGCCATGCATGTTTTACACAATTCATTATCTCCTATCTTTCTGGCTTTGAAGGCATCTTCTACTGTACCGTTGTGGATCTCGCGATTCTTGATATGCTGACAATCTTCAAAGATATGGTATTTATTCCCCTGGTTGGTCCAGTACACCATATCTACACCATTATTAAGATCTTTCAAAGTTGCAGTTTGAGCGTTCATTTGCTCGGTATACTTCTCAATTGAAGGCGGATTAAAATCCACACCGGTGATGCCTGCAATCAATAGAGCTACTACGCCAACCGCCCCGGCAATTCCCTTGGTCTTTTTATCCAGGTCTTTATTAGTAAAGATCAGAATAACAAGCGGTAGAAAAGACAGAACTCCCATTATGGCACCCAATTGATTCTGGATAAAAAATCTTGTCTTATCTTTCTCAGAAGCGGGATCCAGTCTATTGGCCCTTTTCCAAAGAATCGAACCTACAATAGATAGAGCCAGGATGCCTACGATCGTCACGATTAGCCAGGTGAGCATATCATTTCGCAAAAGCTTCAAAATGGCGAATACCTCACCTGCTATTGCAACGATCCAGGCAAGCATCGCAAAAAGTCGCAATTGTTTTGCCTGACCTTTTGCTTCTTCAGTTGCTACGAATTGTTTCTGTTCTGTCATAATACTTTTATTTGAATTTTACTTATATGAAAAGTAAAGATATATACTTAAAAGAATTTATCAAAATTTTGTTTTGAATCAAGCAGGAATTCAGATTTTGTACCGATGTTCCCTTTGAAAATGTGTCTCCCTGATAAAGCACCTGTCAACAAAATGTAATGAAGCAATGGATCAAGATGTATCTATAAATCAAATGCATAATTTTTAATAAATTTGTGACAATTAAATGATAATCAATCATGAAAAGAGCAATACATATCATACTTTTTTTGTTTGGCCTTACCTCTCTGGTACCGCTTCAGGCCCAGACCAAGGTAGAATTAAACATAAGCCACCTTTTCGGCCACCAACCATTTGCCCCTGAAAATGTCGGTATCAACGACCTTAACACGCCCTTCAAAATAGAGCGATTGGAATACTATATTTCTGACATTATTCTGGTCCATGATGGAGGTGTTGAGACAAAGGTCCCGGATTATTGGATTCTGGCAGATATATCAAAAAGGGGGAGTTACGAGTTGGGAAGCTTTGACATCAAACACCTGGAAAAAGTCATCTTCCATATAGGCGTGGATCCCGAACACAACAATGCCGACCCTTCCGTCTATCCGGCAGATCATCCACTGGCACTGAAGGAGCCGGCAATGCACTGGGGATGGGCAGCAGGCTATATCTTCATAGCATTGAATGGCAATGGGGGAGACAACCTTGATAATCCCTTCCAGGTTCATGCGCTGGGAAATGAAAACTATTATGCTGTTGAATTGGAGATGAATATTGACGCTGTCAATGGCAGTCTTACAATCCCCATAGATGCCAATTATGATCTCGCCATGAAGGGAATGGATGCATCCATTGGAATATTCTATCATGGCCCTACAAAATTCGGTGCCATATTGGCGACTAACTTTGCCAATTATGTATTCAGCAAGAGGAAGTCTCCTGCATCTACCCATTCAGAGGCAAAGACAGGAACACAATTTCTGCTGTACCCTAATCAACTGACGGGTGGAAGCGGGCTTTTACTTATTGAAGGTAAATTTGATCATGCCGCCGATCTGATCATTACCAATGGATTGGGTAAGGTGGTCAGAAAATATACAAAAGTTCATTCCGGTGCCACTATTGAGATAAATGACCTTAAGCCGGGCATATATTTTGCATCCCTGGTGAAAGGCGGTATGCCTTCGGGCACTCAAAAGCTTTTGATATTCTAAAGTAATGTCAGTATAACCAAGATTGCGATGAGCCTGGTAAGTTGAAGTAATGACTATAGAGGAACATGAATCATGTCAGCAATTCCATTCAGAATTACAAGTATTGTTATGCTGCTCGGGGCTCTTCTTTCCTGTCAAAAAGAAGAGGCTGAGAATGAAGCCTTTCCGGCATTGATGCAGGTTCCGACATATTTTCCTGAAGTTCCACAACCTGCAGACAATCATTTTACGGTCGATCGATGGAATCTTGGCAGAAAGTTGTTCTACGACCCACTTTTTTCAAAAGACAGTACAGTCAGTTGTGGTTCCTGCCATCGGCAACAAGCTGCTTTTGGTGATGATAAGGCATTGAGTGAAGGAATCAATGGTCTGGTGACCACAATCAATGTACCCGCTCTGATTAATATCGCCTACCAGCCCTATTATACCGGATCAGGGGGAGTGCCTACCATCGAAATGCAAGTATTGGTACCAATTCAGGAACACAATGAATTCAACTTCAATATGCCTGGTATCGTAAAAAGAATAAAAAGTATTCCTGAATATGTGTCCCTTTCCATGAAAGCATATGGCCGCGAACCGGATGCATTTGTTGTCACACGGGCATTAGGGTGTTTTGAACGTAGCCTGATCAGCGGACAAAGCAGATATGACAAATACCGGGAAACGGGAGATCTCTCGAAACTGTCTTCTGAGGCTATCAGAGGGATGGCACTATTCAACAGTGAGAAGTGTGGGTGTTCAAAATGCCATTCCGGAATAAACTTTACAAATTATGCATTTGAAAACAACGGAATGTACACTTTCAATCCTGAAGATGGAAGATATCGTGTGACGCTCAATGATCAGGATATGGGAAAATTCAAGGTTCCCACGCTTAGAAACATCGAATACTCGGCACCATATATGCACGATGGCACCCTTACAACGTTAGAGGATGTCATCCGGAAATATGAAGCCGGAGGAAACGATTATGCAACAAAAAGCCCGCTCATCAAGGGATTTCAACTCTCTTCCAAAGAAAGAAACGACTTGATTAGTTTCTTAAAGAGTCTTTCAGATCGTAATTTCATAACAAATCCGGAATTTAGCCCTGAAGACTTTTAATGGAATTTATTCTTTACAAACACATCCAGGCGACAACTACATAATGCGCTGAATATCCATGTGTTATAAATATTTTATTAATCAGAATTTAGAATTTCTTACCAATTGGGATAAAAAAACCTCAATTTTACTTTGAAATCACAAATACAAAATATAGTTTTGTTCTGCTTAAATAGGCAATATATTAACTTAAGATCAAAACGATTGATTTATATATAATTTTATTTTAATAAGTTCACACACTTACAATATTATTATTTCTCAAAAGCTCAAAATGTTGGGTTTTTATAAATATAATAATTTATCTCTTATTAACTTTTTAAATTGTAAGTCATGTTAACTGTAAAACGCTTTAGGAAAAGCTTATTTGTACTGTTTCTGTTCTGTTCGGCATCGTTATGCCATCACGGATTTTCACAAAATCTGAATCTTTCATTAATCAAGCCAATCAACCAAAAGGTATTGAATGATTATGGTGAGGGAGTATATTTTGAAAATTTTGAACCGTTTCGGCATTCGGTTGCATCAAGAACCCGGAGTATTGACCGGAAGGATTTATCGGACTTTTATTATGTTGAGATAAAGTCTGACGAATTAGGTAAATTAAACAAAAACCGCAGTGCTTCAGTCAGGATGACCATCCCATTTGGGGACAGGGAAATATCTATGTTGTTGACCAGATCTGAGGTATTGTCTGAGGATTTCAGGCTGTTCACATCCGGCACCGGAGAAATCCCCCAGGACTATAAGCCCGGATTATATTATCGGGGTGTTGTCGAGGGTGAAAATAATTCTCTGGTGGCAATTAGTGTCTTTGAAGATAACATCATCGGAATGGTATCCACAGAAGCAAGTGGAAATATCGTCATATCACAAACCGAGAATCGAGGTGTATATTTGTTATATTCCGACCGCGATCTAAAAATGCAGAATCCGACATCCTGCGCTGCTGTTGAGCCTAATCATTATGCGGAAGAAATAGCACAACTGCTTAATAACCAATTGCAGACCAGGGATGAAAAATGTTTTAAACTATATCTTGAATGCGACTATGCCCTCTACCAAAACAAAGGATCAGTATCAGCTGTAACAGATTGGGTAACAGCCTTATATAACAATGTCGCCGCTTTATACCAGAATGAAAGTCTTCTGACTAAAATTTCTGAAATATATGTCTGGACAACACCGGACCCCTACAGTAAAACAAGCAGTTATACTGCTCTGACTCAATTCAAGACACAACGTCCAAACTTCAATGGGGACCTGGCTCAACTTGTAGCCCTTGGAGGAAATAATATTGGAGGTATAGCGTGGATAGGCGGACTATGTACGGCATATAAATATAGCTATGCCAATATCCAGAACTACTACAATTCCGTACCGGTTTATTCATGGACAGTTGAAGTAATGACGCATGAGATCGGCCATAACCTTGGTTCTCCACATACCCATAGTTGTTCATGGCCAGGAGGTGCACTGGACAATTGCTACCCTGTGGAAGGGAATTGTAATCCGGGCCCGCCACCGACCACTGGTGGAACCATCATGAGTTACTGTCACCTGACAAATTATGGCATCAATTTCAACAATGGTTTTGGGCAAAAGCCAGGTGACCTGATTCGTGCCAAGGTCAATGCCAGTTCATGTCTTGGGTATTGTGATGATGGGGGGGGACCTATGTGCGGAGCTCCGCAAAGTGTGACTATTTCCAACATCACCAACAATTCTGCCATGGTATCCTGGACGACGGGACTCAACGGCATTTACTATATCGTGGAATACAAGGTGTCTACCTCCAATACCTGGACTATTCTACCTCAACAAAGTTCTACATCATTACTTTTATCAGGATTAAATTCAGGCACAACCTACCATGTAAGGATAAAAACCATCTGCAGTGAAGGTGAATCCGAATACTCCGCTGTATATACCTTTACAACAGGAAATGCATGTGGAATTCCCTATGGGCCTTTCGTGCAAAATATCACAGAAACCAGTGCCTATGTATATTGGAAACCGGTTCCCGGGGCCACTTCCTATGATTTCAGGTTTAAATTGACGTCCAGCAACAATTGGGCTACCATCAATACATCTTCAACAAGCATTTCCCTTTCAGGATTAACGCCGGGTACTTCATACGATGTAGGTGTCAGGGCGAGATGCGGTACTGTGTACAGTGACTATACCGGGACCTATACATTCGTAACCCTTGGTAATCCTCCCGGTGGCGGGTCCGGTTATTGTGACTCTCATGGAACAAGCTCTGCTTTTGACTGGATTCAAAAATTAACTTTCGGTTCATTTACAAATGAAAGCGGTAATAACAACGGATATGGCGACTTTTTGAATCAAACCATAAGTGCAAAGAAAAATACGATGGTAATTATTTCAGTTACCCCGGGTATGATCGGTAACTATACCGAATTCTGGACTGTTTGGATCGACTTTAACCAGAATGAAAGCTTTACCGATCCGGGAGAACAAGTAGCAACATTTACCACAACAAATACCAATCCGAATTACACTAAAATCTTTATACCGGATAATGCTTCCTTAGGAAATACAAGAATGAGAATCCAAATGAAGAGAGGATCTTTTTCGACTTCCTGCGAAGCATTCCCTTATGGCGAGGTAGAAGATTACACGCTCAGTATAACCCAGCAATTGAAAGGAGGCACCTCAGAGTACAGTTCATCAAATAATACGACCCTCTTCCCCAACCCATTCAACGAGAACTTTACTTTGAATTTCGAATCAGAGAATGCCGAAGATGCCAGAATCGAAATAAGCGATATCACCAGCAGAATCATATTCTCGCATCCTATGAGTGTCCAAAAAGGATTGAACAGCTTCCGTTTAGAAGATACTTCCTCCATGGAACCCGGAATATACATGGTACGTATTATAGGACAAAATATCAATGAAACTCACAAAGCAATAAAAGTTTCTAACAGAAACTAAAATTTTTAAGTTAAGATGTTTAGTTGGCGGGCCTTCAGGGCCTGCCTTTTTTATATAAGACAAATCAAAAACGCGCAACCAGCAAGTATAATTCAACTCAAGGGTAATAAGAGATCTATCACCCCCCATAAGTATTGAACTCTTCATGTACCAGGCTTCAAACCATACTGTTTGGGTTCAGAGCAATCTGTGCAGTCATTTGCATCGCTATTAATAAAGCTTTCATTTAGTAAAAAGGAAGCGTATCCAATGAACGTCCCGAAAAAATCAAAGATTATCCAAGAGCTAATAACTCAATCATCGACATGTATCCGCTCCGACAGGATATTTCATCCAAAATAGAATGGTCAATAGTCGGAAATACCATGAGAGTCAAAGCGACCTGATCGCAGGAAGACCTTGAAGGTGCAATCACTGTCATCATTTTCTTCTTTTGGTTGATAGATACGTTCTGTCAGAACCCATTCGTCCCAGTTGATCATAGGAAAAAAAGTATCTCCCCTGGCCACCATATGCACTTCGGTATAATACAGTTTGTCCCACAACCCTATGGTCTGCCTGAATATTTCTGCTCCACCGATGATAAACACTTCTTCATTACCGGTGCGAGCTGCCAGATCCATCGCTTCTTCCACGGAATGTGCAATCAAAGCTCCTGAGGCGAGATAAAACATATCTCGGGTTATGATAATATTCTCTCTTTTCGGCAAGGGGCGTCCGATTGACTCAAAGGTGGTACGCCCCATTATGATCGGATGGTGTAGTGTTTTTTTCTTAAAGTTTTTAAAGTCAGATTTCAGATGCCAGGACATGGCTCCTCTATCACCGATGACGCCGTTTTCTGCAACGGCTACAATAGCTGAAACGATCATTTTTTATCTAATTTTGGTGGCCCAAGGAGATTAAGCCGTGTCATTTCCTTTTCTCTTTCCTTCCTGAATGGAGCTTCAATGTAGCCCCGAAGATATTTCTCCACGATCAATGAAGCGATTGGTGCAGCAGACTGAGCTCCGAACCCGGCATTTTCTATCAACACAGCAATGGCAATCTTCGGATTATCCTTTGGTGCGAATGCCATGAAAACAGCGTGATCTCTATAGGGTGGATTTTGAGAAGTCCCTGTCTTACCACAAAGCGTGATACCGGGTATAGGTGTGCTCCAGCCGCACCACTTACTGGCTACAGCCGCATCCATGCCATCAATTACGGGCTTGAAAAACTTCGCATCCACACCTGACATGTGCTTTTCGCGAAACTGCTCAGGGATCTCCATTTCCTTATTTTTAAAGCCTTTGATTAAATGGGGAACATAATAGTAACCCCGATTGGCAATAACAGCTGCAAGATTTGCAATCTGCAAAGCTGAAAGTTGTATCTCACCCTGACCGATCCCAATAAACATCATATAGGTAGATCTCCAGTCTTTGCCATATATTTTTTCATAATAAGCAGGTGTCGGAATATTGCCTTTTGTCTCATGCATCATGTCGGTACCAAGCGGGTGACCCAATCCAAAGTCAAACAGATGTCGATCGAGCTCTGTAAGACCTTTTGAAGGTCTCGTGAACCCGTACTTGTCAACGGCATCCCTAAGTACAGTGATAAAATAGGTGTTACATGAATACTGGAGTGCATGTGAGACATTGACAGAAGCCGGGTGAGCATGACATTTGACTTTACCTCCCCTATAATAGTAAGCGCCATGGCAGCTGATTGAACGATTCGGTGTAAGGACACCCATCTGCATTGCCGAAAGAGCTACAACAGTCTTAAATATCGAGCCGGGAGGATACTTAGCTTGAGCGATCCTGTTGTACAATGGTTTGTTATAATCATTAATCAACTCACCAAAAGCTTTGCCCCGACCTTGATTAATAGTAAGCAGATTAGGGTCATAAGAGGGAGAACTGACCGCTGCAAGAATTTCGCCTGTCTGAGGCTCAATCGCTACCACTGACCCTCTTTTACCTTGCATGATGCTTTCTGCATACTGTTGCAAGTCTAAATCGATGGAAGATATCAGGTCCTGACCTGAGACCGGGATGGAATCTTGTGCGCCATTACGATATGGGCCTACGGGTCTACCCATATTATCCTTCATGATATACTGGATGCCTTTTCTACCCATCAGCAAACGTTCATATTGGCCTTCCATCCCCGAAATGCCGATATAGTCCCCAAGCCCGTAAAGGCCTCCGCTACTTGCTATCTGATTCTGGTCAACCTCCCGGATATAACCTAAAACGTTGGCAGCATTATGATGAGGATAGCCTCTTGCGATACGGAGTTGTGGAAAAAATCCAGGAAATTCCCATAGAGATTCCTGAAATCGGGTATAGGTATACGGTGATATTTTTTTAAGGAAAGGAAAAGGAATAGACTTTGAAAATCTTTTGCTCGCCCAATCTTTTGATAGATTGGCAATAAAAGTCTCTTTGTCTATTCCAAGAATATTGCAGAATTTGGCCGTATCCATATTTGGGTCAATGGCATTATAGGTAACCATCAAGTCATACATCGGATCGTTATTGACCAAAAGCTTGCCGTTTCTGTCATAGATGATTCCTCTGGCAGGATAAACAACATGTTTTTCAATGGCGGTCGCATCAGCCCTAACTTGAAATGAAGTGTCAAACAACTGGATCTGCGCAGCTTTCATCACAAGCACCATGGCACTCATGATAAATACCATTTGAATGATACGAATCCTACTATCCGGTTTGGCGACCATTATTCCTTCGGATTAAAAAGATACATATAAACCAGAATAAAAATCATAGAAGCAATAAAGCTTAAAAATGTCCTTGTTATTATTTCCAGGAAGTAAACAAATGTAAATTTCTGAACGGAAAAAAGGAAAAACAAATGCAGAAGTAATAAAATGGAGGAATAGAACAAAAACCAACGATTGCCATAAGCAATGATGGTTGGAGAAGAATCAACGGTATATCCTCCACGGGGCTCTAACCGTGACAAAACAAACGGCCTGATAAACCCTGTAAACACACATGCTGATGCATGGACACCCGGCGTATTATAAAACATATCCACAAGTATACCCAATACAAAGGCAATCACCAAAATCAGGGCACCCGGAGTCCTCATCGGCAATAACATTATGATGACCGGGTAAATGATAATGCTAATATTGTCCAGAACAGGATAGTAAATTGTCAGACTCCTGAATACCAATACCTGTAACAGCAATATAAAAACAAAACGGACAAGGTTTCTTGCTATTGTTCCTCCCATGGTCACTATCTTAATATTGCATTATTCAACGAGTCAAGCTGGGGCTTGGTTTTATCAAGAATAACGTATACATAGGTCAGATTGTTAAAGTCAGTGGTCAACTTCACCTTCAAATCATAAAAACTGCTCCCCGGATCAAAACCGACATTTTCCACCCGACCTATATAAATACCACGTGGAAATGTAGTACTGTAGCCACTGGTTATCACGCTGTCGCCCTTCAGGATATCGGCATGCTTAGGAATATCAGTCAGATAGACGTACTCGGTGGAAGTGTTGTCCCAGACCAAAGAACCGAAGTAGCCATTTCGTTTGATTGCGGCACTAATTTTGGTCTGGCTACCCAACAAGGAGGCGACAGTAGCATAATTTCGGGAAGTCTGGCGAACAATTCCCACCACACCGGCATTATTGATAACTCCCATTCCAGGTTTAACTCCAAAATCAGACCCTTTGTTGATCGTGATAAAGTTATCGATTTGGTTGACAGAGTTACTAACTACCTGGGCAGAAATAAAAGAATATCTCTGACGGTATACTGTGTCAATCAAGGAATCATGTCGAAATGATGCATCTATCGTAGCGAACCTTAGTTCAGCCCTCAACCTGGCATTTTCATTGGCCATACTGTCTGCAATGCCAGAAAGGCGATAAAAATGGGTAATTTTGCTATAATTTTCAAGCAATACACCTGAATAGAAATTTCCAGAATTGATAAAGATTTCCTTTTGACCGCTGTTGTATCTGACAATGAGGGCAAAGCACAAAACTTCCAGGGCAATAAAAAGAATTGCTGATCCGTATCGGGCAAAAAACTGAAATAAATTTTGCATATGTCAGTGTGCTTTAGCCCGCCGGTCTTTATATGCTTTTTCTGTCAATCAGGAAAGAGAAACTATCCGTATTCTTCAAGGCGATGCCGGTACCTCTGACAACAGCTCTCAGAGGGTCATCCGCAACATGTACATTAAGCTTGGTTTTTTGTGCAATCCTTTTATCAAGCCCTCTCAACAATGCTCCACCGCCGGTGAGGTACAATCCTGTCTTATATATATCCGATGCGAGTTCCGGAGGCGTGGTTTCCAGTGCCCGGATTACAGCCTCTTCAATCTTGGAGATGGACTTGTCCAGCGCATGAGCAATTTCCTGATAGGAAACAGATATTTGCTTCGGAATTCCGGTCATGAGGTCCCTGCCATTGACAAAACAGTCATCAGGGGGATTGTCCAGTACTTGCAGAGCCGAGCCAACCTGAATCTTTATCAGTTCTGCCGTTCGTTCTCCGATTGCGATATTGTGCTGTCGTTTCACATAGCTAATAATATCGGAAGAAAACTCATCCCCGGCAATCCGAATTGATTGATCGCAGACAATACCTGATAGAGCAATTACGGCAATTTCCGTCGTGCCTCCGCCAATGTCAATCACCATATTGCCTATTGGCTCCTGAACATCCAGGCCAATTCCCAAAGCAGCAGCCATCGGTTCATGAATCAGATAGGTTTCTTTTGAGTCAACATGATCAGCTGAATCAAAAACTGCACGTTTTTCTACTTCAGTGATTCCGGATGGTATACAAATGACCATTTTCAAATGTCCGAAAAAGGTTCTTCGATTCTCAATCATTTTAATCAAGCCTTCGATCATACTTTCAGCTGCCTGAAAGTCGGCTATTACCCCATCTTTCAATGGCCTGATTGTCTTGATGTTCTCATGAGTCTTTTCGTGCATTTGCATTGCACGGTTGCCGACTGCAATGGTCTCACCGGTCTTCCTATTGATAGCGACAATGGATGGCTCATCCACGACTATTTTGTCATCCTGTATAATGAGTGTATTGGCTGTACCAAGGTCGATGGCCAATTCTTGTGTGAAAAACTTGAATAATTTCATCTAATCAACTTGATGGTTCGTTTTAGAGGGGACAAAAGTACGGCTAATTGTTTAATTCTCAAAAATTTATTACAACCATATAAAAGTTACAATAATCAGTTGATTATTAATATTTGAACAGTTATATCTCAATTAAATGTCCCTTAAAAAAGTCAGGGCCAGTGAAGGGGCAAACAAATCGACCCGGCAGGAATTCATAATGCTAATCAAAATGACAGATTCAATAGGTTTAGAGAATTCAACTACATCTGGTCTTAAAAATGAAAACAAATGCGTTATCCCATAACATTATAAAATTATGATTTGTAAAAAAATAATCATTGGGCTACTATGACCTTCAGCTGCATAATGGTCAAAATGGAATTAAAAAAACAGAAACCCAATAAAACCTCTACATTCCCATCTGTTAAATAAATTAAGTTAATGTCGATCTGAACCTTATTGCACTAACATTTTCAAAACAAGGTCAAATAAACTCCAAGGCGCATATGATTTGCCGAAACAATTGATATGATTGATTTCTGTAGTAAAATAGAATCTTAAGGCTTTAGGAAACCTGAACAAAAAAACATCCGAAATCCATCATCCTTCTGCAATAATCCATTAGTTAAAATATCATTAAATAAATCTGAGACAAGATAAATAAATCATTAGCATCACTACCTTCAAGGCATGTAATTATGTAATTTTATCGTCAAATCTTAAAACATTTTAGGTTATGAAAAAGAATCTGTTTCTCCTGCTGACAACTTTAATTTCCTTTACTCTTCTTGAAAGTTGTACATTATACCGAGCTGTGCATTATGAGAGCGTCGATATTGGTTTTTTTAAAAATAAAAATGAAGGCAATGCTACTTTTGAATATGATGGCAATAACAGAACAGGCAAATTAGGAGGAAATATTTCATACGCTGTTGGGAACAATTTTTTTGTAGGTATCGGAGGCGGAATACACAATCATGAACTACAGAAAGTCCTTGCTCCGTTATCAGAATACAATTTTGATGAAAATGATTTTACACTATCCGGATACAATGGAAAGGGTTTTGTCGGATATTTCAACAATTTCGGCCGTGGGCTCAATAGCTATTTTGAAACAGTCCTCACTTTAAATGCAAGCTCTGAGACTTTGAAGATCAACGATCTGAATCCTAATATCACGACCAAAACAGTATTTAACTATAAGCCGATTGGATTCGGGTTACAGATTGGGATAGGAATCAACACAGATAAAGTCGGATTTTTAGGAGGGGTCAAGCTAAATTCATACAGTTTTAACACGAGTCTACCACTTACCTATCATTCTTCGATATTAGAGTATCGTTCGACAAAATCACTTACACAGATTTTTGCAGGGGTCAGGTTTGGTAGTGGGCCGGTCAAAGGTAACATACAATTGTCGGTTGGCCACAATTTGTATCCTTGGTATATTGATGACTTCAACGAAATAGTTCCGGTATTCGGCTTTGGTGTAACTTACAATTGGGGAAGAAAAAAAACAAAAATAATCAACCTATAATCAATAACCCGTGCAATTATTATCGACCTATAAATCTTATTGATTGCTTAATCTATACTATTGACCAACCGGGTTATTTGCCAGAAAGTTTTCAAATTTTATGTAATAATTTCTTGGGCTTCCATAATTACGATTATGGCGAAAATTGCTAAACGCCTGATATTCTGGCGTATAAAATGGCTGTATGGCTGGCCTTGTTAAGTGGGGGGGTGAGTTCGTGAAGTAGGTAGATAATTAATAGTGATGGAGGCAATAACTGTGCGATGCTCACACTAAAAGGATGAATATTTGGGAAAAATTGAACGACTTTATCAATTCACTTTCTCGATTCCCTTATTATAACATAGTGTTCAATTATTAATTTCCTACACACTTCCTTTTCGATGGTCGCGTCATAAATTTGACCTATTCCTTTTGAAAAGACAGGAAGTGTAACTCAGGCCCTCTATATTTAGTAAATAGCATAGCTTTTGAATATATGCAATAACTATTCCCTAAAAGCTTAGTCCAAGGTTATGTTTTCGCAGAACTAAAATTTCACAAAATTTGTTGACTATCCAATCATGGTCGTTTTGTAATTTCGTTTTTCATTTGGTAGAACTGAGTATTTTATACCAATTAATATAATCATAAAAAAGATGTCAATACTTAAAGTCGGGCTGGTACAGCAAACATGCTCCACCAACCGAGATGAGAATATCAGGAAGAGTATCGCCGGAATACGCGAATGCGCTAACAAGGGGGCCGAACTAATAGTTCTTCAGGAGCTACATACAGGAATATATTTTTGTCAAGTAGAAGATCCTGATATTTTTGATCTGGCAGAGTCTATTCCGGGTCCGTCAACGGATATCTTCAGTAGGGTTGCAAAGGAATGTGGAATAGTATTGGTTACTTCTTTGTTTGAACGCAGAGCGCCCGGTATATATCACAATACCGCAGTAGTTTTTGACAAAGATGGCACAATGGCAGGCAAGTATCGAAAAATGCACATTCCTGACGATCCGGCCTATTATGAAAAATTTTATTTTACACCGGGGGACCTGGGATTTGAACCTATACAGACAAGTGTCGGAAAACTGGGTGTCTTGGTGTGCTGGGACCAATGGTATCCGGAAGCTGCGCGTATGATGGCATTAGGGGGAGCAGAAATCCTCATTTATCCAACTGCAATAGGATGGGAAAGTTCTGATAATCCTGAAGAAAAGCAACGTCAACACGATGCCTGGCAAACTGTCCAACGAGGTCATGCCATAGCTAATGGACTGACAGTCATCACGGTCAATCGGGTAGGACATGAAGTTGACTGGAGTAATGTTACAGGAGGAATACAATTCTGGGGACAAAGCTTTGTTGCCGGCCCACAGGGGGAATTACTCCATCATGGTTCATCTACCCAGGAAGAGAACATTGTGATTGATATTAATTTGAAGAGAAATGAAAAGGTACGCAGGATATGGCCATTTCTCAGGGATCGAAGAATTGACGCATATAATGATTTGCTCAAAAGATATCGCGATTAATCAATTGTGTGAACGTGTACTCTGATTCTATTCATTATTGGTATTGAATGTAAAGAGGCTTTGGATTCAGTTCCAGAATCTCTTTTGGTGTTAACAGGCTTTTTCCGAATTTAGTATCATTACGATAAAACAGCTTGAATCCAGTATATTGCACAGGCTCTCGTTGAATATATGCACGATAACTGTGAAATTTAAGCTCCTTAGCACCCCATCCATCCATATGCATAACTACCTGAACTAATGGGGTTTGTTTTATTTTTAAAGCGTTGGTAATCATGCCTCGCTTAAATCTGTGTACTATGAGAATTTTGGGAGGTAAGTTATGACTTTTGACTTTCTCTTCGAGATAATCAATGGCATAGTTGATATCGGCTGCATCGAAGCGACCCATTACTGTTCCCGGAACCTTCTTGTTGTACATAGCAAATTCAGCATCAATACCCAAATGTACTGTAGGTAAGTTTAGGAGGCTGTCCCATACCGGTATTTCCCTCTGTAAGTTACTATGGCCTACTTGCAGGTCGATGAAAGTCAAAGCACCTATTGAATCTGCCATAGATTTGACGGTGTGAATCATAGAGCGATTCATTCGAAGACGATACATCTTATCAGCCCCCGGCAGTCGCTGGGCAGTTGTAGCGATTACATGTAAAGCGGGCATCAGGGGAGTCAGAGAATCCGCATCATGCCAAGCTTCAATTTCATTATTTAGTAAAGCAATCATCTCAGACCCAGGCAGTTCCCCAAGAATTCCCATCTGCTTGCTATAAAGGTTTCCATAAAACGCAATGATTCTATAATGTGGTAAAATGGAGCCTGGAAGCACTTCGGGCATTTTAATCCAATTACTGTCATAAGCATATCGACGCCATAATGAATCAATAGGTATGGAAGTTGAATTAATAGATTTTTCAAGTGTATCGTTTGATATCTCAGCCAGGATTGTATTATCATCAAAGCGCCCGACTTTTTCCTGATCCGGTAATTGACAGGAAAATATGCTAAAAAGATATAGAGAAAGGAAGGGAATTATCAATTTTGGCATGTAACAATCAAAAAATTTAAAGCAAATTATTAAAAAAAATATTTATGTATAAATAATATTTAAAATCCAAATATGGCTTGTATTGTAAACTGTACTTTTCTCTAATTCTGAATAATAATTAGTACAAAACAAAGAATGTAGTTACCATGCCCAAGTTTTAGATCATGAATTTCAGCGCTAATAAAATACAATTATTCTTGTGAAGGGTATTCAACAAGGGAGTATACTATAAACTAGTGATATGGAATTAACTAAACTATATCTAAAATTTATTATTTACCGACATGCCGATATTTTACCGGTCATCGGTCTATGCCTGACCATTCTGGAGATGATGTCATCCAGGATTTCACCTTTCATGCGGT